>Ga0182021_10001592_pt1 | contig 26230 bp, 27 predicted proteins | sample 612E3MmetaG_FD_120493 | JGI IMG/M metagenome (GOLD analysis project Ga0182021, IMG submission 120493) | Permafrost microbial communities from Stordalen Mire, Sweden - 612E3M metaG (Illumina Assembly) | ecosystem: Environmental > Terrestrial > Soil > Wetlands > Permafrost | place: Sweden...
CGCTAACTACATTGCCACGGTGAGCGCAAGTCCGACGCCTGGATAGCTGCGGTCGTAAAGGTAGTAGCCGTTGTCATAACCGATATAGAGGTCGTCGGTGTCATACCAGTTCGCTGCCCAGTACTCTGGCCAGGGATCCAGGAGCATGAACGAATAGCCGCCCTCCGAGAAGCGCGGGTACCCCATGTACATTGCGGGCTGGCTGTGCATCCGGAACCAGTGCTGACTTCCGAAAGACAGACTGAAGGTGGCCTCAGGAATGTAGTAGCCGCCATAGCCTCCACGCTGTGCCCAGCTACGATGGTCGCTTGCCCAGTTGTGATCGCGGCCCTGCTGGAACGTAGTGTGCCCTTGCCAGCCGCCGCCCTGCTGCCATCCCCGCTGCTGTTGCCACGCAACTGCCTGCTGCCGCGTACGCTGCGGTTGCTGTTGTTGCTGCTGCTGGGCCTGCTGCACCGGCTGCTGCCGCTGTTGCTGAGCCTGCTGGGCCCGCTGCTGTTGTTGCTGCGGCAGCTGTTGCTGGGCCTGCTGGGACCGCTGCTGCTGCTGTTGCTGCGGCAGCTGTTGCTGGGCCTGCTGGGACCGCTGCTGCTGCTGCTGCGGCAGCTGTTGCTGGGCCTGCTGGGACCGCTGCTGCTGTTGCTGCGGCCTCTGTTGCTGGGCCTGCTGGGTCCGCTGTTGCTGCTGTTGCTGCGGACGCTGTTGCTGAGCCTGCTGGGCCCGCTGCTGCTGCTGTTGCTGCTGTTGCTGCGGACGCTGTTGCTGGGCCTGCTGGGACCGCTGCTGCTGTTGTTGTTGCGGCCGCTGTTGCTGGGCCTGCTGGGCCCGCTGCTCCTGCTGTTGCTGCGGACGCTGTTGCTGTTGCTGCTGAGCCCGTTGCTGTTGTTGCGGTTGTTGCTGCTGGGCCCGCTGCTGTTGTTGCGGTCGCGGCTGTTGTGCGGCCGGCCGTGCTGCTTGCTGCCCCCCAGGCTTGGCCTGTTCCTTCTGGTCTCCGTGCTGCGCGTACGCAGGGACAATCGTCGCGAAAAGCAGAAACAAGGCTGCCGTACTTGTAGATCGTGCGAATTGCATTGTAGTCATCCTTTGTTCAAAGTCGCCATTGGGTATGCACGCAGACGGCCAGTCCGCCTCAACGATGTTCCGTCGCCTCTGCTGCCTCCGCCTCGGCCCGGGTCTTGTGCACCGTTCCATCCGGGTGATTGCGTGGAGAGTAGAGCCTGTACGGCTCGAGCGGCGCCGTCTTGGACGTATGGATCACGTTGTAATAGGTGCCTGCCGAAACCACGACCGCATCTCCGTCCCGCATCTGGCGCTCTTGCCTCCCGTTGAAGACAAACCGGGCCTTTCCGCGTTCAATCTCGTCGCCGATCACTTCCCCTGGCCCCGGGCACATAACCACAAGCTGAGCGTGCGTGCCGGTAAACAACACTTGGCGAGAATACGTGTTCTCAAGCGTCAGTTTCTCAATCGGTCCAACGTATTCAATCTCCGTCATCTCCTGGTGTCGTGACTAACGCATTCGTCGCGATCCGTCACATCCGCCGGCTTCCTCTCGGTAGGCTTGTCCGTCGTCCCGTAGTCGGCGGCAGATTCCGAGGCTGAGGAGATATCCCGGGCGCCAGTATCCTTCAGAGCCTTCCTCGCCCGGGTACACCATTCCTGACTGTTGCAGTGAACGGACAGGAGAATGCCGCCACGCCTGATTCGGCCCGCGTACCGCTTCTCCACGTATTCGGACAACGGCAGGCCCGCCCGCCATCCCACGATCCAACCCAGCGCTCCGCCGGCGCCGGCGCCGGCAAAAGCAGCCACCACCGGTCCAACCGCGATGAGCGCCCCCAAACCGAGGATGGCCATGCCTTCAATGGAAACGAAGCAGGCCACTGCGCCGCCAACCACCGCGCCCACTACCGCTCCGTCCCACCGCCGCTCCGTTGGGAGCCTTGCTGTGTTCCTCGTGCGCGAAATCCTTTGAGCCTCGGTTGTCGGACGACAGCACCGAGATGTCCGTGGTCCGATACCCCGCATTGTGCAGGACGCTGATGGCGCCCGAGACGGTGGTTGGATCCTCGTAGATTCCAATGACCGACGTATTCCTTGCCATTTGGTGTTTCTCCCTAATGCTTGTGTCTGTGCACCAGGCGGGCCAAGAGCCGGAGGCCGCCGCGATCGGGAAGCCCGGGACAGGACGGCACGCGCAGATGCAGAAGTTGCTGTCGGATGTGCACATTCGGCTGCGGGAGGAGGCCGGACGCTGTGGCGCCCGGCAGCCTTGCACCATAGACCTCCCAAATGTCAAACGGCGGCAAACGTGCATGGATAGGCTACGACCGGGAGACCGGAAGGAGAACGATGATGTTGCTGATACTGTTGCTTGTCGTGCTGTTGCTCGCGGTCACACCCAGATGGCCGTATAGCAGGCGTTGGGGCTACTACCCCAGCGGAGGTCTCGGAGTGGTGTTGGTGGTAGTGATCGCGTTGGTGTTGATGGGGAATCTCCGCCTTTAGGCGGTCTCCAGAACTCGCCATGAGATGAATCGTCAATCAGGAGAACACATGAATTGGGATCAGATCGAAGGCAAGTGGAAGCAGTTGACCGGCTCTGCCCGCGAGCACTGGGGGAAACTCACCAATGACGACTGGGAAACGATCGCCGGCAAGAAGGACCAGTTGGTCGGGCGAATTCAGGAGCGATATGGAGTGGCGCACGCCGAGGCCGAGAGGCAGGCCGACGAATGGTCGCGCGTGCTGACCGACTCCGGGTGCGAGAGCCCCGCCGTCCGCCGCCCTTAGGAAGTGAACCGATGAAGGCGGCCCGAGCGCGAATTGCCGTTCTCTGGTGCAGGTTAATGCACACAGAGCCGATGTGGCCCTCGCACGGCCAGTACCAGTGCCGGACGTGCGGGCGGCGCCATCGGGTGTGTTGGGAACAAGCCTCACCCGTCACGTCGCACTTGCGGCTATTGTCCCGCGCAAGATCAGCCCACGGCGGCTAAGCGACGGCAACTCAATCGAGGATCCAATGTTGGTGACAACGGCGATGGCCGTTCTGGCGCTGCTGACCCTTTGTCTGTCGATGGATCCCGATCCGCGTGTCGCCGCGCTGGCGCGCTCGTAGAGGCGGCCCGGGTCGGCTGTCCAAATCAGGGGCCACAGAACGGCAACTTGAGTGCGAGGGCGTTCGAGCGGATGCCACAGCGCTGCCGTCTCAGGGGAGACGATGAGCCTGCGAACGTGGATTCGGCTTCTAATTGCGGTCTGCTTCTCGATCTCGGGATTCGCTGAGACGCTCAGCGCCACGGGTCTGGTCGTCGAACTGTCGCCTGCAACTGTCGCCTGACGGCCGCTGGGGACCCGGGGTTCACACCCTGGTCGTGAGCGGCCCTCTTCAGATGGTTAGGGCGGTTTTGCTCGTATTCGGCCGAGAGACAATCTGGACGCTGAGCATCCTCGGGGGCTACGCCTTCCTGGCCGGCGTTCTTGGGAATCTGCCGCTCATCTTCAATCGCGATGTGGGCGGAAGTGCAATCGTGGGGCTGCTCGGCAGCGTGGGAGTCGCGGGCGGAATCTTGTATTGGTTTCGCAGCCAGCGGGCGCCGGGCATCCACCGGGCAAAACCCGCACTTCCAATGACGAATCCTGCGTCGGCTTTGCCGGAGCCGGACTAGTTATGGGGAGTTTTGCACGGATCTTTGGCGCCGGTTGCGAGTGGAACAGCACGTGCAAGCGATCTGCCGGCGAGATACAGCCAGGGAGGATTGAATGAAGAAGATTGCAGTGCTGGCAGTTATGATCTGCGTGGCTGCTTTTGCGCAGGATAAAGAGCGCGGTGGGCAGTCACGGGGCGGCGGACATCCCCAGGTTGGCGGTGGACACGTTCCGGCTCGCGGTCCTGCGCCCGCGAGGGCTTCTACGGCTGCACGCGGTTCGTCCGTGCAGGGCCAGCAGCAGCCCAACGCATCGGTCGAGAACCACATTGCCGTGCACCAGAAAGGTCATCCGGACGTTCCGCACGTTGACGCCAGGAACGACAAGTGGGTCGGACATGACAGCGGCGCCAACGACGCGCATTACCACGTCGACCAGCCGTGGTCGCACGGACGCTTCACCGGCGGCTTTGGACCGCAGCATGTATTCGTGCTTGCGGGAGGGAACCGGGAGCGATTCTGGTTTGGCAACTTCTACTGGGACGTCGCAGCATACGACTACAACATCGTCGCGGACTGGAACTGGGGTGGCGATCAGATCGTGATCTACGAGGACCCCGACCATGTCGGCTGGTATCTTGCGTACAACCCGCGGTTAGGCACGTACGCTCACATCGAGTATCTGGGCGGTTGACGGGCTTTTCCCGGTCACAGTTTGGCACCGCCGGCGCGTCTGAAACCCGAAGCCTGGAGGACAGCCTCCGGGCTGTCTGCCACTTTTAGCCGTTCCACCGCGCGGATGCGCCATCCTCCCCTCCTCGATCGTTTCCTCTTCTCGCTCGCGTTTGCCTTCCGATCCGCAGCAATTCCTGCATTCTGCCCGGCAATACCTGCATGAGGCGGCGGCTTAGGCGGCGAGACTGGCCCCAGGATGCTGCAAGCACAGCCCTGGAGCGACAGGACATCCGGGATCTTCGCGCTCGAGTGCCGATGGACCTCGGAGTGCTTATCTGTCACCGTGCGGCCAGCCCGCCGAAATCTGCGGGTGCATTTGCCCGACAGAGCGACAAGCCGGTCGCACGATTCTAGATTGAAGGAGAGGGAGCAGATGAGTACCTTGAGAACAGTAACAACAACCGTGTTTGGCCTGGCGCTGATGGGGGCGGTATTCTCACCAGTCGCCAACGCGGACGATTGGAACAGGAAGACCACGATGACCTTCAGCGCGCCTGTCGAGATTCCGGGCGTTCACCTGAAGGGGTGGGGGGTGTTGCCGGCCGGGACCTACGTGTTCAAGATCCTGGATTCGGCGTCCGACCGCCACATCGTCCAGATCTTCAACCAGGACGAAACGCAGATCTACGCCACCATCCTGGCCATCCCGAACTATCGCCTCCAGGCGACCGGCAAGACCGTCGTTACTTTCCGGGAGCGGCCGGAAGGTCAGCCGGAGGCGCTCCGGGCATGGTTCTATCCCGGCAGAAACTGGGGCGAGGAATTTGTGTACCCGCGGGCGAAAGCAATGCAGTTGGCCAAGGAAACCAACACACCGGTTCTCTTTACGCCGGCCGAGGTCCCCGTGGAAGTAGCGGAGCCGATCAAAGCGGCTGACGAGCCTGTGGTCGTGCAACTGAAACAGGCGCCCGTCATGGCGGTTCAACCCACGGGACAAGAGGTGGAACTGGCCCAGGTGGTCACCCCGCCGCCCGCGGCTGAACCGGTACAGCCGGTACAGGTAGCGGCGGCCGAACTGCCGAAAACGGCAAGTGCGTTCCCGCTGATCGCGCTGCTCGGATTGCTGTCATTGGGCGCGGCCTGGACCCTCGGGCTGGTGCAGAAGCGCGCTCTGTAAGGCGCTTGGTCCATCACGCGGCGCGCCGATTGTGCGGCGCGCCCGCGGCCGGGGAGGAGAGCACATGAGAGCTCTGTTTTGGATTGGAATGGCGGTGCTCATTCTGGGCATCGTTTCGTTCGTTGTGCCGATTCCTCGCAGCGAGCGGGAAGGCTTCAGGACCGGCGCCGTGTCGGTCGGTATTGAGACCCAGCACAAGCAGATGTTATCCCCCTTTGTAGCTGCGGTGATGATTCTGGGGGGAATCGGCACGATGGTCGCTGGAAGGGTCAAGAGCCAGCGGCTATGAGGAAGAAGCTAGCGCGGGCGGGAGAGCGCGGCGTGGCGAAAGCGATCGCTCTCCCGGTTCTTCTCCTGACTGGCCTGGTGGGCTATGCCGGCGCGCAGACGCCATCCTCGGCATCTTTCCGAATCTCGGTGGATGTCGACCTAGTGGTATTGCACGCTACCGTGACCGACCGGCAGGGCGGTTTCGTCTCCGATGTGAACGAGCAAGGTTTTGAAGTCTATGAGGACGGTGTAGCGCAACGCATCCGGCTCTTCAAGAACGAAGACGTTCCGGTCACCGTGGGACTGGTTGTCGATCACAGCTCAACCATGTGGCCGAAGCTTGCGGAGGTGTCCGCCGCGGCCCGGACTTTCGTACGGTCCAGCAACCCCCAAGACGAAATGTTCGTCGTCAACTTCAACGAGAAGGTGTCGCTGGGCCTGCCCGGCACGATCCGATTCACCGATAACACCGCCGAGCTCCAACAGGCGATCGGGGCCGGACCTGCCGAAGGCCAGACGGCCCTTTACGACGCGATCGCCAAGGCGCTCGAGGAATTGCAGGCCGGCAGCCGGGATAAGAAAGTGCTCATCGTCGTCAGCGATGGCGGCGACAACGCGAGCACGCATAGCCTGGCCCAGGTCATGAAACTGGCCGCGCAATCGAGCGCCGTCATCTACACCGTCGGCATATTCGACCAAGGCGATCCAGACCGGAACCCGGGCGTTCTCAAGCACCTGGCACAGGCGACCGGCGGCGAGGCCTTCTTTCCCGGCGAGATCGGCGAAGTGGTGGCCATCTGCGAGCGCATTGCCCGGGATATTCGCCATCAATACACCATCGGATACGTTCCCAGCAACGTGACTCATACCGGCGCTTATCGTACCATTCGTGTGGTTGCCCGGGCCGAGGACCACGACAAACTGTCCGTGCGTACGCGCACCGGCTACATCCCCGGCGGCGAGCCAATGCTCGCCGGGAAGAGCGCCAAGTGAGGCTGGTCGTGGAGAAAGAACCGTTCCGGCGGATTCTGAAGTGGGCCCAGCGTGCACTCTTTGCCTGCGGCATCCTGCTGCTGGGCTATTGCGCATTCGCTCTGGTGGACGCCTGGACGTTTCAGAGGCGCGAAAGCATGAATCTCGACCGCCTGCTGAGCGATCGGCGCGCGGCGAGCGGGGGTGCGCCTGCCGCCGCGACGAACGGCCTGATTGGCCGCATGGAGATCCCGCGTCTCGGCCTTTCGGTGGTCGTCGTCGAAGGGGTCGGCAGAACTACTCTTCGCCGCGGGGTGGGACACATTCCCGGCACGGCGCTGCCGGGCGAGGACGGCAACGTGGGCCTCTCCGGGCACCGGGACACGTTCTTTCGCCCGCTGAAGGATCTGCGGATCAAGGACGAGATTCAAATCTCAACGCTGAAGGGCGATTTCAGCTATGAGGTCGAGTCGCTCAGGGTGGTGGAGCCGAGCGATGTCGGGGTGCTCGAGCCGGCGCGTGAAAACGTGCTGACGCTGGTGACCTGTTATCCCTTTTTCTATATCGGAGCCGCGCCCAAGCGATTCGTGGTCAGGGCCCGTCAGATGTCGCCGCAAACGCTGGCGCGATCGAGTGTGAAATGATGAAAAGCGATGAACGATCTCTGGGAGTGAGCTTGAAAGCCGCTTCGCCCGATCTCTCCGCCCGTATTCTTGTCATCGAAGACAACGCTTCGGACGTGTTCCTTCTTGATCGGGCGCTGAAGAAGGAAGATCTCCAATTTGAACTCATCCATCTGATAAGTGGTGCTGAAGCCCTGGCGTTCATCCGCAGGCAGGGGGCCTACACGGATGCGGCGGCTCCCAACCTGATCCTGGTGGACCTGAACCTTTCCAAGTACACCGGCGAAGACATCTTGCGCGAGATCCGAAGCGCCGGACACCTCGCCGGCGTTCCGGTGTGCGTGTGGAGTTCTTCGCGGTCCCGGCGAGACGAGGCCCTGCTCAAGGAACTGGGAGTGACTCAATTCATCACTAAACCTTCCGGTCTGGATCATTTCATGCAGATCGGCAGGATCATCAAGGACCTGCTGGCGGGAGCCACGGACGGCTGACGGCGCTACAATCGATCAGTCGGAGTGGCACGATACGTGCAAAGCTCGTCCCGGCCAGAAAGGCGAGGTGGCGTGTGACAAAGAAGACCCGCAGCGGTCGGCCAGGTACGGTCGCGCGTTCTCCGCGCGCGCCTGGCTCACGCCGCCCGACGCGCAGGACTGCTGTCGTCGTGGCTGGCGCGCGGCCAACCGCCATTGTTGGCGTAGGAGCCTCTGCCGGCGGGCTGGAGGCATTCACGGAGTTACTCAGCCATCTGCCGAACGATACCGCCATGGCATTCGTGCTGATTCAGCACCTCGATCCGGGGCACGAGAGTCACCTAACGGAGTTGCTTTCGAGAGCAAGCAGAATGCCCGTCTCTGAAGTGAAAGGCGAGACGCGCGCCGAGCCCAACCATGTCTACGTGATTGCGCCCCGACGCAATCTGGGCATTTCCGGTGGAGTCCTTCAGACCCCGCCCCGGCCAGCCAAGGGCCGCAACATGCCGATCGACTCATTTTTCCGCGCCCTGGCGGCGGACCGGGGCAGCAAAGCGCTCGGCGTTGTTCTGTCGGGAACCGCATCCGATGGGACGCTGGGCCTTCAGGCGATCAGAGCCGCGGGCGGCACCACTTTTGTCCAGGAGACGCGAACCGCGAAGTTCGACGGCATGCCGGGAAGCGCCATCGCAGCCGGTGCGGCGGATTTTGTCCTGGCGCCGGCCGGGATCGCGCGGCAACTGGTGGCCATCGCGCGCGCTTCTCAGCTCCCCATCGAGCTTCCAGGCGCGATTGAACCGTCGGGGGATCCGGAACTGGCCAGGATACTCCGGCTGGTGCGCAGCGCCACCGGCGTGGACTTCACGCACTATAAGCACAGCACCCTGGCGCGACGCATCAAGCGGCGCATGGTCCTCCGCGGATTCGCAAACCTGGAAGACTACGGCCGGGACGTCGAGCGGAGTATCGAGGAAGCGAAGGCGTTGTGTGACGACTGTCTTATCACCGTCACTGCGTTCTTCCGCGAACCGGCGGTCTTCGAGGAACTGAAGAGGAGGGTATTCCCCTCGCTGGTGGAGAATCGGGGGCCCCAGGATCCGATCCGGATCTGGGTGCCTGGGTGCGCGACGGGCGAGGAGGCCTATTCGATCGCCATCTGCCTGACGGAATTCCTGGACGACGCGAAAGCCAGCGTGCCGTTCGAGATCTTCGCCACCGACATCAGTGAAACGGCGATCGAAACAGCCCGCGCCGGCTCGTACAAGGACCCCGCACTAGCCCATGTCTCGGCGCAGCGATTGGCGCGGTTCTTCGCCAGGACGGAACACAGGTACCAGGTCGCGAAGCGCATCCGTGACGTATGCGTTTTTGCCAGGCACAACGTGGCGCAAGACCCGCCTTTCTCGAAGCTGGACCTCATCAGTTGCTGTAACGTGCTGATCTACCTGGGAGCCGTACTACAGCGCAAGGTGTTGTCGATCCTGCATTACTCCCTCAAACCGACCGGCTTCCTGCTACTCGGTCCATCGGAAAGTATCGGCACGCTGTCAGACTCGTTCCATCAAGTGGAGAAAACCCACAGGATCTATTCCTTGCGGCCGGTCGCGGACCGGCCGGCGACATACCTGAGCGAAGGCCGCCACGCCGCAGGCCGGGTGGATCTCCGGCAGGAAGTTGACGAGGCCGCAGCGGGGCCGGACGTGCTGAGAGAAGCCGACCGGCTGGTGCTTTCCGAACATGGCCCTCCCGGGGCCATCATTGACTACGATATGAACATCGTTCAGGTCCGGGGCCGCACGGCTCCGTACCTCGAGCTTTCGCCGGGCGAGCCTACCCAGAATCTTCTGAAACTGGCGCGCGAAGGCTTGATTGCGGGCCTGGGCAAGGCGATCCGAGCTGCCAGACATACCAACGCCGCAGCCAGACAAGACGGATTCCGGATCGAGGACGGTGGCCATTTACAGGACGTCACCATCACGGTTACCCCCTTCAGGGGCTCGTCTTCTTCCAAGGAACGCTATTTCCTGGTCTCGTTCGAGGACTCCGAGGCTAACCGTGGCCCGAAGGCGATCGACAAGCCCGCGGTACAGGAAACCGGGGGGGGTGCCCGGCTGCAGCGCGAGCTTGTAGCGACCAAAGAGTATCTGCAATCGATCGTCGAGGATAATGCAGCCACCCTGCAAGAGCTAAGGGCGGCCAACGAAGAGGCCCAGGCGGGCAACGAGGAGTTGGAAACCGCGCAAGAAGAGCTGGAATCGGCCAACGAAGAGTTGAACACGCTGAACGAAGAGCTGAAGATCAGCAACGCGGAAGTCAGCCAGGTGAACCGGGATCTGACCAATCTCCTCGAAAGCATCAGCATCCCCCTTGTCATGGTTGGACGGGATCTGCGGATTCGCCGCTTCACGCGCGCCATGGAACCTATGCTGAACCTGATCGCCTCCGACGTCGGGCGCTCGATCACGGATCTCCAGCCGCGAATAGAACTCCCCGATCTGCGGCGGTTGCTGCTGGACGCGATGGAGCGCGGCGATCGCAAGCCGCGCGACGTCCGCGACGCGCATGGCAGCTGGTACTCGCTCCGCATCCTCCCCTCCGTCGGGCCGGATGGCAAAACCGACGGCGCCGTGCTGATGTTGATCGATATCGATGCCGCCAAGCGCGGTCTTGACTTCGCCGAAGCGATCGTAGAGACGGTGCGGGAGCCTCTGGTGACCCTGGACCAGACTCTGCACGTCATGAAAGCGAACCGGGCGTTCTACGAAACGTTCCAGGCCGCGCGTGAGGAAACGGAGGGACGCCTCATCTACGACCTCGGGAACGGACAATGGGACATCCCGAAACTGCGCGAGCTCCTGGAGAACGTTCTTCCCGCGCACTCGACGTTTCGGGACTTCGAGGTGACGCACGAATTCGAACATGTCGGACGCAAGGTGATGCTGCTCAACGCCAGCGAGATCTTCAATCCGAATGCCCAAGCGCGGACGATCCTTCTGGCGATTGAGGACGCAACCGACCGCAAGCAGGCTGAGGAATCGCTCCGGAAGACCAATGCCGAATTGCAGAATTTCGCCTATGCGCTCACGCACGACTTGCAGGAACCTCTACGGATGGTGGTGAGTTTTACCGAGCTCCTCGGGCGCGAGTACAAGGGGAAGCTCGGCGACGACGCGGACCAGTACATTTCCTATTCCGTGGAAGGCGCCCTGAGGATAGAGGCCCTGCTCAAGGCCCTGCTTGCCTACTGGGAGATCACCGAGCGGGAACCGGGCAGCCTCGCCTCGATCGATTGCGGCGCCGTTCTCGCCAAGGCGCTGCTGAACCTCCAGGTGGCCATCGAGGAGAGTGGCGCCACCGTAACCTCCGGTCCCTTGCCAATCGTGGCCGCGGATGAGGTGATGCTGATGCAGCTTTTCCAGAACCTCATTTCCAATTCGATCAAGTACAGAAGCAAGGAAACACCGAGAATCCATGTTTCGGCGGAAAAGGACGCGGAAGGGTGGCTATTTGCGGTGCAGGACAACGGAGTCGGTATCGGTGCGGAAGACTCCGACCGGGTGTTCGGCATGTTCAAACGCTTGCACGGCAGCGAAATCCCCGGAACCGGCATGGGTCTGGCGCTCTGTAAGAAGGTTGTCGAGCGCCAGGGTGGACGGATCTGGGTGGAATCGGAACCAGGCCGGGGCGCGACGTTCAAGTTCACGATTCCCACGCACCCCGGCTCACGGACTCCAAATGGGCGACTCTGACCAACGGCTGGACCGGGCGAACGCGGACTTCGAGGAGTTTGTCTCGCGGGCGGCTCACAACCTCCGCGAGTCTCTCCGCGACGTGTCCTCATACAGTCAACTGATGGCCGAGACCTATGCCGGCCGTCTCGATCCTGACGCCGGCGCATTTCTCGAGCGCATCCAGGAGGGGGCGGCGCACATGGAATCGCTGCTTGCCGACATGGTGGACTACTGGGCCACGGCTACCGGCGACCGGCCGGCCTCCCGGACGGACATGGAAGCGGTCCTGAACCAGGCGCTTCTTTTTGCGGACAAGCGGATAACGGAGCGGGCAGCGATCGTTACCCATGACCCTTTGCCCGCGGTGGTGGGGAACTTCGACATACTGGCCAAGGTCCTGCACCATCTGATTAGAAACGCCATCGAATACTGCGCCACGCCCTTTCCGCTCGTTCACATCTCATCCCGGCGGGAAGACCGCGAGTGGGTGTTTTCCGTGCGAGACAACGGTCCTGGAATAGCCCCGGCCCTCCAAGGCCGCATCTTCGGCGTGTTCAGGCGCCTGCACGGAAGAGAACACCCTGGCAACGGGCTGGGACTGGCGTTCTGCAAGAAGGCCATCGAGCGTCTTGATGGCCGAATGTGGATGGAGTCGGCGCCTGGGGCCGGCTCGACGTTCTACTTCACCCTGCCTGCGACTGACTGACGTTCTCCGGTCGCGCCGCCCCTTTGCCCGCACCGTTTCCGCACAAGTCCGCGGGCAACAAGTGCACCTGAGTGCAGGTCTTGCCGGTACCCGCGCAGCCGCCTGATGGCGCCTTTCGCGTTTGCGCACGGCCACGCACGTGCAGTGTTGAAGCTCGGAGGGCGGTGAAAATATGGCTGAACCGGGAAAGACACATCGTATCCTGCTCGCGCTTGTGCTCTCTTCTTCATGGGCAATTGGCGCTTATGGCCGGTCCTCGTCGTTGCCGCGTTCATTCACGGGACGAACGGAAGGAGAAACGATGTCATTCGTGGCTTGGATGGTTCTCGGCCTGATCGCAGGGTTCATCGGCAGCAAGATTGTGAACAGGAGAGGCGAGGGCATCCTGCTCGACGTGCTGTTGGGTGTCGTCGGCGCTCTTGCCGGTGGCTGGCTGTTCCGCATCTTTGGAGCCCGTGGCGTAAGCGGGCTTAACCTCTACAGTCTTCTGGTGGCGGTGACCGGCTCCGTGGTTCTGCTGGTTCTCTATCACGCCGTCAGTCGCAGAAGGGCAGTTTGGCACTAAGGACAAGGGAGAAGGTTCTATGTTTATGAAACGATTGATCGGATTGGTTTTTGCCGGCGCACTGGTCTTCAGCAGCGCGTTGGGGGCCGAAATTGTGGTTCGCGTCCGCCCGCCCATCTCAATACACGAGAACCGGGGGCCGAGGCCCAGCCGCGACCACGTGTGGGTTTCCGGGTACCATCGTTACGATAACAACGCGTACGCCTGGACCCCAGGCAGGTGGGAACAGCCTCCACGGCAGCATGCCCACTGGGTAGCTCATCGGTGGGTTCACAGGAACGGCGGCTATGTTCTAGTGGAGGGGCACTGGCAGTAGCGTCCTACGTGGCGCGCGCTTCAACGTGCCGTGTCGGCACCCTTGCCGGCACCTTTCGCTCGACAGGAGCCTCGACGCGGCACGCACAACCGGTCCTGGGCACCGACAATGGCGATTCCAGATCCACGCCGCGAGACGTTTGTCCGGACTTCGTCCGGGCGGGGCACCCGCTTTGTATTCGCGGCCCTGATGCTCTGTCAGGCGCACGCCTATGGGCGAACCGAACCGCAGCCGCCCTGCGGAATTGACTCTGTTCCACTCTATCCTGGTCTGGACAGTCCCCCCGTAGTGAAGTTCTGGAGCGAGTCCGATTTCGGCCACGACTGGATCCCGCCCGCATGTACCGGCTGGACGGCGCCGGGTTTCGCGACGCTGGTAACCACAGCCGCGCGATTTCGATATGCCTCGGGAGCTGAAGGTTTGCTCCGCCACATCGGCGCCATTTCAGAGCGCACGGGCATGCGGTACTGGTCGACCACTCACCAGCGGTGGCAGACGCTGGTCACGAGCGCCCACGCTTCGATCGGCTCCGATGCAGGCCACCGCCGCCAGGATTTCGCCCCCGCTGAGATGACCGTAGGCAAGTCACTCTATCTGGAGCAGGTCGACAATCTTACCGGTACGGCAATCTACCGAATGCATATCGATGAGGTCTCGCCAGACCGCCTCGTATTCGATGTCGAGAACGTTAGCACCATTCGCTATTTCCTTGTGACACTCTTCCATCCGGGCGAGATGCAATCGATCTACTTCCTGGATCGCGAATCGGACGGCGTCTGGCGTTACTACAGCATCGCGCGCACCGGGCAGAACGCGAGCCGGCTGTCCACGGGACATGAGTCGTCCTCGGTTAACCGGGCCGTTGCGTTCTATCGGTGCCTGGCGGGAATTCCCACCGACCAGGAGCCTCCGGCGGCGCGGTGAAGGCGAGAGTTTCAGTGTTTCGGAGAAAAGGAGATCCCCTATGACACTGCTGTTGATCATCGTGGTCCTTGTGCTGCTGCTTGGCGGCGGCGGTTGGTACGGCCGTGGCCGCTGGTATTAGGATTCCGGCCGCCGGCGGCTCTCGCTCCCGGCTCCCTAATGGGGTTGGCGCGTCGTGCCAAGGCACCGCCGCCATTACAGAATGAACATTGCGGAACGATCCTTGCGCGGCCTGTCGGCCTTGGCGATTCTCGGCCTGGGGTGGCGAAGACGCGTGTGGACGGGCGCCCTGACGGCGGCCCGGAAGATCCGCTGTAGCCGCCTCGGCAGGCTGCCCTGGCGGCGCAGCGCCATCAGCGTTCTACTTTCGACGACCATCCTTGCGGCCACTCTGGTTGCTGGGGGAATGTACTACGTCTATTTCGATCGAACTCACCTGCCTGACCTCGAGGCATTCAGCCGGTTCGAGCTTCCTACCATCGGCCACGTCTACGATGTCAACGGCCGGCCGCTGGTTGAGATGGCCTCGGAATACCGCCAGATCACCAGGTACGAGGACATTCCCCCGGTTGTTCGCGACGCGATCCTCGCCGCAGAGGACAAGAACTTCTTCTCACACAGCGGAGTTGACTACTCCGGATTTGCCCGCGTGCTCTGCAAGCTCAAGTTCCGAAACCTGATCGGGCGCCTTACGAAGATGGGAAGCCGGGACTCGGCCAATACCGCCAACATCTTCCCGCAGGGCGGATCGACCATCACCCAACAGCTCGTGCGCGGGTATTTCCTCAAGACCATGACGGCCCAGGAAGACAGCGATCAGCTCCGGCACAGCCAAGTGCTGGCGCGCGTGTTCGCAAGCGTGATTGGCGCGCGAATGGTCAACATGCTGTTTCGGAAGCTGGAGGAGATCAGGCTGTCTTTGTGGGTCGAAAGGGACATGCAAACGCGTTTCGGTTCGAAACGCCGCGCGAAGGAAGAGCTTCTGGCCCGATACGTCAGCTTGATCTATATGGGAAACGGCCAGTACGGGTTTGCGAGGGGCGCTGAGTACTACTTTGGCCGGCCTCTCGCCACGTTCACCACAGAGGACGCGGACAAGGCAGCGCTGCTGGCAGCCACTCTAAAGTCGGCTCGTTATTACGCGCCGAATGCGCGCCAAACCCGGAGAGTCATCGAGCGCAGGAACCAGGTGCTGGCGCTTATGGCGGCGCGCGGTTTCATTTCAGCGGACCAGGCCAGGAGAGCCAGCGAGCGCCCGATCGTGACCGTCCCGTGGCACAAGGACAAGACGATTGGGTCGTCGGCGGTCGTTGAAAACGTTTTGGAGGAGATCAAAAGCCGCCGCGCCGATCTCAGCGAGAAAGACCTGGAGCAGGGGCACATCCAGGTCTACTCGACGGTGGACGCCCGGGTGCAGGAAATCTCGAACCAAGCGCTGGAACATGGGCTCTCGCAGTATGAGAAGCGGCACCCCCGCGCCAGCGGCCTGGTCCAGGGCTCGGTGGTCGTGCTGAGAAACAGCGATGCGAGTATCCTGGCCGAGACGGGCGGCCGCCAGGCCTACAAGGACCGCTCCAGCGCCTCCAGTGACTTCAACCGCGTCACCAGGTCACAGCGGCAGCCCGGGTCCGCCATGAAACCCATTGTCTACCTTGCGGCGTTTCGTCAAGGCACGTTCAATCTGGACACCACGGTGCCCGACGAACCCATCAGCGTTCCCAATGGCGGGGAGCGGGATGCGAAATCGATCTCGAACTATGACGGCCAGTTCAAGGGCATGATCCCGCTCCGAATGGCTCTTGCGGAATCCAGAAACGCCGTCGCGATTTGGATTACTCAGCAGATCGGCATTTCGAGCGTTCTGGATACGGCGCGCAATCTGGGGATTCGAACGCCCTTGCACCCTTACGTCACAACGGCCCTGGGAGCGTCCGAAGTGAACTTGCTGGAGCTTGCGAATGCCTACCGCACGATCGCATCGGGCACTCTCAGCCAGCCTCACGTAATCCGCCAGATCGTCATGGATTCAGGCGAGGTGCTGGCCGATGGCGGACAGAGGTCGCATCCGGTCGGCGTCGATAGCGACGCGCTCTTGCTCATCCAGGAAGGTCTGCGTGGCGTCGTGCGCCTTCCCGGCGGCACGGCTCATGCACTGGACTCCCACGCCTTCCCGCTCGCGGTTATGGGAAAGACCGGAACGACAAACGGCTTTAGGGACGCGCTCTTCGTGGGGTCCACGTACGGCCCTAAAGGAATCACCGTGGCCGTCCGCATAGGCTTTGACGATAACCGCTCCCTGGGAGCGAAAGAGACCGGCGGCAGGGTTGCGCTCCCGGTGTTCAGAGAGATTGTGCTCAGCGCATACCGCGACAATCTGGTAGGGCCTGCGCCGGCCTTTCCGGCCGAGATGGAGCAGAGAATCGACGCTTACCTCGAAGGCGCGGCTCTTCCGCCGGCGCTCGAGACCTTGCCGTTATGGCTGCAGACCCAACGGCGATCGAGCCCGGTCGCGCTCACGTGGAAACAGGCATCCGCACCGCGGCCAGCGCCGTGGGATGGCGCCGCGTTCTACCGCTCCGTGGCCGATTTTCCCACCGCGGTCCGCGCGCTGAAGACGGGAGAAAGCGAAGCACAATGAGGAACTACATGGGCCTGGGAGTGGCGATTGGCGTCGGCATGGGAGCTGCGCTGGGAGTGGCGTTACATGCCATCCCGGTGTGGGTGGCTTTCGGAGCCGCCATTGGCGCGATCTTCGGCCTGGTCATGAACACGCGGCGCCGAACATCGCACTGAACACTCAGTCGGGAAGGGGTATTCCCATCGAGACAACCGCAGGATGGCGTAAGTCCACGTCCACAGCCTGCAGTCGATTCAGCTCTTTGAGCACCCGGGCCCTGTCGCTGTCGCTGGTCTCGTTCGAAACGGAAAGGCCGAAGTCTCGGTAGAAAGCGAGAATGTCGCTTCGAAGCTCCTGAGGCATATCCGTGTAGTGGTCCTGCAACTTGTGCAGCAGCCGCGAGTACGCGGTGTCCGTCAGCGCGTATGTCCCCGCCGGGGTGAACGCTCCCACGTCCAGATTGTCATTCGGCAGCTTCAGACTGCCCGCGTTCTGCGCCGAAAGCAGTTCGCGATAACGGTCAATCGTCGAATTGAAGCTGGCCATGTACATCTTTTCGGTCTCGGGTGTCAGCCTCTTGAAGGACAGCGCCCGGAACGGGCCCACCCTTGGCACGATGCGGAATACCATGGTCAAAAGCTTCGACCGGATCCCCGGTCGAGTATAGGTGGAGCCCCAGTTTTTCTCGTAACTGGAACGAGACAGATTATAGAGGAACGTCTTGCGCGTAGTGCTCGGAGCTTCTTTCCTGATCGCCTGCGCCCGGAGTTGCCAAGCGACTCTCGTAATGGCTGGAAACACCGTCCCGACCGCATGGCGATACGATCCGATGGCAAGGTCGACGTTCATAAACACCGCTTCCAGTCTTATCCCGTAGGTATCCTGAAACGCCCGATCGAGCAGGGGTTTTGCGACTTCAAAGCCGATGAAGCTCTTGTACGCCGCTGGGGCGTAGCGGCCCCTGGCCGCCTGAAAGACGTCAAAAGCGAACTCCGTCCTGGTGTGGGCGACGGGATCGTCGGCATACGTCACCAGCTTTCCGAACTTCACGCCGAGCTTCGGGTAAAACATAGGAACTGCCCGGTTGACGGCCATTGGGTGGCCATTATTGTCGGCAGCGTAGTGCGACAAGGCTCCCAGGGCGAAAGCATACTCGTTGAGGTCTTGGGACTCGCGGATCAGGTTGACGACGAAGTCGCCGCTGCGGACGTAATGCGTCAGGTCGCTGAAGAGCTTGCTGCCGAACGGGTAATACCCCAGATCCTGAATAATGCACCCCCCGTAGGCGTATGCGTGGGCTTGCTTCAGCTCATCCGGCGTGGCAGCCGGGAAGCGATGGAGTAGCAGTGGCTTCATCGCACTGTCCCAGGTCGAATCGATGATGGCTTCGTGGGTGAGGACCGAATACGAGTAGGCGGCTGAGACCGGGAAGAAGACCAACAGCCCGAGAGCGGCCGAGTGCCGGAACCCCCGGAGCCAGCGCATTGCCTCATTTAGTGTCATGGCTTCCTCTGGTTAGGCACGTTCGTCACCACCTTTGCCTGCGGGCGCTTTCTCGCGCAGGCGCTTATGAGCCGCGGCAGATTCCGCACTCCAGATGCAGATTCTGCATCCCGCCTCACCAGCCTCAGCCTCCAAACGTTGGGGGTCTGTTCTGGACCGTCCCGTGCTACAGAAGGTAGGCGACCTGTGCGGGCGGAGGGATGGCCATGAAGGCAGCAAACACCGGGAAGAGCGAGTTCCAAGAGATCATCGAGCGGAAAGAGGCCGAACTGGTCCGGGCATTGCGAGAGCGCGATGGAATCGCCATCGAGAAGAGCGCGGATCAGATGGACGAGATTCAGTGCGCGACCGAACGAGACCTGGAGATTCGAAACGTGGATCGCGAGTCCAGCCTGCTGCGTGAGGTGAAAGCCGCATTGCTACGGATTCACGATGGCAGTTTTGGGGTCTGTACTGAGTGCGAGTGGGCGATCAACCCCAAACGGCTCGCGGCCGTGCCGTGGGCGTCACGTTGCATCGAGTGCCAGGAGACTGCCGATTCGGACGGGCAGCAGAGAACGCCATCCGTCCGCAAGGCTCTCGTCCATGCCGCGTGAATGGGCGCTTCTGCGCCCTGTGCGGGTCACGAAAAGGAAAGGCGGGTCCAGGTTGTGAACAAAGCCTCCAGTGTTCGAACCATTGCGTTTCTCGGCAACTACCTGCCGCGCAAATGCGGCATTGCCACATTTACATCCGACCTGCTTGGCGCGGTGGCAGCGCGGCATCCGCAGGGCCGGTGCTTCGCGGTGCCAGTCAATGACATCGAGGGGTGTTATCGGTATCCGGACGTCGTTCGCTTCGAGATCGAGGAACAGGATCTGGACTCGTATCGGGGCGCCGCGGACTTCCTGAACACCAGCAACGTGGACGTTGTCTCGGTCCAGCACGAGTTCGGAATCTTCGGCGGGCCGGCCGGCAGCCACTTATTGACGCTGCTGCGCGGATTGACGGCGCCGGTCGTCACCACGCTCCACACGGTTCTCCGCACGCCGAACGATGACCAACGCCGCGTGATGCAGGAATTGGTCGCCCGATCGACCCGTCTGGTGGTCATGACGGAGCGGGCACAGACGATCCTGCAGGAGGTTTACCAGGCGCCGCCGGCCAAGATCGATCTCGTCCCGCACGGTATCCCCGACGTGCCGTTCGTCTCCCCGGACCATTACAAGGACCAATTCGGCGTGGCCGGAAAGAAAGTGCTGCTGACCTTCGGGCTGCTCTCGCCGAACAAGGGGATCGAGCACGTGCTCAATGCTCTCCCCGAGGTGGTGGCGGAGTTTCCAGACGTCTTCTACATCTTGCTGGGCGCTACGCACCCCCACGAACTGCGCATGCGAGGCGAATCCTACCGCCTCAGCCTTGAGGCCATCGTCAGGCAAAACAGACTCGAGAACCACGTCATCTTCCACAACCGCTTCGTCGAACTGAAGGAGTTGACCGAGTTCATTGGAGCCGCTGATCTGTACGTCACTCCCTATCTGGACGAAGCCCAGATCACGTCGGGGACCTTGGCTTATGCGTTCGGCGCGGGCAAACCAGTGATCTCGACGCCGTATTGGCACGCCGCCGAACTGTTACGGGACGGGCGCGGCGTGCTCGTGCCCTTCGCGGATCCGAAGGCGATCGCGCACGAGGTAAGCGGGTTGTTGCGCGATGGAACGCGTCGGAGCGCCATGAGCGATAACGCCTACAAGCTGGGCCGCACCATGGTGTGGAGCAACACGGCGGGGCTGTACATGCGCGCCTTTGAACTGGCGCGGCGGCAGGGCGCGGCGGTGCCTCGCAAGTCCGTTGTGCCGAGCGCATTCGGCCCTCGGCGGCAGCAATCGCCGGTCCTGAATCTGGATCATCTTTACCGTATGACCGATTCGACGGGCATCTTCCAGCACGCGAGCTTTGCGGCGCCGAATCTCTCGGAAGGCTACTGCACGGATGACAACGCCCGCGCGCTCATTCTGGCCGTGTTGCTGGGCCAATTGGACGATACCCCGAAGCGTGTCCGCGCGCTCTCCACAACCTATGCCGCGTTTCTGGAGCACGCCTTCAATCGGGAAACGACACGCTTCCACAATTTCCTTAGCATCGACGGCTGCTGGCTCGATGAGCAGGGCTCCGAAGATTCCCATGGCCGCGCGATCTGGGCGTTAGGCACCGCGGCAGGGCGATCGCCACACTGGAGTTCGCAGATCCTGGCCCAACAGCTCTTTGCAGAGGCGCTGCCGGCCGTGACGGACTTCACTTCGCCGCGCGCCTGGGCATTCAGTCTCATTGGAATTCACGAATATCTGCGCTGGGTGGACTGTGACCGGCCGGCTAAGGATGTCCGCCAAGAGTTGACCAGGCGGCTGGTGACGCTTTTTGACAACGTCGCCCAGCCCGGCTGGACCTGGTTTGAAGAGGGGCTGACCTATGACAACGCCAAGTTGGCTCACGCCCTGATTTTGAGCGGACGCGCCACCGGGCAGAGCGGCGTTTATGAACGGGGCATCAAGGCGTTGCGCTGGCTTGTGGAAGTGCAGACCTCGCCGCACGGTCTATTGCGGCCCATTGGCAGCAACGGATTCTACAAACGCAACGGCGCACGCGCGGCCTTCGACCAGCAGCCCATCGAGGCGCAGACCACGGTGTCGGCCTGCCTGGCAGCCTACCGCGCCACCGCTGACCCGTGGTGGTACCAGCAGGCGCAACGCGCTTTCGACTGGTTCCTGGGCCGGAACGATCTCGGTCTCGAACTCTATGCCCCTTTGACCGGCGGCTGTCGCGATGGGTTGCACCCGGACCGGGGCAACGAAAACCAGGGAGCGGAGTCGACGCTGGCGTTCCTTCTGTCGCTTGCCGAAATGCGGCTGATGCAAAACACCGCGAAGGGCGTTCAACGACCAGGGCTGGCAGCTCAGGTCGCCCAATGAAGCCAATCGACGTCAAACGCAGCACCGTCACCTTGGACCCGGACCCCACTCACGTGCTGGCCAGGCCCTTTCGTCTCATGAGCCACTCGCGCTCCGTCAAGATCGCCGCTCGCGTGATGGCTCTCCCCGAAAACGAAGTCCACACCCTTTTGGACGGGGTGCGAGCCGAATTCGGCGACCGCCAACTGAAGATCGACGAATTCCTCTACCGCCGGTTTGACGAGGTCAGCCCGTATCTGCTCAACGGCCAGAGACTGTCCGAAGAACGCAAGCTGCTGCTGGGCGGGTATTTCACTCACGAATACTCGCTCGAGGCCGCCGCGTTGTTCAACCCCTCGATGATTCCACACCTGGATCAGTCGGGTCTGCCGCACGGCTCCCTGCGCTTCATCCTGAGCCTGCGCGCCACGGCCGAAGGGCACGTTTCCTCGATCGCGTTTCGGAGCGGAGTATTGGACGCCCGCAGTAATATCGCCATGGACGTGCCCTCCCGCTACAGCCTCGAGCCGATGCAGGTGCCCAACTCGAAGTTCGACAAACCGCTGTTCGAACGGAAGCTACAGGAGCTCCGCCTCATGGGCGACTTCAACCGGGACGTTCTCAACGGCTTGCCCGACGCATTCACCATGGAAGAACTGCGCGCCAGCATCGGCCGCCACGAAAAACAGCTCCCGGACCATGAGAAGGAAACGACGAAGGGCACAGCCAGAGAAACCCTCATGCTTGCCCAGTCCAATTACGAAGTGCAGTTCTCGCCCGAGTCGGTTTTGTCCGAGCGGGTCCTATTCCCGGTCACTCCTTCGCAAAGCAACGGGATCGAAGACGCTCGCTTCGTCCTCTTCCACAACGAAGACGGCACGAACACGTACTATGCGACTTATACCGCGTACGACGGAAAGATGATCCTGCCCCAATTCATCGAGACCTCGGATTTCCTTCGGTTTAAGTTCATCACGTTGAATGGCCCGGCCGTCGAGAACAAAGGCATGGCGCTCTTCCCCCGCAAGGTCAATGGCCTCTACGCGATGCTTGGCCGGCAGGACGCCGAGAACATCTACGTGATGTTCTCCGACCATCTCCATTTCTGGGATACCATGCAGCTCGTCCTGGAGCCCAAGTTCCCCTGGGAGTTCATTCAGCTAGGTAACTGCGGCTCGCCCATAGAAACCGAAGCGGGCTGGCTCGTAATCAGCCACGGCGTGGGGCCGATGCGAAAGTACTGCATAGGCGCCTTCCTGCTCGATCGTAACGAACCGACAAAGGTGATAGGGCGCCTGCCTGAACCGCTGATCAGGCCGAATGTGGACGAGCGTGACGGCTACGTGCCCAATGTCGTCTACTCGTGCGGCAGCCTCGTGCACAACGGGCAACTCATTATTCCTTACGGGATATCCGACTACGCCACGACGTTCGCTACGTTGCCGCTCGAGCAGGTCCTGGCGGCGATGGAATAGCGGCAGACTGCAAGACCTGCACTTCCGGTGGCAGAACCTGCATTCGCTGCGGCACGCTCGACGTTCCTCCGGACCCAGTCGCGTTGTCGCCGTTGAGGTTCGAAGATGGTGCCAACCGTGCACTGTCAAAACAGTCGCAACAGGTATGTGCGGCAGAAAGAGGAACAACAAATGAAACTAGTGATCGTGGCCGGTCTGGCCCTCACAACGACAATGCTGGCGATCGACAGGGAGCCTGCCAAGCGGTTGGAGGCGGCTGCGTCGGTCTTCTCTGAAATCATGGCAACACCCGACAAGGGGATTCCGCAGGATCTGCTTGAAAAGGCGCACTGCATCGTCATTGTGCCGGAACTCAAGACGGCGGCTTTCATAGTCGGCGGGAAGTACGGAAAAGGGTATATGTCCTGCCGGAACAAGGGCGGCGTAGGCTGGTCGGCGCCCGCCACGGTTCGTATCGAAGGCGGCAGCGTTGGCTTTCAGATCGGTGGCTCCGAGACCGACCTGATCATGCTGGTCATGTCCAAGCGCGGCGCGGAAAAACTGCTTGAGAGTAAGTTCACTCTGGGCGCTGAAGGTTCCGTTGCGGCTGGCCCCGTTGGGCGGACGGCGACGGCTCAAACCGACGCCCAAATGCACGCGGAGATTCTTTCCTGGTCGCGGTCCCAGGGCCTCTTTGCCGGTATTGCTCTGGAAGGAGCGACACTGCGCGAGGATCTGGACGACAATGCCGCGCTTTACGGCTCCAAACTGGAGAACCGGGTTATCGTGACCGACGGCAGAGCTGCCCCCGAATCGGGCGTCCGCCTGATCGGCCTGCTGGATAAGTACTCTGACAGGCGCGAGCGCTAAAGGACAAACCATGAAACTCATCAGCGCGCTTCTGACAGTATGCGGACTCGTGGCGGCCCAGTCGGCGCAGGCTCCGAACCCGGTTCAGCAGTCGGCCGACAACACGGCCAGGATGGCCGCCGGCGCGGTGCCTGTCTATCGCATCAGCCTGGTCGAGCGGACCACAAAAGCGGTCAACTACAATCACCGCGGCGGGGCCACGAAGATCGACTTCGAAGGAACCCCGCTGCTTCCGGAGGCTCGCGGTGAGGCGAGAGTCCAGAGCAAGCAAGGCAATATCGCGATCGAAGCGGAATTCCGCGGGCTTCAGCCGGCCACTACCTATGGGCCGGAATACCTCACTTATGTGATGTGGGCCGTCACCCCGGAAGGCCGCACCTCCAATCTGGGCGAGGTGCTGTTGAACGGAACCAATAGCAAGCTGAACGTCACCACCGAATTACAGTCTTTCGGGTTGATTGTGACCGCGGAACCGTACTTTGCGGTGACCCAGCCGAGCGACGTCGTCGTAATCGACAACGTCATCAGGCCGGACACGCGCGGAACGATTGAACAGGTCGATGCGAAGTACGAGCTCATGAAGAAAGGCCAGTACACGCTCAACGTGAACCCGGCCGAGATCAAGCCTGTAAGGCTCGACAGGAAGACCCCTCTCGAACTCTACGAGGCTCGCAACGCCGTCCAGATCGCACGCTGGACCGGAGCCCAGCAGTACGCCGGAGAGACCTTCCAGAAGGCGGTCCAGGATCTTCAACAGGGCGAGACCGACTTGACCCGCAATGTGGGCAGGAAGCCCATCGCCACGGCCGCACGCGAGGCCGTTCAAATGGCCGAGGACGCCCGCATCATCACCGTGAAGAAGATCGAGGACGAGCAACGGGCCAACGAGCGCCAGGCTGGTGCGGATCGGGAAGCGCGCGCCGAAAGTGGACGCGCGGCGGCACAAGCCGACGCCCTGCGTGTTGCACAGAACGCAGAGGCGGCGCGGATAGCCGCGCAGTCTGAGGCGGACCGCGTACAGCGGGACAACCTCACGAAGATGAGCGCCGTTCAGGATGAAGCCGACCGTGCCAAGCGTGACAGCGCAACACAGATGGCCGCCGCGCAGGACCAAGCCGATCGCCTGAAACGCGAGAACGACGCGAAAGCGATCGCCGCCCAAGCCGAGGCGGACCGCCTCAAGACGGAGAACGACGCGCGGGCGACTGCGGCGCAGAACGAAGCCGATCGCCTGAAACTGGAGAACGACGCACAGAGGGCGGCCTCCAAGGACGCACTCGATCGCGCTGCGACGGAAAGAACGGAACTGCGCGCTCAGCTATTGAGCCAGTTCAACGCGATTCTCCAAACCCGCGATACCGCCCGGGGTCTGATCGTGAACATGTCGGATGTCCTTTTCGACACGGGCAAGTCTTCGCTGCGCCCCTTGGCGCGCGAGAAGCTGGCCAAGGTGGCCGGGATCGTCTCGGGGCACCCGGGTCTGCGGCTGGACGTAGAAGGCCATACCGACAGCGTGGGCGGCGACGCCTATAATCAGCAACTCTCTGAAGACCGCGGTTCAGCGGTCCGTGACTACCTGACCGAGCAAGGAATGGTGGCAGGCTCGGTTACCTCCAGAGGCTTTGGGAAAACTCAGCCGGTGGCCTCAAACGAGACCGCCGCAGGCCGGCAACAGAACCGGCGCGTCGAGCTCGTTATCTCCGGCGACATCATCGGCTTGGAGATCGGCTCCTCGCCCAGGGCGTCCAGGTAACGGTCATTGGCGCTCAATTTTGGGGGGCTGACTCCTTAGAGGCAGCCCTCCGCTTCGAACATTCTCCCCTAGCCGGCTAGGCAGAGGGCGAAGGACCCGAATGGACAAAAGAATACTGAAGCGGCACAAGCGGCAGGTTTCGCGCGCGAAAGCACGAATCAGATTGTCGGAGCCCGACCTGAGAACGCCGGAACAGTTAAGGGCGGCACGGGCGGCGAGCCGCCCTGGCGGAAACCGGCGCGACGGCCCCCACGCGCATTACTCCATGCCGTCAATCCGAAATCGCGCCAGCTCTGCCAGAGACAGCACGGCGAAGGCCGACGGATAGAGCCATGCTCCGCACCGCGGCAGGGCTGTTTTCAATCCGCTGTCCATACTGCAGATCGATTGAGTTCAGAAGTGTGGGCATCCGGAACTTCCTTGAGGGAGTTTTCCTGTGGCTTCTCCAGCCCTGCCGGTGCTCGCTTTGTGGTCATCACTTTTTCCTGTTCCGATGGCATGCGCTCAGCGGGGGGACCGCCTGAGATCAACCCCCACGCAGGCGGGCCAGGGCGCGCGCCGGGGGCAGTCGAACGCCTGCAAACCAGAGAAGGACATCGTAAGGTGAGGCCCACATGCACATGCAGCGGAGAACGGTTCTGATCGTCGTCGCGGGGGCTTGCGTTGCCGTAGGCTTGGGGACGTGGGCGCTGCTCAGAGGACAAGGCGGAACACACTATCGCACGGCAACTCTCGATCACGGCGACATCAACGTCACGATCTCGGCCACCGGCAACCCGAACGCGGTCGTGACGGTCACAGTGGGCTCGCAGGTGTCGGGCATCATTCTGGCCCTGTTCGCCGATTTCAATACCAAAGTTACCAAGGGGCAGTTGATAGCGCGGCTCGATCCCGCGCCCTTCCAGGCCAAAGTCGATCAGGCGCAGGCCAACCTCGAAGCGGCGCGGGCCGCCGTGGCCAATACCCAGGCCGTGGTCCAGCAGGCCCTGGCCGGCATTCAGGCTGCCAACTCCGCTCTGGCAGCCGCTCA
>Ga0182021_10001593_pt1 | contig 26228 bp, 30 predicted proteins | sample 612E3MmetaG_FD_120493 | JGI IMG/M metagenome (GOLD analysis project Ga0182021, IMG submission 120493) | Permafrost microbial communities from Stordalen Mire, Sweden - 612E3M metaG (Illumina Assembly) | ecosystem: Environmental > Terrestrial > Soil > Wetlands > Permafrost | place: Sweden...
GGCGAGGTCCGCCGGCATCGTCCGCGCTGTGGTGTCTACGACCTTGAAGTTCACCAGCAGGGGAAGCCCGTCTATTCGGGCTCGGAGGACGTTCAGGTCGAAGACGGTGAAATCGTATGCGCCCGACGTCGGCTCCAATTCGCTCCAGAGGGGGCTGTAGAAGTGAAAAGTCGCCCCCGCCCGGCGGATCTGGTCGCGGCGGGCCCGCGTGGCCGATTCCGTGGGGGTGTCCGTGACGTAGAGGTCGGGGTTCATCCCGATGAAAATTTGGGCGGAGCCGTCCGCCCGCAAAAAGAGGCACCAGCCGGCGGTCAGGGCCGGAAGCAGCCAACATTTTCCCATCGGGGCGCCGGGGAAGGATCGCATTCCCGAACTATATCACAACACAACTGTCCGGGGAAATACGATGTTATATCCGTTTTCCCAAGAAACCATAGAGACCGCTCACCCTGAGCCCCGTCGAAGGGTGGGCCAACCAGGGGAAATGTTCATCCTTCGACAAGCTCAGGATGAACGGGTTTTTCATCCTTTCCGACGATCTTTCCCCGGACAGCTGTGAATTCAAACGGCCTCATTGCTTTTCTTTTCATCCGGGCATTTTCGGCGGTGAAGAAGGCTTGATTTCCGGGGCGCAGCCCTTGATTCCGACGGCTGGGACCGCTAATCTATATCTTTGATATGATCAAACTCGAAGGCGTTTACAAGTCTTTCGGTCGCAACCGGGTCCTTCGGGGCCTCGACCTCGACGTCCGCGATGGGGAGACCCTGACCATCATCGGCGGGTCGGGGTCGGGGAAAAGCGTCACCTTGAAGATCCTCACGGGCCTCCTGAAGGCCGACGCGGGCCGGATCTTTGTTGACGGAGCGGAGATTTCCCAAATGAACGATAACGATCTCCAGGCCGTCCAGGTCAAGTTTGGGTTCCTGTTCCAGGGCGCGGCGCTGTTCGACTCGCTCACGGTGGCCGAGAACATCCTCTTCGGCGTTCGGAATCTTCGTCCGGACCTGATGCGGGACGCCGGGCGCCTGGTCGAGCGCAGCTTGGGGACGGTGGGACTGAGGCCCGAAGTTGCGCGCTTGAAGCCCGCGGAGCTCTCCGGCGGCATGAAGAAGCGAGTGGGCTTGGCGCGGGCGATCGCGCATGAGCCCAAGTACGTGATGTACGACGAGCCGACGACGGGGCTGGACCCCATCATGTCGGACGTCATCAACGACCTCATCCTGTCCGTCCGGGAGAAACTGAACGTGACTTCGCTCGTCGTGACCCATGACATGAAAAGCGCCTACAAGGTGTCCAACCGGATCGCCATGATCCACGAGGGGCGCATCGTTTCCGTTGGGACCCCGGCCGAGATTGAGCATTCCGCCGACCCGCTTGTGCGCCAATTCGTCACGGGCTCCTCTCAGGGGCCCATCCAAATGCCGGTGCGGAACTTCTGATGCATACCGAAACCAAAGTCGGCTTCTTCGTCCTGTCGGGGATCGCGGTGTTCGCGATGACGATCATCCTCCTGGGCGACCTTTCGTTCAAGCGGACCTACCACGCCCACGTGCTCTTCGACAGCGCGGAGGGTTTGCCCGTAAACGGGCCCATCCGGGTGGCGGGTGTCGAGGTCGGGAAGATCGAACAAATAGACCTGGAAAATCAGCGGGCCCTGGTCACACTTAAGATGAACAAGGGCGTGGAGGTCCGCCGGGACGCCCACGCGCGGATCGCCTCGACGGGGCTCATCGGCTCCAAGTACTTGAGCATGACGCTGGGGACGCCGGGGGCGCCCCGCTTGGGCCCCGACGAGGTGCTCCAAGGCGACCCGGCTTTCACCTTTGATGAGGTGATGATGAAACTGGGGGAGTTTTTCCGCGACGACCCGGTGAACGGATCGGCCAGCGAGAATTTGAAGTTGTCCTTGGTCAACCTCCGGAAGGTCACTGAGACCTTGAGCGCCGCCGTCGGCGACCAGAAACAGGACATGGTGGAGATCGTCCGGAACGTGCGCGACCTCTCCGCCCACGCCAAGCAGGTGGCGGCCGACATGGCTGACATCACGTCCGACCGCAAGGAGGACATCAAGGTCGCGCTGGCCAAGATCCGGTCGGTGTCGGAAAGGCTCGATGACGTCCTGGCCAAGATCCAAAACGGGGATGGGATTTTGGGCAAGCTGGTGGGCGACAAGGAAATGGGCCAGCAGTTGAAGCAGACCATGACCAGCGTCCAGTCCGCGGCCAAGGACGCCCAGTTCGTCATGGGCCACATCGCGCGGGTGGAAATTTACTGGGACTACCGGCAGCGCTACGATTTCGAGGACAGCCGCTGGAGGGCGGACATGGGGCTTAAATTCGTGCCCCGGCCGGGACAAGGCAAGTTCTACTACCTGGGGGGAAACAACCTGGGCCCTCGGCGGGACCGGCGGGACCCGGGCAACGACATCGAGCGACGGAACACGGCCTCCGCGCTCATCGGAAACGAATGGGGGCCGTTCACGGGATACGCGGGCATCATCCGGAGCCAGGGCGGCGTGGGGGGGCTCTTTAGGCCCATCCCAAAGACGGACAGGTTCGAGCTGAAAGCCGACGCGTTCAACTTTTCGCGGGATGAATGGATCCAGGGGATTCACATGAAGGGACCTATCTACAACATCGGCGCCAGGGCGATGGTGATCCGGCACCCCACCGTCTGGGTGGAGGGGGAAGTCGAGGACGCCGCCGTGCGCAAGAACTTCAACGCCGGTTTCCATCTCAACTTTAAAGACGACGACATCGCCTATTTGCTGGGTTTGGCCGGAGTCGCGAGATGAACATGTTCCGCGAGGCGCGCATCTATTCCCTGGCCCAAGTGGGGGGGCAGTGCGTCCTGGTTTTGGAAGAGACGGAGGGGCCCCGGCTCCTTCCCATCTGGATCGGCCTCTACGAGGGAGGCTCCATCGGCATGGCCCTTCAGGACGAGCAGAAGTTTCCGCGCCCTCTGACGCACGACCTCTTCCTGAACGTTCTCAACGCTTTCGGCGGGGCCATCCGGAAGGTCCTGGTCACCTCGCTCAAAGACAGCACGTTCTTCGCCGAGATCCACGTCGAGATGGACGGAAAAACCGTCGTCTTGGACGCCCGGCCCTCGGACTCCATCGCCCTGGCCGTCCGGCAGAAATGCCCCATCTACGTGGCCGACGAGGTCTTCGAGGCCTGCCCCGAGCTCCTGAAGCCCATTTCCGACGACGAGGTCCAGGACTTCAAGAAGAAAGTGGAAACGATGACGCCCGAGGACTTCTTTCGCGATTTGAAGAACAAGGAAAAGGGATCCGAGCCGGGGCCGTCCGCCGGCGCATGAAGCACGACACTAAGGCCCGCGCCGCGAGGGCCGTCTTTGTCTGCCGTTCTTGCGGCAACGAGCATGCCAAGTGGTCCGGACAGTGTCCCGCTTGCGGCGAGTGGAACACTCTCGCCGAAGGCCCCTCTCCCTCCGCACCGACGTCCAAGTCCGCTCCCCGGCGCCTCACCGATTTTTCCTCCGCGGCCGTCCCCCTCTCCGAAGTCCGCGTCGAAAGCGCCCTTCGCCGCCCCACGGGTCTCTCGGAATTCGACCGGATCCTGGGAGGCGGCGCCTGGCCGGGCTCGATGGTCCTTCTGGGCGGCGCGCCCGGCATCGGGAAATCCACCTTGATGCTCCAAGCGGCGGACCGCCTGGCGGCTCCCGACCACCTCGTGCTGTACGTCTCGGGCGAGGAATCCCCCTCCCAGATCAAGGGCCGGGCCGACCGCCTGGGCCTCAAGAACGATCGTTTGCTCTTGGCTTCCGAGACGGACCTGGGCCGCATCATGGCCCTGGTCGAGGAACTGTCCCCGGGCACGCTCGTCATCGACTCGATCCAAACGGTTTACAAGGCCGAGCAGCCGGGCATGCCGGGGGCGGTGGGGCAGATCCGCGAGTGCGCGGCCGAGCTCCTACAACTGGCCAAGGGGAAGGGGATCACGGTGTTCGTCCTGGGGCATGTCACCAAGGACGGCGAACTGGCGGGCCCCCGAGTCTTGGAGCACATCGTGGACACGGTCCTCTACTTTGAAACGGAGGCGCGGCAGGTCCACCGGGTTTTGCGGGCCGTCAAGAACCGTTTCGGCCCCACCAACGAAATCGGCGTCTTCGAGATGACGGCCCGTGGATTGACGGAAATCTCCAACCCCTCGGAGCTTTTCCTGGGCGACGCCGCCGGCGAATGTCCCCCGGGCGCGGCCGTGGCCGCGGTCATGGAGGGGACGAGGCCCTTGCTGGTGGAAGTCCAGGCCTTGGTCGCCCGCACGGCGTTCGGAATGCCCCGGCGGCAGGTGTCGGGGTTGGACTACAATCGGGTCCTGATCCTGATCGCCGTCCTGTCCAAGCGCTGCGGCGTTCCGTTGGACAGCCAGGACGTGTACGTGAACGCCGCCGGAGGATTAAGGGTGGAGGAGCCGGCCTCGGACCTGGCCGTGGCGATGGCGATGGCCGGGGCAGCGGCCGACCGGGCGCTCCCGAAGCGGATCCTTTGGGTGGGGGAAGTGGGCTTGGGAGGCGAGGTGCGGATCGTCAGCCAGATTCAAGACCGCCTGGCCGAGGCCGCCCGACTGGGTTTTGAGCGGGTCGTCATCCCGCCGTCGGGATTGAAGAACCTCGTCGTCCCTCCGGGCCTGAAAGTGGAGACGGTCAAGACCCTGGCCGACGCCCTCCGGATCGGAGGTCTGGCGGGGGATTAGCTCCCGCGTTGAAGAATAGAGGTGTATAATCCCGTTTTCATCCCTCCCCCGGCGGGTCTCCGGGCTGGGGAGGGGGGTTGTTCCGGCGACAGAGTGCTGCCTATTCTTGCTCATACGAGGGACTCCCATGCTCATCCACATCATCCGCGCCGTCGTTCTCATCGGCTGTCCTATCATCGGCTACACCCAAGTCTCCCCCGACTGGAAGGGCATCCTCATCGGTCTCGCCACCGCCCTGGTCGTTCTCGGCATCGAGTTCATCATCGACCACATCCCGCTCGACTCCCTGATCTCGGCCGTCATCGGAGCCATCATCGGCCTGGTGTCCGCCCAACTCTTGAACTGGGTCGTTTTCCAGGTCAACAACACGCGCCTCTACTACTTGGCCGAGAAATACACGCTCTTCACGCACCTGACCTTCGCCTCGCTGGGCGCGCTCGTCTTCATCCGCAAGCGGTCCGAGCTCGACCTGATCGACCGCGACCTCATCGTCAAGGGCGGAAAGAAAAAGGGGTCGACGACGCACATCGTGGACACCTCCTCCCTCATCGACGGCCGGGTCGCCGACGTCTGCGAGTCCCGGTTCCTCACGGGGACGCTCGTCGTTCCGCGGTTCATCCTCCAGGAGCTTCAGCACATCGCCGACTCCTCGGAGCCCATCCGCCGCGCGAAGGGGCGGAGGGGGTTGGACATCCTCTCGCGCCTGCAGGAAAACGCCGAGGTCCCCGTCCGCATCTTCGACAAGGACTTCCCCGAGATCCGCGAAGTGGACTCCAAGATCGTGGCCTTGGCCCGGGAGTTGGGGGCCAAGATCATCACGACGGACTTCAACCTGAACAAGGTCGCCAGCCTCCAGGGGGTGACGGTCTTGAACGTCAACGACCTGGCCAACGCCTTGAAGCCCGTCATCCTGCCCGGCGAGATCATGAGCGTCTTCGTCGTCAAGGAGGGCAAGGAGCGGGACCAGGGCGTGGCCTACCTGGACGACGGCACGATGGTGGTGGTCGAGGAGGGCCGCCGCTACGTCGGCCAGAAGATTTCCGCGACGGTCAACTCAATTTTGCAGACGTCGGCGGGCCGGATGGTTTTCGCCAAGGCGCCTTTCGGCCGGGGCCACGACCGCCCTGCGGAAAATCCGACAGCGGTTTCGCCCGGTGCGCCACCCGCGGTTCCGCCGATTCCTCCGGCTCCGACCGCGCCCCCGGCGTGATTCTTAGCAACCGATCACGGATAATTTGCCTCTTTGACGATAGCGTGGCACGGGCATCTTGCCCGTGTGCCGTACGGTTTGCCTGGAAAACCATGCACGGGCAGGATGCCCGTGCCACAAAAGTCCGACAGGTTCCGTCAACGGTTGCGATTGTTCCTCTCCACCGCGGAGGAGGGCGGGATTGAACGCCGCGGCCGTCATCGTCGCCGCCGGCGCCGGTCGCCGCTTCGGCGGGCGCCGCCCCAAGCAGTTCCTGCTCCTGGCCGGGAAACCCCTCCTGTATTGGAGCCTTCGAGCCTTTGAGCGGACGCCTACTGTCCGTTCGATCGTCCTGGTCGTCGCCCCCGACTTCATCAAGTGGGCGGTTTCATTTCTAAGTCGGTCCAAAGGGCGCAAGCCCGTGACCGTCGTCGCGGGCGGCCGCGAGCGGTCGGACTCCGTTCGGAACGGCATCCTGGCCTGCGGCGCCTCGGCGGACGTGATCCTGATCCACGACGCGGCCCGCCCTCTCGTCACCCCCGGCGTCATTTCCCGCGTGGCGAAGGCCGCGCGGCGGACGGGAGCGGCGCTCGCCGCCTGGCCCGTTCCGGACACGATCAAAGAATCTCGGGGAAAGCGCGTTCGCCGGACGGTGCCCCGCGACGGACTGTGGCTGGCCCAAACCCCCCAAGGATTCCGCCGGGACGTCGCCGTCCGGCTTTTCCGCCGTCCGACGCGCGCCCTGACCGACGACGTCCAGTGGGCCGAGCGCGCGGGCGTTCCCGTGGAACTGGTGTCCGCGTCCCCCATGAATTTCAAAGTCACGTTGCCGGAGGACTTCGTCCTATGCCGGAGGTTGCTGGCATGATCCGCGTCGGGTTCGGATACGACAGCCACCGCTTCAAGAAGGGACGGAAACTGATGCTGGGAGGAGTGGAGATCCCTCACCCGAGGGGTTTGGACGGGCACTCGGACGCCGACGCCGTATGCCACGCCGTCATGGACGCCCTCTTGGGCGCCGCGGCTCTGGGGGACATCGGCGAACATTTTCCGGACTCGGACCCAAGGTACAAAGGCGCCGACAGCCTCAAGCTCCTGGCCGAAACCCGCCGGCTGCTGGGCCGGCGGAGAAAGATCGTCAACGTGGACGTCACGGTCCTGGCCGAGGAGCCGAAGCTCGGCCCCTACAAGAACCGGATGCGGGCGAGGCTGGCGCGAGTCCTGGGGATTTCCGTCGATCAGGTGAGCGTGAAGGCTAAAACGAACGAGGGAATGGGGTTCGTGGGCCGCCGGGAGGGAATCGCCGTGCTGGCCGTCGCGGCGGTGGAAAGGATTTAGAACCTAGGGTATTAGTGTCCCCTCTCGTTCGACGATAACGTGGCACGGGCATCTTGCCCGTGCTCTTGGCGGCCGGAGAAGCCGTGCACGGGCAGGATGCCCGTGCCACCGACCCCGTGAACGGTTGAGGATAATTCAACGAGCGGGGATGAGTTCTCGGTAGAGCGCGAGAGTCTTCTCCACCATCGCTTCGATGGAGTAGTTCTCCCGCACACGCTTTTGGGCTTCCGAGGCGCAGGTCTTGGCCAGCGCCGGCTCCTTGAGCATCCGCTTCATGGCCGCCGCCAAGGCGCCGGCGTCGCCGGGCGGCACAAGCAACCCCGTCACGCCGTCCTCCACCAGTTCCTTGTTCCCGCCCACGTCGGTGGCCGCGACGGGGACGCCCATGCTCATGGCCTCCCGCAAGACCCCCGAGAAACCCTCTCCCGCCAAAGACGACAGGACGGTTAAAGACAGGAGAGAAATCACTTCCGGCATGTCCGTCCGGAACCCGGCGAGCGTGACGCGCCCTTCCAAGCCGAGGGCTTTCACCTTCTCCCGCGCTTCGGGGCCGTCCGTGTCCTTGCCGACCAGGAGGAAATGGACTTTCTCGTCAAGCAGCTTGGCGGCCGCTTCCAAGAATACCGTTTGCCCCTTCCACCAGGAAAAGTGATTCAAGTTGCCCACGAGGGGAATCCCCGCCGGCAGGCCCAGCCGCCAACGCAGGTTCTCGGCCGGAGGCCGGGGGGCAAACTTGTCGACGTCCACCCCGCTGTGGATGACGCGGACCTTCTCGGGCGCCACCCCCTGTTCGATCAAACCCCGCCCGATGTCGGCCGATACGGCCGTGTAGGCCGCGATGCGTCCGGTGCGGTACTTCAGGTGGCTGAAGATGTTCCAGGGTTTGAATCGGAAGGACACCCGCCGGGACACGACGAGCTTCGGGATGGGCGCGAAGAAGCCGGCGATGAGCGCCAACGCATGGGCCTTGGGGTGGTGGGCATGGACGATGTCCGGCCGGAATTCCCTGACGGCGCGAGCCAGAGCCCAAGCGCAGGGCAGGTCGTAGTCCTCCCGCATGGGCTTGAGCCACACACGGACGCCCGATCCAGGCGTGTGCTTCAACAGCTCGGCGTCCGGCGGGCAAAAGAGGCCCGTCTCGATGCCTCCCTGGACGAGGGCCCGGCACAGGTTCCAAAGCTGGACGGTCCCGCCCGACCAGCTCCGGCTTTCGGTGACGTGGAGGATCCTCATTTCGTGAGGTTGTCGGCCTCTTGCATGCGGGCGCTTTGGTCGTCGACGGCGACGTTCGCCTTCTTGGCGACTTCCTTGGCCTGCGTGGCGTCGTCCTTCAACGATATGGCGTACCGTGTCGCCGAGTTATCCACGTGTCCGCCCTTGTTGCTCCCGTCCGAGCACCCGGCGGCGACGAGGGACAGCAACGAAACAACGACCAGTGTTTTCATATTAATGCTCCTCCTGTGAATCAAAACATAAGGAAGGCCGGGTGTCTGGGAGGCTCGCCGGAGGACGCGGGGTTCGCCAGAGGCGAACCCCGCTCGGGCCTCGGACGGCGCACCTACGAGTGCGCCTCGAAGGCACGCCTCCCGCGAGCCTCCCAGACACCCGTCCGGACTATTCAAGAGTCAATTTCGGAACGACCATGAACCCAGAGAATCTCATCAAATAGTTGGAGGTCCTGGAGGAGGTGCCTGTCCGGGGCGTGCCTTCGAGGCGGACTCAAAGGTCCGCCGTCCGAGGCCCGAGCGTGGTTGGCCTCTGGCCAACCATGCGTCCCCGGACGGGCACCTCCTCCAGGACCGACCTCCTCATGTTCTTTCAAAAACGGGCGTTTCCGAATCCAAAAGCCTTCGCGCTTCGGCGATATAGGTTTCGTCAATGTCGAAGCCGACGAAGGATTTGCCGAGCTTTTGGCAGGCCAGGGCGGTGGCGCCGATGCCTACGAAGGGGTCCAGGACCATCGAGACCCTGTTCAGGCCGTGGAGCTTGATGCACATCTCGGCCAATTCGACGGGATAGGTCGCCGGATGGGGTCTTTGCGTCTGGATAGTTTTATAGGGGATGAACCAGGTGTTTCCGCGGCAGCGCAAGTCCGCTTTGGCGGCTTGCCATCGTCCGATGTTGCTTTTGTCTTGATAGGGCACGCCGACCGCGAGCCGGTCGAGCGGAACGTCCCCTTTCCCGGTGAAGTGGAAAATAAACTCATAACAATGGTTCAGATACCGCTTGCTGTTGATCGGTTTGAAATGGCCCACGGCGATGTCGCCGGTGATTTGAGGATACCGGCCCGCGCAGTCCTTGGGGATGGCGATGGATTTGACCCACAGGATTTGGTTCTGGAGCGTGAAATGGTTCCTCAACCTGTGCGCGACGTCGTGGGCCACCCAGGGGTCCTGCAACGTGCCGCCGACGTTCAGGAAGAAAGACCCTTCGGGTTTCAAAACGCGCCGCAGCTCGACGGCGACGTCCTCCATCCATTTCAAGTAATCTTCGTGGTCGCGCCGGTCGTCGTATTCCTTGTATTTGATCCCCAAATTATAGGGAGGCGATGTCACCACGACGTCGACGGAGCCGTTCTCCACGTGTTGTCGCATGCCCTCGATGCAGTCCATGGAATGAAGCCGGAAGGACGGTGCTTTCATTCGGGGGAGGGAAACGCGGGGGACAAGAGTCTCCGTCACCGTTTCTGGGGCACGATGACCTTGCGGGATTCCGAGACGCCCCGGTCCTCCGCCAGGTCCGACGCCCCGATCCGCAACCAGACCTCGCCGGAGGGCAGGGCCTGGGGCGCGATCGTGAAAAGGTAAGGCGGAGTCAAAAGCGGCGTTCCCCAGGCGGACCATTTGCGGGTGTCGGTGGAGATTTCAACCCAAGCGCGGGCGACGTCCTCGCCGGCGACGGAGGCTCCCAATTGGAAGGGCGCCGTCGCGATCCATCCGGCGGCGGGCGCCCGGCCGAGCGACACCGAGACGGGCGCCTCGGTGTCGGGCACCAGCTTGACGGCCACCGCCGGGGAGAAGGTCTTGACCGGCGACTCGAAGGCCTCGCCGGGACCCAGGGGGGGCTGTCCGCGGCGGTTCGCGCACATCCACGCGTTGGGAGCGTCGGCCGCGGGCCGAGTTCCCGCCGCCAAGACGGGGGACCGGTCGGGGCCCTCCAGCGACGAGCTGGGGGAAAAAAGCACGATAAAATTGGGGCGGTCCGAGGAGAGGTTGGAAAGGGGAACCTCCGTCCAATACCAACGGGCCTCCCCGACTCCCGAAAGGGCGTTCTCCGGGTCGCCTTCCAAAGGGATGTCCTCCGCCTTGGCGAGGAAGAACCGGCGGCTGTGGGGCCAGATGGGTTCTTGGGCCGCGGCGATGTCGATCTCACCCGTGATGCGCCGTTTTTCCCAGGGGGGGCGGCCGGGAATGGGTTGAAGCTTCGCACGGCCGAGCTTGGCGCCGAGGAACGCCTTCTTCCACGGGCCGGCCGGAATGGGGGGCAGTTGCACGATCCAAGCCATATCGTAACCGATGCGCCAGCCGGGATCGAACCCGCCGTTGGCGACGCGGTCGAAATCGTTGAGGTTGGGGAGAGGGGACACGAGCGAGAGGGAAACCGGCATCGACGCGGGGACCGCTGGAGCCGCGGGGGCGGCGGCGGTCTTGGGGACGCGGGCGACCGGGGCCGCGACCCGGCGACCGATTTGAGGGCCCGGGGTGACGCAGCCCCCCAACGCCAGGAGCGCGCACATTGCAATTCGCGTTCGTCTCATGAAGGTCAAAAGGTCCCCCTACTTGTGGTCTTTCTTCGCCGCGCCGGTTTTGAGGATCTGAATCAATCGCTGAAGATCGTCGATGGAGTAGAACTCGAGCTTGACCCAGCCCTTCTGCCGGCCCCGCGTGTCCACCGTCACTCGGCGGCCGAGGAGCCTTTGCAGGTCTTCCTCCACGTGCCGGACGTCGGGGTTCTTGCGGCGGGGGATCTTGACGCGGGCCTCCCCGTGGACCGTGCGCCAGTCCGCGACCAGTTTTTCAACTTCGCGCACGGTGAGCCGCTCGGCCAGAATGCGGCGGGCGGCCTCGGACCGGCCGGCGTCGTCGGAAAGTCCGAGAAGGAGCCGGGCGTGGCCCTCGGTGAGGGAGCCGTCCTCCAAAGCCCGGAGGACGTCCCCGGGCAGGTCCAAAAGCCTGAGCACGTTGGCCACGGCGGGGCGGCTTTTTCCCAAGGTCCGGGCGACGTCTTCCTGCGTCAACGAAGACTCATCCATGAGCTTCCGGATGGAGACCGCTTCCTCGACGGGGTTCAGGTCTTCGCGCTGCAAGTTTTCGATCAAGGAGAGCTCGTGCCTCTCGCGTTCGGTGACCGGGCGCACGACGCAGGGCACTTCGGTGAGGCCCGCCATCTTGGCCGCCCGCAGGCGCCGCTCGCCGGCGATCAGCTCATACTCTCCCGGCGCGGCGGAGGGCGAAACCAAGAGGGGCTGCGCCAATCCATGGGCCTTGATGGACTCGGCCAGTTCTTGGAGGGCCTCCAATTGAAAGGTCGTCCGGGGCTGGTGGCGGTTGGGTTTGATCTTGTCGATGGGCAGTCGGGCGGCGCCGTCCGACCCGCGTTCCGACGGGGCGGGCTTCAGCAGGGCGTCGAGGCCCCGGCCGAGGGCAAGTTTGGACATTGAAGGTTCTCCTAGTAGGTGGTCACGGGGGCCGCGATTTCTTCCGGCGGCCCCGGAACGGCAACGGGTTCCGGCGCGGACGGCGCGGCGGATAAGGAAGGGGGATATTCCTGTGGAATCCGCAGGGGGATCCCCGGCGTATAGGCATCACCCGGACCGGGAAGGTCGCCACGGCGCTCAACGAGCTCCTTGGCCAGGGCGAGGTAGGCGGCGGCCCCGGTCGAGGACTTGTCGTGAAGCAGCACGGGCTTGCCGAAGCTGGGCGCCTCGGCCAATCGGACGTTTCGGGGAATGACGGTCCGGAACACCTTGTCCCCAAAATGTTTTCGGAGCTCCGCCAGCACCTGCTGGGTCAGGTTGGTGCGCGGGTCGAACATCGTGACGAGGACGCCTTCCAGCTCGAGCGATGGATTGAGGGCCCCTCGCACGCGGTCCATCGTCTTCACGAGCATGGAGAGCCCCTCCAGGGCGTAGTACTCGCACGGGAGCGGGATCAAGACGGAATGCGCGGCGGCCAGGGCGTTGATCGTCAATAAATTCAAAGCAGGCGGGCAGTCCACGAGGACGAACTTGTACGCCCGGTGGAAGCCTTCAAAAGCCGCCTTGAGCCGTCCCTCCCGGTTTTCGGCCGCCACGAGCTCCACTTCGGCCCCGTACAAATCCGGGTGAGAGGGGGCCACGTCCAGCCATTCGACGGCCGTCCGCCGCACGATGTCCTCCAGAGGAACCCCGTCCAAAATCACGTGGTACATATGCCGGTCGCCGTCCGCGGCGTGGACGCCGAGTCCCGACGATAGATTCGTCTGCGGGTCGAGGTCCACCAGGAGCGTCTCCTGCCCCATGTGGGCCAATGACGCGGCCAGGTTGATGGCGGTCGTGGTCTTGCCCACGCCGCCTTTCTGGTTGGCGATGGCGATGATCCTCATAGGTCGATATCCCTCGGGGGCGGGGCGGCGTCCGGGTTTTCCTTGGCCCGACGGACGGCCTCCTGGAATTTTTTTCCCAGGAGGTCGCTCTTGTTCTTCTCGGCGGAGAGGGACTTCCGGAACGCGTCCTCGCGCCGGCCTTTGCCTTCCCGGAGGGCTTTCAAAGCCTCGTCCATGTCGGCCTTGGGCCCCGCCGGCGCCTCGTGCGACAGCACCTCACCGGACGCGGGGTCCACGACGAGAAGGGCCCGGCAGCCGGGGCAGGCGATGCGGAGAGGGGAGGGGGCGGACATTTCGGAGATCAACGGGAATTATACCACGGCAAAAAGGGTTTTCGCGCTCCGCCGACTGATATAATGGCCGCCGTGACTCTCGCCAACAAGATCACGCTGTTGAGGATCGTTCTCATCCCCCTCTTCGCCATCGGCCTTATGTCCGGCGGCGGCGGGGGAACGCTGGGGCTGTTCGCCTTCCTGGCCTTGACCGACGTGCTGGACGGAATCGCCGCCCGGGTGAGAAACCAGCGCACGGTGCTGGGGACCTTCCTGGACCCATTGGCGGACAAGTTCCTTTTGGGGGCTACGTTTCTCATCCTCGCTTATCAGGGGCGAGTTCCGACCTGGGCCTTCGTGCTGGTGTTTTCCCGGGACCTGGCCATCTTGCTGGGTTGGACCCTGTTGCACATCCTCGCGGACACGTCCGCCGTCGATCCTCGATGCCTGGGAAAGGCCGCGACCGTCGTCCAGATGCTGACGGTCGTCGTCCACCTCTCGCCGGTCCCGGCGGTCTGGCGCTCCGCCTCCCTCGTCTTGATGGCCGTCGTCACCGCCGTGTCCGCCCTGGACTACGTGTGGGTCGGCGGGAAAAAGTTGAGCCGACTCGGCTGATGAATCCCGTCATCGTCCTGGTCGGCCGGCCCAACGTGGGGAAATCCACCCTTTTCAACCGCCTGTGCGGCACCCGGCGGGCCCTGGTGTCGGACGTGCCCGGCACGACGCGCGACTGGCAGGAAGGGACCGCTTATTGGAACGGCCGCGAATTCCGCGTCATCGACACGGGCGGCTACACGCCGGGGGAGGACGACATCCATTCCGGCGTGCGGGCGACGGTGGAGCGGTGGGTCGGCGAGGCCGACGCCGTTTTGTGGATCGTGGACGGAGCCCAGGGGCTTATGCCGGTCGACCGCTCCCTGGCCGGTTGGATGCGGGCACGGGGGAGCCGCAGGGTCTTCCTGGTCATTAATAAATTGGACGATTCGGCGCGCGACGCCAACGTGGCCGAGTTCTACGGCCTGGGGTTCCCCGAGACCGTCGCGATTTCGGCGTCGCATGGGCGGAACGTCCATTCGCTTTTGGAAAAGCTGGAAACGTTGGCCCCGCCGTCCACCCCCCTTCCGCCCGAAAAAGACGTCGCCACGGTCGCCATCGTGGGCCGGCCGAACGTGGGCAAGTCTTCCCTGCTGAATTCCCTGGCGGGAGAGGACCGGATGATCGTCTCGGAGGTCCCCGGGACGACCCGCGACGCCATCGACACCCTGATCGAGCGGGACGGGCGAAAGTTCCTCTTCATAGACACAGCCGGCCTTCGCGCGAACAAGTCCGCGGCGTCCGAGGGGCTGGAGGGACTGACCCGGATCATGGCGGAAAAGGCCCTGGAGCGCGCCGAGGTCGCCGTGCTCATGGTGGACGGCGTGGAGGGAATCCGCGAGGGGGACGTGGCCGTGGGCCGGCTGATCGAGGGAAAACACCGCGCCTGCGTGGTCGGGATCAACAAGTGGGACCTGGTGGGGGACCGGGCCGGGGCTTCCAAATACATCCGGGAGAATCACTCCGACGATTTGCCGTTCCTCGCCTACGCACCGCTCATTTTCCTCTCGGCCAAGACCGGACGGCACGTGCCCGAGCTTTTGGCGGAGATATCCAAAACGCACGCGGCCTTCCACTCCGTCTTCGACTCCGAGGAGGTCAGCGACTTCCTCTGGAAGCAGGTCCAGACCCGGCCCTATTCCTATCGGGCGCGCAAACTGGTATTTCATGGGGCCGAGCAGGCCGGGACCGCCCCGACGAAGATTCTCATTCGCTGCAACATGGCCGACGTCGACATCCATTTTTCTTACCGGCGCCACCTGGAAAACGTCTTCCGTAAGCGGTACGACCTGGCCGGGGCGCCCCTGATCCTCAACTTCAAGCGAGGCAAACGGTGACCATCGTTTTCATCGCGTTGTGCTTTTTGGCGGGTTCTTTTCCGACCGCCTATCTTGTCGGTCGCGCGCGCGGCGTGGACATCCGCACGGTGGGCTCGGGCAACGTCGGGGCGACCAATGTGTTCCGCGTCTTGGGGCGGGGCGCGGGGGTCTTCACCTTGACGGTGGACGTGCTCAAGGGACTGGTCCCGGTATTGATCCTGGAAAAATGGAGCGGCGTAGCCTGGGCGCCCGCCGCGGGGGCCGTGGCCGCCGTTCTCGGCCATTCCTTTTCCCCTTTCATAAAATTCAGGGGGGGTAAAGGCGTAGCCACTTCGGCGGGAGCTTTCTTGGCGCTCCTTCCCTTGGCGACCTTGGCCGCTTTGCTGGTGTTCCTCCTTCTCTTTAGCTGGACGCGGATCGTCTCGGTCGGGTCCCTGGGGGGCGCCGCGGTCCTTCCGGCGGTCGCGTTCGTGGTGAACGGTCCTTCGCCCGCGGCGATATTGGCGGCCGCCGTATCGTTCCTCATCGTTGTGCGGCATATTCCCAACATCAAGCGCCTCTTGAGGGGCGAGGAGAGGAGTTTCAAAAAATGAGGAGCTCTTTGTCGTCCCAAAGTGTCCGTCGGACCCGCTCGGCGCCAGAGGCGCCGAGCTCTATGGGGCGCCGTGCGCCAAGAAGGCGCACGTTTGGCCCCCTTCGGGGCCTGGGCCTGTTCGGCCCGTGCCAAACGTGTGCCACTGGCACACGGCACCCCGGTTGGAACCGGGCCGGCTTTCCGACCCCTGTGGGGGCGGAAAGACCACCATCTCTAGAGAGGCCAATATGAGCGTAAAGATTGGTGTGATCGGCGGCGGAAGCTGGGGGGCCACCTTGGCGGACCTTTTGGCTTCCAACGGGCACGAGGTCGTTTTGTGGGAGTATTTCCCGAAGACCGTGGAGACCCTCCGGAAAACGCGAAAGCTTCCCGTCCTGCCTCAACTTACCTTGAACCCGTCCGTCACCGTGACGGAGGACTTGGCCGAGGCCCTTTACGGACGCGAGGCGGTGGTCAGCGCGATTCCCTCCGAGCACGTGCGGGCCACCTGGCGGACGATCCGGGAACAGGGCGCCCTGCCTCCCCGGTCGTGGGTCGTTAGCGTGACCAAGGGGATCGAGAAAGACACTTTGAAGCGCATGACGGAGGTCATCGGGGAGGAGATCCCCGGGACCGCCGGGCGGGTGGGAGCGCTTTCGGGCCCCTCGCACGCCGAGGAGGTCGCCCGAAAGCTCGCGACCGCCGTCGTGGCCGCCGGGCCGGGGGACCTGCCCGGTCGTATCCAGAACCTTTTTCAGGCGGAGTCCTTTCGGGTGTATACCAGCCCCGACTTGGTCGGCGTCGAATTGGGCGGCGCCCTGAAAAACATTTACGCCATCGCCTGCGGCATGACCGACGGCTTGGGTCTGGGCGACAACGCCAAAGCGGCCCTCATGACGCGGGGATTGAACGAGATGACCCGGGTCGGGATCGCCTCCGGCGCGGACGCATTCACCTTCGCGGGGTTGTCGGGGCTGGGGGACCTCATCGTCACCTGCACCTCGAAACACTCCCGCAACCGGGCGCTGGGAGAAAAGATCGGCCGGGGGCGGAGCTTGTCCGAGGCCCTGGCCGAGATGACGATGGTGGCCGAGGGGGTTCCCACCTGCCGGGCCGCCAGGGGGTTGGCCGATCGGCTGGGGTTGGAGCTTCCCATCGTGGCCGATATCCACCGCTGTCTGCACGAGGGCAAGCCCGCCCGCGAGGCCCTGAAAGACCTCATGACCCGCCCCGCCTCGGGCGAGATGGCCGGGGTCGCTCAACTCTTGGAGAAAACACGATGAACAAGATGGATCTGATCCAGGATGTTTCCCGGGTCGTCGCGACCCGGACCGAGGCCAAAGCCGCCGTCAACCGCGTGTTCGACGCCATGCGGAAGGCCCTCCAGGACGGGAACAAAGTCGTCGTCCAGGGGTTCGGCTCCTTCCACGTCGTCATGCGGAAGTCCAAGCCCGCCCGAAATCCCCGCACGGGGGAGCCCGTCCAGATCCCCCCTCGGCGGCGGGTCAAATTCAAGATGAGCAGAGATCTGGCGACCCGTCTCACGGTTGACGGGCCTGGGGGAAAGCGCTAAAATCCAACCCTTCAATCGAGGTTATCCTCGCTCCCGATCACCGCGGGTCCGTTTGCTCTGTCATTTCATTTAAAAGGATGCGTTTGTATGGCCAACCCGAAAAAGAAACATACCCCTATGCGCGGCCGCATGCGCCGCGCGAATAATTTCCGTCTGGTCGTGGGGTCCTTGTCCCGGTGTTCCCAATGCGGGGTGGCCGTGATGTCCCACCGCGTGTGCCCCGCCTGCGGCTATTACAAGGGCGAGTTGGCCCTGGCCCCCAAGGTGAAGAAAGACAAGAAAGAGGGGCATTGAGCCTCGGCCGATAACCCAGGCATGTTTCAATCGCAGACCGTCAACCTCACGCTTTCATGACCTGCCGCATCGCGCTCGACGCCATGGGGGGGGACAGGGGTCTTCCCGTCAACGTGGAGGGGGCCATCCTGGCCAAGAAGGAGTTCGGCCACGAGGTGATCCTCGTCGGCGACGAAACCCTGCTCCGCCAGGAGTTGGCGCGCCACCGCGCAGCCCCCGACGCCTTCCTCATTCAACACGCCCCCGAGGTCGTGGGCATGCACGAAAAGCCCGCCGAGGCCTGCCGCGCCAAGAAGGACGCCTCCATCATGGTGTGCGCCCAGATGGTCGCGGAGGGCCGGGCCGACGCCTTGGTGTCGGCGGGCCATTCCGGGGCCACGATGACGGCCGCCCTGTGGCACCTCAAGCGCCTGAGCGGCGTTTCCCGGCCGGCCATCGCCGCCCTATTTCCCACATTAAGCGGGTACGCCATCGTCCTGGACGTGGGGGCCAACGTGGATTGCAAGGCCAAGCATCTGGTCCAGTTCGCAATCATGGGATCCATTTACGCCCGGTCCGTATTCGGCGTCGAACGTCCCAGGGTCGGGCTCCTGACCATCGGCGAAGAGGAAGGGAAGGGCAACGACGTCGTCAACGAGGCCCACCCCATGCTCAAGGAACACCCCCATCTCAACTACGTCGGCCACGTCGAAGGGCGCGACATCCCCAGGGGCGAGACGCACGTCTTCGTCTGCGACGGGTTCGTCGGCAACGTCGTTTTGAAGTTCGGCGAGGGAATGGCCTCCGCCATGCTGGGCTTGATCAAGAACGAGATCAAAAAGCACCCTCTTTCGGCCCTGGCCGCGAAATTGTTGTTGGGCGGGCCCTTCCGCGAGATTAAAAAGAAGACCGACCCCTCCGAGTTCGGCGGGCTGCCGCTCCTGGGCGTGGGGGGGTCCGCTTTCATCTGTCACGGCGGGGCGGACGCCAAGGCCATCAAGAACGCCGTCCGGGCCGCGGGGCTCTTCGTCGAAAAGGACATCAACCGCCAGATTTCCGAAGAGTTGGAAAAGTCCGGACGCCACCTCTTTTCGTTCCTGAAGGTCGCGCTATGAGATCGGGATTATGGGGCTGAAATTCATCGCCACCGGAGCCGGCCTTCCGGAGAAGGTCCTGACGAACGCCGATCTGGAAAAGATCGTCGCCACGACCGATCAATGGATCACCGAGCGCACCGGGATCAAGGAGCGCCGGGTGGCGGCCGCCGACCAGGCGACCTCGGACCTGTCCGTCCTGGCCGCGCGCCAAGCCCTGGAGTCGGCGAAATGGACGGCGGAGGACCTTGACCTCATCGTCGTGGCCACCTGCACGCCCGACCACCTGTTCCCTTCAACCGCCTGCCTCGTGCAGAAGGCCCTGGGGGCCTCAAAAGCCGCCGCGTTCGACGTATCGGCGGCCTGCTCGGGGTTCATGTTCGGACTCACCGCGGTCGCGGGGATGATGGAGGCCGGCGTGGCCCGCCGGGCGCTTGTGATCGGCGCCGACACTCTGACCCGGTTCACGGACTGGAAGGATCGAGGCACCTGCGTTTTGTTCGGCGACGGGGCGGGGGCGCTTTTGGTGGAAAAGACGGCCGGGCCCGGCGGGCTTCTGTCGGTCCACCTGGGCTCGGACGGCGCGTTGTCCGGCGTTTTGACTATCCCGGGCGGCGGGTCCCGATTTCCCCTTGGGTCCAACGACTCGCAGCATCCCCCTTACATTCATATGGAGGGGAAGGAAGTCTTCAAATACGCCGTTCTGCGGATGATCGAGGCGGCGGAAGCCGCCCTCAAGAAGGCCGGCCTGAAGCCGAACGATTTGGCCCTCTTCATCCCGCACCAAGCCAATTTGCGGATCATCGACGCCATCGCCAAGCGGATGGACATCGAGAATAAGAAGGTGTTCCGGAACGTCCACAAATTCGGGAACATGTCCGCCGCGACGACCATCGTCGCTCTGGACGAGGCCGTCCGGGGCGGTTTGGTCAAGCGGGGCGACCTGGTGGAGCTTGTCGCTTTCGGCGCCGGCCTCACCTGGGGCGCGGCGGTGCTGCGGTGGTAGGGATGAAGACAGCCTTTCTTTTCCCCGGTCAGGGGTCGCAATATGTCGGCATGGGAAAGGATTTGTGCGACAATTTTCCGGCGGCGAAGACCGTCGTTGATCAGGCCGCCGCCCTCTTGGGCGGGGAGTACGTGGACGTTTTCCTGTCCGGGCCGGAAGAAAAACTCCGGCAGACGAAGTTCACTCAGCCCGCGCTATATATCGTCAGCATGGCCGCCCACGCCGTGCTCGCGGAAGCCGGCCTGAAGGCCGGGTTTTGCGCCGGGCACAGTTTGGGGGAATATTCGGCCCTCTGCGCGGCCGGGGCGTTTACGTTCGAAACGGGCCTCAAGCTCGTGAAGGAGCGGGGCGAGGCCATCCAGGCCGCTTCCGAGACGATCCCCGGTTCCATGGCCGCCATAATTGGTTTGGACCGGGCGAAGGTTGAGGCGATTTGTCGGGACGCTTCTTCCAAAGGGGTTTGCGAGCCGGTCAATTTCAACTGCCACGGACAAATCGTGGTGGCTGGGACGGTCGCCGCGGTGGAGGAGGCCGTAAGGCTGGCCCAGGCCGCCGGGTCGCCCAAGTCGGTTAAATTGAACGTGTCCGGGCCCTTCCATTCCTCCTTGATGAAGCCGGCGGCCGAGCGGATGGCGCCGGTCATTGGCCGCGCTGAAATCCGGGACGCAACCGTCCCGGTCGTCGCCAACGCCAACGCCCGTCCGGAGCTTAATGCGGATGAGATTCGTCAAAACCTGGTCGCCCAAATCGACCACGCCGTTTTGTGGGATGATTCAATGAACCTTCTAATTAGGGAAGGCGCCGACCAATTCGTAGAGGTCGGTCCCGGCCGGGTCCTGTGCGGCCTCCTGCGCCGAATAGACAAGTCCCGCAAGTTTGCCAACATCGAGGACAAGAAAAGCGCCGACGACCTATTGAACCTAGTCAGGGCCTAATTTATAATAGTCGGCCATTTAGGAGTCATTCATGCGATTGAAGGACCAAGTGGTTCTCATCACCGGCGGCGCCCAGGGCATCGGCCGGGCCATCGCCGAAACTTTCGCCCGCGAAGGGGCCAAGTTGTCGCTCTGCGACATGAACGAGGAAGGGGTCAAAGCGGCCGCCGCCGAGATCAAGTCGAAATACGGCGTTGAAACCTTCGCCGCCAAGGTCAACGTGACCGCCTTCCCCGAGTGCGAAAAGTGGGTCGAGGAGACGATCAAGACCCTGGGCAAGGCCGACGTCCTGGTCAACAACGCCGGCATCACCAAGGACAACCTCGTCATGCGGATGTCCGACGCCGAGTGGGACGCAGTCATCGCCGTCAATTTGAAGGGCGTGTTCAACTGCACCAAGGCCGCGTGCCGGCCCATGATGAAGGCCCGTGCCGGGCGCATCATCAACATCGCTTCCATCGTGGGGCTGATGGGGAACGCCGGCCAGGTCAACTATTCGGCGACCAAAGGCGGCGTCATCGCCATGACCAAGACCTGCGCCCGGGAGTTTGCCTCCCGCAACATCCTGGTCAACGCCATCGCCCCCGGTTTCATCCGAACCGCCATGACGGACAAGCTGACGGACGAGCAAAAGAAGGCCCTTTCTTCTATGATCCCCCTGGAGCGGCTGGGCGAGGCCCAAGACGTGGCCGACGCCGCGCTTTTTCTGGCGTCCCCCGAAAGTTCTTATATCACGGGTCAGATTCTTTCCGTCAACGGCGGAATGTACATGTAGGAAGAGCAGGAACGCCAAGTTCGCGGCATGCGGCGCCGGTCATCGCGCGCTTTGCGCTTCGAACCTTGCGCTTCAAGTCAAGGAGGCAATCGTGGCTGAAGACATCGAGCAAAAAGTTAAGGATATTATCGTGGAGCAGTTGGGCGTGGACGCGGGCGCCGTGAAGTCGGAGGCGAGTTTCGTCAACGACCTCGGGGCCGACTCCCTCGACACCGTGGAGCTGGTCATGGCCTTGGAAGAGGCCTTCGACATCGAGATCCCCGACGAAGAGGCCGAGAAGATCCAAAGCGTCGGCCAAGCCGTCGAGTACATCAAGAAGAACAAAAAATAAAAGGAAAGGGGACGTACCTAACTAAGTAACTAACTAAACATTTCCCATATCGAAAAGGGGGAGTTAGTTACTTAGTTAGGTACGTCCCCTACACATTTATGAGAAAGCGCGTGGTGGTCACCGGCGTCGGGTTGGTTACGCCGATCGGCATCGGGAAGGACGCCTTCTGGGATTCCCTCAAGAACGGCCGTTCGGGCGTGAGGAAAATCACGCTCCTGGACGTTTCAGCCTATCCCTGCCGGATCGCCGGCGAGGTGACGGACTGGGTCCCGGAAAATTACATCGAAAAAAAGCGCGCGAGGCGGGCGGACCGCTTCACCCAGTTCGCCCTGGCCGCCGCGAAGGCCGCCGTCGCGGACGCGGGGCTGGACCCCGCCAAAGAGAACCTGGAGCGTTGCGGCGTCATCGTGGGGTCCGGGATCGGCGGCCTCATGACGATCGAGGCCGAGTACAAGACCCTCATCGAAAAGGGCCCCAGGCGGGTGTCCCCCTTCCTCATCCCCATGCTGATCACCAACATCGCCGCGGGGGAGATCGCCATCGAGTTTGGGTTCACCGGCGTCAATTTCGCCGTCTCGTCGGCTTGCGCCACCTCGAACCACGCCATGGGCGAGGCCCTTCGACATCTCCGATACGGGGACGCCGACGTGATCATTGCGGGCGGCGCCGAAGCCGCCATCACGCAATTGGGCCTCGCGGGTTTCAGCCAGGCCGGGGCGCTGACGGTCGACTACAACGATAACCCGGCCAAGGCCTCGCGTCCCTTCGACAAGAACCGGTCCGGATTTGTCATGGGCGAAGCCGCCGGCATCGTGGTGCTGGAAACCCTGGAGCACGCCCAGGCGCGCGGCGCCAAGATCTACGGCGAGCTGGCCGGCTACGGCGCCACCGACGATGCCCACCACATCACGGCCCCCTCCCCTGAAGGGAAAGCCGCGGCCAACGCCATCCGGCTGGCCTTGAAGGACGCGGACATGAAACCCGAGGAGGTGGACTACGTCAACGCCCACGGGACCTCCACCGCATTGAACGACAAGACGGAAACGGCCGTCATCAAGAATGTTTTTGGAGACCACGCCCGAAAACTGGCGATTTCATCCACCAAGTCCATGACGGGGCACCTCCTGGGCGCGACGAGCGCCGTCGAGCTGATCGCGACGCTGCTCTGCATGGAGCACGACCTGATCCATCCGACGATCAACTACGAAACCCCGGACCCGGACTGCGACTTGGACTACGTGCCCAACGTCGCCCGGCCGGGACGCATCAACGCGGCCGTCTCCAACTCGCTCGGTTTCGGCGGACACAACGCCGTCGTGGCCGTGCGGAGATTCGCGGCATAAGCACTGAGATGCCGCCCCTTGATTCCGCCGGCTTAGAAAAGTCCATCCGCGTCAAGTTCAAGAGCGCGAAGCTGCTGGAGGAGGCGATTACCCACAAGTCCTTCGCCGTCGAGAAGGGGGGGAAGCCTTTCAACGAGCGGTTGGAGTTCCTGGGGGACAGCATCCTCGCGGCCGTCACGGCCCACTGGCTTTTCAAGCGCTACCCCGACGACGACGAAGGGGTCCTTTCCAAGATCAAGAGCCAACTCGTCTCGCGAGCGTCCCTGATCGTGTGGGCCCGGGAGATCAAGCTGGGCCGGTACCTGTTCATGAGCGTCGGCGAAGAGGCCACCGGAGGCCGCGACCGGGACAGCCTGCTGGCCAACGCCTTTGAGGCCTTGATCGGGGCCATCTTTCTCGATCAAGGATTTCCGAAGGCTCAGAGGTTCATCGTTCGGTTCTTGTCCAAGAAGAAGCGCCTCGTCGAGACGGACCATAAAAGCAAACTCCAAGAGTTCATCCAGAAGCGCTACAAGATCCCGCCCCAGTACCTGCTCGTCGAAGAGAGCGGTCCCGACCACGCCAAGCTGTTTCACATGGAAGTCCGCGTCCGGCGCCGGCTGTTGGGCGAGGGGGAGGGGCATTCGAAGGAGGAGGCCGAGCAGGCGGCCGCCTACCAGGCTTTGAAAGAGATCCGCGCCCACAAGCTCGACAAGAAGATGGGGCTGGATTGAACGAGGGGAAAGTTTGGCGTCTGCTGGATGTCAACCTGAACCGGGCCCGGGAGGGATTGCGCGTCCTGGAGGATACGGCCCGGCTTGTCTGGGAGGACAAAAGGCTTTTCGAAGAGCTCCGCTCGAGCCGACACGCGCTCGATCAAATCACCCGCCGCGCCTATCCCCGCTTGATCCAGGCCCGCGACAGCGTCCGCGATCCGGGCCGCTCCATTCCCGAGAAGAAGAAACGATCGGCCTCCGGCCTCGTCGCCGCCAACTTTCGCCGGGCCGAGGAAGCCCTGCGCGTTCTGGAAGAGTATGGAAAAGTCCTCTCCCCTTCCGCCGCCCCCCGCTTCAAATCCCTCCGGTATCGCCTGTACGTCGCCGAACAAAAAGCCCGGGTCTAGAAATATCCCCGAGGTTTCTGTTGTTGGGAAAACGGGGCGTGCTTTTGGTAGTAGGAGACGGCGTCCGGCGCCCGTTTTTCCTTCTTGGGGGGATTCCCCTGAGTGTGACCGCCGCGCCGATCGCCTCGGCCAGGGCCGGGCCGGCGGTGCCGGTTGAAATCCCGTTGTTGCGGCGGGTGGCTGGAGGGCGCCCTGTCCGCCGGTCGCGGCGGGGGGGCGTCGTAAGCGAATGTCGGCAAAACCGCCCGGGGAAAAACCAGGCCCGTGAACCGCTCGATGTCCCGGATTTCCCCGCTTTCCAAGTGCGGGTCCATGAAGGTGATGGCGTCCCCCACGCCGTAGGCGCGGGCCGTCCGGCCCACGCGGTGGACGTAGTCCTCGGGCGCCCGGGGCACGTCGAAATTGATCACGTGGCTGATGCCCCGGACATCGATCCCCCGGGCCGCGATGTCGGTGGCCACCAGGAGGCGCAGCTTCCCCTGCCGGAACCCTTCCATCGCGGTCGTGCGCTGGTGCTGGGACCGGTTGCCGTGAAGCACGCCTACGGAGTGCCCTTCCCCGGCCAGCCGCTTGGCCAGCTTGTCCGCGCCGTGCTTGGTCCGTGTGAAAATGAGAGCGGACTTGATTTCTGTCGTTTTGAGCAGGGCCGCCAGGAGCGCCGACTTTCGGGATTGCTCGATGGGGTAAAGGATCTGGCTGATCCCTTCGGCCACGGTGGTGGGTTTGGCGATTTCAACCCGGCGAGGGTTGCGCAGGGTGAACGCGGCGATCCGTTCCACTTCGGGCGCCAGTGTGGCGGAAAACAACTGTGTTTGCCGTTCGCGGGGCAGGTGGCTCAGAACCGAGCGGATGTCGGGCAGGAACCCCATGTCCAGCATGCGGTCCGCCTCGTCCAGGACCAATTGCTCGACTTTGTCCAGGCGGAAACTCCCCTGGCGCAGGTGGTCCAGAAGGCGTCCCGGCGTGGCGACGAGGATTTGGCAGCGGGCCGCGGCATGGACTTGAGGGCTGAACCCGACTCCGCCGATGACGACGGCTGTCTTCAAGTGCGTAAAGCGCCCGCATTCGTGGAAGGACTTTTCCACCTGGGCGGCCAGCTCGCGGGTGGGCACCAGGACCAGGGCGCGAATGCCGGGCTTCTCTTCCTTCAGTAAGTGGTGGAGGATCGGCAAGGCGAAGGCGGCGGTTTTTCCGCTCCCGGTTTGGGCGCATCCCATGACGTCCCGCCCCTCGAGGGCCAAAGGGATGGCGGCTTCCTGAATGGGCATAGGTTTTTCGAAATCCAGGGCTTTCAGGGCGCGGATCAGGTCCGGGTGAAGGCCTAACTGTGAGAAGGGCATCGAAAGGGTCTCCTAAAAAAAAAGCGCGACATCCAAAGTCGCGCGCTCGATTTTGCATCCGCCGGCGTTCGAAGAAATTCATTGTATCATACCTGGATATGAGACGGGGGCCCCCCAATCGTTGGCACGTGTACATCGTGCGTTGCGCCGACGGGACGCTGTACACGGGCGCGGCCCGGAACGTCCCGCGGCGCGTGGCGGAGCACAACGGCGCGGGCGGCCGGGGCGCCAAGTACACCCGGGGCCGCCGGCCCGTCCGTCTGGTGTACGTGAAGGAGGCCCGGTCCAGGTCGGAAGCCCTTCGGAAGGAGGCCCGCCTAAAACGTTTTTCAAAAAAGCAAAAGGAATCCTTGGTTTGCCTTTCGTCGACGGCAATAGGGGCCTGAACCCCCGTTTCTCAGAGGACGCGAGGATTTGCTAATGTCCAGTCTTCATAACGACATAGGAGGAGGGATCATGAAAATGCTCGCGTGTTTGTTGTCGGGACTATTGATGTCGGGCAACGTATTCGCCGGGGGAAAGGGCATGACGTACGACGCCCAGAAGTTTCAGGATGCCCGGGCCGTCGCCAAAGAATTGGTGGCCGGCAAGTTGGACACGCTCAAGAAATTCAACGTGAAGAAGGTGGTCATCGCTGAATGTTTCGGCGAATTCATGGAGTCCAAGGAAAAGGCCGACGGTTTCAACGGCTTCGCCTGGCAAGGAGGGACCGCGTTCAAAACGACGACAAAATTGGGCGGCGACTATTATGAAACCATCGCCAACGCGGTATACGACTCCGTGGCGGAGGCTTTCAAGGCCAACGGCATCGAAGTGGCCGACAAAAACACGGTGGTGGCCGATGAGAACTACAAGGCGCTGGAGCTCA
>Ga0182021_10001594_pt1 | contig 26211 bp, 22 predicted proteins | sample 612E3MmetaG_FD_120493 | JGI IMG/M metagenome (GOLD analysis project Ga0182021, IMG submission 120493) | Permafrost microbial communities from Stordalen Mire, Sweden - 612E3M metaG (Illumina Assembly) | ecosystem: Environmental > Terrestrial > Soil > Wetlands > Permafrost | place: Sweden...
GGAGTTGCGGAGGTCCTCGAGCGTCTGCGCGACTGGCGGGGTCAGATCGTGGCGGCCAGGCTCTCGGACACCGCGACGGGTGGATGGAGCGGCTCGACCCCAGCCCTGGTCGGCACCATCCTCCAGGCCGACGCGTCCGGAACCACCCTGCGTATCGAGGGCCCTGCGCTGCCGGGCGGCCTGCGGGCGCGTCTGAAGTTAGCCGGCCGGCACAACGCTGCCAACGCCCTGGGTGTGGCAGGGGCCGCGCTCGAGCTGGGCGTCTCACCCGACTCTTTGGCCGCGGCTCTGGGCAGTTTCCATGGCGTGGGGCGGCGCCTCGAGCGAAAGGGGGAGGGGAGAGGGGTCGTGGTGTACGACGACTACGCCCATCACCCAACGGCCATTCGGGAGACTCTGGCCGCGATCCGTCAGCTCGAGCCGGGTCGGCGCATCTGGGCCGTCTACGAGCCTCTCACCTACCACCGCACGGCAGCCATGCTCGACGAGTTTGCCGAGGTTCTGGCCTCGGCCGATGCGGTCGCCATTGCCGATATCTGGGCCGGACGCGACGCGGACACCCACGTGACCTCCGCGTCGGCGCTGGCAGAGGCCACTGCCCGCCGCCGCTTTGGGTTGACCTCAGTGGCGCCGGGTACCGTGGAGGAGACAGCCGCCTGGCTGGCCGGCGAGGTTCGCGGAGGAGACGCGGTTCTTGTGATGGGCGGAGGCAGGAGCTATCGAATCGCCGAGCTTCTCGTGCAAGCTCTGGGTGCCTGACGTGAGACGCTCGGGCCGGGCCGGCGAGGTTCGGCGGTCATCGACCGGGGCCGGGTGCGGCACAATCTCCTGGTCGGTGATTCCGTCATGGACACGTTCGCGCCCGGGCGGCGCGGAGTTGCGAAAAGCCGCATCTGACAGCGGGTCTTAAGTCAAGGGAGGGTCAATGGCAGGCGACTCCTCATTCGACGTTGTGAGTGACTTCGACGATCAGGAAATGCGCAACGCGCTGGACCAGGTGCGGCGCGAAGTGCAGCAGCGGTACGACTTCAAAGACGTCACGTTCGAACTGTCGCAGGCCAGAACGGAGCTCGTGCTTCTGACCGACGACGAGTTTCGGGCGAAGGCAATTCGTGACCTGATCGAGTCAAAGGCGGTCAGACGCGGCCTGTCGCTCAAGATCTTCGATTGGGGCAAGATCGAACCGGCGGGCGGAAACAAAGTACGGCAGCACATCGGCTTGCGGAGAGGCCTTGGCGAAGAGCTGGCTCGGAAGCTCAGCAAGCTCGTTCGAGAAGAGTTTTCTAAGGTCAAGCCACAGATCCAGGGCGATGCTCTGCGCGTATTCGCCAAGAGCAAGGACGACCTTCAGCGAGTGATCGTCAGGCTGAAGGAACTCGATGAACCGGTCCCATTGCAGTTCACGAACTATCGGTGAGAGTCGCCCGGTAATCCGGCGCGGCGATCCGAAGGAGTGCGGCTATGTCGATGACTGAGAACCAGGGAGCCACCACCACGGTCGGCGCCGCCCTGGCCGAAGGTTTGGCTCGAGCCGGCGTGAGAATAGCCTTCACCGTTCCGGGCGAGAGCGTCATGGGATTGCTGGAGGGATTCGCGGCGAACCGCATCCGCGTTGTGGCGACTCGCCACGAGGGGTCGGCCGCCTTCATGGCTGAAGCCGTGGCCCAGCTTACCGGCCGACCGGCCGTGTGCGTGGCAACGCGCGGTCCGGGTGCCGCCAACCTGGCGATCGGGCTGCATGCTGCGCGTGCCGATTCGGCGCCGGTCATCGCAATCGTCGGTGGTGTCCGACGCGACGTGCAGGGACGCGAGGCGTTCCAGGAGCTGGACGCGGTCCGCGCGTTTGAGCCGATCGTGAAATGGGCCGTGGAACTCAAGGACGCGGCCGACGCCGCCGCCCTGATCGATCGGGTCGTAGCCACGGCCACCAGGGGACGGCCCGGGCCAGTGCTGCTGGCCGCGGCCGCGGATCTGCTCGACGAAGCCGTACCCGCCGGCAGCGGCGGCGTCCACGCCGTCGCCACGAGCACGGAACACCGAGCCGATCCGGACCCCACGCTCGTTCGGAAGGTCCTGCACCTGCTCGCCGACGCCCGTCGGCCACTGATTCTCGCCGGCGCGGGGGTCCTGCGGGCTCGCGGCACCGACGCGCTGGTCCGCTTCGCCGAGACGACGCGCGTGCCCGTGGTCTCATCGTGGCGGCGCGGGGACGTCTTCCCCAATGACAACCCGCTGTACCTCGGCATGACCGGCCTTGGGGCGCCGGCCAGTGTTCAGGCCCGCCTCGAAGAGGCCGACGCCCTGCTCGTGCTGGGATGCCGGCTGGGCGAATTCACGACCTTCGGTTATCGAATCCCCCGGGCCAATACGCGATGGGCCCACGTCGACGTTGAACCACGTGGCGCGACCTCTTCGCACCGACCGGACATCGCGATGGCTGCGGACGTGGCCGCGTTCCTGCGGGTGGCTCAGCGAGTCCTGGGTCGGGCCGCATTCGACGCCGCGTCGCTGGAAGAGCGAACGGCGGCCAACGCCGTCGACCGGGCGGCGTACGAAGCCAGCTCGGTCGTCGATGCGGAGCCCTGGGATGGACCCGGGGTGCATCCCGGCCGTGTCGTCGCGACTCTCTCGCGCGTCCTGCCCCCGGAGGCGATCCTGACCACAGATGCCGGCGACTTTGGGACATGGGCGGCCCGCGGCTACCGATTTCATCGACCGGGCACTTTCCTCGGTTCCACGGCGGGACCCATGGGCTACGGCCTGCCGGCAGCCATCGGGGCGGCACTGGCGCGACCCGGCCGGCTGGCCGTGGCCCTCGCCGGTGACGGAGGCTTCGCCATGACGATGGCCGAGCTGGAGACTGCCGTCCGCGAACGAGCTCATGTGGTGGTTCTCGTGTTCGACAACGGAAGGTACGGAACGATCTGGCGCTATCAGGAGCAGCGCGGCAAGGCCGTTGGGCTGGCGACAACGCTCGGCCCCGTGGATTTCGCCGCCGTGGCGGCGGGCTGCGGCGCATTGGGCCTGTCGGTCGGGGCCGACGAAGAGTTCGAGCCGGCACTCCGGCAGGCTCTTGAGTCCGGCCGCCCGGCGCTGCTGCACCTAACGGTCGACCCCCGCTGGACGACCGCCGGAGGCGATCTTGCGGATGTGGTCGTCGAGGCGCCGGAGGCGTGGGTTGAGCCCGAAGCCGACCCTGCGGCGGAGCCCGCGCTGCCACCCGAGCCAATCCTTGCGCTGGAGCCCGATCCAGCGCTGGAGGCGCATGTTGCCGCGGACGCCGATACGCCGCCCGTGGCCGACGTCCACGAGCCCGAAGCCAGCCCGGAGTAGGGGGCGCGTTTCGAGGAGAGGGGGGAGTCGGGTCTGCCGGGCCGCGGCGCTACGGAACGTCGGCCGGGTTTGGCGGGTCCGCGGTGATCGACTGCGGCCACGTGCCCTTGAAGTAGATCGCACCCTCCCGGAGTTGGAGGTCATCGATAGTGATGCCGGCCTCCAGGATCGTCTTGTTCAAGTAGGCCTCAAGGCTGGTCGTGGCCTGGTCGACGACGTTTCCCGGTACGCCGATGCGCCCGAATTGGAGCTGGGTGATGTCAATCGAGACAGTCTTCGGGCTGGTCGCGGTAATGGAGAACTGCCCGTAGACGGGCCCGGAGATGGGGTAGCCGGGGACGTTCACGAAGGCGGCAATCTCGGCGTAGCCGTCATGGATGCGGAACTGGATCTGGCTGAAGTGAGAGTTGGCCGTGGTGAACTCGCGCAAAGACCCGAGGGCGGCCTCGCTGATCGTGTCGTCAACGTTGACGCTGCCGGACCAGTGGTGCTTGCTGGACAGCGTGTAGTTCTGCGCCGGCGACGGACGCGTGATCCCGTGCTTGTCGCAGAAGTTCTCGAATGCGGCGCGATCGGACGGCATTCCCAGGTCGCGGGCGCGATCCATGCCAAAGGCGGAGCTGAGGACCGGCACCTGGGCAACCCCCAGCCAGGAGACGGCCACGACGGCAACCGCGACGATCCCGACGATGGCGAGGAGCAGTCGACGAAGCATTCCTCTCTCCCTTCCCCGGTCCCAGCCGACCGCCCGCCGGGTCCCAGCGGGTCCAGCCGACAATGCGGAGTCTGGCACGCGGGCGCCTCCGACGGAAGGCAATGATGCCGGGAGCGGGCGATCAGGCGAGGTATTGGGCGCGGCGGCGCTCCAGAACGAGGGCGTTGCGGCGCTCGTGGAGCTGCATCTCCAGACCTACGGGGTAGATATGCGGGTTCAGGAGCCGTCGGATCGCCGGATGCAGCGATCCGACCTGGTCACGCGCTCGAGTTCGGATCTCGTCGAGAGTCGGGGAGGGCCGGACGCGCTTCCCGGCTCGGAGCGCCGGCTCGACGAGTTCCTGGGGTTGCCAGCCAGGGGCGATGGCCCGCATGTGCAGCGCATCCGCCGGGTCGACTATGACGTCCCCGTCCGGCGGGGCGGGCAGGTCCTCGTCGTAGATCATGTCGGCCCGGAAGCGGCCCGTGGGGTCGACGAACCGTCGAACGCCAAGCACGCCCGGAATCGAGATCTTGGAGCTGTGCTCCGAGAGCTTGACCGGATACCGCCACGCCCCGTCGGGATCGCAGATAGCGGTGAGCTTGTAGATGGCTCCCAGGGCCGGCTGGTCGTAGCAGGTGTCGAGCCGGGTCCCAACGCCCCAGATGTCGATCCGGGCGCCCTGCTCTCGAAGCGACTCGATCGTGTGCTCGTCGAGGTCGTTGGAGGCGACGATCTTCGTGTCGACGAACCCGGCCTCGTCGAGCATGCGCCGGGCCTCGATCGAGAGGTACGCGAGGTCGCCGGAGTCCAAGCGAACGCCGGCCAGTCTGCCCCCTTTGGCCTCGATTCGGCGCCCTGTCTCGATGGCGTGCGCCACGCCCGACAGAGAGTCGTAGGTGTCGACGAGGAGGGTCACGTTGTCCGGCTGCGCCTCGGCATAGGCGTCGAAGGCGCGCTGCTCGTCGTCGAAGACCTGTACCCATGAGTGGGCGTGAGTGCCCCGCACGGGTATGCCGTAGAGGCGACCCGCCAGAACGTTGGACGTGGCGGCCACACCGCCGATGTAGGCGGCCCGCGCGGCCGACAGCGCCCCATCGGGCCCTTGGGCACGCCGCAGGCCGAATTCCAGGACCGGGCCGCCTGCGGCCGCCTCGACGACCCGAGCCGCCTTCGTGGCCACGAGCGTCTGGAAGCCGATCACGTTCAGCAGGACGCTCTCCACGAGCTGGGCCTGGAGAAGCGGTCCGCGCACGCGAAGGAGAGGTTCGCTGGCGAAGACTACCGTGCCCTCAGCGATGGCGTCGACGTCGCAGGTGAAGCGCAAGCCCGCGAGACGGTCGAGGAACTCCGGAACGAAGAGCGGCTCCCCGGCGGGCCCGTGGAGGCTTCGCAGGTAGTCGATGTCGACCGTATCGAAGCGCAGGCCCTCGAGCACAGCCAGCGCGTCGTCGAGACCGGCCATTACGGCGTAGCCGCCGCCAAAGGGAAGCGTCCTGAAACTGAGAGAGAAGACTGTGTCCCGGTCAGCCACGCCGGCGCGTTCGTAACCGGCGCCCATCGTCAACTCATACAGGTCCGTGAGCGTTCCCAGACTCGGGCGATAGAGCTCAGATACGCTGGACACAGCGCCCTCGATAGCACGGTCTCGATTGCCTCAGCCGACGAGATCGCTCGTTGGCGTTGGCATGCCTCAGTTCAGCATAACGGGGTCTAGAACAGGTCGCGGAAACGCCCTCCGACGCAGCCGTCTCGGGGCATTTCGGCGCCGAACGGCCTCCGGGTCGCGGTACACTCATTCCAGACTAGGAAATCGCGGGCGAAGGGGGCAATTCGACCGCATCGACGGCTCCCGTCTGGGCCGTGCGCAAGGGGTGGTGGTGGATACAGGCCGGGATACTGACGCCTTGGCGGCGGCAGGCAGGGATCCATCCGGCACGGCCGCGACCGGCGACGCTCCCACCGACGAGCGGGTGGCAGTTCTCCATGACCGGGAGCGGGTCGAGCGCGCGCTGCGAGCCTCGGAGGAGCGGTACCGGCAGGCTCTGGCGGCCACCGAGGCCGCCCTGACGAAGACCCAGGCGTTGTATCGCGTCAGCAGCTCGGCGGTGGCAGCGGAGAGCCTGGAAACGCTGCTGCAGCGCGTCGTGGATGTGGTTGCCGAGGCGCTCCCGGCGAAACGAGTCAACTTGTTCGCCCTGGACTGGGATCGGCGGGTGGTGACCGGCAACTACAGCGGCGGCCCCGACGGCGCCCTCTTCTACGACATCGACCTGGACGAGGTCATGGAGGGGCTCGGGGGATGGGTGATCGTCCATCGTCAGGCCACCCTCTCGCCCGGGGACGTTCGCGACCACCGAGAGTCCGACCGCGTTGCCGAGCGGCGGCAGACCAGCGGTCCGGGTCCGATGATGGTCGCCCCGATTCTCTACGGAGATCGGGCTCTGGGCATCGTGGTGGCTACCAACCACCCGGGAGACCGAGAGTTCGACCAGGCCGACCTCGACCTGCTCTCGGCGATGGCCAGCCAGTCCGCCATTTCCATCGAAAGCACGGCGATACGCGAACAGCTGCAGGCCGCTCGCGACGAGCTGGAGAACCGGGTGGCGCACCGCACCGCCGAACTCAGGGAGAGCGAGGAGCGCTACCGACGCATCACCGAGACGATCACGGACTACATGTTCAACGTGAAGGTCGATCCGGGCGGCGGCCTTTCGACCCGTCACGGCCCCGGCAGCGTCGCCGTGACGGGCTACTCACCGGACGAATTCGAAGCGAGTCCCGGCCTGTGGCTCGGGGTGGTCGTGGCAGAGGACAGGGACAAGGTTCTGGCGCAGGCGGCCGACCTGATCGCGAACGGGTCTGCTCGGCCAGTCGAACACCGGATCACGCGCAAGGACGGTGTCGTGCGGCTGGTCAGGAGCACGCTCGTCCCGCAGTACGCCGTGGACGGCTCTCTCGCGTCATACGACGGGCTGCTGCAGGACGTTACGGATCTGCGCGTCCTGGAGGACGAGCTGGCGCAGGCGCAGAAACTGCAGTCCATCGGTCGGCTCGCCGGAGGGGTCGCGCACGACTTCAACAACCTGCTGACGGCAATCCTCGGCAACGCCGAGCTGGCGCTGATGGACCTTCCGGAGAGTCACCGGGCGCAAGAGAGCGTGAGAGAGATCGTCAAGGCCGCGGAGCGGGCGGCCAGCCTCACGCGGCAGCTCCTGATGTTCGCCCGCAAGCAGATGATCGATCCGGTTCCGCTCGACCTCAGCGCCATCGTGGCCGGATCGCTCGAGATGCTGCGCCGGCTGCTCGGTGAGGATGTCGAGATCACGGCCGATCTCGATGAGGGCGTGGACGCCGTCAAGGCCGATCCGGGCCAGGTTCAGCAGGTGCTGGTCAACCTGATCGTGAATGCTCGCGATGCCATGCCCGAGGGCGGTCGGCTGGTCATCGAGACCGGCAATCTGACGGCGGGCGACGACTACTGCACGCTCCACCCGGAGGTGATTCCCGGCAGGTATGTCAGTCTGACCGTCACGGACACCGGGACCGGCATGAGCGAAGAAGTCCTGGGCCACCTATTCGAGCCGTTCTTCACCACCAAACGGCAGGGCGAGGGCACGGGTTTGGGTCTCGCGACCTGCCACGGCATCGTCGCGCAAAACGGGGGGCACATCTGGGTTCACAGCGATCTCCGTGTGGGAACCGAGGTGACGATCCTCCTGCCTGTGGCTGAGGGCGTGAGCCGGCCGTCCGGAGAGCCCGGCGTCTCGTTGCCTCCGTCAACCGGGACAGAGACCGTGCTGGTGGTCGAGGACGACCCAAGCGTTCGGCGGCTGGCCGTGCTCGGACTCAGCGCCAACGGCTACGCCGTGCTCGAGGCCGGCGACGCGGGAGAAGCGGTCGAGCTGGCCGCCACTGCCGCTCGGATAGATCTGCTGGTGAGCGACGTCGTGATGCCGGGAATGCGCGGCCCGGAACTGGCGGTTCGGCTTCGACAGATGCGGCCCGAGATTCGGCTCCTGCTCGTCTCCGGGCACGCCGGAACAAGAGAAGCCTTCCGAGACAACGAAGGCAAGGTAATCCAGTTGCTGGCCAAACCATTCACGCCGGATCGGCTGGCCCACAAGGTGCGGGAGATTCTCGACGCGGAGTAGGGGAGCTCGAGGCCGCTCGGTAGGAGGCTACCGTGCGACTGGGCCAAGCCGGAATGCGGATGAGCGATCTGGAGGGACATGAAGAAGGCTCCGACTATGGACCGTCCCGTGGCCCGCGTGCTGCTCTTTGACCAACTTGGGCGCCTGCTCCTTCTGTACGATCCGGACCCGGCCAGGGGTGCCTACTGGTATCCCCCGGGCGGCGGAATCGATCCCGGAGAGTCGCCGGAAGATGCGGCGCGCCGGGAACTCGTCGAGGAGGTCGGGCTGGACGTGGTTGACCTGGGACCGGTCGTCCTCCGGAGACGGGCTGAGTTCTCGCATAACGGTCAGCGACTCGACCAGGACGAATGGCATTTCCTGGGGCGCGTCGAGTCGCCTGTGGTTGGTCCGGGGCGCGCGGGCGACACCGAGGCGGCCGCGGTGGCCGCGCATCGATGGTGGTCGCTCTCGGATCTGCGCACTTCAACGGAGCGCTTCTTCCCGGATGGCCTGGTCGACATCGTCGAGCGACTTGAGGCTGCCGGATTGTCGTCTGAACGCCGCTCCTGAGGCATCGCTTCAGGCGCCGTCCGGGTTCCCGCTGCTGGGCGCTCATCTGCAGGGCCCCAGCCGCCGCGGCCAGCGCCGACCGGGTCCTTCATCGCGTTGTCGGTCCAGTTACGCTAGCTCAGCCGCAGGCGCCACGTCGTCGCGCTGACGGGGAGAATCACTTGGGACAGGCGCCGGCGAAACGCGCAGAATGGTTGCCCTGTCGGCAGAGCCGCCGATAACCCAGACCGAGGACCACATGACAAAGAGGTCACGACACGAGCGCGAGCAGCGAGATGCCCAGAATGTGCGGGCTAAGCAGATAACGGCCGACTGGGAGCGCGCTGTTCCGCCTGAGCGCGCAGCAGCTTTCGCGCGCGAGGTCGAAGCGGCCCGCGCCCGTGGACCGCGGCCCAAGCAGCCGGACATGGAACCCGGAACGGCCCCGCATCCGCCACGGCCTGGCCACGAACCCCGCCCGCCGAAGAAGGAAGAGACGCGCCGCTCGAAGTACTAGTCCGGCGGAGTCTTGTCAGCTTGCGGCTCGCGCCGATCGCCGGGTGACCGCAGGCCTCATGCCGGCCGGGGCCGGCTCTCTTGGCGAGTCAACTGCGCAAGCTACTAGTTGGCCATTTCGCGTCCAACGGACATAACCTCTCTTATCGGAAGTAGCACCGGGGCGGTTCGATCTGCCAATAGCGGTCGCCGGGCCTCTGGTAACTGCGAAGGTCGGCCGCGCGGTGTCCGCAACCGCTGCACACATTGCCCGGCGTGATGTCAGGCGTCGGTGCTTAGAGTTCGTCGGCGCCGGCGGAACAGTGTCGTGAAGCGGAGCGCCAGAACCAGGCGCAAGGCTTCCGTGAAGATGGTCATGCTCATCTTCGACGTCCCGGCTCGGCGCTCCTCGAACGTGATAGGGACTTCAACGATGCGGGCGCCGGCGAGGCGTGCGCGAAAGGTGGTCTCGATCTGGAAGGCATAGCCCCCGGCGTGGAGGCGATCGAGGTCTATCTCACGCAGGACGGTCGCGCGCCAGGCCTTGAAGCCACCGGTGAGATCCTTGTACGGCATCAGGAGGACGACGCCCGCGAATATGCTCCCGCCGCGGCTGATCAGTCGCCGCAGGACGTTCCAGCGCGGAATATGGCCGCCTTTGACGTAACGAGAGCCGAGGACCAGGTCGGCTTGGCCGGCACGCAGCGGCTCGAGCAGCGAAGGGAGGAACCGAACGGGGTGGCTGAAGTCGGCGTCGATCTGGACGACGATGTCGGCGTCGCGCGCAAGGAGCTCTCTAAAGGCCGCGACGTAGGCGCGCCCCAGGCCTTGCTTCGTCTGTCGATGCAGAACTGCGATGGCATCGTTCGTCCGAGCCATCTCGTCGGCTAGACCCCCCGTCCCGTCGGGAGATCCATCGTCGACGATCAGAATGTGGGCGTCCGCGACTGTCGCGAGTATGGCGTCGGCGATTGGACCGACGTTCTCGCGTTCGTTGTACGTGGGGATGATGATCCAGATGCTCGCGGTGGCGGACTGCATGGACTTCCTGGCTGCAGATGGGGCTGCAGCCGAGGATACCGCCTCAGTCCCCTCCCCCGCTCGCCGGACGTTCGCATCAGGGCCAGACGCTCCCATCGAGGTCCGGTGCGGCGGCGAGGCACCAGGAACCGGGACACAACGAAGCGCCCGGAGGAACCGCTCGATCGTTCTGCGAGTCCGCGTGTACTGGCCGCTCTTGCCTCCGCGAGCAAGGGGTCCGAAAACTCCTCACTCAAGCGGTGACCTGCGTTCCGGCCACTGCCGGACCTGCCACCGAGCCCTCTACATTCCGTCTTCCGCGGCCTGCGTCCTACGATCCGATCCAGGAACCGTTGCGGGTCCGAGAACCTTCGCGTAGATCGTTCACCGTTTCCGTCGAAACCGCTGACTTGGTGTGATCTCGCTGGCCCCTCCGGGCAAGACAGAATCTAGGCCGGGCAGGCGGCGCGTGGAAGTGGCTTATCCACCAGTTTGGGCCGGGCGGGCATCTTGTTTTGGCACTTGTCCACCCCCTGCCAACATGGGTAGTAGCCCCAGTCGGCGTGTGGCCGTTGTATGAGAACGGCCGTTCTATAGTCGCGGGTGGCCGTGCGGGTCGGGGTCAGGGTGCCGTGTCGATGGGCTCAGGAGTCGGGATCTGCCCCGTCCCCGGAGCGAAGGGACTCGCGCCACTTGCCTGCAACGGCCTCGAGCTCGCCGGCCAGCGGAGGGCTGACACGGCCAGTCACACGAACGTCGCCCGAGCGATAGTCGAGCTCGATCGTTCCGCGCTCGCGGACGCGAGCCAGCAGTTCGCCGGCCCGGTACGGGATGGCGACGTCCACGTCCACCCAGATGGACGCCAGCAGGGCCGAGAGTTCGGCCCTCAGCGTCTCGAGGCCGTAGCCGGTCACCGCCGAGATGAGCACCTGGCCGGCTATCGCGGGCGCCGGCGTGTCGCCGTCCCGGGCGGCTGCCTCGATGAGGTCGGCCTTATTGAACGTTACGAGTCGCGGCTTATCGCCCGCGCCGAGTTCCTCCAGCACGGTCTGGACCGTGGCCCGGTGCTCGGCAAAGTGACGGTCCGAGGCGTCCACGATCTCAAGCAGGACATCGGCCCGGGTAACCTCCTCCAGCGTGGCGCGGAACGCGTCGACGAGCTGGTGGGGCAGCTTGTGGATGAAGCCCACAGTGTCGGTCACGATTGCCGTCTGGCCGTCCCCTAGCTTGACCTGTCGAGAGGTGGGGTCCAGGGTGGCGAAGAGACGATCCTCGGCCTTGGCGACCACCTGGCCGACGAGGGCGTTCAGCAGCGTCGACTTGCCGGCGTTGGTGTAGCCGACGATTGCGACCGTGGGGAACAACCGCCGGTCGCGCGCGCGGCCGGCAGTGCGGCGTTGCTCGGCGACCTGCTCGACCCGTTCCTTCAGCTTCTTGATGTGGTCGCGCACGAGGCGGCGGTCCGTCTCCAGCTGGGACTCGCCGGGTCCTCGGGTGCCGATCCCACCGCCCGTTCGCGAAAGGTGCGTCCACATTCGAGTCAGGCGGGGCAGCTGGTACTCGAGCTGCGCCAGCTCGACCTGGAGACGGCCCTCGTGCGTCTGCGCGTGCTGCGCGAAGATGTCCAGGATGAGCCTCGAGCGGTCGATCACCTTGGTCTTGACCGCTTCCTCCAGGGTCCGCTGCTGCGCCGGCGAAAGCTCATCGTCCGCGATCAGAACCGTGTATCCGGTCTCCGACCTGGCGGCCACCAGCTCGTCGACCTTGCCCTTGCCGACGTAGTAGTTGGGATCGACATGGCGGCGGTTCTGCCATTCAGCGCCGACCACCTCTGCGCCGGCTGTGTCCGCCAGGCTGGCGAGCTCACCGATCGACTCCTCGGCCGTCCAGCCCGGGTCGTCGCCGGTGTCCACGGCCACGAGGAAAGCCCGCTCCACGGGCGCGGCGAGATCGATCATGTCTTTGCCCATATCGGGGCAGGATAGCCGAAGGCCAGATTGCGAGGTCGCCGTGCGTATCGCTGCGCGCACTACCGAGAGTGTCGCTGCGGGCAGCCGGGCCGCGGAAGCTCCCGAATCGTCGGCAGCGCTATGCGGTGATGTACGCCCGCGTTGCTGCCAATGCTTGGCCCAGGGGCGCCTCGCGCGTGGCGTCGAGCCAGAGCACGTCCGGTTCGCGGCGGAACCACGTGGCCTGGCGGCGGGCGAATAGCAGGTTGCGGCGGGCGTCCTCTGCGATGGCGGCCTCGAGCGACAGGCGGCCCTCGATGACTGCACGAGCCTCGGCGTATCCGATACCTGAGAAGCTCGGTAGGCTTGGGTCGAAGCGGGCGACAAGGGCGCGCGTCTCCTCGACCAGTCCGGCCTCGAACTGGGCCCGGGCCCGAGCGCGGATGTGCTCGCGCAGGACCGGCGGTTCGACAGAGAGGCCCAGCCACAGGACGGCCCGCCCGTAACCCCGTGGCTCAGGGAGTGGCGCGTCTCCGCGAAGTCGCGCGATCTCGAGGGCCCGAACCACGCGGCGCGGGTTGCGCAGATCCACCGCGGCGGCGCGCGTCGGGGCGACGCCCCGCAGCTCCGCGACGAGCGAAGGGAGTCCCTCGGCGACCAGCCTCGCCTCAATCGCGGCGCGGACGTCGGCGTCCCAGGGCAGCTCGTCCACCGCCAGGCCGCGGGCGACGGCGCGGAGGTAGAAGCCGGTTCCGCCGGCGAGTATCGCCACGGCGCCGCGCTCGGCAATGCCGGCTAGCGCGGCTGAAGCATAGACCGAGTAGTCGGCGACACTGAACGGCTGATCAGGATCCACCAGGTCGAGCCCGTGGTGGGGAACGCGGGCCCGCTCTTCCGGCGTGGCCTTGGCGGTGCCGATATCCATGCCGCGGTAGACTTGTCGGGAGTCGGCCGACACGATTTCAGCTGGGATACCGTGAGCCGCCAGCGCCTCTGCCAGGGCCAACGAGAGCGCGGTCTTGCCGCTGGCGGTTACGCCGGCCACGACCACGAGCGGGGGAAGGGCGGAATCCGTCATCCTTCGGTCGGTGCTTCGACAGGGGGACCGGCGATGACGCGGCCACGGAGCGCGAACGGCCCGGCGTACTCGACCCGCACTGTGACGTCTCGCCCGACGAGCGCTGGGTTCCCGGCCAGATGGACGAGCTTGTTGTGGCGGGTGCGGCCGGCCAGAGCGACGCTCCCCTCCCCCGCCGCGCCGGCCAGGGGCGGAACTCCGACGCCCGGGGCGTCGGCGCCGTCGTCGATCGTGTCGTCTTCGAGCGGCCCCCGGCGCGGCGGGGTGACGCGCTCGACGAGGACCTCCAGGTCGCGGCCCAGCCACCCCCGGTTGATCTCGAGCCCGATCGACTCCTGACGGGCCAGCAGGTCGTTGAGGCGGCGACGTTTGACGGCGGGCGGCACGTCGTCGGCCATACGGAGCGCCGGCGTGCCAGGCCGGGGCGAGTAGGCCGCGGCGAAAACGGTGTCGAAGCGGAGCTCCTCCAATGCGGCTAGAGTGGCCTCGAACTGCTGCTCTGTCTCGCCGCAGAAGCCGACGATCACGTCCGTCGAGACCGCTATCCCGGGCACCGCCTCGCGTATTCGCGCGAGGCGGTCGCGATAGTGGGCGACCGTGTACTGGCGACCCATCCGTGCGAGCATCGCGTCGTCGCCCGACTGTATCGGCAGATGCAGGTGCTCGGCGACCGATTCGCACGCGGCCATGGCGTCGATCAGTCGGTCGGACAGGTCCCACGGATGCGAGGTAATGAAGCGCAGACGCGGTATGGCCGGCCGGCCGTCGGCGCCATGGATGGCGTCAATCGTGCGCAGCAGCTCCGCCAGATCGGGCCGCGATCGGAGGTCCAGGCGGCGTCCCGCCGATCGCTCGGTGTCGATGTGGCGGAAGCGCTCTTCCGACGGCAGATCGTGGCCGTAGCTGTTGACGTTCTGGCCCAGAAGGGTCAGTTCGCGATACCCGGCGGCAGCGACCTGGCGAGCTTCGGCGACGACGTCGTCGAACGGCCGGCTGCGCTCCGGTCCGCGGCTGAACGGGACGATGCAGTAGGTGCAGGTCTTGTCGCAGCCGTAGACGATCGGCAGCCAGGCCGAGATCGTCGAGGAGCGGGCGATACGGTTCTCGGCCAGGGCGGTCGCTCGGGAGGCGGCCAGACGGTCGGCGGCGCTGACGGGGCGACCGCCCAGCACCGTCGTTGCGGCCGTGGAGACGGTCCGCAATCCGATTGCAGCTTGCGCGGAGACGAGGCCGAGCCGCAGCGCAAGCTCGGGTTCTTCGTCGGGACGAAGGAACATGTCGACCGCCGGGAAACGGCGGGCCAGGCCGGTTCTCTCGGCTTCGCGGACGCCGCACCCCGTTAGCACGACCCGCAATCCGGGCCGGGCTCGCTTGAGATCGGCGAGCAACCCCTGGCGTCCGATCACTTTCGCCTCGGCGTGCTCACGGACGGCGCACGTGTTGATCACGACCAGGTCGGCGTCTTCCGTCGAATGCGCTCGGATGCAGCCCGTCGCCAGGAGCTGGCCGGCCATCTCTTCGGAGTCGCTCTGGTTCATCTGGCAGCCGAGGGTCCACATGAAGAAGCTCGGCAGCCTGTGAGTCTCGGGACGGAACTCGACGAGCCCTGCTTCCACCGCGGGTGTCGCGGCGAGGCTCCCGACGATGGGCAGCGCTCCGGCCACGGCGGGCACGTCCGCCGTCGATCGGCCCGTCATGACGTTCTCGCCGCTCCGCGGACCCGCTCGCGAGCGCCGTCGGGCAGGGATGCGAAGAGGGCATCCGCATCCTCGTCCGGAACGAAGAGAGTCGCATGCGCCTGGGCGTAGGTCTCACTGTCGCCGTGGTAGTCGCTTCCGCCAGTCGGCACCAGGCGCAGCGCTCGGGCGAGATCGGCCATCTGGGCCATTGTCTCCGCGTCGAAATGGCGATAGTGCACTTCAAGGCCGCCCAAACCTGCGGATATGAGGTCCCCAACAACATCCCGGCGCGCCGGCGCGTCGGCAAAGTGGGCCAGCACGGGCAGGCCTCCGGCGTCGCGAATCGCGGCGATGGCCTCATGCGGACCGAGGCCCTGGCGTGGAACGTAGGCGGGCCTGTCTCTGGCCAGGATGTCCTTCATGGCGGCGTCTACGGAGGGCGCGTGACCGGCCGCAACGAGCAACCGAGCGATCTGCGGGCGCCCGAGCGACGACCCGGGCTCCGGCCGAAGCGCCTCGTCCCCCTCGTCGACCGGCAAACCAAGATCGCGGAGTCGGGCGACGATCATCAAGAACCGGATCGACCGCGACTGGCGCTGGCTCTCCAGGGCGACCTCGAATGCCTCGCTGTCCGGATCGACGCCGAGACCCAGGATGTGCAGCTCGCCTTCCCACAGACCCTCGATGCCGGAGGCGACGCTGTTGATCTCCACGGCGGGCACGAGATCCAGCGGAAGTTCAGGCGCTCCGGGCGCACATAGCTCCCGCACGCCGGCCAGCGTGTCGTGGTCGGCGAGGGCGAGGACCCGGACTCCGACCACGGCCGCGGCGGCCACCAGATCGCGCGGCTCCAGGACACCGTCCGAGCGACGGCTGTGGGTGTGAAGGTCGACCCGGGACGGATACGCCGGCACGACCGGCGAGCCGCTCATGGCACGCTTGCCTCGACTCCTGAACCGGACCGTGGCTCCGCCCCGGGCAGGCTCGGGGCGGCTCTGGGTCGCCGAGGCAGCCGCCGGTCGTCCCTCCGGGGCGGCCGGCCTGGGACCCTCGGGCACCTCAGACCTCGACGATACGCTGGATGCGCTCGACCGCTGCGGCCCGGCCGCTGACTCGATCCACGTCGATGAGACATGCGTTGAAGACGACCGGTCCGGTTCCAACCTCGAAGCGCGTCGGCAGGCCGTTGATGAACCGCGGCAGCACCGTGGCCGGGTCGAATCCTATGACGCTGTGCACCGGCCCAACCATGCCCACGTCGGACTGGTAGGCCGTGCCCTTGGGCATGATCCGCTCGTCGGCCGTGGCGACGTGGGTGTGGGTGCCGACGACGGCGCTGACACGGCCGTCGAGGTAGATGCCGAAGGCGTTCTTCTCGCTCGTGAGCTCGCAGTGGAAGTCGACGATGCGGATGGGTGGCAGTGGCTCCGATGCCTGTTCGACCAGCCGGTCGAACTCCGTGAACGGATTCTCGATGGGGGTCATGTAGGTTCGGCCCTGGAAGTTGAGGACAGCCACTTCGGTGCCGTCCCCGGCGTGGAATACACCCCAACCTCGCCCCGGGACGCCGTCGGTGCCGTAGTTGAGCGGCCTCAGGATCCGTTCCTCGTGCTCGAGCTGCGCGTAAATCTCGCGCTTGTCCCAGATGTGATTCCCCGAGGTGATCACGTCGACGCCCGAGTTGAACATCGACTCGGCCGTGGAGGCGGTCAGGCCCATGCCGCCGGCTACGTTCTCGCCGTTGGCCGTGACGAAGTCGATGTCCTTCTCACGGCGAAGACCGGGCAGTAGCGCCTCGACCGCTAGACGCCCAGGCTTGCCGATTAGGTCTCCGATCATCAGGATTCGGCAGACGCCCCCGTCCGATGCGGCCGGTCGTGGCGGGCCTGCGCTGGAAGCCACCGCGGCCTACTTGGCGTATTCGACGGCCCGCGTCTCGCGGATGACCGTCACTTTGATCTGGCCCGGGTACGTCAGGCTGGCCTCGATCTTCTTCACGACGTCGCGAGCGAGCCGCGTCGCGGTAACGTCGTCGATCTGCTCCGGCTTGACGAGGATTCGGACTTCGCGGCCAGCCTGGACGGCGAAGCTCTTTTCCACGCCCTCGAAGCTCTCCGCGATGGCCTGGAGATCCTCCAGACGGCGGACGTAGGTCTCCATGGATTCACCGCGGGCGCCGGGTCGAGAGGCGCTGATGGCGTCGGCGACCTGGACGATCGGGGCTTCCTGAGAGGAGTAGTCGACCTCCTGGTGGTGGGCCGCGATCGCGTTTACGACCTTCGGTGAGAGGTTGTGGCGCTGGGCTATTTGGGCGCCTATCTGGGCGTGCGGTCCTTCGACCTCGTGGTCGACGGCCTTGCCGATGTCATGGAGGAGGCCGCCCACCTTGGCGGCCTGGACGTCGGCGCCGAGCTCGGCGGCAATGATCGCGGCCAGCCGGCTGGTCTCCACGGAGTGGACGAGCACGTTCTGACCGTAGCTGGTGCGGAACTTGAGCCGCCCCAGGAGCTTGACGATCTCCGATGGCAGGGCCGGGATGCCGGCGTCGTAGACAGCTTGCTCCCCTGCCTGGCGCATTACGAGATCGACTTCGGCGCGGGCCTTGGCCACGACTTCCTCGATGCGGCCAGGGTGGATGCGGCCATCTGCCATGAGCTTGGTGAGGGCCAGGCGGGCCACTTCCCGGCGGACCGGGTCGAAGGCGCTGATGACGACCGTTTCCGGCGTGTCGTCGACGATCAGGTCCACGCCAGTAGCCTGTTCGAGGGCGCGGATGTTGCGACCTTCGCGACCGATGATGCGTCCCTTCATCTCGTCGTTGGGCAGATGGATGGCGGAGACGGTGTGCTCGGCGGTGTGGTCGGCGGCGATGCGTTGCATCGACGTGATGACGATCTCGCGAGCTCTCTCGTCGGCCTCTTCCCGAGCCTGGCGCTCTATCGACTTGGCCAGACGGACGGCGTCGCGCTCCGCCTCGTCGCGGACGGCCTCGAGCAGATGGGCCTTGGCCTCGGCGGCGGACATGCCGCTGACACGCTCGAGAGCGGCAACGTGCTCCTGCTGGGCACGGGCCAGTTCCTGCCGACTCTGCTCGAACTCGCGCTCGCGATCGAGCAGCTTCCGATCGCGCTGCTCGAGCATGTCGGACCGCATGTCGAGCTGTTCGTCGCGGGCCAACAGCCTGCTCTCGAGCGTGGACAGCTCGGCGCGTTTGGCGCGGGCCTCGTCCTCGGCCTCGCGCTGGAGATGGAGCTTCTCGTCCTTCGCGGAGAGGATCAGCTCCTTCTGTTGGGTTCGGGCCTCGGCCACGATCCGAGCGGCCTTCTCGTTCGCGCTCTGAAGTGCCTGGTTGGCCACGACGCCGCGGGCGAGGAACCCGACACAGACGCCCACGAAGGCGGCCACGACGACAGTGGCCACAAGGGCGATGGCATCCATATGAACTTGCCTCCCACCCGGTCGGATGACGCGACCGGATGTACGTAGAAACTAGCCGGAGCGGCTCCGAACCCTGGCAATGCCCGCTCCGGGGCAGGCCGGGCGAAGCCGCGTTGTCAATGATTCGACCTGGCGTCGTCGCTCTGCGAAGGAACGGCAACGCATTGTTCGTCTCGCCGCGTAGTCTACGGCCCCGAGAGGATTCAGGTTGACTGGCACCGACATTCGGGCAAGTCGTTGCCAGCGACGAAACCGGCCAGCCGCGACATCAATCGGCGGGGCCGGTCTCCTGGCTCGTGAACCGCGCGCTCTCGGCGCGGCAAACGTCCGGATCGAAACCGTTGCGAGCCAGCAAGGCATACGCGCGCTGCCGCCGGGCTCGCGGGTCGGCCACGCGCGACAACGTGGCGCGGGCCTTCGACAGCAGGCGCTTGGCGGCTATCTCTTCGGCGCTGGCACCGCCACTCCCGGCCGTGGCGTCATTGGTGGCGATCGCGTCGCCTCGCTCTACCAGGACGGCTGTGACGATCTCGCGGTCGATGCCCTTGAGAGCGAGTTCCCGTCGAAGAGTGCTGGCGCCGCGAGGTCGAGCCCGATCGCGCGACTCAACCCAGGCCTGTGCGAACGCTCGATCGTCGAGCATGCCCAACTCGGTCAGTCGGCCGATTGCGCCCTCTACCAGCCCCGCCGGATAGGCGGCGGCCGTGAGATGGCGCCTGACCTCCGCGATCGAGCGCGGCCGCGTTTCGAGGAACCGGGCAGCCGCCGCGAGGACCGTCGACGGGTCGGTCTCGGCGGCGTGGCGTTCCAATCGCGCTCGCCGCGCCTCGAGCCGCTGGCTGCCGGTCGGGCGGGCCATGGCCGGCTATTCGGCCTCTTCGATCCCTTCGACCGGCAGCGAAACTTCCGACATCTTGCCGCGGATCTGCTTCTCGATCTCGGCGGAGACATCCGGGTTGGCCTTCAGGAACTCCTTGGCGGCTTCTCGACCCTGGCCAAGGCGCGTCTCGCCGAACGTGAACCATGCGCCGGTCTTGGCGACGATGCTCATGGCGACGCCAACGTCGAGCAGGCCGCCTTCACGGGAGATCCCCTCCCCGAACATGATGTCGAACTCCGCCACCCGGAAGGGCGGCGCGACCTTGTTCTTGACGACCTTAACTCGGACGCGATTGCCGACGGATTCGGTGCCCGCCTTGATCGTCTCGATACGCCGGATGTCCAGTCGGACGGTGGCGTAGAACTTCAAGGCGCGGCCGCCAGGCGTTACTTCCGGGTTGCCGAACATGACGCCGATCTTCTCGCGTAGCTGGTTGGTGAAGACGAGCGCTGTGTTCGAGCGGTTTACTACGCCGGCGAGCTTGCGAAGGGCCTGGCTCATGAGGCGCGCCTGGATCCCGACGAAGGAGTCGCCCATCTCGCCTTCGATCTCGGCCTTCGGGACCAGGGCAGCGACGGAGTCGAGGACCACGCAGTCCACGCCGCCGGAGCGGATCAGGGTCTCGGTGATCTGGAGCGCGTCCTCGCCCGTATCCGGCTGACTGACCAGAAGCTCGTCGACGTTTACGCCGCAAGAACGCGCGTAGCCCGGGTCCAGAGCGTGTTCGACGTCGATGAAGGCGACAACGCCGCCGCGGCGCTGGGCCTCGGCGAGGATGTGCTGGCAAAGCGTGGTCTTGCCCGACGACTCGGGGCCGAAGATCTCGGTCATCCGGCCTCGTGGAATCCCGCCGACACCGAGAGCAAGATCGAGTGCGATCGAGCCGGTGGGGATGATGTCCACGGCCTGACGCTCGGACGAGCCAAGACGCATGATCGAGCCGCGTCCGAACTGCTTCTCGATGGCCAGAATGGCCGCATCGACAGCCTTCGTGCGGTCGTTGCCTGCACCGCTAGAGCCGCGGGCCTCAGTCCCTCGCTCGATCATCGCCACCTTGCTCCTCGCTCCTGTCCTCTCCGGGATGGGCGGAGCGGTCGCCTGATGGCGTCCGCCCGCGACTCAGCTCTCGGTCTCTTCGGTCCTCGGCTTCCGCTTGGGCTTCCAGACCTCGACATTGGTCGGGGGCTCAAGCAGCGGCTGAATCTTCGTCCTCGCCGCCGCGTCCTTTGGCTTCTTCTTCTCTTGACGGTGGGGGCGGTCTCGACTAGCCATCTGATGCGCCTCCGCGTGCTACAGGCTACGGGTGGGCTCTTCACTCCGACTGCACTGCCGATGCACTCGACCTTGCCGGCTGGGCACGCGCCCGAAGCTCGGGCAGCCGCGCGGTGAACGTGCCGGTGCGCAGTGCAGAGCGGATTTCGGCCATGAAGTCTAGGGTGAAGGTCAGGTTGTGACAAGTCGCCAGCCGGTATGCCAGCAGCTCCTCAGCCCGGAACAGATGTGCCAGGTAGGCGCGTGAGAAGTTGCGGCAGAGGGTGCAACGGCACCCTTCCTGAACTGGCCGCGCGTCGTCGGAGAACTGGGCGTTGCGCATGTTCAGCCGGCCGCCCGGGACCCACAGCTGGCCGTTCCGAGCGACTCGGGCCGGCAGGACGCAGTCGAACAGGTCGACCCCCCGGTGAACCGCCTCGAGCAAGTCGATGGGAGAGCCAAGACCCATCAAGTATCGCGGTCGCCGATCGGCTTCGAGCAAGTTGACGACTACCTCGAGCGTCGCCTCGCGCTGGGCCGGCGTCTCGTCTCCCGCAAGGCCGCCGATACAAATGCCATCGAACGGCAGGTCGGCCACCACCCGCGTGGACTCCGCTCGAAGGACCGGGTCGAGACCGCCCTGGACTATCCCGAAGACAGCCTGATCGGCCCGACTGTGCGCAGCCAGCGACCGAGCGGCCCAGCGGTTCGATCGAACCGTCGCTTCCTCGAGGGCGCTCGGGCTCGTAGAAGCCGGCAGCACGGGCTGGTCGAAGGCCACGGCCACATCAGCCCCCAGCGCCTCCTGGACCTCGATCGACAACTCGGGCGTGAATCGGTGATATGAGCCGTCGAGATGGCTCTGGAACGTGACGCCGTCGTCGTCGATCTTGCGCAGCTCGCCGAGCGAGACGACCTGGAAGCCGCCGGAGTCGGTCAGGATCGGCCGGTCCCAGGCCATGAACTTGTGAAGGCCGCCGAGGGCGGCTATGCGCGCGTGGCCGGGGCGCAGATAGAGGTGGTAGGTGTTCGACAGGACGATCGTCGCCCCGACGGCGCGCAGGTCGTCCGGATCCAGAGCCTTGACCGTCGCGTTGGTCCCGACCGGCATGAACTGAGGGGTTTCGACCACGCCGTGCGGGAGGGTCAGCCGGCCCAACCGGGCGCGCGTGGAGCCGTCGGCCGGCGGCGCAGCCACTACCTCGAAGTCCGCGGGCGACATGGAAGCGGTGTCGGGGCGCTCGGGTTCGGTGGACATCAGCGAGCGGGCGTGTCCGTACCCGCAGCAGGTCCGTCCCAGAGGGCCGGCTGATCCGCATCACCCCGACGGGCCGGAGGAACCTCGAACCCGAGGCGAGCCAGGTGCGCCCGGGCGCCGTCCGTCGCGATGCGGCCCTGCGGCGTTCGGTCGAGGAAGCCGAGGCGGAGCAGGAACGGTTCGTATACGTCTTCGACCGTCTCGGGCTCCTCGGCCAGCACGGCCGCGAGGGCCTGCACGCCGACCGGGCCACTGCCGAACTTCTGGACGATCGCGGCTAGGAGCTTGCGATCGGTGCCGTCCAGGCCCTGGTCGTCGATCTCGAGGGCGGCGAGCGCCTTGTCCGCTGTGGCTGCGTCCACGTGGCCGTCGCCGTGGATCTGGGCGTAGTCGCGCACGCGGCGAAGGAGGCGGTTCACCACTCGCGGCGTGCCGCGACCGCGCCGGGCAATGGCCGTCGCTCCGTCCGAGCTCAGTTCCACGCCCAGCAGGCGGGCCGAGCGTTCCACGATCGCCGTCAGATCCGCGAGGTCGTAGAAGTCCAGCCTGTAGGTGGCTCCGAAGCGGTCTCTGAGTGGGCTGCTGATGCGGCCGGCGCGCGTCGTTGCCCCGACGATAGTGAACGGCTTGAGGCTGAGGCGCAGGCTCCGCGCGGACGGTCCCTTGCCGATCATCACGTCCAGGGCGAAGTCCTCCATCGCCGGATAGAGGATCTCCTCCACGGCTCGATTGAGGCGGTGAATCTCATCGATGAACAGGACGTCGCGTTCATCCAGGGAGGTCAGGATGGCCGCGAGATCCCCTGCCCGCTCGATGGCCGGGCCGCTTGCGTAGCGGATGTTGGCGCCCAGTTCGCGGGCGATGATCGTGGCGAGCGTGGTCTTGCCAAGGCCCGGCGGTCCGTGAAGAAGGACGTGATCCGCCGCGTCCCCTCTCTGGCGGGCGGCGCCGAGCAGGATCGAAAGGTTGGCCTTCAGCTCCCGCTGGCCGATGTACTCGTCCAGGGTCTTGGGTCGCAACGTCCGGTCAACGGCGACTTCCGCCTCGTCCTCGACTTCCGGCGTGAGTATTCGCGAGATATCGGTCACCGGGCCGTCGCTCATAGGCGGATCATACCAGACCGAACGGGTGTTCTACAGGCGTCGCGGACGCGGCTTGCGCGACTTTCCGTACGCGCGGCCGACATCGTTAGGCAAATCTAGCCCTTTAGCAAGGTTCGCAGCGCCGCCTTGACACGCTCCTCGAGGCGCGGGCCGACGGTCAGGTCGGTGAGTGCGTCTCGCGATGCCTGGCGCGCCTCGCCCGCCGAGTAGCCGAGGGCTAGCAGCGCCGCCACCACCTCCGACTCGCCGGCCGCGCCACCGAAGCCCGCACCAGCTCCGGCCGCCACACCCGCGGCGGCGACCTTCTCTTTGAGCTCCAGGACCACGCGGGCCGCCAGCTTCTTGCCCACTCCCGGCACCGCGGTGAGGAGGGCGATGTCGTCCGAGAGAATCGCGATCTGCAGATCCCCGACGGGCCGCGAGCCGACGATCCCCAACGCCACTTTCGGACCCACGCCGGTCACCGTGAGTAGCAGCCCGAAGAAGCCGAGCTCTTCCGGCGTGCGGAAGCCATACAGCGCCTGGAGATCTTCGCGCACTAAGTGGTGGGTGAACACCTTCGTCCGCTCGCCGACCTTGGCCGTCGACAGCAACGCCGGCGCGCAGAAGACGCGATAGCCCACGCCACCCACCTCGAGGATGAGGGAGTCGGCGAAGACGGCGCTGACGGTACCGTCGAGTGACGCGATCACGCCCCCGCGTCCCTAGGAGGCCGTCTTGGGTTCGGGCACGCGGGACGAGTGCCCCGCTGAATCCAGGCCCAGGCGTTCCCGGCGCAGAGCCTCGCGGACAGCTTTCTCGTATGGCGTGGCGCCGACCGGCACCGGCTTCAGCGCCGACCTGTCGAGTGCGCCGGTGGGGATGCGGTTCACCGACCGCTCGCGGTTGGCCACACAGATCGCAATCGCCAGGGCATCGGCGGCGTCGTCGGGTTTCGGCATCTCAGCCAGTCCGAGAATGGCCTGCACCATCCGCCCGACCTGTTCTTTCGATGCGGAACCGTGCCCTGCCGTGGCGACCTTGACCTCGTTCGGAGTGGCCTCGCGTATCTCCAGGTCGTGGAGAGCGGCCGCAAGCAGCACGACGCCCCGGGCCTGGCCGACGGCGAAGGCCGTCTGAACGTTCTTGGAGAAGAAGAGTCGCTCCACGCCCACGAGCGCGGGAGCGTGCAGCTCGATCAAATCGGTGAGAGAGAGGTAGATCGACTCGAGCCGTTCGGGCAGCGGCATACGTGCCGGCGTGGTGATGACGCCGTAGTCGATGGCTCGGAGCCGTGGGCCCGTCCGCTCGATGACTCCGTACCCGAGCATCGACGTCCCGGGATCGATCCCGAGGATGATCACCCGCCGACCTCGGCCAGCAGCGCCTCGGGGATTTCGAAGTTGGCTGTCACCCGCTGGACGTCGTCCTGGTCCTCGAGGAGGTCGACCAGTCGCAGCGCCTGTCGAGCCTTCGATTCATCCAGCTCGACCGTGTTCTTCGCCGTCATCGAAAGCTCGGCCGATTCGATCTTTACGCCGGCAGCCATGAGAGACTTGCGCACGACCTCCAGGTCGGTCGGCCTTGTGTAGACCTCGACCTGATCCGCCGAGGAGTCCACGTCATCGGCGCCCGCATCGATGGCGAGCAGCTCCAGTTCCTCCTGATCTCCGCCTGGGGCGAGGGCGATGACGCCGCGCTGCTCGAATTGCCAGGCGACGCTGCCGGGAGCGGCAAGCTGGCCGCCGGCCTTGGTCAGGATGGAGCGTATCTCCGCCGCGGTCCGGTTCTTGTTGTCGGTGGCCGTCTCCACGAGGATCGCCACGCCGCCCGGGCCGTAGCCCTCGTACGTAATCTCCTCGAACTGCTCGCCTTCGCCGCCGCCAGTCGCCTTCTCGATGGCGCGCTTGATCGTCTCGAGCGGCATGTTGATGGCGCGAGCTCGTTCGACGGCGAGGCGGAGACGGAAGTTGCCGTCTTGATCGCCCCCGCCGGCTCGTGCGGCGACGCTTATCTCGCGGCCCATCTTCGTGAAGACGGCTCCGCGCTTCACATCGTTCGCGCCCTTCTGGCGCTTGATCTGCGACCACTTGGAATGTCCTGACATCGCGCGGAGTATACCGCCCGAGAAGGGCCCCGAGCCGTGCCCCGAGACGTCGGGGGGAGCGTTTCGCACCATGAACGCAGGCGGCAAGAGGCCGTGACTCATGGTCGTCCGAGTCGCGCTCGTCCGGCCACGCGCGGGACTATCATGGCCGCGCGGCGGCCCGCCCTTCGTCACGCCGCCTGTCCGATGCGATCTGACGCCACCAGAGGATCGATGAGCCGATGACAACCAAGAGTGTCGACCTGCCCCACCTTCGCAGCGTCGTTTTGGCCGCGCATGCCGGGGCCGGCAAGACGACGCTGGCCGAGCGCCTCCTTTTCGATGCCGGCGCCATAACGCGGCTTGGCCGCGTGGACGACGGCACGGCCAGCCTGGACTACGAGCCGGAGGAGCAGAAGCGCAAGCAGTCGCTGACGCTCGCCGTGGCCAGCCTTGAGCACGAAGGGACGAGGATTCAGATCGTCGATACGCCCGGCTACGCGGACTTCGCAGCCGAGGTCGTCGAGGGCTTCGCCGCCACGGACGCGGCAGTGCTGTTGATGGACGCTTCGGGGCACGTCGAGGCAGGCCTGGAGTCGGCGGTGGCGCTGGCTCGCGCCAACGGCCGCCCGGCGCTCTTCTTCATCAACAAGTGCGATCGAGAGAACGCTAACCCCGGCAATGCCCTGAACTCCCTCCGTGCCTCATTCGGGCAGAAGATCGCGCCGCTGCATGTCGCCATCGGGGCCGGAGAGTCGTTCACCGGCTACGTTGACCTAGTCCACCGCAAGGCCTACCAGCTACAGGGAGGCAAGGAGGCCGAGGTCGCGGTTCCGGCGAATCTGGCCGATGAAGTCGCCTCCCGCCGGGACCAGCTGCTCGAGGCAGCGTCCGAGGCCGATGACGACGTCATGACCAAATACCTCGAGGGCGAGGAGATCACCGACGCCGAGCTCGAGGCCTGTCTCCACACGGCAATCAGGTCCGGCCTGGTGGCGCCGGTCCTGATCGGCAGCGTGTCGAAGGATGTCGGCGTTCGGGCGCTGATCGACGCGATCGTGCACTACCTGCCCTCGCCGGCGGAGCTCGGCGAGATCGTCGCCACGGACGCCAAGGGCAAGGAAGCGAAGCTCCTGCCCGATGCCAACGGTCCGCTCGTAGCCCGCGTCTTCAAGACGACCGCCGACCCGTTCGTCGGTCGCCTGACCTACCTGCGCGTGCTCTCGGGGACGCTGCAGGGTCAGGGTCAGGCGTGGAACTCGACGCGCGGCGAGCCGGAGCGA
>Ga0182021_10001595_pt1 | contig 26211 bp, 25 predicted proteins | sample 612E3MmetaG_FD_120493 | JGI IMG/M metagenome (GOLD analysis project Ga0182021, IMG submission 120493) | Permafrost microbial communities from Stordalen Mire, Sweden - 612E3M metaG (Illumina Assembly) | ecosystem: Environmental > Terrestrial > Soil > Wetlands > Permafrost | place: Sweden...
CACCCTGGACCGCCGAAGCAGCGGCCACGCTGAGAGATCGCTGTTTTCGCTGCTCAGAGCTCCCGACCAGGCCCGGATTCGCCCGTTCCGCTCACCTCGGCAGCGAAAACGACGATCGAGCACTGCCGACGACGGGCAAAGGGCTTCCGGACCGCGCGACACACCGTACGAACCGCCACACCAGCCCCAAATGCCTGTCCGCACCTCGGCCTACGACGACCACCGCACCTAGGTATGACGCCGCGACGGGGGCCGCCACCGAATCGCTCCCACTGACGGCGGTCGCAGACGAGCCGGCCAGGGTTCCTCCGCATGCGCCGAGAAATCTCACGGGGTCTATCACTTTCGGGCATCAACCGCACAGAGCGAACCCTTGAGATTCGTCTCAAGCGGCGTGTCAACCGACAAGCAGCAGCAACAACAACTGTCAGGAGTAGCGCCCCCACGACGGCGATGCTGCTGTGGCCGTGCGGCCATGGCTGCTGAGACGTTGACAGGTGGGGTGATGTGGCCCTCGACATCGGTCTGGTTCTACCCTGACGCATGACCATCGATCAGGTCGTCGCCGCTCTGACCGCTGACGGCTACAGCCGCGACAGGATCCAAACCGTCATGGATGCGCTCGCCGAGGCGGACTGGCGCGACGAGGACGAGGACTGGAGCCAGAAGGATCTCAGCACCCTCCGTACACAGCTCGGCACGCCTGCCACCGACTCCCCGGACAAGCAACTCGCCGACGCACAGGGCAACAGCCCCGCCGATGGACGGAACCCGCAGTCGGACGTCGAAGTGTGGGCTGCCGACCTGGCCCGAGTCCTTGACCGGACGACCGGCGGCAAGGCCCCGCTCAATCCGAACCAGATCCGGCGGGTCGCCGACCATCTGCTTCGTTGGAGCAGCGGACCATGGGATCCAGAGACGGACAACCCTCGCATCGAGGGCAGCTCGTACGTCCCGGACTTCTCCGTCACCCGTTGGGCCGACGGCCTCGACGAGGCGATCCGGGTGGGAACGAACGGCTCCATCGAGCTGTCCCGTGTCGAGCTACAGGTCGCTGCGAACCTCCTCCTTCACGCACGGGAGGATGACTGGGTTCCGCAGGCTGCCCTGCTCCGCACCGAGCACCAACCGGTGCCGGACGAAGCGCCGTAGACCGAGCATCCGCGAGGTCGCGTACGCGTCGTCGGCGCCGCCATGCCCCCAACCACCACTCCTTCTCGTAGCGCAGCAGTGGGAGCGAGCAGACGCGGTGTCTGGCTGTTCGCTCGGGACATAGGCAGGTGATCAAAATGGTGGCGTGGTCCGAACCAACGCTTGGGGACGGGCTCAAGGACCACACCAACATCTGAACCTTACGTGAACTACCTCGGCTCTGCACACCGGGGTGCCCTTCGCGACAGTTGCCGGAAAGCCCCCGCAGTTGTCCAGGCTGCTTCTCGCCCCTGTTACCACTGCCACACCCCATCGCTGTCCCCCTCCCTTTGTCAGGAGATGAGCGTCCTCCCGACCGGGTGACGGCCACCGGTGGTCAGAATGGCTGGAAGGCCAAATATGACTCGCCAGAGGTACCCACGAACGCTGCGTCGCACCTAGCGGGGCCACCCTCCCAAGCCTGGGGTCTGGCATCCGACATCAGTCCGGCTCTACGTTGGGCCATGACCACCGACCAGGTCGTCGCCGCGCTAGCCGCTGAGGGCTACGACCGCGACCGCATCCGGGACGTGATCGACTCGTTCGCCGGCATCCACTGGCGCCAAGGCGACGAGTGGAACGACCAGGAGGTCGGCGCTCTTCGCAGGCAGCTCGGCACACCCGAGAACGGACCAGACCTGAGCTTCGACCTTGACGCGTGGGCCGCGGACCTTGGCTACATCATCTGGCGATCGACCGGCGGCAGAACCACGCTCGGCATCGACCAGCTGCACGCGATCGCCCGTGAGCTGCTGCACCACAGCGATGACGCCGACTGGCTGCCTGAAGCGACGAAGGCGTGGCTCAACGAACACGGCGCTGTGCCCGACCTGTACGACCCAGACTTCACCGTCGGCCTGTGGACCCTCGACCTCGGCGAGGCGATCCGGCGGAGCACCGGAGGTGAGCTCCAGCTGAGTCACGCAGAGCTTCAGGTTGCGGCGAACCTGCTGCTGCATGCATGCGAAGGTGGCTGGATTCCGCAAGCCGCCCGGATCCGCCGAGAGTATGAGCCCGGATCCCGCACGTACTGAGATCGGCGTGCGAGACGATGTCGGGCCGGAACTCAACCATCACGCACGATGCAGCCTGATCACGGGTCGAGAGGTCACTTCGCGACAGGACATGCCGTACGTACTGGGCGTGTCGTGACCCCTCGACTGGTCTGCGTCGGGACCGTCTACCGAATAGTCGAGACCGTCTAGACAGACGTCAAGGCGTCCGCCAGCGCGTCGACGACTTGGTGGATCTCGTCCTCGGTCGTGACCAGCGGCGGAGCGAGGCGCAAGGTTTGGCCGTGGGTGTCCTTGGCGAGTACGCCGCGGGCGACTAGGCGCTCGCAGACCGCGCGGCCACTCCCCTGCTCCGGTGCGATGTCGATGCCGGCCCACAGGCCCGCGCCGCGAACCGCCGTGACGCCGTGCCCGACGAGTTCGTCGAGCCGCCCGTGCAGAACCTCGCCGAGTCGACGGGCTCGCGCCTGGTACTCACCGGTTTCGAGAAGCCCCACCACAGCATGGCCGATGGCGGCACCCAGCGGGTTGCCGCCGAACGTCGAGCCGTGCTCGCCCGGCTTGATCACGCCGATGACATCGTCGCGTCCAACGACCGCCGACACCGGCAGAATCCCGCCGCCGAGAGCCTTCCCCAGCGTGATGAGATCCGGTTGGACGCCGACGCGCTCGGTCTCCAGGGTCGCCCCCGTACGTCCCAAGCCCGACTGGATCTCATCGGCGATGAACAGCACGTTCGCGGCCGCCGTCAGACGGCGTACCTCGGCGAGGTAGCCCGCCGGCGGCACGATGATCCCGGCCTCGCCCTGGATGGGCTCGATCAGCACCGCGACGGTGTCGTCGTCCAACGCCGCAGCCAGCGCGGCCGCGTCACCGTACGGGACGGTGACGAAGCCCGGTCCGTACGGTCCGAAGTCGTTGCGGGCCTGTGGGTCGTCGCTGAACGAGACGATCGTCGTGGTGCGGCCGTGGAAGCTGCCGGACGCGACGATGATCTTCGCCCGATCCGCTCGTACGCCCTTGACCCGGTAACCCCACGCACGGGAGATCTTGATCGCGGTCTCGACGGCCTCGGCCCCGGTGTTCATGGGCAGTACGCGCTCGGTACCGGTCAGCGCGGCCAGGTCCTCCATGAACGGACCGAGCCGGTCGTTGTGGAACGCACGGCTCGTGAGCGTGAGCCGGTCCAGCTGCGCGTGCGCCGCGGCGACGAGGAGCGGGTGTCGATGACCGAAGTTCAACGCCGAGTAGCCGGCAAGGCAGTCCAGGTAGCGACGCCCTTCGACATCAACGACCCAGACGCCGGAGGCCGACGCCGCGACCACCGGCAGCGGGTGGTAGTTGTGGGCGCCCCAGCGGTCGTCGAGTGCGATGTAGTCCGCCGATGTCCGAGGTCCGCTCTGGGCCGCCATGGTCACCATCTCAGCTCCAATGTGCAGCACTTCACACCTCCGCCTCCGAGCAGCAGCTCGGACAGGTCCACTCCATGCGGAACATATCCCTTGCTCTCCAGGTCGCGGGCGAAAGTCTCCGCCTTGCTCGCGATCACGACGTTGCGGCCATCGCTGAAAGAGTTCAAGCCGAGCACAGCGGCGTCACGATCGGTCGCGAGGACCGCGTCCGGAAAGCGATGCTCGAGGATCGCCCGGCTGGCGTCGTCGAAGGCGCGAGGAAGGTACGCGACCGAGGCCGGGCCGCCCTTGTCGTCGAGGACCGCGAACGCGGTGTCGAGGTGGTAGAAGCTCGGGTCGACCAGGCGCAACGTGACGACCTCACGGTCGTAGATCCGCGCCAGCTCGACGTGGCTGCCCGCGTCGCTGCGGAAGCCCGTCCCCGCGAAGATCGTCTCCCCCACCTTGAGGAAGTCGCCCTCGCCCTCGTTCACCGACACCGGCTCCACGACGCGAAGCCCCCGCGCCGCGAACCACTCCGAGTACGCCGGGCCCTCGGGACCCCGCTCTGCATAGTGGAACCTTGCGCCGTACGCGATGCCGTCGAGCACGAAGCCACCGTTCGCCGCGTACACCATGTCGGGCAGACCGACGATCGGCTCGATCAGCTCCACGTGGAAGCCGAGCCGCTGGTACGTGTCGTACAGGCTCTGCCACTGCCGCAGCGCCACACCCGTGTCGGTGGGGTTCGCGGGCTCCATCCAGGGATTGATGCGGTAGCTCACCGTGAAGTGCTCGGGACGGCACATCAATACCGTCTTGGGCGTCGCCACGCGCTCCTCGAGCGCCTCGACCTCGGTGTCCAGCAGGGTCTCTCGATCTTCAACCACCGTCATAGGGCCATCATGGCAAGGGAATCGTGACGAATCATGCCGAGCCACGCGCGATTCCTGCGCAATCAGGGCGCAGGCCGCTGGTTCATTGCGTATGCTGAGTGGCATGGACCAGACCGACCGCGCCATCCTCGATGCCTTGAGGGCCAATGCCCGCGCCAGTTACGCCGACATCGGAGCCCAGGTTGCCCTTTCGGCCTCCGCCGCCAAACGCCGCGTCGATCGGCTCGTCGAGGACGGCACCATCCAGGGCTTCACGATCCAGGTGGACCCGGCACTGGACGGGATGGGGACCGAGGCGTACGTGGAACTCTTCTGTCGCGGGACCGTCGCGCCGCACGATCTGAAGCGGATCCTGTCGGCAGTGCCCGAGGTGGTCGACGCCGCCACGGTGACGGGCGAGGCCGACGCGATCGTGCGCATCAGGTCCCGCGACGTCGCCTCGCTCGAGGTGGCCCTGGAGAGCATCCGTGCGGCCACGACGGTCGACCACACCCGCTCCGCCCTCGTACTCAGCCAGCTCGTGAGGCGCACTGTCAACTGATCGATCTCGCCCCCGTCCGGTGCCTCGATCTCCCGACGTAAGGTGAGTCATGGCTAAAGAATCGGTATGGGTCCAGTCGTTCAAGGAGGCAGCGTTCGCGACAGCGGCGTGCGCGGTGGCGGGGTCGGTTCTGACCAACCCGCAGAGCGCCTGGTACACCAGCCTTCGCAAGCCCTGGTTCCAGCCGCCGGGTGTCGCGTTCCCCGTGGTGTGGACCCTTCTGTACGGCTCCACGGCGCTCGGCGCCGCGGGCACGATGACGAAGCTCCGCGAGCAGGGCCGCACGTCCGAGGCCGACTCCTTCCGTACCGCGCACCGCATCAACCTCGCGCTCAACGCCGGCTGGAGCGGTGCGTTCTTCCGCAGCCACAGCCTCGGCTTCGCGACGGTGTGGGCGGCGATCCTCGCAGCCAGCTCCGCCGATCTCGCCCGGCGCGCCAGGGACGTGAGCTCCACCGATGCGGCACCGTTCATGGCGTACGCGGTGTGGTGCTCCTTCGCGACCGTGCTCTCCGGATCTGTGGCGGCCCTGAACCGCAAGGCCTAGCCAGCGCGAGGACCGAAACGGCTACTTGTCCTTGACGGCCGTGAGCGTGAACGTGGCCGGAAGCCGCTCGGGGCGCTCGGTGAGCCGGTACTCCCCCGTCCCCGGATCGCACGTCATCGCACCCTGGAACGGCTCGAACGGAACGCTGTCGTGCTCGACGAGGCTGGTCAGCCGCAGCCCTGAGTCGAGTACGGCGGAGACGATCTCGCCGATGCTGTGGTTCCGTTCGACAGAGCGCGGCGAGCTGACTGCCTCCGAGCCGACGTACGTGACCTCGTCGTTCCATTCGAGGGGCGCAGGCTGCTCCCAGTACGGCAGCTCGAGCGCGATCGTCACGTCACCCGGGCCGCTGATCCACGACTGCTGCGCCCGATCAGGATGCTCGTCGGCCACGGTCATGGCCAGGGATGCGTTGAGGACCGGATGCATGTCGCGGATGAAGAGTCGTCCACCCGGTCGCAGCAGCTCAGCGACCGTCCGCGCCCAGCGGGCGATGTCGGGCAACCAGCAGATCGCACCGATGCCGGTGTACACGAGGTCGTACGTGTGGTGGTCGAGCGCGTCTGGCGCCGAGTACACGTCGGACTGTACGTAGGTGATGTCCGCCCCGACTGCAGCCGCCAGCTGTCGCGCGTGGTCGATCGAGGCACCGGACAGGTCGACGCCGGTCATCCGGGCGCCGAGCCGATGAAGACTCAGCGTGTCCGTACCGATGTGGCATTGGAGGTGAACCGCGTCCACGCCGGCGACGTCCCCCAGTCGTGGCAAGTCGAACCTCACGACGTCGCTGATCACGTCCGGGTCGTCGAGGTACCTTTCGAGTCCGTACGCCCTCGCGTGCAGCGGCGCACGACTGTCCCAGTTGGCCTGGTTGATCTCGAGATAGCTGTCTTCCACGGGCCGGAGCCTAGTGTCCGAGGGTCACTTCCGTGGGTGGCCGGCCTTCTGGTACATGTCGTCGACCAGCTGCGAGAACCGGCGCTCGACCTCTTTGCGCTTCACCTTCAGCGTCGGGGTCAGCAGGCCGTTCTCCAGCGTGAAGTCCTCGATGAGGAGCCGCAGGTCGCGGATCTGCTCGTACCCGGCCAGCTTCGTCGTGAGCGCCTCCACGCGCCGTCGCAGCTCAGCGAGCACCTCCGGGTGGCCCAGAAGCTCGTCGCGGTGCGACCAGGTCAGATGCAGCTGCCGACCGACGTTCTCGAGGTGCGGAAGGGACGGGGCGACGAGCAACGTGAGGTACGGGCGGTTGTCGCCCAGCAGGAGCGTGTGCTCGAACAGCGGATCCGACGCCAGGAGCCCTTCGATCGAGGACGGTGCGATGTTCTTGCCGTTGCTCGTGACGATGAGGTCCTTGATGCGGTCGGTGATCGTGAGGTAGCCGTCGGCATCAAGATGGCCCACATCCCCCGTGTGCAGCCAGCCGTCCACCAGCGCTGCCGCTGTGTCCTCGTGCTTGTTCCAGTAGCCCATCATGAGGTTCGGCCCGCGGTACCAGATCTCGTCCTCGTCCCCGAGCCGCACCTCGCCGCCATCGACCACGCGCCCGACGGTGCCGAACCGATGCATGGTGGCCGACGGGAAGCTGACGAGCGGTGACGTCTCCGTCAGCCCGTACCCCTGGAGGACCACCAGTCCGCACGCGAAGAAGAACTCCTCGACGTCGCGGCGCAGCGGGGCGCCACCGCAGGCCAGGACCTTCTTCGGGCCGCCCATCGCGTCGCGGACGCTGCGCAGCACGAGCTTGTCGGCGACGAAGAACCGCAGGTGCAGGTACGGATCGGGCGTGCGCCCCTGGTCGAGCTCCGTGTGGTAGTCGTGGCCGACTCGGAGCGCCCAGGCCATGATGCGCTGCTTGACCTTCGATTCCGCCACCTTGTCGTGAGCCGCGAGGTAGACCTTCTCGAACAGCCGCGGGACGCTGACCATGAGGGTCGGCCGAGCACGAATCATCGATTCCGGCACCGTCCGTGGGTCTGGGACGTAGGTGTTGAGCGAGCCGTTGTCGAGCACCTCGTAGGTCCAGGCGCGCTCCAGGGCGTGGCTCAACGGCAGGAAGCACAGCGAGACATCGTCCGGGGTGATGTCGAAGTAGTCGTTGAGGACGTTGACCTGATGGGTGAAGCCGCGGTGCGTGAGCATCACGCCCTTGGGATCGCCCGTCGTGCCGGACGTGTAGATGATCGTCGCCAGGTCGTCCGCTGTGGCGGCCTCGAGCCGTACATCAACCGCCGAGGTGTCGCTAGGCGCCGCCGCGAGCTCCGCGGCCAGCGTTGTTGCTCCCTCCGGCACGGACAGCGCCTCGAAGCTCACCACGCGCTCCAGCGCCGGAAGCTCGGCCCGGACTTCGGAGACCTTCGCCAGCTCCTCATTGCCACCGACGAAGACCATGCGACACCCGGCGTCGCCGAGGATGTGGCGCGCCTGGGGCGCGGTGCTGGTGTCGTACAGCGGGACGGAGACGAGGCCGGCCGACGCGCAGGCCAGGTCCGTGAGCGTCCACTCGGGAAGGTTGGGCGCGAAGATCGCGACGCGGTCGCCGGGTTCCAGCCCCAGCTCGATCAGTCGCGCCGCGAGGCGACGCACGTCCGCCGCAAGCTCCGCATACGTTCGTACCGCCCAGCCCTCCCCCGCCGCGACGCGGGTTGCTGGGCGTCCAGCGTGACGGGAGGCCGATCCGACGAACCTGACGGCGAGATGTCCTGCGTCCATGGCGGTTCCTATTTCGTCCGTGATCTCTCCAACTTACCGCACCGTAGGTTAGGTGGTCCGGCGAAACGGGGCGGGCTGGATGTCCGTTCACTCATGCGTCGACCGGGGCCGGTGTCAGCGGGCAGGGGGTGCCGCGCGTAGTTTTGTTTAGGTTCGATGCTTGGCAGAGCAGGCGATACCCCCTAGGGTATGGATGCGCGGCAGCGGTGCCGCAGTGAAGGAACCTACTTATGGCGAAAATCGTGGTCCTCGGGGCCGGAGTATCAGGGCACACTGCTGCCCTTCACCTCAAGCGGCTCCTCGGGTCGAAGCACAGCATCACCGTCGTCACTCCCAACTCGAAGTGGAACTGGATTCCCTCGAACATCTGGGTCGGCGTCGGCGAGATGGACAAGAAGCACGTCGTCTTCCCGCTCGCGCCGGTCTACCAGCGCAAGCGGATCGACTTCCGCCAGGCCAAAGGCGTGGCGATCTGGCCGTACGGGGACTCTGACGATCCTCAGGGTGCCGTCGACATCGAGTACACGCTGCCCGAGAAGGCCGGCACCACCGAGCGTCTGCGCTACGACTACCTCATCAACGCCACGGGTCCGAAGCTTCGCTTCGAGGCGACGCCGGGTCTGGGTCCGGACGGGCACACCGTCTCTGTCTGCACCGCCGACCACGCGGTCGAGGCCAACGAGAAGCTGCAAAAGGTCATCGCGACGCTGAAGGCGGGCACCCCGCAGACGCTGGTCATCGGGACGGGTCATGGGACCTGTACGTGCGAAGGCGCGGCGTTCGAGTACGTCTTCAACGTCGACCACGAGCTCCGTCAGGCAGGCGTCCGCGATCTGGCCCGTGTCGTCTACCTCACGAACGAGGCGGAGCTGGGCGACTTCGGAGTCGACGGCATGATCTTCGACCAGCAGGGATTCCAGACGACGAGCGAGCTGTGGACCGGTTCCCTGTTCCGTGAGCGTGGCGTCGAGGCGATACTCGGCTCGCACGTCTTCCAGATCGACGAGGGCGTCATCCACTACGAGACCCTCGACGGTTCCAAGCACACGCTCGACTTCGACTTCGGCATGCTGATCCCGCCGTTCGGCGGCCAGCCGCTCAAGGCGTACGACCGAGAAGGTGCCGACATCACGGCCGACATGTTCGCCCCCAGCGGCTTCATGAAGGTCGATGCCGACTACACGGCGAAGCCGTACGAGGAGTGGAGGGCGGAGGACTGGCCGACCACGTACATGGCCCCAGGCTTCGACAACATCTTCGCCGTCGGCATCGCGTTCGCGCCGCCGCACCAGATCTCGAAGCCGCGCAAGACGCCGAACGGTACGGTCATCACCCCGTCTCCGCCCCGTACGGGCATGCCGTCGGGTGTCATGGGCAAGACGGCCGCGCTGACCATCGCAGACCGGTTGAAGCATGGCGCCAGCCACCCCGCGCACACCGCGTCGATGGCACACATGGGTGCCGCGTGCGTGGCGTCCGCCGGTACGGGCCTCACCAAGGGTTCCGCTGCCGCTATGACGATGCTTCCAGTGGTGCCGGACTACGTCCGTTACCCCACCGGCCGTGACGCCCGGGAGACCCAGGGCGAGCTCGGCCTGCACGGTCACTGGGTGAAGCTCATGCTCCACTACCTGTTCCTCTACAAGGCCAAGGCCCTCCCGGGCTGGCAGCTGATTCCGGAGTGATGATGTCCGAGACACCCGCCACATCCACAGTCGCCGACCTGTCGAGGTCACCGCTGCCGACGAAGAAGACCCTGGATCGACGCCAGAACGTCTTCATCCAGTTCATCCGGTTCGTACGCTTCGACCTGCGCATCATGCGCATGGTGTCCAAGGCTCACCACTGATCCACGCGTCCTGAGCCGGTCCGGTGGGGAGCCACCGGACCGTGTCAGGGGAGACCGGCGAGGCGGCCGAGGCCGGCTGCGATCGCTCCGACGAGGACGACCACCAGGTACGGCGCTTTGAGCCACAGGGCGATCGCGGCTGCCCCCAGGGCGAGCAGGCGCGAGTCGAGCACGATCGACTGTCCTTTGCCGACCGTGTTGAGGACCGTCAGCGACGCGAGAAGGCCGACCGTCAGCCCGGTCGCGAGTCGGACCACCACAGGGCGATCGAGGAGCTTGCGCGGCAGAAGGTAGCCGGAGAGCTTGATCGCGTACGCCGCGGCAGCGGCCACCAGCACCCAGAACCACAGGCTCATGGTCGTACCGCTCGTCGTTGCTGCCAGGTCCACCAGAGAGCCGTCGCACCGGCGGCGACGAGCACCGGGATCCCCGGAGGCACCATCGGGAGCACCATGACGGTGACCAGCGCGGACACGATGGCGAGCGCGACCGGGTCCCGTCCTTGGAGGCGCGGCCACAGCAGCCCGAGGAACGCGGCCACCGCGGCGCCGTCCAGGCCCCAGCGCCTGGGGTCTCCGATCGCGTCGCCGGCCAGCGCACCCACCAGCGTCGAGGCGTTCCACAGGATGTAGATGCCGATGCCGGCGGTCCAGAAGCCTCGTACACGCTCGTCGCGCTCCGTCTGTGCCGTCGCGGTGGCGGTCGACTCATCGATCGTGAGCTGCGCCATGAGCGGTACGAGACGGCCAGGCGGCTCGATGAGCGTCTTCAGCGACAGCGCGTACACACCGTTGCGGACGCCCAGGAGCGTGGCGGCCGCCCATGCCGCGGCACCCGTCCCGCCGCCACCGATGACGCCGATGAACGCGAACTGCGAGCCTCCAGTGAACATCAGCAGGCTCAGTGCGCAGGTCTGCAGCACGGACAGGCCCGATCCGGTCGAGAGCGCGCCGAACGACACCCCGTACACCCCGACCGCCGCAGCGATCGACAGACCCATCCTGGTCGCGGGCGTGAGCCTGGCCGTCAAGGAAGGGTCTCCGGAGACACGTCCGCGGCCTGGCCCTCGCCGAGCTTGACGACGATCACTCCCGCGATCAGTACGAGACCGCCCAGGAGCTGTACGGGACGAGGCAGCTCGCCGAGCAGCAACCACGCGAACACCAGGGCGAACAGCACTTCGGTCAGGGCGACGAACGAGGCGAGCCGGGACCCCAGCCGTCGGCTGGCAGCGATGCCGCTGGCGTACGCGATCGCCGCGGTCAGTACGCCCAGCGCGAGCACGTCGACCCACCACGGCACCATGCGTCCACCGAGAGCCACCGATGCCGACCGGAAGGTCATGGGGATGAGACCCACAACACCTCCGACGGCCAGTCCTACAGCCCCGACCACCATGCCGCCGCCGGCCAGTGCGATCGGCGGAAGCCCATCTGCGTCATGGGCGCCGAGCACGAAGTACGTGGCGGCGCCGATCATGCCGACCAGTGCCCAGATGGCCCCCACGAGATCGACCGCCTGGCCGCTCACGATGTCGAGGACGAGGAGGAGACCGGCCAGCGCGACGGCCGCACCAATGACGGTCAGACGACTGGGACGGTGCCCATGGCGTACCCAGAGCCAACCGATGATCACGAGCGGCGCGGTGTACTCGAGCAGCAGCGCGATCCCCACAGGCAGTCTCGCGACCGCCTGGAAGAAGCAGAACTGGGTCCCGGCAACGGGCACCAGACCGAACGCGACCAGGAGCCAGGCGTGACGCCTCAGCGCTCCCCAGTTCCCCCGAAGTCGCATCACCGTCGGGATCACCAGGACCAGTGCGGCCACGGTGACGCGAAGCAGAACGGCAGCGCCCGCGGTCCATCCCGTCTCGAGCAGGCCCTTCCCCAGCACGCCCGAGAGTCCGAAGGACGAGGCACTGAGCAGTGCGAATCCCAGACCGCCGATCCCGGCCCGACGGACCACCACGTGGGGGTCGGTCGTCACGTCGTCGGTTGTCGGCACGCACGTGAGGTTACTGCGCGGCGATGGTCGCCCTGCCACCCATTCCACGGAACGCACAGCAGGCCTCAGGTCAGGCTCATCTCCCTCACTCGGGCCACACAGTCCCGGCCGGTCGTATGGGGATGTGGAGACTGGACGAAAGTCAGCAGTGGGTATCCGCCGACTCCCGTTCGCCCTACTGGCCGGTGCGCTCGCACTGGTCGTCGCTGCCACCTTCTGGCTGGCGACTGCCTCGGGCGAAACGCGCATCGCCACACCTGCCGGCGCCGCTACCAGTGCCGTATCAAGTTCCCCTCAGTCGACCGCCACGCAGACCGCCGCGTCGACCCCGTCGGCGTCGAGCTCCGCGGCCGTGACACTGACGCCCGTCGCGACCCCGACGTCCCCCACCACGCTGGCACTGTCGCTGGCGGCGCTCGGAGTCTCGGGAACAGTCTCCGTGGCCGTGTACGACCTCGACGACAGCGACCAGCTCACAGCCGGCGGGGGCTCGTACGAGACAGCGAGCATCGTGAAGGTCGACATCCTCGTCTCCCTGCTCGTCCAGCGGAACGGCTCCCTCACCACGTCGCAGAAGTCGCTGGCGAGGTCGATGATCACGATCTCCGACAACGACGCAGCGACCACGCTGTTCCAAGCAGTCGGTAGCACCACGGGGCTGAACAGGACGAACCGAACGCTCGGGCTCATCGAGACGTCGGCGGGCACGAACGGCAACTGGGGCCTCACGCGCACCACCGCAGCCGATCAGATCCGCCTGCTCAAACTCATCTTCTTGCCCAACAACACCCTCAGCGACGCGTCACGGGCGTACGTATCATCCCTGATGTCGTCGGTGTCCGAGGCTCAGGACTGGGGCGTTACAGCCGCCGCCGACGCTGAGGAGACCTCGGCGGTGAAGAACGGCTGGTTGCAGAGAAGCACGACCGGTCTGTGGGATGTGACGAGCATCGGCTGCGTAGAGGCGAAGGGGCATCACCTCCTCGTCGCCGTCCTCGTCACGTCGGCGAAGTCTGAGGGTGTCGGGATCTCCACGATCGAGAAGGCGGCATCGGCAGGCGTTGCACGGGTCATCACTGCCTGAGGGCGCCTAGGCTTGAGGTGTGAGACTCGCGGTCGTACCAGCCATGGTGATCGTCGCACTGCTCTCCGCCTGCGGCCCGGGACAGTCCGCCACGCCCGAGCCTCAGGTCCCAGCGGCCACGGCCGTCTCTCCGGCCCCCTCGCCCAAGGTCCCCACGTCTGGTACGACTGTCCCCATGACCGCACCCACGGGTATCCCGGCCACGCACTGGGCCGCACTGCTCGGCGACCTGGCGAACAGAGGCGTCTCCACAGACGGCCTCGAGGTCGTGACAGCGCGTGCTGTGACGTGGCCCAACGGCGCCCTCGGGTGCCCCAAGCCCGGGATGGCGTACACGCAGATGGTCACCGACGGCTACCAGGTCGTCGTCACAGTCGACGGGAAGACCTACGACTACCGCTACGGGACCACCGCGACCCCTCGCCTGTGCGAGCTCTGAGCGTCGCACTCCCCCGGACCCGACAGGGCCCCAGTGATAGCGTGAGCCCGCAAGAGCAGTTCCCCTGCGGGGAAGCCGGTCAGAGCCCGGCGCTGACCCGCAGCCGTGTGTGACCAATCGTCACGAGCCGGAATGCCGTAGGGGAGTCGAACTTTCTGTCGAGGACTACAGACCTGGTGCATCGGCGGCTGATCGGATTCGGCCACCACCACTGGACTGGGAGAGGCTTTCCGTATGAGGGCTGTTCGCCCCGCGGCAATGGCATTCATCTCCCTCGTCATTCTGATGATCCTCATGTCGCCGCGCCCCGCGCTGGCAAGCGGCCCGCAGGTCCCGTCCACCCCCGCGACCGCCCCTCCACGTGCGACCTCGCTCCCCGGAGCGGAGGACGCCGCACAGTCCCAGATCGACGACATCCTCACCTCGGCGGCCATCGTCCTGGTGAGCGGCGTCGCAGGCATCACAGTCCTGATGTGGAGACGGCCGTGAGCGTCAGCGTCTCCTCCGTACGGTCCGGCTGGGTACGGCATCGGCTGCCACGGTCGCTGCACCCGGTCGCCTGGTGGCTCTGGGCGCTCGGCATCATGACGACCGCGAGCCTCACGACGAACCCGCTCATCGAAGGGCTCCTGCTGGCGGCGACAACGTTCGTCGTGGTCTCGCGCCGCGATGACGGCCCATGGGCAAGGTCGTTCCGCCTCTATGCCGTCCTCGGCGCTGCCGTGTTCGCCCTCCGGATCGTCTACCGGATCATCTTCGGCGGCGGCGATGGGGACCATGTGCTGTTCACGCTGCCGCGGATCCCGCTCCCCGCGATCGTCGCAGGGGTGCGCCTGCTGGGGCCGGTGTCGCTCGAGTCGATCCTCTACGGCGCGTACGACGGACTCCGTCTCGCCACGATCATCGTCGCCGTCGGCGCAGCGAACTCCCTTGCCAGCCCGCGACGACTGCTGCGCAGCCTGCCTGCTGCTCTGTACGAGATCGGTACCGTCCTCGTCGTCGCCGTCACGGTCTTCCCGCAGCTGGCCGAGTCGGCCGTACGGGTCGCGCGTGCCCGGAAGCTCCGCCTGCCCACGGCGCCGTCACGGTCGTGGCGGGTGCGGGCACGGTTCGTACGAGGCCTCGTCGTCCCGGTCCTCGCCGACGCGCTCGACTCGGCGATCGCGCTCGCCGCTTCGATGGACTCGCGCGGCTTCGGACGGACCGCGTCAGGGAGCCGTCGCCACCGGGTGCTCGCGGCGGGCACCGCCCTGGCGTCCGTCGTGTGCCTCATGCTCTTCGCGTACGACCTTGTGTCGGGCAGGTTGCCGACGCTGGCCCTGGGGTCGGTCGCGACACTGCATCTCCGGGACCTCCTGGTCGTCGCGGGGGTCGTCGCGGCGTTCGTCAGCATCAAGCTCTCGGGGCACGGCGTGCGGCGCTCCCGGTACCGGCCTGACCGCTGGCTGTTCCCGGAGCTGCTGACCGTTGTCTGCGGGTTCGTCCCCGTGTCCGCGATCATCGCGGTCGGAGCGGGGTCCGGCGCCTCCGCGTTGTACCCGACGGTGCTGCCCACGCCCGACATCCCCACGCTCCCCACGATCATGCTCGTCGCCGTCCTCGTCGCGCTGCTTCCCTCGGTGCTCACTCCGCCGGCGCTCACCGCCACCGCGGAGGTGACCGCATGATCGAACTCCAGCACGTGAGCGTGACATACGCCGACGAGGCCAGGCCTGTGCTCGACGACGTGTCCCTCCACATCCCCGAGGGCGACCTCGCGCTGGTCGCCGGACCGACAGGCAGCGGCAAGTCCACGCTGCTCGGCTGCCTCACCAACCTTGTGCCACGGTTCACCGGCGCACGGCGCACGGGCAGCGTCCTCCTGGACGGTACCGACATCACGACGACGGCCCCGCGCGAGCTCGCGGACCGGATCGGCTACGTCGGTCAGAACCCACTGGCCGGGTTCGTCACCGACACGGTCGAGTCGGAGCTCGCGTTCGGCATGGAGCAGCTCGGCGTCGACCCGAACCGCATGCGGGTACGGGTCGAAGAGGTCCTGGATCTGCTCGGAATCACAGACCTGCGGCGCCGTGCGCTGCGGACCTTGTCGGGTGGTCAGCAGCAACGGGTGGCGATCGCCTCGGTGCTGACCGCCGGGCCACGGGTCCTCGTGCTCGACGAGCCGACCTCGGCACTCGACCCGGTGGCCGCAGAGGACGTCGTGTCGCTCCTCAGCAGGCTCGTCCACGACCTGGGGCTCACCGTCGTGATGGCCGAGCACCGGATGGAGCGCGTCGTCGAGTTCTGCGACAGCGTGGTCCTCGTGTCGCGCGGCGTCGTCCTCGCGGGTGCGCCTCGGGAGGTGCTCGCTGTGTCCCCCGTCGCTCCCCCGCTCGTCGACCTCGGCCGGCGCTCAGGATGGTCGCCGCTGCCGTTGACGATCCGCGACGGGCGGCGTGCGGCGAAGGCCGAACGGGTGCGCTGGCGGGAGCACCCTCCTGTGCTGCCGGCGCCGCAGGAGGCCTCCGGGGACGGACTGGTCGCGGAGGGGATCGTCGTCACGTACGGGTCGCTGGTGGCCGTACGCGACGTCACGCTCACCGCCCACGCGGGACACGTCACCGCGCTCGTTGGGCGAAACGGCTGCGGCAAGTCGTCGCTGCTGTGGGCCGCTCAGGGAGCGGGCAGCCGGAAGGCCGGTACCGTCAAGGTCGGCGGGAAGCCGTCGGCGCCGGGCGACATCGCGCTGGTGCCACAGACCGCGTCCGACATCCTGTACCTCGCGACCGTCGCCGAGGAGATCGAGCTGGCCGACGCCGACGCTGGCCTCCCGACGGGCTCCACCGGTGCGATCCTGGACCAGCTCGTCGAGGGTGTCGACCGCGAGCACCACCCGCGGGACCTCTCGGAGGGGCAGAAGCTTGCCCTCGTGCTGGCCATCCAGCTCGCCAGGTCGCCGCAGGTCGTGCTCCTGGACGAGCCCACCCGTGGCCTCGACTACGCCGGCAAGGCCGCGCTGACACGGATCCTGCGGGCGCAGGCGGATGCGGGCCGTACGGTCGTGGTCGCCACGCACGACGCAGAGTTCGTCGCCGCGACCTGCGACCAGGTCGTCGTCATGGCGGAGGGCGAGCTCGTCGACTCAGGCCCTGCGCGGGATATCATCACTTCCTCGGCGATGCTGGCGACCCAGTGCGCCCGCGTGTACGCACCGGTCGAAGTCCTCACCGTGGCCGAAGTCCTGTCCGTGAGGGCGGCCGAGTGACCACAATCAGCGCGCTCAGCGTCTCCACCCCCGAGGTCGAGGTGCGGATCGGTGCGCGGACCGGTGCCGTCCTGGCCGTGGCCTCTCTCGCGGGACTGCTGCTCTTCGCGTGGCCGCTGCTGATCCCCGCCCCGGCCGGATGGACGCACACGCAGGACGCGCCGTTCGTCTTCGCCGCGCTCGTACCGGTCGTCGTCGTCCTCGTGCTCGCCCAGCTGTCCGACGGCGGCATGGACACCCGCACGCTCGCACTGCTGGGCGTCCTGACGGCGATCAACGCCGCGCTCCGTCCCGCCCTCGGCGCGGGGACCGCCGGCATCGAGTCGGTGTTCTTCCTCCTCGTCCTGTGCGGTCGCGCGTTCGGGCCCGGCTTCGGCTTCGTCCTCGGCACGACGTCCATGGCCGTCTCCGCGATGTTCACCGCAGGTGTCGGACCGTGGCTGCCGTTCCAGATGCTCGCGGCGGGATGGGTCGGGCTGGGCGCGGGGCTCCTCCCCGGCCGTGGCCGCGGACGTGCCGGCCTCGGCCAGCTCGCCATGCTCATGGTGTACGCGATCGTGGCCGCCTACTTCTACGGCGCGATCATGAACCTGTGGTCCTGGCCGACCCTGACCAGCATCGCCACGCCGGGCTTCACGGGTCCCGCGGGTGGCCTCGACTACATCCCCGGTGCGCCGTGGCCGGCGAACCTGCGGCGCTTCGGTCTGTACACGCTGCTCACCTCGACGGCCGGCTGGGACACCGGCCGGGCGCTCGGGACCGCCATCGCCCTCGCGATCCTCGGGCGACCGATCCTCGACGTCCTGCACCGCGCTGCTCGGCGAGCGCGCCTGTCCTGACTCACCCGAGGGCGGCACGAGCCTTCGCGACCCAGACGGGCTCCGTCCCGTACCGCTGGCTCGGGATGAGCTGCCCGGCAGCCGAGTCGGCGACGAGCTGTGCGATCCGCCTGTCGCGGGTGGCCTCCTGCTTGGCCGAGACGACCCAATGGCTCGCGACGTGGCGATAGCTCGAGGTCGCCGCGGCCCAGAACGAGGCCGCGCGCGGGTCGGCCTCGATCATCGCCAGGTAGGCGGCCGGGAGCTCCATCGCCTCGGCCTCGAACGAGTACACGCCGATGCGGTCGTGGCGGCGCGCCTCGTACGCGGCCAGTCCCGCAGAGTGCATCCGGCCCTGCTCGGTCAGCTCCTGGATCACGGCGATGTTGATGTTCGACCAGATGCTGCCCGGGCGCCGCGGCGTGAAGCGCTGGAGCGTGTAGTCGTCGTCGAGCCGCCTCGCTTGAGAGTCGATCCAGCCGAAGCACAACGCTTCACGCACGGCGCGCGGCCAGTCCAGCTTGGGTTCCGGTACGTGCTTCTTGGCGAGCGCCACCAACAGTCCATCGGATGTTCCGTGGTTCTCCGTCAGCCAGGCCCGGAACTCAGCCGCGTCGTCGAACATGACGGCCGGCCGCTCAGGCGCACCCACGTCGCGCATCCCCAGATGGTTGCACGCTTGCCTGCGAGAACGAAGAGCGATGAGGTGGAACCATGACCGACGACTGGGGACCCCACGTGGTGAGCGCAGGCGCGGCGACCGTCGTCGTCGACGTGCCCGTCGGTACGCCGATGACCGGTTACGCCGCCCGCCTCTCCCCCAGCACCGGCGTCCATGACCCTGTGACCGTACGGGCGTTGGTCGTCGACGACGTCGGCATCGTCGTCGTCGACTGCTGCGCGCTGCGCAAGACGACGTGCGGCGAGCTGAAGGCGACGCGTCCCGCGGGCATCGTCGACGTCGTCATCGCCGCCACCCACACCCACTCCGGGCCGTGTATCACCCCGGGAGGCCTGGGAGCCTTCGCACCCGATGTCCTGCACGCTGTCGAGAAGGCGTTCGTCGAGGCGCTCACCACCGCTCGTCACCAGCGGACGCCCGTCACCGTCCGGTACGGAGAACGCCGCGCGGTCGGCGTCGGCAGGAACCGCCGTCACGAAGACGTCGAGATCGACCCGCCCGTACAGATCGTGGCGTTCGACGGAGCTCACGGCACAGTGGCCACGCTGGTCACGTACCCGATGCACCCCGTCGTCCTCAGCGCCGCGAACACGCTGATCTCCGCCGACTACGTCGCCCCGCTGCGGGACATGGTCGAGGCCGCGCTGCCCGGCTCTGTCTGCCTGTTCCTGCAGGGCTGCGCGGGTGACGTCAACGACGACCACCACTCGGCCGAGGGTGACTTCAGCGCCACCCCGACGCCCGGACGGGACTTCGAGGCGGCGGCCGCAAAGGGCGAGGTCGTTGCTGGCGCGGCGCTCGACGCGCTGAGCAGGGCCGCAACCGTGGCGCCGGCTCGTACACGTATGGCTACCACGACGGTCGCTCTCGACGTGACGGCTCTCGATCCAGCCGAGGTCGCCGTCGACCGCACGGAGTGGGCTCGGCTCGCGGCGACGCTTCCCGCCGAACGGAGCGCTCTGTACGAGGCGTGGACCGCCTGGGCCGACAGCTGGCTCGAGCACCGCCCTGAGCCGAGCAGGTGGCTCGGACGCGTCGGCCTCATCAGCATGGGCGGCCTGCGCATCGCCACTCTGCCCGGTGAGCCGTTCCTCGCGGTCGCCGACCGCGTCCGTTCGGGCCTCGGAGAGCACGCGCTCGTGCTGGGCTACTGCGACGGCGTCTCGGGCTACCTCCCGACGTCCGACGAGTACGAGCACGGCGGCTACGAGGTCTGCGACGCGCATCGCTACTACGGCATGCCCGGTCCGTACGCGCAGGGCAGCGCCGAACGACTCGCGGACGCGGTCATCTCACTCGGTGAGAAGTGACCGGCCGAATCCACGCCAGTCGGCGGGTCCTGGACGGATCGGCGACGTCCGTTAGGTAGCCTCCGTGGTCCCATGCGACTTCCCCACGACCTCTCCGGCGCGCCATGGTGAAGGTGGCCACGGCCCAGGAGTCGATCTCCCCCGCCTACCCGGGACGAGCACCCTGGGGCACCGCGTCGGCGTTGCGCGCCTGGCAGCAAGAGGCGCTGGACGCCTATCTCTCCACTGACCAGCAGGACTTCCTCGCCGTCGCGACGCCCGGTGCCGGCAAGACCACGTTCGCGCTCCGCGTCGCGTCCGAGCTGCTCGCGCGCCGTACGGTGACAAGGATCCTGGTCGTCACTCCCACCGAGCACCTCAAGGTCCAGTGGGCCGACGCGGCCGCGCGCGTAGGCATCCACCTCGACCCTGGTGTCGGCAACACGCGGACCGCGCGGTCGCGCCAGTTCGACGGCATCTGCACCACGTACGCGGGCGTGGCGATGAACGTGTACGGGATCGAGGCGCGCTGCCGGAACTCGAAGACGCTGGTCATCCTCGACGAGGTCCACCACGCGGGCCACTCGCTGAGCTGGGGTGACGCTGTACGGAGCGCGTTCGAGCCCGCCACGCGCCGGCTGCTGCTCACCGGCACGCCGTTCCGGTCGGACGTGAACCCGATCCCGTACGTCACGTACGAGCCCGGTCCCGACGGCATCCCGCGCAGCACGGCCGACTACTCGTACGGGTACGCAGAGGCGCTGCGCGACCACGTCGTACGGCCTGTCGTCTTCATGGCGTACGGAGGCCCCATGAGGTGGCGCACCAAGTCGGGCGACGAGATCGCCGCCTCGCTCAACGACCCGCTGACCGCCGATGTCACCGCACAGGCCTGGCGCACCGCGCTCGACCCCAACGGGGAGTGGATCAACTCTGTGCTGCGCTCCGCCGATCGCCGGCTGGACGAGGTGCGCAGGCACCTGCCCGACGCCGCCGGGCTGGTCATCGCCACCAACCAGAACCAGGCGAGGGCGTACGCGCGTCTCCTGACCGAGCTGACCGGCGAGAAGCCGGCACTCGTGCTCAGCGACGACGCGGGCGCCAGCAAGCGCATCGAGGACTTCCGGGACGGTGAGGCACGCTGGCTGGTGGCTGTACGGATGGTCTCCGAAGGCGTCGATGTACCGCGCTTGGCCGTCGGCGTGTACGCGACGGCAACCGCCACTCCCCTGTTCTTCGCCCAGGCCGTCGGTCGCTTCGTCAGGGCACGACGCCGCGGCGAGCTGGCGACCGTCTTCCTTCCGACCGTGCCCGTGCTGCTGGCCCACGCCGCGATGCTCGAACGGGAGCGTGACCACGTGCTGGGCAGATCCAGCTCCTCCGACGATCTCTGGTCGCCGGAGGAGGACCTGCTCGCAGAGGCGAACCGGGAGCAGTCGACGCCCGATGCCGACGAAGACCGGTTCGCCGCGCTCGAGTCCGAGGCGGTCTTCGACCACGTCCTGTTCGACTCCCAGGCCTACGGGATGCATGCCGCACCGATGTCGGCCGACGAGCAGGACTACCTCGGCTTGCCAGGCCTGCTGGAACCTGACCAGGTGTCACGGTTGCTCAGCGAGCGGCAGAGGCGCCAGATCGCGCGACGTGACAGGCTCGACCGCGGTCCGGCACCGAGAGAGCAGAGCCTCGCCCGAGCCCTCGAGGCGCGTCGCAAGGAGCTCAACAGCCTTGTCTCGCAGTACGCACGGGTCGTGGGCGTGCCCCACTCGCACATCCACGCCGATCTTCGCCGGCACTGCGGCGGTCCTTCGCTCCCAGCCGCGACGACCGAGCAGGTCGAAGCGCGCATCATCGAGCTGCGGAAGCGGTTCTGAGGCATTGTCGGCTGACGGTGACGTGAGCCTCATCTCGAGGACATCCCGGTGCGTAGGAGTCCGGGGAGCGTGACAAATCCCGTGAGAGTGTCGCTCCATCAATAGCCACCGTCTCCGGCTCGTCCTGCGACAGTCAACGTCTCCGGCCCGATGGATTCCTGCGCAATGGAGCGGACGGAACCCGGTCCCTTCCGTCGGTCTCGCAGCATCCCGTCATGCCGATCTGCCTGCGGTGCTGCTCCGTGTGAGTTGCCCTGTCGGATCGGGCTCCGGCCGTTCGTAGAGTGGGTGGAGGGTCGCCGAAGAGGCTGACCCGGTAAAGGAGGAGACATGACCGAGTACCTCATCTTCTTCAACGACGAGTGGGTGCCCGACCAGACGGTCGAGGGTCTGCTCGAGAAGTCCAAGGTGCTGCGGGGGTTGCTGGAGGAGATGAAGGCTGCGGAGGTCCTCATCTTTACCGGTGGCCTGGACCTTGCTGCCCCTGTGTTCAGCGTCGATGCGTCGAGCGGCACGCCGCTGTTCACAGACGGTCCATTCGCCGAGACCGAGGAGCACCTCGGCGGCTTCGCCGTGGTGGACGTGGCAGACGAACGGGCGGCGAAGCTGTGGGCCGGAAGGATCGCGTTGGCCTGCGATTGGCCACAGGAGGTGCGACGCTTCCAGGTCCCCATGCAACGCTCCGAGACTCACTAGCAGACGGGGTGGGCGTTTCCTCCGGCGAGGCCCTCTGACACGTTCGTGTGGGGCGGCGTCGTCGCAGACCGGCTCCGATGCGCACGCTTCCGGCCTCACGGCGTGCGGTCGATCTTGCTGAGTTGTGAATGTCCACCGTGCGCGGGCTGACAGGGGCTGGCGTTGGGGGGCGTCCATGTCTCGTAGGCTGTTGGTCATGGCAGTCACACGGGACGAACTCATCGGGATCCTGGCCGAAGCGGACCCAGTTGGTCTCATCGCCGGTGGGGCTCCTCATGACGCGTACGCGGCAGAGGCAGACGCGATCCTGGCGCTGAAGGGCGTCCCTCGACTGACTGAGGTCACGAGCGTCTTCACAGTCAGCTTCAGCGAGCCAGGCGCGTGCACCCGAGACACCGCACGATGGATCACCGAGGAGATGGCGCGTCGAGCAGGCTGATCGAGCGCCGCGAGGTAGTGCGATCTGGACCGTCGAGGGTGCCCCTCAAACGCCCGCCGACGCTGGCTCATGCCGCGGCTGCTGCGGAAGAACGTCTGAAGTTCCGCTCATGTCGAGCTGTCTTGGTCTGACAAGCGCAGCTTCGGCGGTCGAACGCTCGAAGCATGCTGAGAAACCTTGCGAGTCCGGGTCGGCGCACAGCACACGGTCCGCATAATCCGTACGACGCTGGGGCGCCGATATCCGCGGCATGCGTCAGACGGCGCCCACGAGGGCGGCGACGCGTGAGCGGTGCGCCGGGTCGTTCCAGCGGTTCGTGATGCGGCGCCAGGACCGCCACGTGGTCAACGCGACGACGGCGCCCACGACGACCGCGAACCACGGCACCAGGCTGGCGGCCACCGCGACCAGGAGACCGGTCGTTGCGCCCGTCAGCATGATGCGCATGACGTAGCCCAGACCAACGATCGGCGGTACGAGCGGGTCGCCACGCCCGGTGAGGCGCGTACGGTGCGGCTTCTCGACGGAGTAGCGCACCGAGAGGCCCGTCGCGATGACCGACGACACGACGAGGCCGGCGGCGTAGGGCGGGAGCGCAGACCACGGCATCGAGGACGCGAGCACCGCGGCGACAAGGAGGACCATGCCGAGAATCACGGAGGCAGCGAACTGTACGACGACGATGTGGCGCAGCAGGAGCTTCCACGCGCGGGGTTGTGCGAGCAGCAGGGTCACGGCGCCGCCGAGGACGCCGAAGACGTTGACACCCCAACCGAGCGACATCGCCAGCGGTACCACCATGGTCACCGAACCGAGCATCGAGCTGGGGTCGCCGCCCGAGTAGCGGATCCATGCGAACAGCATGGGCATCGCGATGGCCATCATCATGATGATCGGACGGCGGACCTCACGGGTCCGTGCGAGGGTGGTCACCAGCATCGTGAACAGCGCCCACGAAGGATGGATCGGGATCGTCACGGACCCTGTCCGCTGGCGTACCCGTTCGATCGCCGCGGGAAGCACGAGCGTACGGCGGCAGACCACCACACCCGCGAGGAACGTCACGCCCGACGCAAGCAGCATGACGGCGACCCCGCCGATCGTCGACAGAACTGCCCCATCCACGCCGGCACGGATGATCGTCTGCAGCCAGCTGGCAAGACCGAAGATCGTACGGCCATGAGCCGGATCCACGACGACCGAGAGGGCGACCACGAGGCTCGCGGCACCGGCCAGGTACCAGCGGAGCGAGGCGACCCACCGTCGTCTCGTGAACTCGATCGCCCACGCCAGAAGCGACATGACGAGCATCGCCCACACCCAGGTCGAGAGTGCGATGGCGACGGCCCCGACCCTCCCGTGGCCGTCGGCGGTCGACAGCGACCCCGCGGCGACAAGCAGAAGAAGCGGCGACAGACCCACCGGGGACACCACGGAGTTCCAGATGCCGTCGAAGTACCGGTACAGGCGGCTCGGGCGAATCCCCGCAAGGTCGAAGTCGGGGAACTGCGCCTGCGCGGCGGCCCCCGTGATCGGGGCGAAGACCACGCCGACCAGAACCGTACCGAGCGCAGCTGCCAGGCTGATGGATCGCTCCCCCAGCAGGTACCGGTAGACAGGTGACGAAGGGTCCGAGTGGAGGGCCAGCCACGTCACGATGTTGCCCGCCGCTGCGGCAGCGATGAGCAAGCAGGCGCCGAGACCGGCGGCGATACGGATCCTGAGTCGGGCCCTGGGCGTACGGACCTGTGCGTGGAGCCGTGCCAGACGGATCGTCGCGGCCAGTCCGCGGGCGACCTCGCCGTACAGCCCAGTCACGCCACCGCCTCGACCACGACGGACTGGAGCAGGTCGGCGTAACGCCTCTCGCCGTCGGAACCGCTGAAGTCCTGCGAGGAGCCCTGGGCAGCGAGACGGCCCTTGATGAGCACGGCGATCTCGTCGCTGGCCGAAGTCAGCAGCTGTTGCAGGTGCGTGGACACGACGACTGCCATGCCCGCGCGTGCTGCCTCGCGGATCGCCGACACCGTCACCTCGACTCCTGTGGGGTCGACGCCGTCGAAAGGCTCGTCGAGCACCAGGACATCGCGCGCGGAGAGGACGGCCAGAAGAACCGACAAACGGCGCTGCATGCCGTGCGAGAACGTACCGGCCGGCCGGTCCCTGACCGCCGACAGCCCGAACCGCTCGATCAGCTCGTCGCTGACCGCTCGCCCACCGCGGCTCCCCCGCAGCGAGCCGAGGAGATCGACGTGCTCGTCGGGCGTGGCCTGCGCGATGAGACCGCCGATGTCGGGGCAGTATCCGACGAGTGCCCGCGCCGCGTCCGCCCCGTCAGGCGAGCTCATGTCGAAGCCTGCGACCATAAGCCGGCCGGAGCTGTGCGCGTTGACACCGCCGATCGCACGCAGCGTCGACGACTTGCCGGCGCCGTTGCCACCGAGCATGCCGAGGACGCGCCCGTTCTCGACCTGGAGCGACAACCGATCAACGGCCACCACGTCCCCGTACCGGATGGACACCTCTTCGAGCTCGACACCTGTCACGGCCCCGACGGTACGGACCCGGGCCGCTCAGCGTCGCGAGCCTGGGAAGACCCTCATGTCCTCACGCCCCCTGCTGCGGGAACTTCCCCTCGACCGCGATGCGTTTGTTGAGCTCGGCCAGGTACTCGTCCTCGGAGAAGTCGATGCCGACCTCCGTGCCCAGGAACGCCGACAGATGCATGGCATTCGCGAGACGGACACCATTGATGCCGTCGGTCCCGGGCGCGATCAGTGGCGTGCCGTCGAGGATATGGGCGGCGAAGTTCGCGAGAACGGCAGCGTGCTGCTGGCCCCACATCGACTCGTACGACTTCGTCTCCGTGGTGATGAAGTCGTCACCGAGGATGTTCTCGCCAGCGAACAGCTTCCTGGTGCTCTCAGGGGTCGTCTTCGCGGAAGCGATCTGTTCCTCCTCCTTGAACCGGTGGATCGTCACCGTGGCGGAGTCGTCGACGACGATCTTTCCGCCGTCGAGAAGGATCTCGAGCCGGTCGGTTCCCTTCACGTCGTGCACCGACGTCGTGAACGATCCGGTCACGCCCTCTCCGAGGTCGAACAGGGCAACCACTTCGTCCTCGACGGCGATGTCGCGCCGGAACCCGAAGCCCAGCTTCGCGAACACCTTCGTCGGCATGCCGCACAGCCACTGCGACAGGTCGATCTGGTGGGGAGCCTGGTTGACGAGAACGCCGCCGCCCTCGCCCCCCCACGTCGCCCGCCACGCGGACTGTTGGTAGTACCCCTGCGGACGCCACCAGGTGGTGATGATCCAGTTCCAGTGCCGCAGAGCCCCCAGCTCGCCGGAGTCGAGCAGCGCCTTGACCTCGATGTAGAGCGGGTTGGTGCGCTGGTTGAACATGATCGCGAACGTCAGCTCGGGCTTCGTCGCGGCGAACTCGTTCATGACCCGGACCTGCTTGGTGTACACGCCGGCAGGCTTGTCGACGAGCGTGTGC
>Ga0182021_10001596_pt1 | contig 26207 bp, 23 predicted proteins | sample 612E3MmetaG_FD_120493 | JGI IMG/M metagenome (GOLD analysis project Ga0182021, IMG submission 120493) | Permafrost microbial communities from Stordalen Mire, Sweden - 612E3M metaG (Illumina Assembly) | ecosystem: Environmental > Terrestrial > Soil > Wetlands > Permafrost | place: Sweden...
GAATGTCGCGCCCTAGATAGCCGAAAAGCGTCGCGAAGTCAACGAAAAGCCGGACACGCCGGGCACCCCCGCTCCTCACCTCGTCCCTGCGGCAAGTTACATCTTGCAAGTTGCAGGCGGGCCGGTAGCATAGTCCCGCCGCTTAACCTGGGGAGCCGGGAGAAGACATGAAGATCACGTGCAGCTGGCGGAGTTTCCGCGACGCATTCGAGAACCGGTCGCTGGACCTCTTCTCGTTTCTCGCCCTGGCCGCGGAGCTGGGGTTCGACGGGATCGAGGCGGGGGCGTGCGTGTTTCCAAGCGTGTCGCAGCGGTTCCTGAAGGAGCTGCGCGGGACCGTGCGGGTGTCGCCGGTCGAGATCGCGGCGATCTCCCTGGCGAACGACTTCGCCCGGCCGGAGGCGTCGGAGCGAGAGGAACAGTGCGACGACATCATCGCGTGGACGTTCGTCTGTCGGGACCTGGGCATCCCGGTCCTTTGCACCTCGACGGGAGAGCTGCGGGAAGGGACCGCCGAGCGGGAGGCCCGGGCGCGGGTCTATGAGTGTTACGAGAAGGTGCTGGGGGCGGCGGAGCGCGCGGGGGTAACGCTTGCGGTACGTCCGGGGCGGGGCGAGAGGTGCCTCCTTAGGTCGTGTGCGGAACTCAGCGAGATGGTCATGCACTTCGGGAGCGAAAGCCTGCAGCTGAGCGTGGACCCGAGGGATTTCCTGAAAGATTCTTCCCCGGCCGCGACGGAGGCGACGTATGCATCGCTGGGCCGGGTCGCGAGGCTAGCGGCGCACAGCCGGCTCGAAGTCTTCGACGTCGAAGGAAAGACGGCAAGGGGCGCCCGGAGCGGGCTCGACCTCGCGCGGGTCGTCCAGGTTTATCGCGAGGCCTGCTACGACCGAACGGTGTCGCTCGAATACCTGGGCGACGGGGACGACCGGGAGGCGCTCAAGGAGGGGGTGGCCGAACTGAGGAAGCTCACCGGGGGATGAACGGGTTCACTGGTTTTCGGTTGCGCTTTCCCGCTCTTTTTCGAGGCGGGCCTTGGTCATTTTCATGATGACGAAGCCGTCGCGCTCGCGCTCCTCGAGGACGTCCATGATGTACTTGAGGGTCTCGCGGTAGTCGGGGAGAACGACCTTGTTGAGGGCGTTGACGCGTCGCTGAGTTTTCTTGAGCTCGCGGGAGAGCCGGACGACGGCATTCTCGATCTCGGCGAGCCGGGCGATGGCTTCGAGGGCCTCGCGGAACCGTTTCATCACGTCGTCGGCCTGGACCGCGCCCTGTCCGGGTGCGAACTCCGGCCCCACCGGGTTGACCGTAAGCTCGACCTTCGGAAGATTGATGCCCATGACCCGCTGGGTCTTGACGCCGATCTTGTGGGTGTCGGCGATTCCGAGGCTTTCCTGGGCCATCTGGGCCGCCCCGACGGAGGCGAGCGTCGTCCGGAGGACCTGGTGCGCCGAGGCGAGCCGCTCGTCCACCTCCCGGCGCACAGCCCGGACGTGCTCGAGCCGCGCCATCAGCTCGAGGGCCAGGATCTGACGCTTCTGCTCCAGGAGCTCGGCCCCCTCCTGTGCGAAAGCGTAGTCCCGCTTCACGCGCAGGAGACTCGACTTGGTCGGAGGCACGCCCAGCTTGGCCATGGAACTTACTCCCGGAGACTTGCAACTTACAACTAACCACCAGCAAACTATTCGTCCGCCGTCCGCGCGTCTTGGGGCTGTACGGCCTTGGAAGCGCTCGCCGCGGGGCGGTAGTATTTTGCCAGCTCCTCCTCGCTCACGCGGTAGAGTTCCGAGGAGGGAAGCGCGGTGAGAACCTTCCACCCGATGTCGAGCGTCTGCTCGATGGGCCGGTCCTCGTACTCCCCCTGCTCGAGGAACTCGTGCTCGAAGCGGTTTCCGAAGTCGATATAGCACTTGTCGAGGGTGGGGAGTTCCTCCTCGCCGATGACGGCGGCGAGACCGCGCACCTGCTTGACGCGCGAATAGGCCGCGAAGAGCTGACTGGCGAGGTGGGCGTGGTCCTCGCGGGTGCGGCCGGCGCCGATCCCGTCCTTCATCAGGCGTGAGAGGCTGGGAAGCCCGGCGATCGGGGGGTAAAGCCCGCGCTGGAAGAGTTCCCGGTCGAGCACGATCTGTCCCTCGGTGATATAGCCGGTGAGGTCCGGGACGGGGTGAGAGATGTCGTCCGAGGGCATGGTGAGGATGGGCATCTGGGTGATGGAGCCTTCGGAGCCTCGGACGCGGCCGGCCCGCTCGTAGATGCTGGCGAGGTCGCTGTAGAGGTAGCCCGGGTAGCCTTTTCGGGCGGGGATTTCGCCGCGCGCGGTCCCCACCTCGCGCAGGCTCTCGCAGTAGTTGGTCATGTCGGTAAGAATGACGAGGACGTGCATGCCGAGGTCGAAGGCGAGGTGCTCGGCGAGGGTGAGCGCGGCACGGGGCGTGATCAGCCGCTCGACCGACGGGGCGGACGCGAGGCTGAGGAACATCGCGACGTTGGACAGCACCCCGTTCTCCTCGAAGTTGCGGATGAAAAACTGCGCCACGTCGTGCTTGACGCCCATGGCGGCGAAGACGATGCGGAACTGCACCTTCTCGCGGAGGAGCTTGGCCTGCCGGGTGATCTGCGCGGTGATCTGGTTATGGGGCATCCCGTTCCCGGAGAAGATGGGGAGCTTCTGGCCGCGGACGATCGTGTTCATGCCGTCGATGACGGAGATGCCGGTCTGGATGAAGTCGCGGGGATAGACGCGGGAATAGGGATTGATGGGCGCGCCGTTGACGTCGCGGGAGGACCCCTGAAAAAGCGCGGGGCCCCCGTCGGCGGGACGGCCGATACCGTCGAACACGCGTCCCAGCATCTGCTCGGACACCGGGACGGTGAGCGAGCGGCCGAGGAACCGCACCCGTGTCCCGGCGTTGGAAAGTCCCGTGGTGCCTCCGAGCACCTGGACCACGGCGAACTCGCGCGACACGTCCAGCACCTGTCCCACGCGGAGTTCGCCGGCCGGGTCTGTGACCTCGACCACCTCGTCGAACCCCACGTCGTGGACTTTTTCGACCACGATGAGCGGCCCCTCGATCCGGTTCACCCCGACGTATTGCACTTCGTGACCGCTCATTGGGCAAGACCCCTTTCGATGAGACCGAACTGCTCGTCGAGACGCCTGGAGATCTCCTGGAAGGCGGTCCGGTCGTCGTTGGCGACGGCGGACTTGGCGCGCGTGATCTCGGTGATGACGGGCATCTCGCGGATTTTCGCGAGCGGCGCGCCGCGGGCGATCGCCGCATGTGCCTTTTCGTAGACCGCCATGATGACCTTGAGGAGCGCCATCTGCTTTTCGGGGGGGCAGTACATGTCCACGGGGTCGAAGGCGCTCTGCTGGAGGAACCCGTTCTTCAGCAACTCGGCGACGAAGAGCACGAGGCGCTCCTGGTCGGGAAGCACGTCCGGGCCCACCAGCCTCACGATCTGCTGAAGCTTGTCCTCCCGCTGGAGGATGTCCAGGGCCGACTGTCTCATCTTGGACCACCCCGCGTCCACCTTCTCCCACCAACCCCGGACGTCCGGGACGTATTCGCTGTAGCTGGTAAGCCAGTGGATGGCGGGGTAGTGACGGGAACTCGCGAGGCCCGTGTCCAGGGCCCAGTAGCACCGGATGAAGCGGCGGGTATGCTGAGTGACGGGCTCGGAGAAATCCCCGCCCGGGGGAGAGACGGACCCGATGACGGTCACCGAGGCCTCCTTTCCGTCCAGGGTGGTGACGAGACCGGCGCGTTCGTAGAACTCGGCGAGCTTGGAGGGAAGGTTGGCGGGGAAGCCCTCCTCGGCGGGCATCTCCTCGAGGCGGGCGGCGAGCTCGCGCAGTGCCTCCGCCCAGCGGCTGGTCGAGTCGGCCATCACCGCGACGGCGTAACCCATGTCACGGTAGTACTCGGCGATGGTGATGCCGGTGTAGATGGAGACTTCGCGCGCGGCGACGGGCATATTGGAGGTGTTGGCGATGAGGACGGTGCGCTCCATGAGGGGCCGGCCGGACCTCGGGTCGATGAGCTCGGGGAAGGTCACGAGGACGTCGGTCATTTCGTTTCCGCGCTCCCCGCAGCCGACGTAGACGATGATGTCGGCGTCGCTCCACTTGGCGAGGGAATGCTGGATGATGGTCTTTCCGGTGCCGAACCCCCCCGGGACGCCGGCCGTGCCGCCCCGAGCGAGCGGGAAGAACGTGTCGATGATCCGCTGTCCCGTGACCAGGGGAACCTTGGGGACCCCACGTGCGAGGACGGGCCGGGGCCGGCGCGCGGGCCACGGCTGCACCATGGTGAGGGCGTGCTCGCCCTTCGGGCCCGACAGGCGCACGAGGACGTCCTTGAGCGTGTAGTCCCCTTCGGCGACGCAAGACTGGACGACGCCTTCGACGGAGGGCGGGACGAGGAGGCGGTGCTCGACGAGCTGAGTTTCGCGGACGGTCCCGAAGACGGAGCCCGGCTTGACCTGCGCGCCCTGGGCGACCGTGGGGTGGAAATGCCACTTCCGCTCGAGGTCGAGCGGCGGGACTTTTTCACCGCGCCGGATGTAGGTCCCGGTCCGCTCGGAGATGACGCGGAGCGGCCGCTGGATCCCGTCGTAGATGTTCCCGATGAGCCCTGGACCGAGCATCAGGGAGAGCGGCCGTTCCGTGCGATAGACCGGCTCCCCCGGTTTCAGACCCGCGGTGTTTTCGTAGACCTGGATGACCGCGCGGTCGCCTTCCAGGCGGATAATCTCTCCCGCCAGGCGCAGGGGTCCCACCTCGACGAGTTCGTACATTTCCGCGTCGCGCAGTCCTGAGGCCGTCACGATTGGACCGTTCACCCGGATGATGGTCGGCGTCTTCTCGGTCATTCCGCGTCTTCCTCCTCGGGGAAGAGGAGCTTCGCGACGTCGAAGCACACCTCTTCCTTCATGCGGGCGAGACGCGCGGCGAAGGTGTTGTCCACCCGCTCGCGTCCGTCCGTCGTTTCCACGATGACGCCACCGGCCTGGGACGTGGGCTCGTCCGCGACGGCGACGTGGATCTCGCGGCCGGATTTTTTGCGCACCCCTTCGGCGAGTGCGGCCGGGAAGGCGTCTTTCATCGAGGCGAGGTCCGCTTTCGTCATTCGCACCACGAAGGCGTCACCCTCCATGGCCAGGACGGCTTCCACGGCGAGGTCCAGGACGGAGGTTCCGGCCTTGCCCTTGCCGCCGGCGAGCTGTGCAAACGCAGCGGCGAAAACCTCCTCGATCAACCGGCCCTCGAGCTTGAGCCGGTTCATCCGCTCTTCGAGACGGAGACCGGAACCGGACACCGCGCGGGCGTGCCCGACCGTCTGGCGGGCATCGCGAAGCACCTGGTCCGCCTGGGTGCGCGCCTCTTGCACGGCCTTTTCCATCGTCTCCCGGGCGGACGCCTCGGCCTGGCTCACGGCGAGCGCGGCCTTGCGCCGGGCTTCCGCGAGGATTTCGGCCGCGAGGTTCTTCTCGACGTCCGGGCTTCTTCCTTTGTCATCCACGCAGTTCACTCCTGTGCGGCCGCGTCCGATAAATCGGGATGAGCGGGTTTCGCGTTTTCTTCTACAGGAAGCCCCACCGCTTGCAGCACACGAGGCTTCACGTTGTGAGCTTCACCCCGATCGCCTCCTGGATCAGCTTGAGCAGGTCGGGGCGTCCCGAAGCGGGGCCGCGGGCCCCCGGGACCTCGACCACCACGGGCGTCTGGAGGTCAAAGCGGACATGGTTCACGGCGACGCGGATGCTCGCGGCGAGGTCCTCGGTGAGGACGATGACGTCGCTTTTGCGCGAGGAAGTGACGCGCTGGAACGCCTCGAGGGCCTGCTCGGGGTTCTCCGCGACCTCGCCCGGGACACCGGCATACCGGAAGCCCAGCACGGTGTCTTCGTCCGCGATGACGTAGTAACTCATGGCTGAATCACTCCCAAGTCACAAGACCCAGGCCAGGATTCCCCGGCCGCCGCGCCGGCGGATACCGGGTATCCGAGCCGGGAGTTGCGACGTTCCGCAGTCACTTCGGCAGCTTGAGGACGAGGAGTATCGCGATCAGCAGTCCGAAGATGGCGATCCCTTCCCCGAGTGCGACGAAGATGAGGGACCGCATGAGGAGCTCGGGCCGCTCGGCGGCGGCACCGAGCGCCGCCGACCCCACCCGGGCGACCGCGTAGCTGGCGCCCAGGCACCCGAGACCCGCCGCCAGCGCCGCCGCCAGCGACATCGCCATGTAGTACCTCGAGTTCACGTCCGTGACCGTCTTCACCTCGGCGGTCACCGCCGGGGGTTCGGCGGCCTGTGCGAAGACCGTGCGGATGCCGAACGCCACCATCACCGCGAGCAGAATCCCGCCTACGCCGGCGAGCACAACCATCCATCGCAACGTTTTCATGTTTCCTCCTCTACCCTTCCGGACTCAAGTCAAAAGGCCGATAGGCCTGTCCCTCTCCGACGAAGAACTTGCCGAAGAACTCGTAGTATTCAAGACGCAGCGTCTGGACCGTCACGACCAGTCCCTCCATGGCAATGACGATCGCGTTTCCTCCGACGAGGAGAAGCGCGGACCAGAGGAGTCCGCCGGCCGAGTGGGACACCGCGTCCATCAGCGAGAAAATGACGAGGCAGAGACCCGCGTGAACCACGGCATAGGCCCCCACTCGCACGAAGGAGGCGGTGTTGGCCATGTACATGAGGAGCGCCTCGAGGACCTCGACGCCCCCCTCCACCACGGCGAGCAGGAACCCGCCGAAGCCTCCCGTGTGCTCGGCGGCGACGTCGGCGTGTTCCATATCCGACGTTCGCTCCCCGTCCTCGATTCCCCCGCGCGTCAGGACGAACTGCACAGGCTCCTTGAGAAACAGCAGCACGAGAGGTCCGAGGAGCAGCGCCATGGCAAGCGTCATGTTGATTTGTCCGGAGAGCATGTACCTTGCCCCGAGTCCCAAGGCCCCCCAGTAGAACGCGATGCCCACGACCCCGAAGCGGTCGAAGACCGCCGCCGCCCAGTCGCGCACGCGGAACTTGTTCAGGATGTTCAGGACCACCCCCAGGCTGATGACGGCCACGCCAACCGCGAGACTCAACAGCAGGAGCTCCGGCACCTTGTCCATCGGCTCGCCCCAGAGGGCCGGGATCAGGCCGATCTTGCCGAAGAACGACCCGTAAACGAACCCGAAGATCACGGCGCTCGCCCCGCACAGCACGATGAGCATGGTGAAGTCCTTGTAGACGGGCTTCGTCATGCGCCACCGGATGAGGAGTCCCGCGGCCAGCAGCACGGCGCCCTGTCCCACGTCGCCGAACATCACGCCGAACATCGCCAGGAAGCTTATGGCCATGAGGATGGTCGGCTCCACCTCGTGATATTTGGGATAACCGTAGCCCGAGACGAGGAGCGCGAAGGGCCTGGTGAGCCACGAGTGCCGGAGCGAGGTCGGTGGCTCCTCGGAGCCGGCGAGGTCCTTCGGATCCCGTATCTCGATCACCGCGCGATGCTCCGTGAGGTCCAGCACCCTGCCCACAAACCGCTCGACCATGGCCTCGGGCACCCACCCCGAGACGAGGACGGTGGACTGCGTCCGGCCGAGGTTTTCGTAGGCCGCGACCATCTTCCGGCGGACGTGGAGCTGTCGCCAGAACCTCCGCAGGAGCCTCCCTTCGGTCTTTCCCAGGCTCTGGAGGCGCTGCATGAGCGCCCGGTCTTCCTTCACGATTTCCGCAAGGCGTTTGCGGGCGCCGGCGAGCACGTCGTCGGGCTTCCCGGGGTAACGTTCCGTCACGGCTTCCGGGGTGAAGCCGTGCTTTTCGAGCACGGCGTCGAGTGCTTCACGGCCCTCCTTTGCGGCGACGACGAGGACCTTCTGCCGCCTGCCGACGTCGCGGACGGTCAAGAGCAGGACGTCTCGGCCGACCTCGGCGCGGACCTTCTTCATCCGCTCGCGGGAGATGGAGCCGAGGGCGAAGTGGACGAAGGAGTAGCCGTCGATGGCGGCGGGCGAAAACGGGGTCCCCTCGAAATCGGCCACCTCCTCGACGCGACGCCTGAGGGTCTCGGCTTCCTCGGAGAGCACGCGCTGGGACTCCACCACCCCGTCGACCTCCGGCTCGACCCGGTCGAGACCGGCCTCGATCTCCCCGGACTCGGCGAACGCCTCGGGGGCGTCCGGCGGCTCGAGGTCGAGTCCGGCGTGGAGCACGGCGGCAAGCCGTTCGATGCGAAGTCCCAGGGCGTGAAGCCGCTCGAGCTCCGCGGCCCGGTCGGAGCCCTGGAGAAGTCCGCCCTCAGGACCCTTCGCACTCGCCGTCAGGTGGATGGCGCGAAGCGTCCCCAGTCCCGCGACAAGCGCGTCGATGTCCCGGTCGAGGGCCAGGACGTTCACTTTTTTCATGCGCTCAGGATGAAACATGTGCGTCCTCGTCGCTTCAGGCAAGTCGGATGAGCCGTCGAGCCATCTCGGCGGGCGGGACTTCCTGCCGGAGGAGTTCCACCACGCGAATGAGGTTGTTCAGCTCCACCCGCTTGATGTAATAGAACGCTTCGACAACCCCCATGTGGAGGCTCGACCGGGTGAAGAGGCGATTGGCGAGCCGGTAGAGCCGTTCCCACAACCGCTGCTGGAACTCCTCCAGGCCCGCGACGTCCGGTCCCGGTCCCACAAGCATTTTCGCTCTCGGCGCCGCGCGGAGCATCTCGGCGAAAGTCTTCCCCTCGAGCATCACGGCGAACTCCCAGCCCGGCGGGGCGGGCGGGACGTCCGTCACCAGGAACTCGCGCACCTCCTCCGCCGCCAGGTCGTAGTTGAGCCGCGCACGCATGGCGAACAGGACGTCGACCATGAGCACCTCGAAGCCGAGGAGCTCGCTCACTTCGCTCCGGTCCCCGGCGGCGAGCGACCCGGCGCGACGACAGAGCTCGGCGAGATGCACGGCGTCCAGTCCAGCCTCGACAGCGAAGAGCTTCTTCGTGTCGTCAAACTGCGCCGCCCGGCGACTGATTTCCCGGGCGAAGGGCTTCACCGGCACGAGCCGCGCGATGTCGCCGATGTCCGTCGCGGCAAGGATCTTATCCACCGGCAGCGCGTAGTCCGTCGACAACTCGACGAGCCGGCTTTTCACCTCGGCCGGGGCCTGGCGGGTCTTCCACCCACGGAGCAGGACCTTCAGGTTCTCGAGGCGGTACCGCTCGAGCTGCCAGTCGAAGAAATCAGCGTTCGCCCCGGTCAGGTAGACCGCGACGCGTCCCAGGGCGCTTACGTGCTCCCGGACGAGGTGCTGCTCGAAGCGCATGCGGCTGGTCACGTCCAGCGTCGGGGAGACCGCGGCGATCATGTCGAAGACGTTGTGGAGCGAGCGCAGTGCGTCGAGACGCGGTCCCTCGTAAACTCGGGAGCGCATCCCGTGCAGCTTGGCGCCGACAAACGCGAGATCCACGGGGATGACCATGACGACACCCGGAAAGTTCCACCCGCGTTAGGACGGGTTTGATTTACCCCCCGACGACGCGCCGGACCACCAGGTCCACCGCGGCGGCGAAGTTCGTCCTCGCCCTCTTGGTATATTCCCCGGCGGCCTCCACCGTGCGGGCGAGTTCTTCCTGACGCTGTTTGTCGAGGGTCCGGCGGGCATCCTCCACCTGACGCGCGGCCTCGGCGCGTGCCTCGCTCCGGAGCTTCTCGGCCGCAACGCCGGCGTGCTTTCGACCGGCCTCCAGGACGTCCGCGGCACGCTTCTGGGCCTCGGCGAGGATCGCCCGTGCTTCCTCCTCGACCTTCAGCATCCGCTCGATCACTTCCTTCATCGACGACCCTTCCTCTGGGACCCGCCCCCCCTCGGAGGGAGAGGGGGCACTTCGTGCGCGGTTATTTCAGCTTGGCCTCTTCGGCCAGGATGATGTCGTAGACTTTGCGAGACGTGCCGGCCGCGATGAGACTCTCGATGAACCCGGGAATTCGGAAAAGCGCGGAAAAGCGCGCCAGGGCCGCCACGTGCGGACCCGGGTTGTTCTCCTCCGCCACGAGGAGCAGCACCACGAATACCGGCTCACCGTCCAGGGAGTCGTATTCGATCCCCTCGGCGGAGATGCCCAGCGCCGCGGCCAATGCGGGGGCGGAGGACGATTTGCCGTGGGGAACCGCCACGCCGTTGCCGATGCCCGTGGACAGCTTCTTCTCCCGTTCGAGGATGGCTTCCCGGGCCGCCTGACGGTCCGTGATGCGCTTCTCCTTCACCAGCACGTCGATCAGCTCGTCAAAGACCTCGTCCCTCTTGCGACCGGCGAGGCCCACCTTGATGAGCGTTACGGTGAGCAGTTCCGAGATCTTCATCGATGCACCTCCGGTGCGGTGGACGGACGGGGATGACAAGGCGCAAGCTTTCCGCAACCGGGGGCATCCCACGCCGCCAAAAGCCGTTAAACTATTGATTCTACCACGTCTCGGCCCTTCTTCAAGCACATAATTCGCGGTGCAGCGGCTTGCGCGGCGGACGCCCGTCAGGTATATTGAGCGCCGACGCGTTCGTTCAGTTCCAGCAACAATCCGGGGAGAAGCCCATGCGAAAACGCGAGTTCATCGACAGTCGGGACGAGATGGAGCGCTTCCTGCGCGAGGAAGGGTTGGGTTACCTGGGGCTCACGGTAGACGGCAAGCCCTACATCGTGCCGCTAAACTACAGCTACGACGACGGGAAGATTTTGTTCCACTGTGCGCTCGAAGGGAAGAAGATGGACGCCATCCGGGCGAACCCGAACGTCTGCTTCGCGGTGGGCACCCAGGCCGGCGCGGTCCGCCGACACCCCGAGGGACAAGGCGACGTTTGCCACGTCGACAGCGACAGCGTCATCTGCTACGGGACAGCGCGGATCGTCAACGACCTCGAAGAACGCGCCGCCGCGATCAACTCCTTCAACCGGTCGTTCCGCCCCAGGGCCGACGACGTGCCGATGGACCGGGTGAAAAACTGCGGCGTAGTGGAGATCACGGTCTCGGAGATGACCGGTCGCCGGGAACGTGCACGCAAGCGCACCCTCTGGCGGCATGTCTTTGAGAGCCTCTGATGGAAGGAACGTGCCGCGAGGACGCGATGAAGATCTGGATTGACGCGGACGGGTGTCCGAAAGCCGTGAAGGAGATCGTCTTTCGCGCCTCCGAGCGGCTGGCGGTACCCGTGTGTCTCGTCGCGAACACACCGCTTACGCTACCCGACTCCCCGCTCGTCTCGCTCATCCTGGTGCCGCACGGTCTGGACGTAGCCGACGCGCACATCGCGGAAGCGGTGGCGGCCGAGGACATCGTCGTCACGGCCGACGTGCCCCTGGCGGCCCTGGTGGTGCGGAAGGGAGCCGTGGCCATCGACCCGCGCGGAAGACCCTACACGGAGGAGACCATCGGCGGGCAGTTGGCCTCGCGCGACCTGCTGCACTCCTTGCGCTCGCGGGAGGTCATCCGCGGCAGCGGCCCGCCTGCCCTCGGCGCGAAAGACGTGGGGCGCTTCGCTTCGTCCCTCGACAAGTGGCTGACGAAGAAGCTGAAAAGCAGCCAGAAACCTTCCGAATAGGTTCCCGCCCCTTTTTTCTCACGTAATCCAAGTCAGATAATCAGCGGGTCGATGGCGTCGTTCGGCGCGGGGAGGACGGAGAGCTCCTCTTCGACGCCGGCGGCGCCGGTCGACGTGGTTGGGATGGCGACGAAGCGGACGGGGGAAGCCGTGTCGCGCGGGGCGTCGCTATAGCGCACGCAGATGGAAGCGGCGAGCGCCTTTAGCTCCGCGTCCGCGGGGCCGCGGAGGAGTCCGGTCGGTCCCATCACGCCCCGGACGAATAGTTTCACGTCGCCCGGCTGGAAGAACGCTTCCAGTTTCTCGTTTTCCTCCTTGTTGCGGCCGAGGACGAGCCGGATTTTTTCGGCAAGCCGGAGGTGTCGGCCGAGGGCGAGAAGCCGCATGTCGTCGGCGCCCGCCTGTGGGTCGCGGTCGAGGAGGTCCCGGAGTCTCCTCGAGTAGCCCTGGTCGGTGAGCCGGCACCCGCCCGCCGGGGAGGGGTAGTCCGTGATGCCGAACTCCGCGGCAAGGGCCATCTGGCGCTTGCGGGAGCGGCCCCGGAAGTCGAGCAGCCGCTCGCGGTCGACCAGGCCCTCCCGCTCGGGTTTCGTCGGGTCGAGAAGCTTCGCCGAGAGCGGCCGGAGGACAAGGTCCGGGTAACCGGACTCTTTCGCGACGATGCCCAGGGCAGGCCGGTTCTGGCTCTTCGGCCGCTCGCCCAGCACCTCGCCCGTGAAAAGAAAATCGTACCCCTCCGCATCCAGGATTTTCCCGGCGACGTTCAGCATGAGGGCGTGGCAGTCGATGCAGGGGTTCATGTTCCGGCCGTAGCCGTACCTGGGGTGCTTGACGACTTCGAGGTGCCGGGCGGTGATGTCGACGGCGCGGAAGGGAACGCCGAGCCGGCGGGCGGCTTCTTCGGCCCGGGCGCTTCCGAAAAACGGGGTCACGAAGGAGACGGCGAGGATCTCCACCTTCTGCCGCTGGAGGAGGGCCACGGCGAGCATGCTGTCCAGTCCGCCCGAGAGGAGTCCGACGGCGCGCGCCATGCGATTTCACCCTCCCAGGTGCGCGAAGAGCTGGGTGGAGAGGTATCGCTCGCCACAACTGGGGATGATGACGACGACGGTCTTGCCTTTGGATTCGGGTCTTCGGGCGAGCTGGAGCGCGGCCCACATGGCGGCGCCGCTGGAGATCCCGCAGAGGATGCCTTCTTTCGAGGCCATGCGCCGGGCCACGTCCATGGCGTCCTCGTCGGAGACGGGGACGATCTCGTCGATGAGAGAGGCGTCGAGCACGCGGGGAACGAACCCGGCGCCGATCCCCTGGATCTTGTGAGGTCCGGGTTTTCCGCCGGAGAGCACGGGCGAGGATGCCGGCTCCACCGCGACGATCTTCACGGCGGGGTTCCTCTCTTTAAAGACCTGGCCGCACCCGGTGATCGTCCCCCCCGTGCCGACGCCCGCCACGAAGACGTCGAACTTGCCGCCGGTGTCCCGCCAGATTTCCTCGGCGGTGGTCTTGCGGTGGATTTCGGGATTGGCGGGGTTATTGAACTGCTGCGGCATGAACGCGCCCGGAGTGGTTTTCACCAGCTCCTCGGCCTTCGCGATCGCCCCGGTCATCCCCTGGTCGGCGGGGGTCAGCACGATCTCGGCGCCGAGGGCCGCCAGGAGCTTCCGCCGCTCGACGCTCATCGACTCGGGCATCGTCAGGACGCAGGCGTACCCGCGCGAGGCGCAGACGAACGCCAGGGCGATCCCGGTGTTCCCGCTCGTCGGCTCGACGATGGTCGTGCCGGGTTTGATCTTCCCCTCGCGCTCCCCCGCCTCGATCATCGCGACGCCGATCCGGTCCTTGACGCTCGAAAGCGGGTTCATGAACTCGAGCTTCGCCAGGACGGTGCAGGAAAGTCCTTCGGTCAGACGCCGGATGCGGACGAGCGGCGTGTTCCCCACCGTGTCGACGATGCTGTCGCAGGTTTTGCCCATGGGTTCCTCGGATATGCAGGTTTCGCTCCCTGAACAATTGATACCACGCGCCGGCGCGGAGGTCAAGACTGTTCACGGAGGCGGCCGGGTCAGCGCATCCAGCCGGAGACCACGAGTCCCAGTGCAAGCATCGTGCTCCCGGCGAGCTGGAGGAGGAGCATGGCCCGGTTGGCGCGGTATCCGCGCGCGCCCCCGAGAACCTCCAGGCGGAAGTATCGCAGGAGGAGCACGGCCAGGGGGATCGTCAGGAGATAACCGACGGCCGCCGGGAGCGTCCGGGGCCAGAGGAACATCCCGGCAATCGCAAGGGGATAGCTTGCGATGAGCGTGACCTGAAAGACCCAAGCCGCGGCGCGTGTGCCCAGGACCACGGCGAGGGTGCGCTTATTCGTCGGCCGGTCGGAGGCGGCGTCCGGGAAGCCGTTCACCAGGAGCACGAGAAAGATGAGGAACCCGGCGATGAGCCCCGGGACGAGGGGCGCCGCGTCGACGCGTCCCGTCTGGAGAAAGCAGGTCCCGAAGACCGGAAGCGGTCCGAAGCATAGTCCCGTGACCACGAGGCCCAGCGGGGTATAGCCGATGCGGAGCGGCGGGGCGGTGTAGAAGTATCCGCCGAAGAGTCCGAGGAGCGCGAGGACCAGGATGAAGACGCTGCGGGCCGTCCACGCGAGCGCCAGTCCGACCGCGCCGCCGGCCGCGAGAAAGACAAGTCCGCCGATGAGCACCGCGCGGGGACTCAGGAGACCCCGCTGGATGACCTGGCTTCCGCCGGCGAACGGGTTCTCTTTGCCTTGGACCCAGTCGGCGCCCGAGGCGTGGTCGAAGTAGTCGTTGAGGACGTTGGCGCCGGCGTGCAGGAGGAGCATCCCGAGGAGGGTGGCCGCAAAGATCCCGGGACGGAAGATTCCCGACGTCGCGTAGGCCGCCGCGGCCCCGATGAACACCGGCATCGCCGACGCCGTGAAAAACTTCGCCCGCAGTTCCTCGAGCCAGATGCCCGGTAGCGACCGAGCCGACGATGCCTCCATCACCTCACCCCCCACCATCCGTCCCAGCGTCTTAGCGGCGGAAGACTAACCCCACAGGGCGGGGTCTTGCCACTCCACGGGGTTCTGCCAGTGGAAAAGTTGCTGGTCCCTGTTCTGGCGGAGAAGTTGACGTTGAGAGACGGCCGGCGCATTGGCGGAGGCGGAAGGCGTGCCGGTCGACTGCGAAAGGACACCGGCCAACGGCTTCACGTCGGCGGCTGGAGCATGGGCATCGTGTCTCGGAATGTTCGCGCTCACCGGTTGCGTGGCCTGCGGGGTCACGACGCCGGCGCATGGCTGTGCCGAGCCGCCCGTGACCGGCCCGACGTACGCGCTTGCAAGACCCGTCGAGTGAGCGGGAGCCTGCATCACGAATCGGCCGGCCACCACGACCTGGTTGTTGGTCTCCCCGCCCGGATTCGTCTCGGCGATATCGTTAGCGGAATCGATCACCGCGAGGAGGTTATAGGTGCCCGCCGGAATGCTCCCGGGCACCAGGAACCACAGGTAATAGGTCCCCGTCTGCCCGGCCGCAAGATAGATGTAGGGTCGCGTCTCGGCCAGCTTGAAATCGTCGGTTCCCTGGGTCAGGTTGCCGTCGCCGGAGGCCCACACCTGCAGGGTCGACCAGTTGGACGCCAGCACATTCCCGCCGTTCGTGACCTGGAGCTGAAGCAGCACGTAATCCCCCGCCTTGGTGGGGTTCGCCAGCCACAGCGTGCCGAACGAGCCGGTCAGGTCCACGAAGGCGGCGCGCACCTGGTACTTGTCGTGTCCGTAGGCGGTGTTATTGGTCTCGTTGGTCTCTTTGATGGTGTTCGACGAATCCACGACGGCCTGCAAGTAGTAATCGCCGGCCGGCAGGTCCTGCGGGAGCGTGAAGCAGGCTACGTACGTTCCGGTCTGGCCTGGCTGTAGGAGCACCAGTTGATTGCTCAGCGTCGCCAGGGTGCGCGTGACCGCCTGGACGGGCCCCGTCCCGGCGGGCGGGGTCTGGGTGGTGATCAGGAGCTGGATATCCGCGAAGCCGTAGGCCTGGACGGTCCCGGTGTTCTGGACGTTGATGTAGGCGTAGCCCCAGGTCCCGGCCATCGGCTGGGCGGGCAGGCTGACCGTCCCGATCGTGCCCTTGAGGTCCGGGTTCTGCATGACGTATCGGTCGGCCGAGATGGCCTGGTTATTGGTCTCGCCGCCCGGGTTCGTCTCGGCGAAGTCGTTTTTCGCGTCGATCACCGCGATGAGGTCGTACGTCCCGGCGGGGACATTCCCCGGCGCGACGAAATATGCATAATACGTCCCGGTCTGGCCCGGTGACAGATACACGTAGGGCCGGGTCTCCGTGAGCTTGTAGTCGTCCGTCCCCGTGAGGAGGTTCCCGTCGAGCGACGCCCACAGCTCGATGGTGGACCAGCCGGAGGCGAGCGTGTTGCCGGCGTTCGTCATCTGGACCTGGACCTGCTCCCAGTCGCCCGATTTCGTCGGGTTCGGGATGCTCACCTGCCCGAACGCTCCCGTCAGGTCGACGTACGTCCCGGCGACGGTGACGTGGAACGTGTCCGAACCGCTCAGTTGTCCGTCGCTCACCGTCACCGTCACGTCGCTTGCGCCCTGCCACCCGGTGGCCGGGTTGATGTTGATGTACCGGTTGCCGACGATGCTGACTCCACAGCTCGGATAGGTGTTGCCGGTGATGGAGAACGCCAATCCGCTGTCCGGGGTTTCGGCGTCCGAGGCATACGCCCACAGGTCGGTCGTGTAGGTGAGACTCGTGTTCTGGGTGAGGGTCTTGTCGGGAAGTCCGCTGATGACGGGGGCGGTATTGACCGGGACGGGGACGGTGCTCTTTCCAAGCGCCTGCACCGTGTCGATATACCACGAGTTGCTGCCGTAGAAGTTCTGGAGGTACCATCGTCCGCCGCTGAGCGACACCTGGTAGTACCGCAGGCGGTCGGGAGGGGTGGTGCTGGACTTGTCGTCGTCGGAGTCGCTGACCCAGATCCCGTAATACTGGCTGGGGTTAGCGGCGTTGTAGTTGAACCCCCAGACGGAGATAGCGTGTCCGCCGGGGCCCTGGACCCCGATAGTGGTGCCGTATCCGGCGTGGATGTCCTGGTCGATGGCCGAGAGGGCCTGCGACGTGCTGTCCTGGACGTGGAGGAGACTTGAGAAGTTCTGCGCGGGATAAAAATCGCCGCCCGCCGCGTACACCTGAGACCACCCCGACCAGCCCGCGGAGGGATTCGTCCCGTCGAACCACCACTCCCAGCCGTACTGCATCAGTCCGCCCTGGTCGGTCCAGTGGTTCACGTAGTATTGGAAGACCTGGTCGGCGTTGGTCAGTCCGACGACGTTTCCCCATCCGGTCCATTGGAGGATATTGGACGCGGCGGCCGCCCAGCACATCAGGTCGTCATTGGGGTTGGTGGGACTTTTCTCGGCGTCGCTCCACGTCCCGCCCCAGTGGTCGGTGAGCATGTAGCTGGCGCCGGTGGGGGTGGCGTCCCCGAGGGTCTGGTACGCGGAGGTGTCGCCGTTGAACCCGATCTCTGTGGGCGTCGTGCTCACCGCGGCCCCGGTCGCGGGGGGGCTCGCGCCAAGCACGTCGAGAAGGTCCGAATGCACCGAAAGCAAAAGCCGCTCTTCCAGGGCTTCAAAGGTCGGAAGCTGCGTGGACGACGAATATTCCTTGTTCATATCCCCCTCCCCCGCACCCTGCTTCGGGTGCATACCGTCCGTGCGAACTTTATAAAGCACTTCAAAGTTTACTCCGTCTTCGCATGATTGTCAATATCGGCCAAAAACGGACGCCGGGTGACCTCCTTTTCCGCTTGACCCATGCATCGGCGCGAGCATACCATTAGCCGGATTCCGACAGTTCCCGAAAGACTGCGAGGAGGCGCGCGGCATGACGGACCCCCTGCGAAGAGAATTCGCAAACCCCGGCAAGGACTACCGTTCGGTCCCGTTCTGGTCGTGGAACGACCGGATGGATGCGAAGGAGCTCCGCCGGCAGGTCCGCGACATGAAAGCCCACGGGATGGGCGGGTTCTTCATGCATTCCCGCGTGGGACTCGAAACCCCCTACATGGGAAGCGAGTGGATGCGCTGCATCCGGTCGTGCGTGGACGAGGCGGCCAGGATCGGGATGAACGCATGGCTCTACGACGAGGACCGGTGGCCGTCGGGGTTTGCCGGGGGACTCGCCAGCGGACGCGGAGAGGCCTGTCAGCAGAAACAGCTCGTCCTGCGAATCCACCGGAAAGGCTTCACGCCCGTCGCCAGGGAACTCCGCTCGTTCGCCGTCCGGGTGAACGAGACGGCCGGCCGGCGCGACCTGCTTTCCGCGCGGAAACTCGCGCCCGGCGTGAGCCCCAAGCGCGGCGAAATCGCCCTCTCGTTCGCCATGGAAGTCGCCGCCGCCAGCGACTGGCACAACGGCTTCCCGTACTCGGACAACATGAGTCCGGAATCCGTCCGGGCCTTCCTCGAAACCACCCACATCCCGTACGCGAAAGCGCTCAGGAAATACATCCCGCGCGTGGTGCCCGGGATCTTCACCGACGAGCCGCACGTCTCTCCCCGCCAGGCGACGGCCTCCGGCAACGAACGTCTCATCCCGTGGACCGCCGACTTCGCCCGGCAGTTCCGCCGGCGCCGCGGCTACGACCTCCTCGACCGGCTGTGCGAGTTCTTCTACGACACCCGGCGCTCGGCGAAGGTCCGGCACGACTACTGGCGAACCGTCACCGAGCTCTTCGTTCGGAACTACTCGAAGCAGATCGGGACGTGGTGCCAGAAAAACCGTCTGGCGTTCACCGGGCACTACCTGGACGAAGAAAGTCTGACCACCCAGACGCACGTCGGCGGCGCCGTGATGCCCCACTACGTCTGGGAGGACGTCCCCGGGGTGGACATCCTCACCGAGCAGAAGAGCGAGTATCTCACGGTGAAGCAGTGTTCGAGCGTCGCCGCCCAGTTCGGACGGAAGTTCGTCCTCAGCGAGACCTACGGCTGCTCGGGGTGGGAGTTCACCTTCGAGGGGATGAAATGGGCGGGCGACTGGCAATATGCCCTGGGGGTGACTCTCCGCTGTCCGCATCTCGCCCTTTACACCCTGCGCGGGTGCGCGAAGCGCGACTACCCCCCTTCCTTCAACTACAACACCACGTGGTGGAAGTATAACCGCGTCCACGAGGATTACTTCGCGCGTCTCGGACGGATGCTCACCGAGGGCGCCCCCGTCCGCGACGTCCTCCTCGTTCATCCCATCGCGAGCGCCTGGGCCGAGTACGACGCCGACCGGAGCGAGCAAACGAAGTCCTGGAACCGCCGGCTCGAGGCCGCGATGAGAACGCTGCTCTCCCAACACCGCGATTTCGACCTCGGGGACGAGATGATCCTAAAGGACTACGCCTCGGTCCGTGACGGCCGGCTCCGCGTCAGGAACGTGAGCTACCCGGTCGTCGTCCTGCCGCCGATGCTCACGATGAGCTCGACGACCGCCGACCTCCTCGAGAAATTCCTCGCCTCCGGGGGAATCGTCGTGGCGGTGCGACCGGTGGCGAAACTCGTGGACGCCCTCGCCGACCGAAGACTTACGAAGATCTGGAAGCACCGGAACGCGCGGGTCGTCGATTCGCCGGATGAACTCCCGCCCGCGCTCGATGCCGTCCTGCCGCCTCGCCTCCGGGTTGTGAACTTCGCCGGACAGGAAGTCGAGCCGGTGCTCTGCCACCTGCGCCGCGCCGGGACCCGGCGGATCCTATTCCTCGCCAACACCGACCGCAACGAGTCCCACGACGCCGAAGTCCGCTTCGCCGAAAAAGGCGCCGTCGAGGAGTGGGACCCGCTCACCGGTTCCGTGCGCGAAGTCCCATGCTTCGCCAAGGGTCCGGGAGTGGCCTGGCGGACCTCCTTCGGCCCGGCGGGCTCCCGGCTCTTCGTCATCGACACCGCCGGAACCATGGGAGAGGAAGAGCCCGAGGACCGGAGGATCGACGCATCCTCCTACCCCGTCTGGGTCGCGGGGGAATGGCCCGGACTGGGTCTTGAGCGGCGGAAGCTCGCCGACGTGTTCCTCGGCCCCGTGTGGAATTTCCGCAGGACCGACCCGAACGTCCTTGTGCTGGATGTCTGTCGCTGGCGGCTCAATGGCGGCGGGCTCTCAAAGCCCATGCCGGTCTGGCAGGCGCAACTCGCGGTCCGCAACAAGCTCGGTTTGCGCCCGGTGCACAACAACAGCGGCGTCCAGCGGTGGACCTGGGTCCATCATCCGAAGGACGTCGGCCGCGCGCCCACGGAATACCACTTCACCTTCCGGGTGGACGTGGTCCCGCGCGAACCCGTCTCGCTCGTCCTGGAAGGAAGCGAACACTTCACCATCCGGCTCAACGGGAAGGACGTGCCAGTGCGCAAGGCCGGCTGGTACCTCGACCGGAGCATGCACCGGATCGCGCTTCCGCGCCTGGCGCCCGGACTCAACACCCTCGTCCTTTCATGCGATACGGTCGAGACGATGCAGGTGGAAGACTGCTTCATCATCGGCGACTTCGCCGTGGACGCCTCGACGCGCGCGATCACGCGGGAACCCGCAACGCTCCACGCCGGGGACTGGTCGCTCCAGGGCTACACCCATTACCCGGGCGGCATGGTCTATGAGACCACCCTCTCGATGGACGGCCGGGGCTGGACGCTGTCGCGTACTCAGCCCTCCGGGGGAACGGTCGTTGAGGTTCACGAGGGGATCGCCGCCGACCGGGTCCGAAGCGCGATCCTTCGCCTGGGGAAGTTCAGCGCCGTCGTGGTCGGCGTGCGGGTGAACGGAAAGCCCGCGGGGTGCATACCCTGGCGCTCGGCCGACGGGCTCGACATCGCGAAACTCCTCCGCCGCGGTCCGAACCGCATCGAGATCGAGGTCATGGGCTCGCCCAAGAATATGCTCGGCCCCTTGCACAACGCACAGGGAAAAACCCCGTGGACCTTTCCCCGCCAGTTCGTCCCGACCGGGATCGAGTACACGAGCGACTACATTCTCTGGCCGTGGGGACTGATGGACCAGGTCCGCGTCGAACTGTACGGAAAGGCTTGAAAAGACCCGATCTATGCCCAGTCACTTCACGCTGCGGATGCAGTTCGGCCCTCACCAGGACGCGCGGCTCATCGCCGAGCAGTTGCTCGATCTCGTCCGGAGCGCCCCCGTCGACGAGATCATGTTCTTCTACTTCGCCGAGGACATGAACGACGGTCATGAGTCCATCGAGCGCATCGGGGAGTGGATCGAGCACTCGCGCATCTACCGACGGGTGCTCGCCGACGCCGGGGTGTGCTCGAGCCTCAACCCCTGGCACTCCATCCTCCACGTCGACCGCAACCGCTCGCTCAAGCCCGGGCAGAACTGGCAGACGATGGTGGACCAGAACGGCCTCGCCGCGAAGGCCCAGGTCTGTCCACTGGACGAGGGGTGGCGCACGTACTTCGACGAGACGCTGCGGCTCTACGCGAAGGAGGGGTTTCGCGTCGTCTGGATCGACGACGACTTCCGGTTCCACAACCACGCCCCGCTCGACTGGGGCGGGTGCTTCTGCGAGCTTCACGTCGCCGAGTTCAACCGCCGCGCCGGGACAAAGGCCGGCCGCCGCGAGATCGTCGCCAACGTCACCGCTCCCGGAGAACCCCATCCCTGGCGCAAGATATGGCTCGACATGTGGGACGAGACCCAGGTGGCGCTGCTCGCGCACTGGCGCGAGATCCTCGATGCGCACGACGTCCGGCTCGGGCTGATGTCCAGCGTCCCCGAGGTCCACTCCATGGAAGGACGGAGATGGCTGGAGTGGTGGAAGGCCATCGGCGGCGGAAAGCCCCCCGTCCATCGCCCGCATTACTGGCCCTACAACAACATGCTCGGCGAATCGCTCCCCGGGTGCATCGCCACGCTCGACCAGAACCGCGCGGTCCAACCCGACGACGTGGACAGCGGACCCGAGGTGGACAGCTTCCAATACGGCCCCTGGGCCAAGTCGTTCCGGCAGCAAGGGGCACAGCTTGCCCTCGCCCACGTCCTCGGCTCGACCCGCCTCAATATCAGCATGTTCGATTTCCTCGGCAACCCCCCGCTCGACATCCCCGAGCGGATGCAGTTCCTCCGGGACTGGAGACCGACGTGTGACTGGCTGGCCGACGAATTCCCGATGACCCTGCGCTCCCATGGCGTCGGCATCCCGTGGTCGGAGGACATGAGCCGGAAGGTGCACACGAACGGCTCCGGCCGGTGGCAGTCGCTCCTCGTCCGGTCGCGCTCGTGGGCGAACTGGCTCGGGGCCTGCGGTCACGCCTTCTCGATGCGGCCGTCGCCGAGGGTCAACGCCCTGGGCGGAAACGTCGCCTGGAGCTACACCGATTCGGAGATTCACGGTTGGCTCTCGAAGGGGGTCATCATCGACGGGCCGGCGGCATCCATCCTCGTCGAGCGGGGGTTCGGAAAACTCCTCGGCGTTCGGAGCGCCCGGATGGTCGGACAGGACGAGGTCCTCTACTCGATCGAGAACTGTCTCGACGACGACTTCGCCGTGCGGGCTGGCGCCCAGATCTCGGTCAATAGTTGCGACTGCTCGGCGACCTCGCTCGGCGCCGGCGTCGAGTGCCCGCCCACGAAGATGTTCCAGGGGGAACTCCTGAGCGGAAGCCGGGTCGTCAGCGACCTGCGCTCACCCACGCAGAACGTCGTCGGACACGGTCTCGTGGTCTTCGAGAACGAACTCGGGGGCCGCGTCGCCGTCGTCCCGTTGAGCGTCGACAACTGGGCGCCCATGACGCTCTACCGCTCGGTGCAGCTCGCGAAGACGCTCCACTGGCTCGACCCCGCAAACGCGCACGGCTGGGTGGAAGGCGGGGCGTGGCTCGTGCCCCAGTTCCTGACCGACGGGAAGCTCTGGCGCGGCGCCGTGTGGAATGCCGGTCCCGACGAGATCGAGGAATTCGTCGTCTGCCGCCCTCACGGAATGCCACAGCCGACGAGGGCAATTCACGTGGACGCCCGCGGCCGACGCCGCGAGGCGGTCGTCCAGGGCGACAGAATCCGCCTTACCCGCCCGCTCCACGAGTGGGAGTTCGTCGTCCTGTTCTAAGTCACATCCCGCGAAGCAGTTTCATCGCCTTCTTGAGGTTGGACGGTCTGAGGATGATGGCGGCCTTGCCGCCCCGGGCCGTCGAGCCGTAGACGTAGTCGATGTTGATGCCCTTCCTGCCAAGCCGGCTCGCGATCGCGGCCAATACCCCGGGCTTGTTGGGCGCGCTCAGATCGAGCACGTCGGTGGTGCTCATGGTGAGCGGGCGGCTCGAGTCGATCATCTTCGCCACGACGCCCGGCTTATCGACGACCAGCCGCACCAGACCCACGTTCGCGGTCTCCACCACCGAGATGGCGATGATGTTGACCTTCTCCGCCGCCAGGCACTCGCACAGGCACCCCAGACTCCCCGGAGCATTCTCGAGCGCAATGGTGATTTCCTTCCGCACCTTCATGACACGTCTCCTTCCGAAAAACCCTCGGTCCCTCATTCCCACAATGCTATAAATATACGAATCGGACGGCGAATGCAAGCGGAAAACAGACGGGCGCCCTGCTGCGCGGGAAAAGGGGACAGGAGCCTTTTGTGCTCAGCACCCTTTCGGGCCTACAGGCAAAAGGCTCCTGTCCCCTTTTCCTGCGAGGCGCGTCCCGTCAGAACGGCTTGAACGTCGAGCGCTCGACGATCCCGTGCTCGATGGGCTTATTCTTCAGGACCTCGTCGGGGCCGTAGAACCCCTTGTTGATCCGGCTGAGCTGGTAGACGATCGTGCGGGGACCGAGAAAGGTGCCCGGGTCGCTCACGGAGTTGCACCCCACCTGCGACAGGTCGCCCATGACGATGCCCAGCTTCGTCACCCCGAGGTCGTACCGCGCACCTTCGATGTCGACTTCGATGTTGCCCGTGCCCCCGACGTGGTAGTAGATGCCGAGGTTCGCGGTGGTGGCTTGGTTCCCGAAGTGCGTCTTCCATCCGCACAGGGAGTCGCCGACGTAGCTCGGGTGCAGGAAGTGGGCATCATCCATGATGACGGCGTTCTTGATCTCGCCGCGGAAGATTCCCTTCGCCCCGGTGATGACGTTTCCGCGGAGGTAGGCCCCCTGGCGGATTTCGCAGTCGGGTCCGATGATGCACGGGCCCTTGATGCCGGCGCCCGGCTCGATGACGGTGTTCGCTCCGATGTAGATGTCGCCCGAATCCACGTAGAACGCCGCCCCCACCGCCTGCACGCCCTTCTCCAGGTAGATGGTCCCCGGCGTCCTCCCCGGGCTCACCGCCGACGGCTGAAAGAAGACCCCTTCCTCCGCGAAGAAAGCGGCTCCCCCGATGCCGGGGCCGGTGAGACCGAGACGCTTCGCGCTCGAACGTTTCCCGGCAATGGTCCGCTCGAGCCACCCCACGCAGTAGTCCCCGATCTTCACCACTGCGTCCACCACCGAGTTCACCCCAGGCATCTCGAAAAGCCCCCGGTGCGCAAACGGGTGGGCCCGGAAATCGAAATAGAACTCCGGCTTCAGCACCTCCGGCACCTCGGAGCGAGGCAGGTCCTTCAGTCGAACACGTTCGGCCATGACGTCTCCTTTCGCCCGTTCACCGACCGCGGGGTTATTGTGCCATTCACGCGGGGGGAACACAACAGGGAAAAAACCCGCCGCGGGCAGACGTTGGCGAAGGGGTGGGCAGGGAGACGCGGGAGACCCGACAACTCAGAGCGGCGCAGGTGCCGCTCATTCCGTGGAGTAGAGGCTGTTGTCCTTCGACAGGAAGCCGGTTCCCGGCGCGATATTTTTCTGCTCGTTAGGAGTCGTATCGGTGCAGGCGGTGCCGAGTGACTCGGCGTGTCCGTCGCAGAAGACGACGTTGGTTCTTCCCAGGTGCCGGAACCCCTGCGTGCCGGCGGCGCGTCCGGAGAACCCCTCGTCGGCAGGGTTGGGCCAGGGGGCGCGCATGAACTTGTTGGCCCCGCCCACGTACTCGCCGTCCCCGAACAAGGCGCACCGGCTCGGGTTCCGCACGTCGCACACACGGGCAGGCAGGACGATCTGCTCGCTCGAACCGTGCCCGATGTAGCTGGTGTTGTAGTTGTAGCCCGTGTACGGGTCCCCGCTCCAGTTCGCGTTCCCGGCGAAAGACGGGCACTGCTGCACCCGGTTGGTGGAGGAGTTGCTTCCCCACAGCAGTCCCGGCACCACGGTCGTCTGGCCGGTGCGGGGGTCCCTGGAGGTGGCGAAGTCCCACGCGTGCGAAACCATCCCCGACGGCCCCCGCGTGTAGTAGTAGGCGATCGGGTAGTACCCGTCGTTCTCGTCGGCGTAGATGCGGGCGGCAAGCGACATCTGACGGAGGTTGTTCAGGCACGCCGAGGACTTCGCCATTTGCACCGCCCGGAAGATCGCGGGCAGGAGCAGGCCCGCGAGTATCCCGATGATGGCGATGACCACGAGCAGTTCGATGAGCGTGAACCCCCCCGCTCGTCGCGCGTCAGTTCTCCAGGACATCGCTGAGTCTCCTCTTGTGGCGGCGCACCCGCGCCGCCGCCGCGCCCAGACCCGTGAGGAAGAGCGCCATCGACGCCGGCTCCGGAACCGCGGCCACGTCCGCGAAAGCGTCGACGGAGGTGACGGCGCTCGCGCCGGAAGGGACGTCAATCCGGACGTACTGGATCCAGTCGAGGCCGAGCCCGCCGATGTCGAACGAGGTCCCGCCAGCCGAGTCGCCGTAGAGCTGGGCCGCCTGGGCCACGGTGAGCCCCCCCAGCGACAACGAGGTCGCCGTCGGGTCCAGCGGAACCGTCGGGTCGGTTGGGACGCCCCACCATTGGTTCCACGCCCCGATCGAGCCGTCGGGGTGGGCCGGGTCGTAGACGCGTCCCAGCGTCGGGGCGAAGCCCGAGGCTTCGGGGCCGCTGCTGAACGTAAACCACGTCGTGCCGTCCTGCTGACCGACACCGTCGCCGGGTTTGCGAACAGGGTCGAGGTCATCGTGATTTTCGTCGGGTCCCCGTTGGACCACCCGTCTGCTCCCCCGGCAAGCTGGAAGGCGTTGCCAAAGATCGTGAAATCCATGCCGTACGGATTGCCCGGGTCGTTGTGAACCTGGTGGTCGAACTTCACCGTAAGCGATCCACCTTCTCCGATCGTCACCACCTCGAAGGCCCGGGACGGTGCATAGCACGGCACCACGGGCACGGGGGAGTCCATGGAGATGAACCACCCGTCGCCGGTGGTATCTACGGTCGGCCGACCCAGGGCCGCCGTGGTATTATCGAAGCTCGCCCCGCTGATCCAGTCCGACCCCACGCCATTGCCCTTGACGTAATTCACGACCGACGTCGCGAAATCGGAAGCGTTGTAGTTGTAAGCGTCTGCAACGCGCGCCTTGGCTGCCAGCACGAACGCAACCGAGACCATGCACAGCACTGCCGCAACCTTCCTTCTCCTCTTCACGTGTCACTCTCCTCAAGACGTGGTCCGCGTCGAATGCAGTCCCCGCCGGACGCCGACCCCATGCGGGTTCCCCGTCGGGAGGGTCCACCCTCCCGGTGGCATCCGGGTGCTCGCAGA
>Ga0182021_10001598_pt1 | contig 26202 bp, 20 predicted proteins | sample 612E3MmetaG_FD_120493 | JGI IMG/M metagenome (GOLD analysis project Ga0182021, IMG submission 120493) | Permafrost microbial communities from Stordalen Mire, Sweden - 612E3M metaG (Illumina Assembly) | ecosystem: Environmental > Terrestrial > Soil > Wetlands > Permafrost | place: Sweden...
CAACCTGCCGGGGGTGGACTTCTCCGGCTTGTCGCCGGTGAAGACCCGCGCGCTGCTGCGCCTGCTCCGTAACCACGACTGCGCCTGCGGATGCGGCATGAAGGTGGCCGAGTGCCGCGTCAACGATTCGCAATGCTCGTGGAGCAAGGGCTTGGCCGCCGCCATGGCGGATGCCATTCGCGCGGGCAAGGACGAGAATGAGGCCATCGCAGCCGCCAACGCATCCCGATGGGCCAAGGGTCCGGAGCCTCCCAAGCTTCTGGAGGACCCGGTGACCATTCCCACCGCCGGGTCGCCCGTGCGCGGTCCCGCGGACGCGGCTCTCACGCTGGTGGAGTTCTCCGATTTTCAGTGTCCCTACTGTATGCTCGCCGTCGCCAAACTGAACGCTGCGATGGACGCGTATCCGGGCAAAATCAGACTCATCTTCAAGCAGTTTCCGTTGGACATGCACTCGCAGGCCGCGCTGGCCGCCGCCGCCGCCGTCGCGGCCCATCGGCAGGGGCAGTTCTGGCCCATGCACGATGCCCTCTTCGCTCATCGGCGCGAATTGTCCCGTCCCGCGATCCTGACCCTGGCCCGCACCACCGGACTCGATATGCAGCGCTTCGAGGCGGACCTGGATTCCGCGGAAACCAGGAAGACCGTGGCGCGCGACATGAACGACGGCGACCGCGCCGGTGTGGAGGGCACCCCCTCGGTATTCGTCAATGGCCGGAAATACAACGGCTCGCTGGACCTGCCGGCCATGCGGACGGTCATCGACCAGGAACTGAAGCATCCCGCACCTCGCGCGACACCATGAGGAGCTTTCCTTTGTCGTCGGGCTCGAAGCGCAACTGCGTGACCTGGTCGCCGCGAACCGTGTAGAGGCCGTGAGAAGTGCCGCAGTAGATCGTGTTCCCGAGGCGGTCGATGGTGTATATGTAATCCGTCACGGCATACTTCGCGACCGTGCCGGTCGCTGTGTTGTAGCGCAGCAGGCCCACGCCGTACTCGGCGCCCTCGGGACGACGCATCAGGCCGATCCAAAGGTCCGCGCCGTCGAGCAGGATGGCCGATCCGGACCACGGCGCGATCTCCGGAAGGTACCGCATGTCGTATTTGCGCGTCGAGATGTCGAAGACGCCTACCGCCCCGACGCCGGAGACGCCCTCGCCATCGTAGAACGTAGTCGCGAACCAGATCTTATGGCCATGGAGAACGAAAGGACCGATGTCGTTTTCGATTTCGCCGGGAGCTTGCTTGTCCGGAAGAAGCTTGCGGTGCAATGCCGTGGTTGGAATCGGCGCCGGATAGTACTGCTTCCCCCCGGACTTGCCGATGACGTAGACGCCGGAGGCTTGGTGCGGCTGGCCCGGCGGCGTTTTGTTCGCGACGATCGCGGACTGGCCATCGGTTGTGGCGAGCGGAGCCGGTTCCGCGGCGGGGTCCCACGCCCACGGAGCCGGAGCGTCCGCGATGCTGTATGCGGGCAGCGCATCTCCCGCGCGGGGTTCGATGACGACGGTCGCGTGACGCTCGGATTGACCGGACGAGGCGGTGTACCGGAGCTTGCCGTCCTCGAGCGACGAGGAGGTGAGGGCGAGGATTCCGTAGCGAATTTTCAGCGGCGGCCTTGGGCTGGCGAGATCGTAGATGTACTTGATACTGCCGCCGTAGAGGCCGTAATCCGAATAGAAATGCACGTAGGCGGCATGTGTAGTGGCCCGCTCCAGGGTCGGAAAGCCGGCGGTGCCGCTTAACGGATACCTGTCGAGCACCAGCCGTACCTGGTTGGTTTTCGCCGACACGACCAAGATCCCGATTTGAGTCACCCCCAGTTTCCGCGATTCACTGGGTGCGGCCTCGACCACCATCACCGAATACGCGGCATCCACCATGGCCTTCTTGGCCGCGACGTGAAACCAGTTGAGCGAGGCGTCCGCCTTTTTCAGGGCATCTTGAACGGAGTGCAGGTCTTCTTTCTGTAGATCCGGCGCCTGGCCCGCACCGGAGACAATCGCCAGACAGAGCAGGGAGAGGAGTCGCACAACTCCATCGTAGTACCGGCGCGGCGCAGAGTCTCACTCTGGCGGGCCGAGAGAGCGTCGATGAATCGGGACCCTGAGGCAAGAGTGCCTGCGCCACGTCACTTCCACTTATCCCGATCGATCCGGCGCTGCGCGGCCAGGATCTCGTCGAAAGCGGGATCCGGGGTCCACCCGCCCGCAAGGTCGGAGAGGTACGCTTTGCGTTGGCCGCCAACGGCTGCCCTCACCCGATTGAGGCTCTGCTTCCGTCGGGCCGCCCTGCGGCGGAGCTTTAGTCGTCGCCCGAAATCCGCACCAGGTTCTCCGCCGCCGATCCGTTGGCCGCGTCGGCAGCCTCTTCCGCCGTGAAGTTCTCCACTTTCGCCGAGATGTTCATCGAGCAGAACTTGGGGCCGCACATGGAGCAGAAGTGGGCGTCCTTGAAGCCGTCCTCGGGCAGCGTTTCGTCGTGCATGGCGCGCGCGGTCTCGGGGTCGAGCGAGAGTTCGAACTGGCGGTTCCAGTCGAAGCGGTAGCGCGCGCGGGAAAGCTCGTCGTCGCGGTCGCGCACCCCGGGGCGATGCCGCGCGATGTCGGCCGCGTGGGCCGCAATCTTGTACGCGATAATCCCCACCTTCACGTCTTCCCGGTTGGGCAGGCCCAGATGCTCCTTGGGCGTCACATAACATAGCATGGACGCGCCGTACCAGCCGATCATGGCCGCTCCGATCGCCGAGGTGATATGGTCGTAACCCGGCGCGATGTCGGTGACCAGCGGCCCCAGCGTGTAGAACGGCGCCTCGTAGCACAGCTCCTCTTCCTTGCGGACCTGCATTTCTATCTGGTCCATGGGAATGTGGCCGGGCCCCTCGATCATCACCTGCACATCGTATTCCCAGGCCTTCCTGGTCAGCTCGCCCAGGGTCTTCAGCTCGGCGAATTGGGCCTCGTCGCTGGCGTCCGCCACGCTGCCGGGACGCAGCCCGTCCCCCAGCGAAAACGTCACGTCGTACTTCTGGAAGATCTTGCAGATGTCTTCGAAGCACTCGTAAAGCATGTTCTGCCGGTGGTTCTTCACCATCCACTCGGCCAGGATGGAGCCGCCGCGGCTGACAATCCCGGTGATGCGCTTCGTCGTGAGCGGGATGTGCTGCACCAGCACGCCCGCGTGGATGGTCATGTAGTCCACGCCCTGCTCGGCCTGCTCTTCGATCACGTCCAGCATCACCCGCGCGCTCAGGTCCTCCACACGCCGCACGCGCGAGAGCGCCTCATAAATCGGCACCGTGCCGATGGGAACGTAGGAAGCGTCGAGAAGGGCCTTGCGGATGGCCGGTATATCGCCGCCCGTGGAGAGGTCCATCACCGTGTCGGCGCCGTACTTCACCGAGTAGCGCAGCTTCTCCAGCTCCTCTTCGACGTTGGACAATACGGCGGAATTCCCGATATTCGAGTTGATCTTGCACCGGGAGGCGACGCCGATGCACATTGGCTCCAGGTTGGGGTGGTTCACGTTGGCCGGAATAATCATCCGGCCGCGAGCCACTTCCGCGCGAACCAGCTCGGGAGATATTTGCTCCCGCCGCGCGATGTGGTACATCTCCTCCGTGACGATGCCCTTGCGGGCGTAGTGCATTTGCGTGCGAATTTTGTCGTTCTTGCGTTTTGCGACCCACTCTGTGCGCATGTTGGCTCCTGTGGTGGCTGCGGGCGGGTCCCCAAAACCGAACCCACCCGCACCCGTGCCGATGGACCGGGCGTTCCCGGCCACCCGCGTGTACGAACCGGGCATGCCCGGCCCCTACTTCTTCTTCTTAGGTTTTTTGACTTCTTTTTTTGGACTCTTGTCCTTGGACACAGGAATCCTCCCTTATGTTGAGATTATACTCTGTACCGCCCTCGGACCGTCTACTTCCGGCCCTTGCCCTTGGCCTTTGGCGTGGGCGTCTCTTCGACGATGGGGTCGGCCAGCACCGCGGCTTCGGCCACGGCCGCCTCGGGGCTGACCGTCTTGAGGACTTCCTGAAACAGCGCGGCCTTGCGCAGGTCCGCCTTGGTCGGCGGTATCTGCTCGTGCCGGTAGTCGTGATCGCTGTGGCACGTCCGGCAGCGCACTTTGGCCGGTTCGCGGTTCAATACGGACACCACCGCGTGGTTCATGATGCGCTTGCAGCGCACGCAATAGTCGTCGATGATGTCGCCCAGGCGGTATTCGGACATGCGAGCCTCCTAGCTGGCCGTGGACTGGCCGGCGGGTTCCGGTTCCGGCTGCTTGGGCTCGGGAAGCGCCCACTGGGCCGGCTCGAAACCCACGTACTTGCAGATGCGCAACTGGCCGGCTTCGGTCTCCACCAGGTCGCCAACCGCCAGCGGTTCTCCCGATTCGCGCAAGCCCCGCCACGCGTCATATTCGTTGAGCGCCTCCACCTGCCCGCGCTGTTCGTAGTCCTTAGGCTTGACCGAGGCGCAACCGGCGACGTGCGGCGCCCAGCGGAACTGCTGCCGTGGCGAATCCTTCATGCGGTGGATCCTATAGAGCGCCATAAACTCTACATTGTAGCGCGGGTAGGGCAGACCATCGCCTTGTGTGGTCTGCCAAGGTCCGCCGATGTCTACCGTCCGAACCGCGGGATTGGAATCAGCTCATTCACGCGCGCACGGTATTCGAGATAGGCCTGCCCGAATCGCCGCTCGAGGTATTCGTCCTCGCGGTGGATCAGCAGCTTGAAGATGGTATAAGCCACCAACGGCATGAGGAACAGCGGCCACGAGCGGGTGAGTAGCGCGATCCCCGGCAGATTAAACACGATCGCCGACGAGTAGACCGGATGCCGGACCAGGGCAAATACTCCCGAAGTCACCAACTCATCGCGGTTGTAGGCCCGCATGACCGAAATCACGGCCGTCAACCACATGGCCGCGCCCAGAGCCAGCAGAATACAAGCCGCCGTCGCGAAGACGGCATACGGGTGCGACTGCAGCACGCAGACGTCAGGCCAGGTACGGGTCGCGGCCCAAGCCACCGATCCGTACGCTAAAGTCGGCAAGAAGGTCCTGGGGCCAATGCCCCAACGACTGAGCCTCTTTTCCATGTGAGGCAGGATGGCATCCTGCGCAGCGGTTGTCAATCGCCGCCGCTTGAGCAAGCTAAAGCATACCCAAACAGGTCGATCCGTGCCGTGGTAGGGTATGCTTTAGCTTGCCTGCGGACCGCGCGCCCTACTTCTTCAGTTCCACCAGGATCAGTTCAAGCCTGCCGCCGGTATTCTGCGGGAGGTGGCTACCGGCGGGCGTCCACTCGGCAGCCCCAGCCTTGACAGCCATATCTTGCGATTTCCCGTCGGGCGTGGTCATTTTAGTCTTGCCGTCGGTAAGGTAGACTGCCACTCCATTGGGATGGTAGTGCATCACCGATTTCTCTCCCGGCGCATAAGAGATGCGCAGGACGCGCACGCTCTCATTCTCGAATTCCACCTTGTAGTGCTTGGCATCCACCTTCACGGGATCGGCCTTGCCGCCAGCCGGCTGCGCCAGAGCGGCCAGGCCATATCCCATGGCGCCGGCCAGAACCAGAGTTGCTGCAATCGTTAAGCTCTTCATTTACCCCCCCCCATCCCGGACCTCCTGGCTGCGTTGGCAGGCCACGAAAAACGATGGCCTGCCCCACCAGGGACCCAGGGTGCTGTGATTATACCCCTGGGGCGCCAGACGGCTCATTGTGAAAGCGCAAACTGAGGGCGTTCCCGACCCAACGGGCGTTCTACTTCTTCGGCGGGTTGATCATGATGTGCGCTCCCGCCGTCCCAGGGGACATCAGCCACGGCGCGCCCTCACTGGCTTTGGTGGAGAGCCCGGTGGACTGGGGCGTCGCAAAAGGCGTGTAAATCACCCAGCGCAGGTAGGGGTCTTCGACCTTCCCGCTGGCGGCGTCGAAGCTGGTGCCGGTCAAGACATACAGCGTACTGGGATCCTTCGGCATGGGAAGTTTCCCGGCCTCAATTTCCTGGAAGCGGATCTCGCTGCGCTTGGCCCCAGTCGCGTTTTGCGCCAGCAATTCCCGGCCGCGTGCCATGAACGGCTCCAGGTCCTTGTGGTAGCAGGCCACATTGAAGGCCGTCTTCGCGGGGTCCGTGGCAAGACAGATCAGCTCGTTCCTGCCCTCGCGAATCCACACCCGTCCGCCCTGCGCGTCGTACCCCAGCACCGCCGCGCCGTCTCGCAATTCAGCCGGCGCCGCCAGAACCGCACCCGCAATCTGGACCTGCGAGGACGGAACATCGGCCGCAGCCGCCATGGAAGCCAAGACCAGCATCGGAAACACGATCGTCGATTTCATGTGAACCCTCCTGGGCACACGCCGCGTTGGCGGTGCCTGTTGCCACTACAATATCACCGATTCGGCGAATTCGTGCGGCCAGACACGGCTCACATCCGAGACACAAAAGCACGGCGTCCCGGAGCGGACATTGTATACTCGAACCATGCGGCGGAGATCGTTTCTCTTCGGCGCGGCGTGGTCTGCCTGGAACTGCGCGCTCCCGGGCCGAGCCGCGCCGGACTCGTTAGGGACAATCGCCTACATCGCACGCGATGGGCTATGGATTCGAGAGGCGCCGAATGGCAGCCCGCGCAGGCTGGTGAGCGGCGCCAGGCTCGTTTCTCCCCGGTTCTCTCCGTCGGGCAAGTGGATTGCCTATTGCCAGGCCGGCGTTCCGCATGTTGTCTCCAGCGACGGCGGCACCAACGTGGACTTGGGCGAGAGTGACGCACGCGGATGTCAGTGGGCGCCCGGCCGCGATGAGTTACTGGCGGACGGCCCGGCGGGGTTGAGTTTCTTCACCGCGGCCAGCCGGTGGCGCGGTGCCATGCGCAAGATCGCGGGCGCCCGTCTTCCGGTTGTGTTCAGCCCGGATGCCAATGAGATCGTCTACGGAGACGCACCTGCAAATGGGCGCGGCCCGGGTGGAGAGCCGATGCGCACCGGCCGTCTATGCCGTTTGGCGCTGGGCACGCCGGATAGCCGCCCCAAGGTGCTGGCTTCCGAGCACCTCGCGGGTAAGATTCCATGCGCCTGGAGCCGCCACGGCGAGTACATCGTTTTCTGGAACGATCCGGATTTCTCCGCATCCGTCATGGCCGACGGCCTGGAATTGTTCCGCATCCCGGCCGCGGGTGGGCCGGCGCTGTCTCTGGGTATCTCGACTCTGGTTCACGATGACATGCTTTCCTTCCTGCCCGCGCAAGACAAGCTCGCCGTCAGCGCCGGCGGCGGGCGCAATGGGTGGGAAGAGAAGCGTATCGCGGTCATCGACCTGGCGACGGCGGCAAAATCGTACCCGACCCCCAACGGCATGGCCGCGGTCTCTCCGGCCTGGTCGCCCAACGGCACTGCGATCGCCTACTCCGCCGCGCCCGGCCCCACCGCCGGCTCCGGGATTGGAGGCGGCGAACCAGCCCGCCGTCTGCTCGCCAAACGGCGCATCTGGGTGGTAGACGCCAATGGCGGCAGTGCGCCCAAACCGCTCACGGGCGACTCCCGCTATCGCGATGAGGAGCCGGTGTGGTCCGCCGACGGCCAGCGGATTCTGTTCTGCCGCATGGCCGACGACAATAGCAAGACGCTCTGGCTGATGCGCGCCGACGGAACCGATGCGGTTCAACTGGCCGGTCCACTCTATATCGACCCGGGGCCGCAGGGCGTCGACAACTCGTGGTTCGGCTACTACGGCTACATTTCATGGCGTGACGTCTTCGACACCCGGTTAAGATAGTGGTGGAGACACACGTTGAAGAAGCTGCTGCTCTTGCTCGTGCTGGTGGTCGCGGCCGTGATCGGCTGGGGGGTCTTTCGAAAAAATGCTCCGCCCCAGGTGAATTTCACGCGGGTCAAGCGCACCACGCTGGTGAGCATGCTCTCCACCAACGGTAAGGCCGAGCCTCTCGAATGGCAGGCGGTGCACGCGGAAACCGCCGGCCTGGTGAGCCAGGTCGCGGTACGGGAAGGTCAGCGCGTGGCCAAGGGCGCGGTGCTGGCTGCGATTGTCGATCCCTCGCTGGCGGCCGACGTGGCCGCCGCCGAGGCCAAAGTGGCGGAGGCGCGCGCCAACCTGGCGGCCCTCGAAGCGGGCGGCAAGCCGGCGGAGCTGGCCGGCATCGAAAACAATCTGGCGCGCGCGCGTTTCGACCTCCAGCAGCACCAGAAGGAGCGCGACGCGCTGAAGCGGTTGCTGGAGAAACAGGCCGCCCTTCCCGTGGACGCGGAGACCGCGCAGGATAAGGTGCGGCAATCCGAACTCGAAATCGAAGGCCTCGAGAACCGCCGCAAGTCGCTGGTGGACCGTTCCGAAGTGGCCGCCGCCCGCGCGCGCTTGCAGGATGTCGAAGTGGCCCTGAGCCTGGCGCGGCAGCGCGCCGGCCTGAACACGCTGCTGGCGCCCATGGCCGGTGAGATCTACGGCCTCGCCGTGCGCCCCGGCGCGTATCTGAACGTGGGAGACCTGGCGGCCAGCGTGGGCCGGCTCGACCGACTGCGCGTGCGCGTCTACGTCGATGAGCCGGAGCTGGGACGCGTGGTGGAAGGCCAGCCGGTCACCATCACCTGGGACGCTCTGCCCGGCAAGCAGTGGCGCGGAACGGTGGAGCGGAAGCCCGCCTCCATTCAGGCGCTGGGCTCGCGCCAGGTCGGCGAAGTGGTTTGCTCCATCGAGAATCCCGGCCGCGAATTGATCCCGGGCGCCAACGTCAATGCGGAAATCCGCACGGCGGTGGTGGAGGGCGCGCTGGTGGTCCCCAAGGAGACCTTGCGCCACGATGCCCAGGGCGACTACGTGTTCGCGCTGAACGGCGACACCATCGTCCGCCGTCCCGTCAGGAAAGGCGCCTCGAGCGTCACCGCCATCCAGGTGGTCGAAGGGCTGGCGGATGGCGATGCCGTGGCGCTGCCCTCCGACCTTCCGCTGAAACCGGGCGACCGCGTGTCCGCCGCGATGTAGAATAGCAGCTTCATGTCCCAAAATGGACCTTCCTCGGGCGCGCTGGTCGGTGAGCGCAAGTACGCCTGGTATCGCGAGCTGAGCGGGTACCACTGGTTCGTGATCGCCGTCTGCAGCATGGGCTGGATGTTCGACACCATGGCCCAGCAGCTCTTCAACCTGGCTCGCCGGCCGGCCATGCACGACCTGCTGGGCGGCGGGGCGAGCGATGCCACCATTTCCGAGCAGGCCGGATACGCCACCATGATCTTCATGATCGGGTGGGCCATCGGCGGGATCTATTTCGGCGTCCTCGGAGACCGCCTCGGACGCGCCAAGACCATGATGATCACCATCTTGTCCTACACCATTTTCACCGGTCTAAGCGTGTTTTCCACCAGCGTCTGGGACTTCAATGTGTACCGCTTCCTGTGCGGTCTCGGCGTGGGCGGCCAGTTCGCGGTGGGGGTATCGATGGTGGCGGAAGTGGTGCCGGACCGCGCGCGGCCGTACGCCTTGGGGCTGGTGCAGGCCTGCTCGGCAATCGGCAACATGATCGCCGCGCTCACCGGCATTGTTCTGGGGCAGATGGAGGCAGCCGGCCAGATCGCGGGCCAGTGGCGCTACCTGTTCCTGGCCGGCGCCGTGCCCGCCCCGCTGGCTCTGGTGGTCTTCATGAAGCTCAAGGAACCCGCCCAGTGGCTGAAAGCGCGCGCCGAGAAGAAGCGCATGGGGTCTTTCCGCGACCTCTTCGCCGAGCCCCGCTGGCGCCGCAATGCGATTGTCGGCATGCTGCTGGCGTTTTCCGGCGTGGTGGGCCTGTGGGGGATCGGCTTCTTCAGCTACGACCTGCTTCGTCCCGTGCTCGAGAAGGCCTTCCGCGCCCAGGGTCTCACGGGAGCGGCGTTGGCGGGCAAGACCGGCACCTGGATCGGGATCACTTCCCTGCTTCAGAACCTGGGCTGTTTCTTTGGCGTCTACGCGTTCACTTATCTGACGAACTACACCGGCCGCAAGAAAGCGTTCGCGGTCAGCTTTGTAGCCGCCATGCTGGCCACCGCCTACACCTTTTGGAAATTGAAGGAACTCAGCCAGATCTTCTGGATGATTCCGCTGATGGGCTTCACGCAGCTATCACTGTTCGGCGGCTACGCCATTTACCTGCCCGAGCTTTTCCCCACGCGGCTGCGCAGCACCGGCACGAGCTTCTGCTACAACGTCGGCCGCCTGGCCGCGGCCGGCGGACCGCTCACTCTAGGTCTGCTGACCAGCCGGGTCTTCGCCGGACACGCCGAGCCCATGCGCTACGCGGGCGTCACCATGTGCCTGGTATTCCTGGTCGGCCTGGCGGCCCTGCCCTTCGCACCGGAGACCAAGGGCGAGCCGCTGCCGGAGTAGCAAAGCGGGGACTGCTACCAATTCCGCCGGTTGCTCACGTTGCTAGAATGTCGCCATGCCCTACCAACAAGCACGAGATTTGACGAGCTACATTGCGGCATACGCTCCGCTTTTGGCCGTCCTAGTTGCCGTTGGGGTGGCACTCATGCAGTACTACCTTCAGCGAAAGCAGTGGGAGCAGCAGATGTTTGCCAAGCGCTTTGAAGTGTACGCAGCCGTTGGCCGCTTTCTTTCCGCTGCGCTCAACAGCCATGGCCGCTTGGACAGTGCAGAGTACGACCGGTTTGTCTTTGAGATTCGTCCCGCTAAGTTTATGTTTGGCTCCGACGTGGCGACCTTTATCCACGAAATTAATGGGGCGATTTCACAAGAGGACGCTGTGCCCGGAACATACGGCAAGTACGTCCAGCGACTGGAACCAGATGATCTTGAAGGTGAGGGTGATCTGACGACGCCCATTATGCGGTGGGGCTTCAGAGCAGAAGTGGCTTTTGGTCCGTACCTTCAGATCCACCACGACCAGAGCTGGCTTGCACGGTTCGTCGCTCGCGTCGATCGGTGGGTTGACGAAAGACCTCATATTCTGAAGTCCCGTTATGATTCCTGATCAGCAAACCAGAAGATCGGCTCGATCATCGACTTGTCGAAGACCCGCACCGAGCCCGTGCGGAAGACCGCCAAGGAAATCTGAAATCTCGTGAGAAGCGCCTTCGCATAAACTTTACCGGAGTTCAAGGTCTCCCGCTCCGACAAACTTCACCGATGGCCTTTTCCTGACAAAGCCTTCCGAGTATACTGTTCTTGCGGAGTGCCAATGGAACTCTCGGACGAACAGAAGAAGCGCATCCTCGAAGAAGAACAGCGACGAATAGCGGAAGAGGAATACCGGACGCAGGTGCGGCGGGATTTGGAAAGTCGAACCGTGAGCGCCAATCTGGTACCGGCGAAGTCGAGCGCCTTGAAATATGTCCTAATCGCTTTGGGAATTGTTGTCACGCTCTGCGTCGGGATTCTCATTGGCGTCCGTCGCCAGTCCAGCGATCAAGGCTCTTCAGACCCGTCCAAAGCCGCTTCTGGAGTACGGGAAAGGGCAGCGGAAAAGTCGGAGAAGCCGTCGCCCATAGCGCCAGCCAAGCTCACCACGGCTCAGATTGCAGATCGGGCAACACCTTCAGTCGTTATCGTCGAAAACTTCAATGAAAACGGGGGGAAAGCGGGCCAAGGGAGCGGCTATGTGTTTTCTAGCGATGGAATTGTCATCACGAATTATCATGTAATCCGAGGGGCCAAGTCGCTGGATGTCAGGATGCCGGGTCAAGAGCCATATCGGGTCAATTCGGTGCTTGGCTATGAAATCGACCATGACGTTGCCGCCCTGCAATTGACGGGCAGTTCGCTCCCCGCGCTGTCAACCGAGACTATCGCAGAACCGAAGGTCGGAGACAGGGTGGTGGCTATTGGTGCGCCTCTTGGACTTGAGAGCACCGTTAGTGAAGGCATCGTCAGCGCCTTGCGGGATGCTGGCACGATGCACATAATTCAGACCACCGCCTCGATTTCGCCCGGTTCCAGTGGTGGGCCGCTTCTAAACGAGTATGGGAAGGTGATTGGGCTGACCACATCCACCGTGCGAGACGGTCAAAGCCTGAACTTCGTGGTCTCGGCAAAGCATGTTTTCGAACTCCTGAGCCGCCGACAGCCGATGTCGCTGGAAGAGATGCTGAATCAGACACAGGTGTCGGAGCCGTTACCATCAAGCACGATGATGGTCTCGGCGCGGAACGCCGTGCAACTGTCGTTCGCAGTCAACGGCCAGCAGGGGGCGCTGCTGGAAGGGACGTACACGGTAACCGGTGGCTCCGGGAGAGACGTCGGCGTATTGCTGGCGGGTCCGGGCGGCTCCGTGATCGTCAACAGCGGACGTGTGTCGGGATCCGGTCAGTTCAAGCAGCGGCTTCCACCAGGAAAATACACAATCCTGTTTGACAACCGATTCTCAGCTCTGTCATCGAAATCCGTGTCGCCGGATCTGAAGCTCACCTACTACAGATAGCTGGCGCTCCCCTGATGCCTCATCCCCACCACGGCTCGCCTTCCGCCTTGTTGGCCTTCAGGTACTCCTGATTCAACTCCACGCCCAGGCCCGGCTCGGTCGAGACCTTCATATAGCCGTTCTTGATGACAATCGGGTTCTTCGTCGCCCATTGGAAACGATCGGCCCCGGCCGCGCACTCGATGCGCGGGCAGTTGAACACGGCCGCCGCCAATTGCTGCGACGCCAGATTCAACATCAAACCGCTCACATTGTGCAGTGCGATCGGGATGCGGTAGCGCGCCGCCAGGTCCGCAATCATCTTCACGCCCGTAATGCCACCCGAGTTGACGATGTCCGGCTGGAAAATGTCCACAGCCTGATTCTGCAGGAACGGAATCGCCCATTCGGCCAGTTCCATGTTCTCGCCGGTCATGATGGGGATTCGCGTCGCGCGCCGCAGCGCCATCCAACTCTCCGACCACTCCGGCGCCAGCGGATCCTCGAAGAACAGCGGATTGATGGACTCCACCGCCTGCGCCACCTTGATCGCGCTGGGCACGTCAAGCTCGCAGTGGCAGTGCACGTCGATGCCGATCTCGTCGCCAAATGCCTCGCGGGCCAGGGTGTAGGCCTGGTGAACCCGCCGCGCCTCCTCGTCGCCGATGCTGGGAGTGTACTGCTGCATGTCGATCCCCAGCGCGTGGTGAATATCCACCTTGAATGCTTTGAAGCCGTGCGGGTCCGACTTCAACCGCTGGGCGCGGTCGCGCCACTCTTCCTTGCTCAGGTAGTCGCCGCCGGTGGCGTGCGAGTAGAGCAGGATCTCGTCCCGGAAGTTGCCGCCGAGCAGCTTCGACACCGGCTGATTGAGGATCTTACCCGCCAGGTCCCACAGCGCCATGTCGATTCCGCTCAGCACTTGCATCTGGCGCCTGCGCTGCGGATACGCATAGAACATGTTGTGGAAGTGCACCTGGATGGCGAGCGGATCTTTGCCGACCAAAGCGAGGTTGGGCAGACGGCCGGCGCCGTTGTAGGCCGCGATCGCGGACCGGGCGATCGCGCCGGCGGTGTTGCACTCGCCGTACCCGGACAAACCCGCGTCCGTATCGACGCGGATGAGCGTCTGCCCTTGTTTGAGCTGAAGCGCCTGGATCCTGGTGATCTTGCTGAGACCCTGCGCGGGCGCCGCCAAGGCCCGGTAGCGCGCGAAAGAAGCGCCGATGGGCATGGCCAGCGCCGTTTGGAGGAAGTTGCGTCGTGTCAGTCGCATGACTTATTGCACCACGAGCGCCGCCCCCCATTCCGCTCCCGCCACACGCCATCCCATAACCGGACACCTCCGTCCGCGATCCCCTCCGCTACTCAACAGGTTATGGGCGGCACGCGGCGTGCTGATAGTCGTTGCGATGTTTCTGCGCGACTTCCTTCTCGCCTGGCGGAAGCTGGTCCGCCGTCCGGGCGCGGCCTTGTTGGCCGTCATTTCGCTCGCCTTGGCTATCGGGTTCTCGACCGCGGCGTTCAGCGTAGTGGACGCCTATTACTGGCGCGCGCTGCCCGTGAAGGATCCCGGCCGGCTGGCCGATGCCATGGTGCGCGACCGCGAAGGCCGCCTCGACGGGCTCAATTGGGCGGAGGTGCAGGCCATTCGGCAACAGGCGCGTACGCTGGATGGAATCACGGTGCAGAATCGCCAGGGCCCTATGGTGAAGCTGCCCGACCGCGACGACTTTCCCATTACCGCCGGCGTCTCCGACAACTTCTTCGATGTGCTCGGCGTGCAGGCGGCCATGGGGCGGGTGTTTCATGCCAACGCGGGCGCCGACGGCCAACTGGTCCTCACCGACCGCTATTGGAGAACCGCATTCGGCGGCGACTCCGCGATCTGCGGCCGCACGATTTCGGTGGGCCGGGCGGCGCTGACCGTCATCGGGGTCCTGCCCCCGGGCTTCTCGGGAACGATGCGTGGGATCGCCGTCGACCTGTTCGTGCCCCACCAGACCATGTTCGGCTCATTGCGGATGGGCTCACCGGCGGATCCCAAGGATACGCAGTACGAGGCCCTGACCCGTCTGAAGCCCGGCGTGACCCTTGAAGCCGCCCGCCTCGACATGGACCAGGTGCTGCGGCGGCGGGAAGCCGCGGGGCTCGCCCACGAGCCGGGACGCACGGCGGCCGTTTTCTCGTTCACCCGCCCGGAGGCCAAGCCCGAAACCACGCCCGGCGACGTTTTCCCGTGGATCGTGCTGCTGGTCTTGACCATTGCCGCGGCCAATTTCGCCGGTCTGCGGTTGATCGAGAACCAGTCGAGACGGCGCGAGACAGGCGTCCGCCTGGCGCTGGGCGCGGGGCGCGCGGCCCTGCTGCGCCAGCACCTCTCGGAGAGCCTGCTCCTGGCTGGGGTGGGCACCGCGCTGGGATTGCTCCTGGCGGCCTGGCTAATCGATTTCGCTCCGGCGCTGCTGTACGCCGGGCAGCGGTACAGCGAGTACTACATTCGTCTGGACGCGCGCGTGTTCGCTTTCAGCGCGGGTGCCATGTTGCTGGTGGCGGCCATCGGCGCCATCATTCCACTGCGCGATGTGTGGAAGACCGGGGTCATGCCCGCGTTGCAGGCGGTTTCCTCACCATCGGCCAACCGCTGGCTGGCCGCCCTGGTGGTGGTGCAGATGGCCCTCGTCACCGCGGCGGCAAATTCGGCGGGGCTGCTGTGGCGCAGTCTCGAAAACGTGGCCGCGATTCGCCCCGCCATGGACCCGGACCGCAACCTGCTGATCGTGCAAGGCCTCTGGAGCACCGACGGCCCGTTGGCCACTCGTTCCGATCGTCTGGCCGGCGAGTTGAGCGCACTTCCCGGGGTAGTGAGGGTAGCTTACTGCCGCAGAGTGATGCTTGCGGGATCGGAGGGCGGCCAGCGGGTCGCCTTCGAGCGCCCCGGCCAGCCCAAGCTCACCTTCCGCTTCAACCAGGTAAGCCCGAGTTATTTCGCAACCACCGGAGCGCGCGTTCTTAGGGGCCGCACGTTCTCCGAAGGCGATGGCCCGGATTCCACCCTGGTGGCGATGGTGAGCGAGGACTTCGTCCGCAAGTTCTTCCCAGCCCAGGATCCCCTGGGGACCTGGGTGCGGCTTAGCGGGAAGGACCGGCAGATTGTCGGCATTGTCGAAGACGGTCCTTCCGTCGACCTCAAAGAGAACATCGAGCCGTTTGTCTATTTCCCGTTCGCGCAACGGCCGTACCGCGGGGTCACCTATTTCCTCGAAACCACTCGCGACCCGGCGCGCATCGCGGCGCCGGCCCGGGAGCGTATCCGCCAAGCCGATGCGGTCTTCCTGGCGCATGACTTCCTCACCCTGTCGCAACACCTGCGCGCCCAGCGCAGCGAAGAAGAACTGGCAGCGGACGTTTGCAGCGGTATGGCGCTTTTGTGCATCGTGCTGGCCGCGGCGGGCCTCTTCGGCGTGACGCTCTACGCCGTGGGACGCCGTACGCGCGAATTCGGAATCCGCGTGGCCATGGGCGCCACTCCCGCGCTGCTGGCCCGTCAGGTGATTCGCGAAGCCTTGCGGCTGGCGCTGGTGGGAGTGGCGCTGGGCTGCGGCCTGGCGCTGGCCGGCCAGCGTCTTCTACGCGGCCTGCTCTTCGGCATCAACCCCTGGAATCTCTGGATGCTGTTATGCGCCGTGGTGCTGGTGACCCTGGTGGCGCTGGCGGCATCCGCCCTCCCCGCCCGCCGCGCCGCGCGAGCCGATCCCATCGCGGCGTTGCGGATGGAGTAGCGGCCGCAGTGCGCTGGGATCGGCGGCTTTGGAGAGCTATTGGAACGCCCGAGCGGCGCCGAATCGCGCGACCGGCACGATCAGAATGTCGGGCTGTGGGCTGTACGGATGGTCAGCCGTACCCAGGCGAACGTGGGCATAACGATTGAACACATGGTTGAACTCGGCGTCCGGCATTTCCGGAAAGTACTCCCGAAAGAACCGCAGATGCGGCGACAGCAGCACGTGTTGTATCGAGCGAAAGCCCAGTCCATTCAGAACCGCTCCTGGAAAGCCGGGAGCCACCAGCCAACCGCGCGGGTCCTCGCGTTCCATCTTCTCCAGACTTCGGATGATTGGGGTATCGCGAGAGACAAAGATCTCCCTCGCGGAGAGAATGGGGTTGAAAAAGCCAAAAAGCGCGATATTGGCGAGCACGCATGAATAGACCACGACCTGGCGCGCGGTGAGTTCCCGCCGCCGGGCGAGGAATAGGCAGGCGGCGAAAACAGGCAGGATCAGGAACTCCGTTCCGGGCGTGTTCCGCCAAGCGAGGGACCATACATACTTCGATGAGAATATCGAGGCCAGGACAATCGCGAAAAAGCCGCAGATGCGGGGAACCGTAAGGACAACGCCACAGGCATTCAGCAGCAACAGGCAGAGCAGCGTAACCAGGACACCTGCCGGGAACAACATCCTTCGGGCTGGAACGAATTGCCAGAGGAAGATCTTCCCGAAAAACGCCGGCACCGGCAGGAAGATCCAGGCCAGCATCAGCAACATGCCGGCGCCAACCATCGCGGCTCGCCGCCGCGAAAACAGTTGCATCCGCCCCAGGGTAAGTTTCCGAAATGCGGAGTAATCGATAAACGCGATCGCGCCGGCGGGCAGAAAACTGCCGACCACGCCAGACTCGCAGATGTTGGGCAACCCCAGAGCCCGGTACCCATCCTGATTGAAAGCCGGCGAGAACATTCCCATCAGCAGCCGCAAGCTCTCGGTTCCGGAGGAACTGCGCCTCTGGCCGGGGTAGACCGTGTGCATCGTCACCGCCAGCAAGTCCCGATAGTACAGCCCGACCAGGGCGCCGGCGCACGCCAGCGCGCCGGCCATCAGAAACAGTTCTTGCATCCCCCCAGCCGCCTCGTCTCGAAAAGCGCAGCAGACCAGGATCGCGACGAAACCGAGCGCAAGGATCAGGGGCGGATACGCCAGCCCGAAGATCCAGGCAACCACGACGTAAACCAAGAGAACGTATTTCCACCATCTGGGCCGCAGCATCGCGGCGAGCACAACCCACGGGAAGAATCCGAGGCTGGGTCCCACCGTAGTCCACCAGTATTGTGTGTAGCCGCAGAAAAAGAGCAGCAGCGCTCCTCCCGCCGCCCATTCATCGGAAATACCTAAACGCCGGAACAACTGGCGGTAGCCATAGAGGAACGAGAACACTTGAAATGCAAAGAAGAACGAGTACGCATAGGAGGGCGGCACGATCATGAACGGCCAAAAGTACGGCTTGAAGATCAACCCCCAATCCATCAACGGCAGCGGGTTCATATTCCGCAGGTCCTCCTGGTAGGGGGACGTTTGGTTGTACCGCCGGAATTGGTTGCGGACGGTTGCCTGTATGTACGGCGTCCAAACCGCCCATTCATCCGAACGGACGTCGCGCGATTCGCCCAACGAGATCCAGTGCGGAGCGGATTCGAAGAGTGGCAGAACCACGGCATACGAAGAGGGCGTCAACTCCGCGGCCACGTAAGCGCTCAGAAGCGCGATGAGCACCCACAGGAGCCAATCGGGCCGTTTCGCAGCCGCGTTCCGGCCCGTCGAGTCGTGCCGTTCTCCGCATTCATCCGAGGTTCGGTTCACTTTAGTTCAGGTCAGGCACTCTTGTGGCGGTGATCTGCCCCGTCCGCTCTGCCAACCTACACTATAACCCTCGCGGATGAGGACTCAATTCCGTCTTTCACCGTGCGATTCGCCGGGTCGCAGTTCTTGCCGGATTCCAGGTTCCGGGAAATGTATGTGGCATTGGGCAGGATTGCCCGCCCCACACTGCTACACTGTCAGTCAGCATGGCTGCCAACGGGGCGACGGGCATCGGTATCGGCGTCGGCGAACTAGCCGGCGAGCGCGAAGTGCGCGAGTGCCTGCAATGGTTCACGCGCGAAAAGCAGTGGATCAGTGAGACGCACCTACAGCTTTGCCGCATCCCCGCCCCTACCTTCCTCGAGCAGGAGCGCGCCGCCTGGTTCCTCGAGCGCTTTCGCGCCTTGGGATGGGATGCCTCGATCGACCGCGCCGGCAACGTCATCGCCGCGCAGGGGTCCGGCCCTTATGTCGCTCTGACCGCGCATCTCGATACCGTCATCGCCCCGCGGAACAAAGACGACATCGCGGTGGAAGCGGATGGCCGTTTTTGCGGCCCGGGCGTCTCCGACAACGGCGCCGGCCTGGCGGCCCTGCTGGCCGTGGCGCGCGCCTGGAAGAATTGCCCCCGGCCCGCGAATCTGGCGGCCAACCTGCTGCTGGTGGCCAACGTCGGCGAAGAAGGCGAGGGCAATCTGCTGGGCATGCGGCACCTCTTCAAACAATCCCTGGCCCGCAAGATCCAGGCCTTTCTGGTGCTCGATGGGGCCAACACCGATTACATCACCTGCCGCGCGCTGGGGAGCCGCCGCTTCGAGATCGCCTTCACCGGCCCGGGCGGCCATAGCTGGAGCGATTACGGCGTCGGCAATCCGCTGCACGCTTTGTGCCGCGCGGTGACCCTGTTCGCCGAAGCGCGCATCGACGGCGCCCCCAAGTCGGCCCTGAATGTGGGCCTGATCGAAGGCGGCTCGAGCGTCAACGCCATCCCTCAAATGGCGCGCGCGAAAGTGGACATCCGCTCCGAGACCAACCAGAAGATGGACGAGCTGGTGGACCTGCTGGGCAGCGCCGTGGACCGCGCTCGCGAACTGGAGAACCAGCGCGCCACCGGTGGCAAGGTAGCGGTCAAGCTGAAGGAGATCGGGTCGCGGCCGGCGGCGACCCTCCCCGAAAACGCCCCCATTCTCCAGTACGTGCGGGCCGTGGACGCGCACCTCGGCATTCGTTCCCATCTGGATTGCTCGTCCACGGATGCGAATATTCCCATGTCCCTGGGAATTCCGGTCATCGCCATTGGCGGTGGGGGCATGGGCGGAGGCGTTCACACCACCGGAGAATGGTTCCGGCCGGATGGGCGCGACCTGGGCCTCAAGCGCATCTTTCTCACCCTGCTCCTGCTGATGCGCGATCCCCAGCCTGGCGGGAGCGGGAGGTGAACCGCCGCAAGGCGGAAGCGGCGCTGGTCCTGAACACCGTGGTCTGGGGAGCCACGTTTGTCCTGGTGAAAGCGGCGCTGCTCGACGTTACGCCCCTCCTGTTTCTGGCGCTGCGCTTCTCCCTGGCCAGCGGGGCGCTTTTGGTGTTGTTCCGCGGGCCCCGTAGGGTGCCCTTCTCCGGGAAGGCCGTGGCCGCGGGGGCGCTGGCCGGCGTCTTTCTCTTCTCCGGGTATTTACTCCAGACACTGGGGTTGCGGCTCATCTCGGCGCCCCGGTCGGCGTTTATCACGGGCTTGATGCCGGTGATGGTACCTTTGCTCGCGGCACTCGTCTATCGAAGCAGGCCCCAGGTTTCCGAGGTGGCTGGGGTGCTGGTAGCTACGGCCGGGCTCGGCCTGATGACGTTTGAGAGTGCCGGTGCCGGCGCCGCCGGTTCCTTCAGTCGGGGCGACCTGCTGACGTTCTTCTGCGCCATTGGGTTCGCCGCCCACATCGTGACGCTGGGCCACTTCTCCGAGAACATGCGATTTCAACTGTTGTCCGTCTCCCAGGTGGGCACCGCCGCGGCGCTCGCTCTCTCGTCGTTCTGGTGGGCCGAGACGCCTCACGTCCGCTGGCGGCCCGCCGTGATCTGCGCCATACTGGTGACGGGGCTGTTAGCGACTGCCCTGGCTTTTACCATTCAGGCGTGGGCCCAGCAATACACCACCTCCACACGGACCGGGTTGATTTACATGCTGGAGCCGGTTTTCGCCTGGATTACGTCGTATTGCATGGTGGGTGAGGGCCTTTCGGGACGCGCCGCCGCGGGCGCCGCTCTCATCCTGGGTGGGGTTGTGCTGGTGGAGCTGAAACCCTTGAATCCGCGGCTGCATCCATCAAGGTAGCGAACTAAACGTAGGAGAGATGAAGGTCCATGAGTATCTTCGACAAATTGCGAACGCAGAAATTTCTTTCGTTCACGTTGGTGCTGTTCACGCTGTCGGTCGGTATTGTGATCGGCACCCTGATCAACTCGGGTGTAAAGGCAGCCAAGGGGGGCCAGGTAGCGCCCGGAGCGACGCCGCTGGTCATCCCCAGCCCCGTGGAACTGTCCAACACGTTCAGCCAGATTGCCAAGCAGGTGGAGCCTTCCGTGGTCAATATTTCCACCACCTATTTGCCGAAGCCTCAGACGCGGCCGACGCCCCGCGGCGGGAAGCGCCAGGTGATGCCCCCGGACGACCAGGATCAGGGCGACAACGGCGGGATGGACGACTTTTTCCAGCGTTTCTTCGGCGGCGGCGGCGGGAGCCCGTTCGGTAACGGTGTTCCCGACATGCCCCAGCGGAAAGGCTACGCTCTGGGTTCCGGCGTGGTAGTGGACGATGCCGGCTACATCCTGACCAATAATCACGTGGTCGACAAGGCCGACCGCATCCAGGTGAAGTTCACCGGCGATCCCACCCAGTACGACGCCAAGGTGGTGGGTGTGGATGCGGCCACCGACCTGGCCGTGATCCGCGTGGAAGGCAAGAAGAACCTGACCGTCGCCAAGATCGGCAATTCCGACGCCGTGCAGGTGGGCGACTGGGCCATCGCCATCGGCTCGCCATTCGGCCTCCAGGCCACCGTGACCGCCGGCATCATCAGCGCCAAGGAGCGCGATGTCGATCCGGAATCGCAGTTCCAGCACTTCCTGCAGACCGACGCCGCCATCAACCCCGGCAACAGCGGCGGACCGCTGCTCAACATCCGCGGCGAAGTCATCGGCATCAACACCGCCATCGCCACCACCTCCGCCTCGCGCGGCTACCAGGGCGTGGGCTTCGCCATGCCCATGAATATGGCGGCGATGGTCTATAACCAGATCATCAAGAACGGCAAGGTGACGCGCGGCGGAATCGGTGTCTCGTTTGTACCGTCCGACACCGACAAAGCCCGCGCCCTGCTGAAAGATGCGGGCGTTACCGAAGGCGTGTTCGTCGAGACGGTGACAGCCGGCGGCGCCTCCGACAAGGCCGGCATCAAGGGTGGCGATATCATCGTATCCCTTAACGGCAAGACGGTTCGCAATGGCACCGATCTGGTCGACACGGTAACCACCACGCCCGTGGGCACTTCGCTCGACATCGGCGTGTTGCGCGACCATAAGCGCCAGAGTTTCCACGTGGTGGTCGGCGATCTGGCGCAACTCTTCCCGGAGAAGTTCGGCACGGGAAGCGGCGACGAATCGAATAAGGCCGAAGCCTCCGCCGGAAGCCTGGGCATGTATCTTGAAAACCTTACCGACCAGCGGCGCGAGAACCTGGGCCTCAAGGAAAAAGGCGGGGTCCGGGTCTCTTCGGTGATACCCGACTCCTTCGCCGAAGAGATCGGCCTGCTGGCGGGCGATGTGCTGACTTCCATCAAGAATCAACCCATCAATTCCGTCGACGATGTGACGCGCGTCCGCAACACGCTGAAGCCCGGCGATCCGGTCACCTTCCGGGTGCTGCGCAAACCGCGCGGGACCAACGACTGGACCCCGGCGTTTGCCGCCGGCACTCTACCGAACCCTCGCTAGCGGCTTTTTGCTAGCATGGCCGAAACCAAATGTGGGGCGGACGCCTCGTCTGCGCCGGACCCCCTGGTCCGCTCTGTGGGGCAGATTGTTAATCTGCGGCGGATTGTCAATCGGCCTTCCTGTATTCTGCTTACGACGCGCCGGTGGTCATGCCACCGGCGCGGCGCGCTAAACTGAACTCAAACATGCGGATCATTCTGTGCTGGGCGGCCCTTGTCGTCCTGGCGGCGCCCGGTTGGAGCGCCGACGACCCCACTACGGCGAAGAAGGCGGCAACGGCCCCCAGGAAGACCGCGGCCAAGTCGCCCGCCTCGGCGCACAAGGCGCCTGCCAAAAAGGGCGCCACCAAATCGTCCGCATCGGCGACCAGGAAGAAGGCGTCCCCCTCGAAGACCGGAGTCTCGAAAGGGACGGCGGCTTCCGCCGCGAAAGCCGGCCCCAGGACCACCACCTCCGCGGCGCGCCGCGGGAAGAAAGGCCCGCCGGCCAAACGTGTCACATGGCGCAACCGGCAACTGGCACCGACGCCCGAGCGGTACAAGGAAATCCAGGAGGCGCTGGCCGCCAAGGGCTACCTGAATCCCGACGACGCCAGCGGCGCCTGGAACCAGGCATCGGTGGACGCGCTGAAGAAGTTCCAGGCCGCCCAAAACATCGATTCCAACGGCAAGATCAATTCCCTGTCGTTGATCGCGCTGGGCCTTGGCCCGAGGCGCGAAACGGCCCCGCCCAAACCTCCGGCTGCCAGTCCCCCCGCCCCGCAACAGTGATTCCCTGGCTGCTTACTTCGGCGGCGGATCGCCCCGGCCGAGCACCCAAGGGTCGCTATAAACCGTCTTCAGCCGGTCGGCCTGCCGCTCCACTCCGCCGGCCCAGTCCATGAACCACACCCACTTCGGCTGCGACTTGAGCACTTCGGCCGGGGGCGGCGTCCCCACCTCGCCCAGTGCGATGGGCTTGCCGTTGGCCAAATCCAGGATCTCCCAGTAATACCTGTCGTCCAGCGGGCGGTAGTTGTCGTAGCTGACCACGTCGACGAAGCTCTGGCCGGGAAAGAACTGGTGGAACTCGCCGAAGGGGGCCGGACCGTTCTGGTTCCACACCCAAAGCAGGTTGTTCAGGTGGTGGACATTGACCATGCGGTAGTACAGTTCGCGGTAAAGTTGCGCCGTGCCGAACTGGCCCGGACGGCCGCCCCACCAGAAGAAGCCGCCGTTGTTCTCGTGCATGGGCCGCCACAGGACGGGAATGTGGGCGTCCTGAAGCTGCTTCAGGAAACCGGCCGCCGTGTCCATGTACTTTTCCCAACGCTGGTGCAGCGGCGTGTCGGACGTGATCAGCTCCAGCCACTGCTCGTCGGTGAGCCTGGCCTGCACGCTGCCGCGCCAGCTCTCGCTCGCCCTGCCATTCGGGTCCGCCTTGCCTGGCTCTTCCTCCGTGGGTCGAAGCATGTGCCAGCACAGGTAAATGATGGAGCCCGCGGCCGCCTGCTTTTTGGCCTCCTCGATCATCAAGTCGCGATGAACTATGGAGTCCTTGTCCTCGCCGTCCAGGAATCCGAAATCCGATCCCCAGATGGCCGGGTACTTTCCGGTGGCCGCATATACCCGATCGGTATCCAGAGAGCGCTGGTTCGGGAAATTGTGCTGCCCCGATAGGATGCCCTTGCCCGAAACCGCGCACAGAGTCTTCAGCAGCGTCCGCGCTTCCGGTGTGGCGTTGGGGTTGACGGGCTCGCAGTTGTAGGACGGCGGCCCCGGCGGCGTCTGCGGTGGCGCGGCCTGAGAAAAAGCCGTCAGAGCCGTCCCAACCCCGACGGCCAGAGCGATGAGCATGGGTTTCCGCATGTCTTTACCCGATTATGCACCCGCGCCCGGCGCGGCGGACATGTTTGGTAGCTTTGCGATCTGGCTGGTATGATCCTTAAGGTGCGATACATGAGACAAACGGTCCTCCTTGGTTTCTTAGTGGCGTTGGCCTTGCAGGCGCAGCCCTATACCCGCGGCGTCGGCGTCTATCCCGGCGATCCCAGGCAAGACTTCGCCCCCACCCTGGTTCCGGATACGCAGACGTATCGCAACCTCGCGCTCCACCGCGCGGCCTACCAGTCGAGCAGCTACGACTTCTACCACACGGCCCAGTTGACCACCGACGGCATAAAGGACACTACGCTGCCGCGCTGGTTCTCCGTCTCGACCAGCGATCGCGGCACGCTCTCGCGGCAGGAGCGCGAGCACGCGGTGGATCACAACATCACCACCAGCGTGAGGATCGCCGGCCCGCCTTTTTGGATTCAGGTGGAAACCGGCGGCGGTGAAGGTCCCTACGAGGTGGACCGCATCGATGTGACCGGCGGCGGAGGAGGCGGCCGCGGCGGCAGTCAGGCGGCCACCGGCGGAGCCGTCGTGGTCACAGGCTCGGACGATGGACAAGCGTGGAAGGAGCTGGGCCGCGCCACCGGTCCATCCCCCATCTCCGTCGCCTTATCCGCCGCCGCGCACACGCGCTTCTACCGCGTGGCGTATGAGGGCGGCACGGGCACGCAGTGGGGCGTGAGCGAGCTGGCATTCTTCCACAACAACGCGCGCGTCGAGGTGGGCGGCCCGTTCCACTTCACCTCCGCCTGGAAGCCGGCGGGCAACGGAACCGAATGGGTGTACGTCGATCTGGGCGCCGCCTGCACCTTCGACCGAGTGGTTCTCGACTGGATCCGCCGCGCCGCCGAAGGCTCCGTTCAGGTTTCCGACGACGCCAGGAATTGGCGCACCCTGCAAGCGCTGCCTGCGTCTGGCGGCCCGGTGGACGACCTCAAGCTGGCGCAGCCGGCCAGCGGGCGATACGTCCGCGTCCTCGTCGCCAAGCCCGCCACGCCCGATGGTTATGTCCTTAGCGAACTCGAGGTCTACGGACGCGGTGGTCCCGTGCCCATGCCCCACGCAGCGCCCGCCGCGGATGCCAACGGACGGCTCCAGCTTTCCGGCGGCGCCTGGCGCATCCAGCGCGATTCGCTGGTCGCCGCCGACGGCCCGGCGCTCTCCCGGCCCGGCTTCCAGGACAAAGACTGGCTGGTGGCCACCGTGCCCGCCACCGTGCTCTCGAGCTATTGGAACGCCGGAGCGATTCCGGACCCCAACTACGGCGACAACATCAACACCCTCTCCGATTCGTTCTTCTATGCCGATTTCTGGTACCGCAACGAGTTCATCGCGCCGCCCCTGCCCGCCGGCCGCCACGCCTGGCTCCATTTCCGCGGCATCAACTGGAAGGCCGAGGTATACCTGAACGGCGAAATGCTAGGCGGCATCGACGGCGGATTCATGCGCGGCGAGTTCGATGTCACCAGACAACTCAAGCCCGGCGCCCGGAATGCCATCGCCGTCCGCATACGGAAGAACGCGACGCCCGGCAGCGTCAAAGAGAAGACCTGGGAGAGCCCCGATCCCAACGGCGGCGCGCTCGGCGCCGACAATCCCACCTATCACGCCACCGCCGGTTGGGACTGGATCCCCTCCGTCCGCGGCCGCGATATCGGCATTTGGAGCGACATCTACCTCGACTCGAGCGGCTCCGTCACCATCGAGAATCCGTTAGCGACCACCACCCTGCCGCTGCCCGATACCAGCCGCGCCGATGTCACTATCGAAGCTACTCTGCGCAACAGCGGCTCGACCGCCGTGGCCGGAACGCTACGCGGCCGCTTCGGCGATCAATCCTTCGATATCCCGGTCACTCTCGAAGCGTCGCAGGACAGACTGGTGAAACACACCCTGCAACTCGCCAATCCGAAACTGTGGTGGCCCGCCGGATACGGCGAGCAGAACTTATACAAGGTTCAATTGACCTTTGAAACGGCCGGCAAGAGTATCTCCGACAGCAAGGCGTTCCAGACCGGCGTGCGCCACTTCACTTATACCGACGACAATTCCGCGCTCAAGATCTTCATCAACGGCCGGCGGTTCATCGGGCGCGGCGGGAACTGGGGCTTCCCCGAAGTCAATCTGCGCTACCGCGCGCGCGAATACGACGTGGCCGTGCGCTACCACAAAGACATGAACTTCACCATGATCCGCAACTGGGTGGGACAGACCGGCGACGACGAATTCTTCGACGCCTGCGACAAGTACGGCATCGTGGTCTGGGAAGATTTCTGGCTGGCGAATCCCGTCGAC
>Ga0182021_10001601_pt1 | contig 26183 bp, 10 predicted proteins | sample 612E3MmetaG_FD_120493 | JGI IMG/M metagenome (GOLD analysis project Ga0182021, IMG submission 120493) | Permafrost microbial communities from Stordalen Mire, Sweden - 612E3M metaG (Illumina Assembly) | ecosystem: Environmental > Terrestrial > Soil > Wetlands > Permafrost | place: Sweden...
TCCCAGTAGTTGCAGAACTTGTCCCAGCAGACCTGTACGTTGATGCCCATTACCATGTTCGGGTTGTCGGCGGGCTTGCCCTCGGCTTTCCGCTTGTGCTGCCAGCGGCGCTTCAACGCGAGACCGGCCAGCATCGCCGCCTCGCTCGAGCCTGTCGTCGAGCACCCGGTCGACTGGTCCTTGTCGGGGGCGTTCCAGAGGTGGCTGAGCATCCTGATGCACCGCATCTCCATCGCGGCGGTCTGCGGGTACTCGTCCTTGTCGATCATGTTCTTGTCGAAGCACTCGGCCATTAGCTCCTGCGCCTTGGGGTCCATCCATGTGGTCACGAAGGTGGCCAGGTTGAGGCGCGAGTTGCCGTCGAGCATCAGCTCGTCATGGACTATCTGGTAGGCCGCGAGCGGGTCCATCTCTTCACTGGACAACTCGTGCCTGGGTACTTCACTGCCCCATGAAGTGAAAATCGTATCAGCGACATCCCGCTTGCGCTGTGCCGGTCCCTTTGGATGCTTGAGTGCCATATGTTTGTTCCTCCCCTGTCCCTGCTTGACGAAAGTTTGAAATACGGGTCTCAGGTCAACGTCATCCTGCCCATCTTCCGGGTCTGGAATGCCCGGTCGTTGCCGTCCCTCCCTGCCTCCTTGCCCGGACTCCCGCGGACAGTCCTCTAAGAATCTTCAATTGGTTCCACGAAACCCCTCCCCGCGGCGTTGCGTCTTTCCGTTTATAGACGACTTGAACGTGAAGGTTTATCGTATTGCCATGATCAAAAAACTGGCAGTCGTCATGTGCATGTTCGTGGTGCTGACCGTTGCCGCTGCAACCGCCGGCTGCAGCGCCAAGCAGGCGCTCAGGTCCGCCGCGCAGATCGCAAAGAAGACTTACTACGATACCGTCCCCGACAGCTCGATCAAGGTCGGCGATATCGACGTCTCGTACAAGATGTTCGGCGATGGCGCCCCACTTGTTATGATTACCGGCTACAGCACGACCAAAGACACGTGGAGCCCCGAGTTCCTGCAGGCACTCGCTTCGAAATATAAGGTCATCGTCTTTGATAACAGGGGCATGGGCAAGACGACCGCCGGCACCAAGCCGTTCACCATCGACCAGTTCGGCGACGATACCGCCGGCCTCATCGACGCTCTCGGCTTCGGCAAAGCCAACGTGCTCGGATGGTCCATAGGTGGCGACATCGCGCTCAGCGTGGTTGTCAATCACCCCGACAAGGTAATCAAGCTGGTCAGCTATGCCGGCGACTGCGGGGGTAAACAGAAGATCCCCTCGCCGAAGTACAAGGACATCCTGAAAAGCCTGCAGGACGTGAAAGCGCCCGCCAAGACGGTTCTGGCCGCGCTTTACCCCGGCTGGTTCATGGAAGCCAATCCGGATTACGCCGCGCAGTTCCCCTGGCCGCGCGAGCTCTCCAAGCCCGAGAACATCGAGAAGCAGAACCAGGCATACGAGACATGGGCCGGTGTCTACGATAAGTTGCCTTCCATTTCGAGGCCGGTACTGGTATCGGGAGGTGATCTCGACGTCTCCACGCCGTGGGCCAACGCCCCCATCCTCTACAAGAGGATACCCGGCGCCAGGGTCGCCGAGTTTAAAGGCGCGGGCCACGGCCTTCAGTACATGTACCCCTACGATTACGCCTACGCGATAACAAACTTCCTGTCCTCGAATTGACACGCGTTCGCTTCAGGAGCGAGCCCAACGTCAGATGACCGGAGTTTCGACTTTCTCGCGCGTGGGGCCTTGCACGACAAGGCTTCTGGATTGGTGTAATGACTTTTTCGATTTCTCTTTGGGCAAGGTGAGCAAAGCCAGGACGATGCCGACTCCCGAGACCCCTGCCCAGATCGCGACCGCCCTCGCGCGCGCCGGCGGTCGGAAGATGTTAGTGATGAGCGAGAGCGTCGCCGGAGCCAGCAGGCCTCCGCCGATACCCTGTAAGAGGCGCGCCGCGATCAGCGATACGGCGCTCGTCGAGAGCCCCGCCCAGACAGACCCGGCTATGAAGACCGCCATTCCGATCAACAGGCACTGCTTGCGCCCATACTTGTCCGCGAGATTTCCCGCGAATAGTATCGCTACCCCGAACATGATGATGTAGCCGGAGTTGATCCAGACCAATTGCACGTTAGTGGTGTTTAGCGACCTGGTGATGCTCGGGATGGCGACGTTCAGGATCGTGCCGTCGATACTCGCCATTATCAGGGGAATGCACAGCGCGACCAGCGCCCACCAGTCCTTACTGGCAGGTTCCATATCCGCTGATTCGGACAGCGTGGTTTCCTTTTCGTCAGCTATGCTCCTCCCTGTTCGCGAGGGCGGGAAGCGCCTCGCGGCTAACAGGGGGTGCTTCTCTGAAAAGCTACTGTACAGTGATGGAGAACACGCGCTCTTCGGTCGGCTTCGCGCCTTTATCGTTCGGCCGCACGTATTGCATCTTGATGTCGTCCTGGCCTTTGCCTACGGCTTTGAACGTCCAGATCTCGACCCCGCCGGCCCCAACTTTGGTTGCACCCGATTGTGAGGGCTGATAAACGGAACTGGCCTTCTTCACCACTTTGTTATTGAGCGGCTCGGCAAGCTGCCATTGAAACCCCGTGGTGGGGTTTGACTGGAGGCTGATGGTAAAATCCTGGCCTGCCTTGACATTCATGGTGCTGCTGGTCCCCTTGGACTTGCTCGTGCTGCTCGAACTCCCGCAGCCCGATAAAGCCACTGCCACGCCCAAAGCAAGGGCGCAGATTATTAACGCAGGCCTCAAAGTTCTGCTGCAAACGCGCATGTTCAAGAAAGACCACTCCTTTCAGAAACACCGGCCCTGATGTCCGGCGAAACCGCCATCGTCCGCTCATTTATCTATCTTCCTGCTGTCGCTGTGCCACCCACCCTCAAGGGTCGAGCCCGGTGGTCGAATGACCGCCCATCATCTCGTAAGGTTGTATTCCGGCACGGACGCGCTTGTCCCAGTACATGGAGCGCTCGACAACCACGGTCCCCTTGGCTTCGACCAGCGTCGAGACGTGAAAGTCGCCGGGCACGTAGTCGCTGATGCGTATAGTGTAGCGCGAGTTGGGCTGCAGTGTGACCTTGACTGGCGGCCTGGGCCCGCTGGCTGTCATGAAAGTCACGTTCGCCGTAGTACTCGTGGTGTTCGGGTTTGATATCAGTATCCAGGTATCGAAGCCGCCCCCGGTCGAGCCTTCGGGCACGGTCCACTTGATACCGCTGCGCGTCACCGCCGTGGTGGAAGTCCCCTCGAGCATGTGCGGTATGTCGGATGCCGTCCGCTTGTCCCAGTACATCGACCGCTCGACCACCACGCCCTTGTCCGCTGTCACCTTGGTAGAGACGCCGAACGTGTTTGGCACGTAGTCGTCGACCTTGAAGGTGTACCTGGACTTGGGCGGCATATTCACCTGCTTCTCTGCGGCGATGCCTTTCGATGTCATGAAGGTGGCCTTGACCTTAGCCCAGCTATTGTTCGGGTTCTCGACAGGGATCCGGGTCATGAAACCGCCGCCGGTCGAGCCCTCCGCGCAGAACCATTCCTTGCTGAGCACGGCGGAGCCGCCGCTCGAGTGGCCTCCCTTCATCTGGTAAGGCTGCAATGCCTGGGCGTTCGGGTCCCAGTACATGGAGCGCTCGCCGACTATGGTGACGTCCGAGTCGAGCTCAGTGCTGACCTCAGCCTCGTTCGGCAACAACGCGTTCACATGGATGGTCTGCCGGCTGCGCCCGGATACGGTAACAACGCCTGCGTACTTCTCCCCCTTCGGGGTCTGCAGGTGGACCGTGACGTGGGCGGTAGCGGTCCCCGGGTTGGCGACGAGCACCCAGGTGTCGAAGCCTGGCGCCGTAGACCCCTCCGGGAACCAGATCGTCTTGCCTATCCCGCCTGCGCTACCTGCCTGGTCCAGCGCCACGCCGAGGTTTGAATTCCCGGCTTTCATCTCGTACGGCTGCGGGTGGCCCGGGACACCGGTCGCGCCCCAGAACCGCTTGTCCCAGTACATCGAGCGCTCGGCAACAACTGGCTGGTCCGAGTCCACAAATGTGGACACGTGGAAATCGTTGGGGACATAGTCCTGTATGCGGATGGTCGACCTGGTCTGTGGTTCAAGCGTTATCGGGATCGGGGTTCGCGGGCCGGCCGCCGTTGCGAACGTGATCTGCGCGTTTGCCTTTACTGTACCGGGGTTCTGCAACAGGATCCACGTGTCGAAGCCGCCGCCCGTCGATCCCTCAGCGATGAACCAGTGCTTGGCTCCCAGCACCTTTCCTGTCGTTATGGACGCGCTGCCCGAAGCCGTGGGTACCTGGTCACCGTTCTCATCGACCGCGCCCGAGACACGCGCAGTGTCTGTCGTGTTCGGTGAGCCACCCGTCTTGAGAACCTTGAACGTGACCTCGACTGTCTTGTGCGCGCCCACCGCAAGGCCCGAGCCCCCGGAGATGTCCGTCCAGGAAACGTGGCCGGAGTTGGTGGACGTCGGTGACACAGAGGCTCCAATGAACTGCATGTAAACGGGGTTGTACGTATCGGTCATGGGGACGTGTCCCGTCACAGCGGTGTTTCCGCTGTTGGTAACGGTTATGACAAAGACGACGTCCTGATACACGTCGATCGGGCTCTTCTGGCCCGCTTTGATCTGCTTGTCCACCGTGATCTTCGGGTTGGTCACGGTGAGCCCGCTGTTCGTGACCTGGCCGGAGACCGGGACGCCGTGCGCGTCCGTCGCATTCGCGCTTGCGCTGTCATTTGTGTTGGGCGGCGAGCCCGCCTTCAGCGTCGTGAAGTTGACGGTGACGTCGATCGAGGCGCCGACCGCGATCCCTGCCCCCGCGCTCACGTCGTTCCAGGTCAGGGTCCCCGCGGCGGCACTGCTCGGGGGCGGCGTGGCGCTCGCGTACTGCAGGTAGGCCGCGTTATAGGTGTCAGTGAGGTGGACCGGGGCGTTAACCGCCGTATCACCGTTGTTGCCCACGTGGATCGTGTAGCTCGCAGCTCCTCCGGCCGGGATGATGCCGCCCTGGTGGTTCAGCGTCTTGGTGATGGTGATGCCCGGGCTGGTTATGACCAGCTGGTTGTTCGTATCGCTTCCCGAGACCGGGTTGTGCTGATCGTCCTCCGTGGTGACGGCAGCCTGATCGTCGGTGCTGGGTGTCGAGCCGGCCTGCAGTGCCTGGTAAGTCACTGTGACCGAAGCGCTCTGCTGCGGGTTGAGTCCGCTACCACCGCTGATGTCCGCCCACGCGACGTTCGGCGGCACGGGCGGGTCAGGAACTGGCGTCTGGTTGGAGCTTACGTACTGCAGGTAGGCATGGTTGTACGTATCGACGACGGGCACCACGGGTATCCTGGTGTTGCCCTGGTTGGTGACCTGGATGGTGTAGGTCAACTGGCCGCTGACGGGCACGTAGGTGCCGCCGCCGTTGATCGTCTTGGTCACATCTACCGCGGGGTGTTGTTTAACGGTGATGTCAGCGCTACCGGATGCTTCCGGCAGGTTGCTTCCTCCACCGTCCTTGCCGAAACCGGTCCCGGTGTTCGTCTTGGTACCGTATGCCGCCCACTGGTCCACCTTCATCTGGAACTCCAGCGTGAGCTGCTGGCCCGCGGCCAGGGACGCGTTGAGGTTCCACGTGAAGTCGGGAGAGGTCCCCGTGGGATCTGCTAACGATGAGCCTCCCGGCCAGCTCGCGCTGGTGCTTCCCGTCACGTAGCTGAAGTGCGGTGAGGGGATGGTGTCCCTCACGCCCACGTGGCTCGCGGTGGCGTCGCCGTTGTTTGTCACCGTCAGTCGGTAAGTCACGTTCTCGCCCCAGTCGGGGTTGCCCCCGGAGACCACGGTCTTGCTCATCGCGAGGGCGGGTGCCCTGAGGGTTATGTCGCGGCTTCCGGACACAGAATCGTACTGCCTTGCGTTCGAGTTGGGCTGAAGCAGGCTGTAGTATGCGGCGATGGCCGCTGAGTTAGCTATGGTCGTTCCCTGAGCCACCCCGCCATTCACCGTCGCCTGGTAGGTCAGCACTTCCTGCTGCCCGCCGTCGAGCGGCCCCGGGATCCCCGCCTGGAAGTCCCAGGACAGGTTGTTGCCGGAAGCGTTTGCGCCCGGGCCGGTGATCGAGCCCGGCACGTAGGTCAAGGACGCGTTGACGGCGTCCTGCACGACGATGTTGTAGGCGGGCCAGTCGCCCGTGTTGCGCACGGTGACCGTATAGGTGACCGTGTCGCCGGCTGCCGGCGTCGCGTCGCTCACCACCTTGCTTATTGTCACGACGGGCTCTCGCACCGTCACGTCGCCCGCGGTGCCCATTGCGCTATGGCTGCCGCCGCCAGACGCCGCGTCGTTCCAGGTGACGCTGGCACTGTTGCCGAACGTGTCACCGCTCTTTACGTTGCTCCCACCGTTGTAGGTCTTGTCCACCCGCACGTGTATCGCGAGCGTGATGTTCGCGGGGCTGTCCGTGCTGTTCGTGTAGTCGCCGATGCTCCAGGTGACGCTGGTGGTGCCGTCCGGGTTGGCGACGGAACTGGCGCTGCCCACCAGTGTCGTAACGCCGGTTACGCTCAGCCCGTCGGGGATGGTGTCCGTCGCCTGGGCACCATAGATGGTCGTCCGGGTGGGTACCGTGGCTGTGACCGTGTAGTCGAACGCGTATCCGATGCCGGCGTCGCCGCCCGGCGCGTTCTGCGTCTTGGCCGCCGTTGCCAGCTGGACCGTGATCGCCGACGTTTTGGTGTTGTCATCCGCGGGGTTTGCTGTCCTGTTGGTCTGCCTCCCGTTGGAACCGGACCACGAGTTGTAGGCGATCGAGGCCAGGCTTGTCAGCGTGGCTCCGGATCCGGCGTCCTGCGAGGCGCTGGCCGTATAGCTCACCACCAGCTGGTTGCCTCCTCCCGGCTGGATGTTGCTCGCACCCGCCGATCCCGCCGTAAGGTCGATAGTCAGCGCGCCGGTGCCAGGGTCCCAGTTCACGGTGTAGTCCTGCCCTGCAATGAGGGTTGCCCCAGCCAGGGTCACGCTGGTTACTGAAGGAGTGTTGCCCCTCATGCCTGCCGGAAGAGTGGCTACTGCCACGTTCTGATAGGACGTGCCGGTACCAGTATTCTGGACCGTCATCGTGTAGTGGACCGCCTGGTTTCCGGCCACCGGTCCGGCCGCATCGTTTGCCAGGGCCGTCACCAGGTGCGGCTCAGTGGCCGTGACGTCCGTGGCGGACGCCGAGGAAGTGTTGTGATTGCCTCCCGTAGCCGCGTCGTCCCAGCTCAGGTTGGCGGAGTTCGCGAAGGTTGCCTGGGGAGGCAGGCCGCTCACCGGGGTGCTGTCATGGAACGCCGTCTTGATGAGCACGTCGATGTGGAGCTGCACCTGCCGGGTCGCACCCGAGGTGTTGGTGTAGTCGCCGATGTTCCAGCCCACGGCGGTCGTGCCGGTCACGGGGTTGTAGGTAGCCGTCACCGTACCGATGACCTGTGGGCTACCGTCCACATAAGTTGACGTTCCGTCGACCGCGAGCCCATCCACCATGGTGTCCGTCGCAGACGCGTTATAGATGGTCGTGTTCGCCGGCACCGCCACGGAGACTGTGTAGGTGAACGGCTGGCCGATGTTGGAGTTATTGCCGGCCGCGTTTTGCGTCTTGGACATCGAAGCCGACTGCACCGTTATCGACGACGTCTTGGTGTTGTCGTCCGCGGGGCTTGCGGTCCTGTCGGTCTGCCTCCCGTTGGAACCGGACCACGAGTTGTAAGCGATCGACGCAAGGTTGGTCAGCGTGGCTCCGGCTCCGGCGTCCTGTGACGCGCTTGCAGTGTAGCTGACCACCAGTTGGTTTCCGCTGCCCGGCTGGATGTTACTGGCCCCGGCGGACCCCGTAGTAAGGTCGATAGTCAGGGCGCCGGTACCCGCGTCCCAGCCCGTCGAGTAGTTCAAGCCGGCCGTAAGGAAGCTGCCGCCCAGCATTACGCTCGTGACGGTCGGGGTATTACCTCTCATTCCGGCAGGCAGGGTGTCCACCAGGACGTTCTTGTACGCGGCGGAAGTGCCCGTGTTCTGGATGGTGAGCGTGTAATGCACAGCCTGGTTCCCCACGACCGGGCCACTGGCGTCGTTCGACTTGGCCATGACGAGATGCGGCTCGGTGGCGGTCACGTCCGTCGCCGACCCCGAGGAGGTGTGATGGGTACCGCCGGAGGCCGCGTCGTCCCAACCCAGGTTGGCGGAGTTGGCGAAGGTCGAGGCCGGCGGCAGGCCCTGTACAGGGTTGCCGTCGTGGAACGTCGTCTTCATATGGACGTCGAGGTGCAGCTGGAGCTGCTGGGTCGCGCTCGTGATGTTGGTGTAGTTGCCGATGTTCCAGGCTATGGACGTTGTCCCGTCGCCCTGCGGCGTGACGGTGACCGTTCCGATGGTCTGCGGGCTGCCGTCCACGTAAGTGGAGGTGGCGTCTACCGCCAGGCCGTCAGGCACAGTGTCGCTCGCGGAGGCGTTGTAGACGCTCGTGCGCGAGGGAACCGAGACGCCGATGGTGTAGGTGAACGGCTGCCCGATGCTCGAGGCGTTCCCCGTGGCATTGCTTGCCTTGCTGGCCGTGGCCGACTGGACCACGATCGAGGAAGTCTTGGTGTTGTCGTCGGCGGGGTTCGTAGTCCTGTCCGTCTGCCTGCCGTTCGAGCCCGAGGATGAGTTGTAGCCGACCGAGGCCAGGTTGCTGAGGGCCCTTCCCGCTCCAGCGTCGTTGGACGAGCTAGCAGTGTAGTTGACCACTATTTTGTTGTTGGCTCCGACCAAGATGTTGGTGGCTCCCGCCGAGCCGGCCGTGAGGTCGACTGTGAGGGCACCGGTCGCCGGGTTCCAGTTGACGGTGTAGTTCACGTTCTCGACCAGGGTAACTCCGCCGACGGTCACGCTCGTGACTATCGGGGTATCTCCCCTCATCCCTGCCGGCAGGGTATCGACCAGGACGTTCTGATAGGAGGTGCCGGTGCCGGTGTTCGTCAGAGTCACGCTGTAGTGGACGGGCTGCCCGCCCACCACCGGGCCCGAGGCGTCGTTGGACTTGGCCAGCACCAGGTGCGGCTCCGTGGCCGTGACGGTGGTGGCGCTCGCCGAAGCGGTATGGTGCCCTCCGCCGGATGCCGCGTCGTCCCAGCCCAGGTTCGCTGTGTTGGCGAACGTCGACTGGGTAGGCAGGCCGCTGACGGGCGTACTGTCGTGGAACGTAGTCTTGATGCGGACATCGATGTGGAGCTGCACCTGGACTACACCGTCCGAGCTGTTCGTGTAGCTCGCGAAGCTCCATGCCACGTCGGTCGTGCCGTTGCCATGGGGCGTCACTACAACGGACCCTACGGCCTGCGGGACCCCGTCCACATAGGTCGAGGTGCCGTCGACCGCGAGGCCGTCCACGATCGTATCTGTCGCCGAGGCGTTGTAGATGCTGCTGTGGGCGGGCACGGATACCGCCAGCGTGTAGGTGAACGGCTCCCCGATGTTCGACTTGTTCGCGACCGCATTCTGGGTCTTGGTGAACAGCGAGCTCGACTGGGTGGTTATCGATGACGTCTTCGTGTTGTCGTCCGCCGGGTTGACAGTTCGGTTCGTCTGCCTGCCGTTCGAGCCGGACGAGGAGTTATAGGCGATGGATGCGATGTTGGTCAGGGTCGCTCCCGCGCCGGCTTCATCGGACGCGCTCGCGGTGATCTTCACCACGAGCTTGTTGCCCGCGCCGGTCAGGATGTTGGTCGCTCCCGACGACCCGGCAGTCAGGTCCACGGTAAGGGCGCCGGTGCCGGAGTCCCAGTTGACGGTGTAGTTCACGTTCTCGGCTTGTAGCACTCCGCCCAGGGTCACACTTGTGACCGAGGGCGTATTGCCCCTCATGCCCGCCGGCAGTGTGTCGACCAGGACGTTCTTGTAGGAGGTGCCGGTGCCGGTATTCGTTACGTTCACGGTGTAGTGGACGGGCTGTCCTCCCACCACCGGGCCTGTCTCGTCGTTGGACTTGGTGAGCACCAGGTGCGGCTCGGTCGCCGTTACGGTGGTGGCGCTGGCCGAGGCGGTGTGGTGCCCGCCGCCGGATGCCGCGTCGTCCCAACCCGCATTCGCGGTGTTCGCGAACGTCGACTGGGTCGGCAGGCCGCGCACGGGCGTGCTGTCGTGGAATATCGTCTTGATGTGGGCGTCGATGTGGAGCTGCACCTGCTGGGTCGCCCCACTGCTGTTCGTGTAGTTCCCTATCGTCCACACTACGTCCGTTATCCCGGTGCCCGAGTGATAAGTGGTAGCAACGCTTCCCACCGCCTGCGAGACCCCGTCCACGTATGTCGAGGTGGTGTCGACCGCCAGGCCGTCCACGGTGCTGTCCGTCACCGAGGCGTTGTAGACAGATGTATGCGCGGGGACCAGCACCGACAGGGTGTAAGTGAACGGGTCTCCGATGTTGGACTTATTCGCGACCGCGTTCTGCGTCTTGGTGAAAGTCCCGGTCTGGACGGTCACCGACGAGGTCTTCGTGTTGTCGTCCGCCGGGTTGCTGGTGCGCGCTGTCGCCCTGCCGTTCAAGCCGGACGAGGAGTTATAGGCGATGGATGCGGTGTTGGTCAACGTTCCGCCAGACCCCGCGTCGTCAGAGGAGCTCGCGGTGATGTTGACTACGATCTTGTTGCCCGCGCCGGTCAGGATGTTGGTCGCTCCCGCAGACCCGGCAGTCAGGTCCACGGTAAGGGCGCCGGTGCCGGAGTCCCAGTTGACGGTATAGTTCACGTTCTCTGCCTGTAAGACTCCACCAAGTGTCACGCCGGTCACGGAGGGTGTGTTGCCTCGCATACCGACGGGTAGAGTGTCGACCAGCACGTTCTTGAACGAAGTCCCGGTGCCGGTATTCGTTGCGTTCACGGTGTAGTGGACGGGCTGTCCTCCCACCACCGGGCCTGTCGCGTCGTTGGACTTGGTGAGCACCAGGTGCGGCTCCGTGGCCGTGACGGTGGTTGCACTCGCCGCGGCTGTATGGTGCCCGCCGCCGGATGCCGCGTCGTCATAACCCGCATTCGCGGTGTTCGCGAACGTCGACTGGGTCGGCAGGCCGCGCACGGGCGTGCTGTCGTGGAACGCCGTCTTGATATGGACGTCGATGTGGAGCTGCACCTGCTGGGTGGCCCCGGTGTTGTTCGTGTAGTTACCGATGGTCCATATAACGTCCGTTATCCCGGTTCCCGAGTGATAAGTGGTAGCCACACTACCTACCGCTTGAGGGCTTCCATCAACATAGGTGGAGGTGGCGTCTACCGCCAGGCCGTCCACGGTATAGTCCGAAACCGAAGCGTTGTAGATGGTCGAGTGAGCCGGGACGCCGACCGTCAGCGTGTATGTGAACGGCTCGCCGATATTCGACTTATTCGCGACCGCGTTCTGCGTCTTGGTGAAGGTAGCCTGCTGGATGGTCACCGTGGACGACTTGGTGTTGTCGTCCGCCGGGTTGCTGGTGCGCGCCGTCGCCCTGCCGTTCGAGCCCGACCAGGAGTTGTAGCCGATGGAGGCCGTGTTGGTCAGGGTCGCGCCCGCTCCCGCGTCAGCGGACGGGGTGGCGTTGACATAGACGATCAGCCTGTTGCCTACCCCCGTCTGGATATTTGTCTTGGACACGCTGTGGTCGAGGTCCACGGTAAGGTCGCCGGTGCCCGAGTTCCAGGTCAGCCAGTAGTCGGTGTTCTCGGTCAGCGAAACGCCCGCCAGCGTAACGTTGGTCACGGTGGGAGGAATGCCCCTCATGCCGGCCGGCAGAGTGTCGACCAGCACGTTCTTGTATGAGGTCGAAGTGCCCGTGTTCTGCATGGTCAGGGTGTAGTGAACGGTCTGGCCTCCCGGGATCGGGGATGGCGCGTCGTTCGCCTTCGTCATGACGAGGTGCGGCTCGGTTGTGGTAACGCTTGTGGCTGTCGCGGAGCCGACGTGGTGCGTACCCGAGGAGCTCGCGTCGTCCCACCCCAGGCCGGCGGTGTTGGCGAACGTCGACTGGGGCGGAAGGCCGAGTACCTGTCCGCCACCGTTGAACGCTGTCTTGATATGCACGTCGATGTGGAGGCCCAGGGCCTGGGCCGATGCTGTGTTATTTGTATGGTCGCCGATGTTCCAGGAGACAATGGTCGTGCCGTTGCCCTGCGGGGTGGCCGTGACCGTTCCGATAGTCTGCGGGACGCCATCCAGGTAGGTCGAGGTGCCGTCGACGGCAAGCCCGTCCGGGACCGTGTCGCTTACGGTCGAGTTGTATATTGAAGTATGGGATGGCACGTTGACGTTGACCGTGTAAGTGTACGGCTGTCCTATCGCGCTCTGGTTGCCGGTCGCGTTCTGGGTCTTGGTTATGGTAGCCGGTGGGATGTCCGCCGTGGACGCTTTGGTGTTGTGCTGGGTGATGTCCGTGTTCGTCGGCACATGCCGTCCGCTGCCGTCAGACTGCGAGTTGAACTCGACCGAGGCTACGTTCCTCAGGGTTGAGCCGGCGCCCACCTGGCTGTTCACGGTGCCGGTATAAGTCACGACCAGCGTCTGGCCCGAGGGAATGTTGGTGGCTCCCCCTGAGCCGGCGGTGAAGTCCACGGTGAGCTGCCCCGTAGTCCCGTTCCAGGAAGTGGTGAAGTTGACCCCTGGGGTAAGCGGCACGCCGTTCAGGGTCGCCGCGACCGTACCGGCGGGGCTCGCGTCCCTCATATACGAAGGCAGCGTATCGACCAGGATGTTGGCGTATGAGGCAGAGAGCCCCGTGTTGGCCATGTTGATCGTGTAACCGATGGCGCCGCCAGGCAACACCGTCCCGCCCGAGTTGTTGCTCTTGGTGAGGTTCAGGTTGGGCTGGTACACATGCTGGGTCGCCGACGGAGTGTTGACGCTGTGGTGAGTGCCGCTCGAGGGGGCGTCGTCCCAGTTGAGCGTTCCTATGTCACTGGCCGTGTTGTCCGCGTTGGGGTTGCCTCCGTTGGTCCACCACCAGACCCAGTTGCTCTGATCTGTCGGGCTTCCCCCCTGGCTGACCGGCGTAATGAGGCCTGTCACCTTGCAGGAGAACTGGAGCCTGAACACGTAGTCGCTGCCGCCACCGTTCCTGGTGTCGCCGAGAGACCAGGTGAACGTCGCTCCCGGGTTGGGCGTGGTGTAGTTTGTCGTCGGGTCCGAGGAGCCGCTGAAGCTGGCGGGCACCGTGGGGCTTCCCGAGATGTCCGTCAATGTCGAACTCCCCGCCACGTACTCCAGGCCGTCCTGATTTATCACGTCGACGATGTTCGGGTTGTAAAGGTCTGTCCCGCTCGGGACTGTCATGTCCATCTGGTATACGACGGTGTCGCCTATCCTGGCCGGGTTCGGCCCGACAATGTTCTTGATGCTGGCGGATGTCGGGGTATCGACATAAGAGGAGCTCTTATTTTTGTTGCTCGAGTCGTCGTTCTTCGTGACGCTCCTGCCGTCCGGGGGAGTGCCGTCCTCCGAGCTGTACGTGACGTAGACGTTGTTTGTCAGCCTCGCACCCGATCCCACGTTTCCGTCCAGCTTCGCGTCGTAGACGATGACGAGCACCTTGCCGGCGGCTATGTTGGAATGCGCGGTGCCGCCGTCGAAGTCGTAGGTCAGCACGCCGGCCGCGTAGGTGCGCGAATAACCCGTCCCCTCGCTGAGAGGAACTCCGTCCAGCGTCACGCTCACCGTTGTCGGCGTGTTGGCCCTCATCCCGACCGGCAGGGTCTCCACGAACGTGTTTCCATACGACGTGCTCTTGCCCAGGTTCGTTATGGTGTTGGTGTATCGGACGGTGTCACCCGCCTTGACGAACACCTCGGGCGGGCCCTGCTTATCGTTGGTCTTCACTACCTGCAGGTACGGCTGCTGGATGGTGGTGGTAACGCTACCCGAGCTCGTCGCGTGCGTGGTGCTGCCGTCGCCCCACCTGAAGTCCCCGCTGTCGGAGGCCGTGTTGTTCAGCGCCGGATTCCCGCTGGTGTTGGGCCAGAACCTCCAGTTTGCGGGACTGATCGCGCTGCCCCCCTGGCTGACCGGTGTAATCAGGCCGGTGGCCGTGCATTTGAAATCAACATGGAACACGTAAGGGCTGTCCGACGTGCTGTTGTCGATAAGGGTCGCCATGTTCCAGGTCAGGGTGGCGCCCGGGTTAGGGCTCGTCCAGTTGATCGTCGGGTTCATCGTTGTCGAGCCGTCCGAGAACTTCGCGGCGGTCGCGGGCGTGCCGGAATCGTCCGCCAGGGTGGTGCTCCCCGTGACGTATTCCAGGCCGTCCTGTGCGATGAGGTCGCGGAGCCGGTTGTCGCCGGCCGCCCCCGTGGCGAGGTTTCGCGCCGGTACCGTGACGGTCAGGCGGTAGGTCACCTGGCTGCCTGTCCCTGTTCCGATGGGCACCGTGCTCGAGCCGACGATGCTCTTCGCCATGGTTATGTTCGGGAGCGTAATAGAAGCGTTGGCGGTGACCGGCCCGTAGTCCCTGTTCGGGACGACGCCCGCGTTCTGCGCGCTGTAAAGGGTGCTTGAGTTGTTCTGAAGCGAGCGGCCCGCGCCTACCCCGGAACTGTCCACCCTCGCGGTGTACTCGATGGTGACGACATTGTCCGTCGAGGGCGGTGCCGGTATCTCGGTGTGAATGGTCCCCACGACCGGCGGGGATTCCGTGCCGTTGTCGAAGTCGATCAGGAAATGGCCGGTCCCCGAATCGTAAGAGAGCGTGTAGTCGGTGCCCGCGGTCAGGGTCGTGCTTCCCTTCTTCACGGTCACGGTCCCGCCGGTGGGGTCGTAGTTGCGCATGCCGGTTGGAAGCGTGTCCGTGACCAGAACGTTGCGCGCAGCCGCCGTCCCTGAGTTGGTAAGCGTTATCTTGTAGCCCCAGTCCTGGCCGGCGCCCGGGTGCGTGGGGGTCGTCGTGACCGCCTTCGCGGCCGTCAGGTTCGGCTCCGCGTACGTGATTGAAGCGATGTCCCTGTCAGATGACTGCTGCTGGCCCGAATCCTCCCAGCTGAGCTTGCCGTAGTCGTAGACCACGGCGTTGTCCTTGACATCCGAGCCGTTCTGCACCACTACCTTGAACACGACCTGCCACCAGCCGCCCGGGGCAACATCGCCCAGCGACCAGGCGACACCGTTGAGCGAGCCTGAAGATATCTGCTGGGGCTGGTTTGAGTACCTGGCGCTGTACTTACCGACGGGGTGATCGGGAGGGTCATATAAGAAATAATTAGTCCCCGGGCTTGAGTACGTCATCGCCGCGGAGCCGGCTACGAACTGCGTGCCCTGGGGTATCCAGTCCACTATGTCCATGTTACCGAACTGGGTGTTCGAAACTACGGGGCTGGAGCCGTCGGTTGTGTTGACCCTGACCCGGAACCATACAGTGTCTCCCACCGTAGCTTTGATAGCGTGGCTGAACGTGCCGGGCGTTCCCCCGTTGTCAAGGGCCGCCTCTTTGGTTATCGGTGGCTTCGGGCCGACGGCCACCACCGTGGAAGAGCTCAGGTCCGTGACGTGTCCGGTGCGGGACTGGCGCGTGTCCGACCAGTCACAGTCCATGGTGACGTGGTTGGTCATCCTGTCGCCGGCCACGATCCAATGGCCCGTAAGAGGAGCGGCCGACCAGGTGTTATCCACGGTTGCGTCAAACGTGATGCTCGCCTGCTGGCCCGCTGAGAGCGATGGCAGCGAGCTCCAGGTGAGGGTAGTCTGCCCCGCGCCCGGTGTGTCGTCCTGCCTGGTGTTGAAGGCCGGGCTCGCCGTGCCGTTCGTATAGGTCAGGCCGTCCGGGATGACGTCGACGATGCTGAAGTTGCTGAGGTTGTAATACTCCGAAGCGTAGTAGGTGAGGGTGAAGTGAACGGTCTCGCCGTTGCGCGCGCTCCCCGGGCTGACGCTCTTGTGTATGGTGGCGTAAGCCGCGAGCACCGTTGCGTTCTTGCTGTCGCTGTAAGGCGTGCCCTGGTAAGTACAGGTCATGGTGGCGGAGTTGGTCAGGGAAGTCTGGTTAGCCATCGGAGTGCCGAGCGGCGGGGTGCCGCTATAATTGTCGTACGCCCTGTTGGTGCCTCCGTTGGCCGTCCCGAAGTAATCGTACCTGACGCCGGCGTTGTACTGTGCCGTGAAAGTCGCGCTTGCCGCCATTGTCCCCACGTTCCACGTGAGCGTCCACTGCCCCGAGACGTTGTTCCGGCTGGACGTGGTCGGCGCGGGCCCGGAAACCATGCCCAGGTATTCGATGCCGTCAGGCATCACGTCGGTCACGACTACGTTGTCGGTAGGGTTCACGTAGTTGTTCTGGACTGTCAGCGTGTAGGAGTAGGGCCACCTGCCCCCGATGAGCTCGCCACAGCCCGTGGCCTGGTCGTCGGCCGTCGACTGGTTGGCGCTCTTCGTCAGCAGCGCTATCGGCAGGATCGTGCTGTCTGTGCTGTCGCTCCCCTGTATCCAGGTGCCGCCGCCGTCCGCCTGCGTGTTGACCTGCGCTACCGCCGCATCGTGCATCATGTTCCCGACGATCCATGTGGTGTCAGTGGGGCTGACCACAATGGTTATCGTGGTGCTCTCGGTGGGCATCAGATCCCTGATGTCGTCGAGGCGGACGGTGAGAGCGTTTGTCGAGGGGTCGGTGGTCACGGAGGTGGGGGTCAGGGCACCATCGGGGCTGCTCGCGGAGACGTATGTCACCGTCTTGTTCTTGCCGTCTATCCTCAGCGGATTCGAGGTGAACGTGTCGGTGACTGAGAGGTTGAAGCCCCTCGTGGTACCGGTATTGGTCACAGTGATCCGCGTGCTCGCCTGCCCGCCCAGCAGCACGCTGCCGCTCGACTTGGAGACAGAAAGAGTCGGCGCCGCGCTCGCGCTCCCCGCCCAGACGAGCGAGACCGCTATCGCGATAAGGAGCGTAAGGGTGAAACAAGCGGTTACAGCCCGCCAATGGCTTGAACGTAGAAACACGGAAACCTCCAGTTACCCAAGGCTAATAAAACGCTCTGCCACCCATCAACAAGTATACCCCAGGATCTCTTGACGTTCTATGATGCTACTGAAGACTTATTGCGCCGATACCCCCCAAATGCCTCCCCCAAGCTGACATCTGGCCGCGATCCTGGCCCTTCAGGCGCCGGCAGGCGGAATACCCGTCGATCATATCAATGCCGGACCCCCCCGGTTGATGGTCATGTCAATCCGCATCACGCCGCATATAATGATCTGGGTGCCGCGACGCAAGAATGGAGAAGCACTGTGAAAACGAGTAAGAGAATCTGCGTACTCCTGACGTTGCTCATGCTGCTGGCGATGACCTCACTACTGTTCAGCGGTTGCGGCAGCAACGCTACCGTCCAGGCCAACCCGGGCGGCAGCCCGAGCGGCAAAGTGATCCGGTACGGTAAGGGGTACCGCTTCGACTCCAACGGATGGATATACGTGCATATCGAGGGAACTCCTTACGAGAGGGGCTTTCAGCACGGGCGGCTCGTTGCGCGGGAGCTCCGGCAGGTCAAGAAGACGCTCCAGCACATCATGCCGAACGACACCGGCCAGAACCTGGATTACTTCGTCAAAGCGGCCGAGCGACTGTTCACGCAGAACAAGGACGACGAGTACCTCGAGGAGATCAAGGGCATCGCGGCCGGCGCAAGAAGCGCTGGCACCAATATCACATGGCAGGAAGTCCTCGAGTGGAACGGCAACATGGAGCTTACCGGCTACTGGTACCCCGGGGTGCTCGCCGGCGATTACAGTGCCGGGGTCGACAACACCCGCTGCAGCGCGTTTGTCGCGACAGGCTCTTACACTAAGGGCGGCAAGGTTGTGATGGCCCACAACGACTGGGACCATTTCGTAACGGGGCAATACGCGAACGAGATACTCGACATCAAGCCCTCCAGCGGCCACCGGATGATCATGCAGAGCTTCCCCGGTTGCATCGCGAGCATGACCGACTACTTCGTCACGGACGCGGGGCTGATGGGCACCGAGACCACCATCGGCGGGTACAGCGGTTACGACCCGAACAAGATGGCCGAGTTTTACAGGATGCGCAAGGCTACGCAGTACGCAAACAACATGGACGAGTGGGTCAAGTACATGCTCGCCGACAACAACGGCGGGTACGCGAACAGCTGGCTCCTCGGCGACGCGAACACCGGAGAGATCATGCGCTTCGAACTCGGCCTCAAGTACCAGGGCATCGCGCGCACAAAGAACGGCTATTTCATAGGCTTCAACTCCGCCATCGACCCCAGGATCCGAAACCTCGAGTGCGGCGGCGATCCGACATACTACGACATCAGGACGCCGATGGGCGCGAGGCGGGTCAGGATGACCCAGCTCATGGAGAAAAACCGCGGGAACATCGACACGGAAGTGGCAAAGAGCGTGCTCTCTGACCATTACGACGTCTACCTCAACAAGAAAAATCACCCCAGCTCACGCACCGTTGAAGGCCATTACGAACTCGACCCGTTCCAGTACTGGCAGGCCAGGAAGCCGTACTCACCCCAGGGCGCCGTAGACGGCAAGGTAATGGACAGCGACATGGCAAAGAACATGACGTTCGTGGCGAGATGGGGCAGCTCGTCGGGCATGGCGTTCGATGCCCATAAGTTCCTGCAGCAACACAGGCAATGGAACGAACTCGACGGCTACCTGAAGAACAGGCCGACCGAGCCGTGGACCGAGTTCAAGGCGGGCGCCATTTAGCTCATCGAAGCTGGCATGTCATGCAGGCGGCAGACGCCTGATTGGAGGCGGCCATGATTCAAGTCGCGATTCTTACGCGGAGGCTCAAGGAAGGCAAGACGTACGAAGATTTCCGCAAGGCGTGGTATCACACCGTCGGGTTCGGGACCGCCAACAAGATGTACACCGTCATCAACGCGTATTACCGATAGTTGAGGGCGCCCCAAGACCTTTCCGCTCGTTCAGTATATGCTTTGAGATAACGAACTATTTTCGGAGGTGGAGCTGATGAGCTTCTTCCAGGGTAAGACAGCCTTGGTAACCGGGGCGGGGTCGGGAATCGGCAGGGCGCTTGCCAACGAGCTCGCGGACGCTGGCTGCGCCAGGGTTGTCATTACCGACATCGTCGAGGCGCGCATAGGCGAGGTCGTCGAGGAGCTCAAGCGAAAGGGCGTTCAGGCGGGCGGGTACCAGGTCGACCACACGAGCCCGGAACAGGTCGAGGCGTTCTGCAAGCGTTTCTTCGAGGAGTGGGGCCACGTCGACGTCCTCTGCAGCAACGCGGGCGTTGGCTGCGGCGGCAGGCTCGAGGAAATGTCCCTGGAAGACTGGAAGTGGGTCCTGGACATCAACCTCTGGGGCGCCATCTACATGATGCACTTCTTCGTTCCCGAAATGATGAAGCGGGGGCAGGGCTCCATCCTGCTGACCGCGAGCGACGCCGGGCTCTTCTCCATACCGGGGATGCTCGCGTACCAGACCAGCAAGCACGCGGTGGTAGGGCTCGGGACCACGCTACGCGTGGAGCTCTCAAATCACAATATCAAGTTGAGCATGCTCTGTCCCGCGATAATCAACACGAGAATAATCGCCGACGGCAGGATAAACCTGACGGACTCCAGCGGCGAGTGCGCCAGGGGGCCAGTGCAGGATTTCTACACGAAGCACGGGGTGGACCCCTCGGTCCCGGCGAAGGCGGGCTTGCGGGCGCTCGAGAAAGACATCGGGATAGTCATCTCCCCCTGGTCCCAGACCGGCTGGCAGTATCTACTGTGGCGCCTCTCGCCCCAGTTGTACTTCGGCATCTTCCGATTCCTGTGGAAGAAAGGCTTCATCCACAAGATGTTCGGCATCGAGCCTTAGGCAGCCAGACCGGTGAACGACAAACCGGTTTGCGACGCTTCCTTTCAGACCACCGACGGGCGCTAAGCTGACCTGAAATCAAATCAAGAATGATAACGAAATCCAAGCAAGAACATGGTAGACTACTCCCATCGAGACGACGAGCCGGAGGTGGCAAACATGAAACGGACGTTCCATCGTTCACGCCTTGTTTCCGATGACTCAAAAGACGGCCGATCCCACGTTCCAAGAAGAGTGGCCCTCGGTGCCGCCCTGGGGGTGATGGCCATCTTGTTGGTGGCCTCCGTGTGCATGGCCGGGTGGCTCTGGAACCCTGGTGGGGTACCGGTGTGCACCGCCCCGTCCTCACAGTACAACCCGACCTCCGTATCGGACGGTGCAGGTGGAACCATAACCGCCTGGCAAGACTACAGGAGCAACAACGGGTACGCGATTTTCGCGCAGAGGGTAGACTCCTCGGGTAAAGCGCTGTGGACCGGCGGCGGGGTCGCCATATGCAATCTGCTCAACGCCAGCTGCTACGATCCGGACATAGCAACCGACGGAGCGGGGGGCGCAATAATCACCTGGTACGACTACAGGAGCAATACTAAGGTATATGCCCAGCGGGTAAACCCGCAGGGCGTTGTGCAGTGGGCCTCAAACGGCGTAGCGCTCGCCCCGAACGGCACCAGCCAAGAGTATCCGAAGATCACTGCCGACGGTGCGGGAGGCGCGGTCTTCGCCTGGCGGGAGTACGACTCCCCGGAAGGGATCTATACCCAGAGGGTGAGCGGCGCGGGTGCCCTGGAGTGGGGCTTGAGCGGCGTAGCTGTGTGTACCGTCGGCAGTAGCCAGTCTTATGCACCCGATATCTGCACCGACGGCGCGCACGGCGCAATAATCTCCTGGTATGACCAGCGAAACGGGTCGAATAATCTCGATGTCTTCGCCCAGAGGGTAAACCAGGCCGGAGCGCCCGCCTGGACCCCAAACGGGATCAGTGTATGCACAGCGGCAGGGAACCAGCAGTCCCCAACGTTGGCATCAGACAGTGCCGGCGGCGCGGTAATAGCCTGGCAGGACGGGCGCTCCAGTGCCGCCGATGATATCTTCTCCCAGAGAGTTAGCCCTTCCGGCGCGGTACTCTGGAGCTCAAACGGGACACGCGTCTGCGGGTCAGCCGGCAACCAGCAGAACCAGCAGCTGATCTCGGACGGGTCGGGCAACTCCATCATCGTGTGGGAGGACTCGCGCTCGGGAAGGACCGACATATACGCGCAGAAACTGCTCGCGAGCGGCGCCCGGGCGCCTGGATGGAGCGCCAATGGCCTCGCGGTTACTACCTCCAACATCAGTCATTTCGAGCCTGTACTCGTCGGCGACGGTTCTGGTGGGGCCATAATCACCTGGATCCAGGGCACCGGCTATTTCTTCGGTGGCGGGGCGGGAAATAGCGGCGGGGCCGCAATTGAGGTCCCCAGGGTCTACGCCCAGCAGGTCCTCTCCGGCGGCATGGTGTCACCGGGCTGGTCGACCAACGGCGATCCCGTCTGTAACGTGGATACCATACAGGAATATCCCAGCATCGTATCCGACGGCGCCGGGGGGGCTATCATCGCCTGGGAGGACGCCCGCTCCAGTGACTGGGACATCTACGCACAGAGGGTGCGCGCTGTCACGTCGACCTGGTACCTGGCCGAGGGCTCGTCCGCCTGGGGGTACAGCACCTACATCACCATCGAGAACCCTAACCCCGGCAACGTGGCGGTGAACATCAACTACATGACCCCCGGAGGAGCGCTGGCCCCAAGAAAAGTCACGCTTCCCGCCAAGAGCCAGACCACGGTGGACCCCCTCGCGGATATCGGCTATAAGACCGACTTCTCCACCAAGGTCCAGAGTGTCAACGGTTTGCCGATAGGGGTGGACCGGACCATGACGTGGACCGGTCCCGGGGCGCCCTCACCGGAGGCTCATTCCTCCGTGGGAGTGAACTCCCCCAACACGACCTGGTACCTGCCGGAAGGTTGTTCAGCTTACGGCTTTGAGTCATGGCTCCTGATCCAGAACCCGAACACGAACGCCGCCACCTGCACAGTGACGTACATGATCCAGAACGCCGGGCCGCAGGTATTCACCAAGGTGGTACCCGCCAACTCCAGGCGGTCCTTCAACATGGCGGATGACATAGGGCAGCAGAACGCCTCCATCCAGGTTGTTTCAAACATCCCGGTCGTGCCGGAGCGTTCCATGTACCGCAACAACCGGCGGGAAGGAAGCGACTCGACGGGCGCGACCGAAGCCGCCACCGACTACTACCTCGCGGAGGGAACCACCAACTACGGCTTCACGACCTACGTCCTGGTGCAGAACCCGAACTCGAGCTCCTGTTTCGTGAGCCTTACTTTCATGACGCCGAAGGGTCCGATATCGCAAGCGCCGTTCTCGATGGCTCCATACTCGCGCCAGACCGTCAGGGTCAACGACGTTCTGCCGAACTCCGATTTCTCGACACAGGTCCACGCCGACCTGCCCGTTATCGCGGAGCGCGCCCTCTACTGGGGAGCCGGCTCACCGCTGGGTGAGGCAATGCACGACTCGATCGGGGTGGCATCCCCGCACGCGATGTGGTACCTGCCTGACGGGCAGTCCTCGGAGGGGAGGGAGACTTACACCCTGGTCCAGAACCCCAACGATACGCCGGTAGTGGTGGAGATCTCCTACCTGGTGGCTGGTGGCGGGTCCAAGAACGTGACCTTCAAAGACACGATACCGGCGCAATCGCGCCAGACCTACTCGCTGGCCGACAAGGTGCCGTCGGGCAGAGCCGCCATCATGGTCACCAGCAAGACGAGCGGCAAGAAGATAATCGTGGAACGATCCATGTACTGGAACAACCGTGGGGCCGGCACCTGCACTATCGGAGGTTCCTCAAACTGAGAACCTGATCCGGTTTTATATACTAGAGCCGGGCCTCTCCAGGCCCGGCTCTTTTCACACACTCAACTCTTGAACCGGTTCCCTCGGCCCCGGCTCTCCATCAGAGAGCCCGCGGATTGGAGTGGACCTCGCGAGGCAGACCGGGTAGGCTTTGGATACAGCAGGAGGGGATGTCCATGTATGCGATTGACGTCGGCACACATATCCGGGCTCCGATCGAGCGGGTGTGGGAACTTCTGAGCGACCAGGAAGCTTACACTTTCGCCAAGGTGGTCAACGAGGCGACACTGCTCAAGGAGGGGCGCGGCGAAAAGGACGGGGTCGGCGCGGTGGTACGGGTACGTGCGCTGGGTGCTCCGGTCACTTGGGAGATCGTAGCGTTCGAGCCCCCCGCTCGCCTCGAGTACAGGATCACGAAGGTCCTCCTCCCGATGCGGCACGAGATCGGGGCGGTAGAGTTCACTACCCGCGGCGACGGTACGGACGTTCGCTGGACGAGCAGCTTCGAGGTGCCGATTCCAATTGTCGGGCGGCTCATCGGGCCGGTTATCCGACAGGTCTTCAGCTTTATACATGGCAGCTCTCTGGTGCAGGCGAAGGAGATACTGGAGGCTGCCGCGCAAACCGGCGTGGGCGCTCCGGCGGTTGGAGCAAAGGGAGGAAACATGAAGATCCCCGAATGGATGAAGAAGGTCTTGAAGGTGTGGATCTGGGCCGCGGTGATCGGCCACACACTGGAAACCCCCATCGCCTACCACGCCGCAAAGAAAAGGGGCAAAGACCCTAAGAAGTACGTCCTTCGCACACTCGCCCTCGGTGTAATAGCTCTCATCCCGCTCCTGCGCAGCGAGCCCGAGACCAAAGAAGAATGCTGAGCCGAAGAGGGTGGTCTTATTCTTGAGCCAGGTCTCTCAGACCCGGCTCTATATTACAAGGGTGTCAATTCTGAATGCTGGCTGGAAGCGTGTGTGGTCGCTCTATATGAGCTTGACCGTGGCAACGTCACCCAGGTCGCCCAGCCGGTTGACCTTGATGCGAGCTTCGGAGACCGTGTAGAGGTTATCACCGATGTATAACGCCCTGCGGACCGAGTCGGGGGAACTGTAGTAGCCGTCTCCGTTCTCCAACCCGCCGGAGCCCTCGGCGTGCGTCACGCGGCCCTTGAGCTTAAAGCCGCCCTCCAGGGAAACGTCGTAGACGTAGGCGCCCTGGAAAGTGTAGGTGCCGTAGTCATCGGCCTGCCTGTCGGCGGAAGCCTTCTGCTCGGGGGTCAGTTCGGCCAGCAGCACGGGGAGGACGAGCAGGTTCTTCTCCCTGTCGAAGAGGAATGCCCTGTGGTCTTGAAGGGCGTAGGAGTCGGTGCCCCGGTCGCCGATCTCGACCTTCTGCATCTCTTTCGGGTTGGCCACGTCGGAGACGTCGAAGATCGCTATCTTCATGCCCTGGTACCACGCGAAGTTCCCGCCCTCCTCGGGCGAGGCTTCCGCGGTGTTCTTCCCCACGCCGATGATGTGGGTCTCATCATAAGGATGCAGGTAATCGGAGAATCCCGGAATCTTCAGCTCGCCCAGGACCTTCGGGTCGTTCGGGTTGCCGAGGTCGATTACGAACAGGGGGTCGACCTTCTTGAAGGTGACAAGGTAAGCCCGCGCGCCCATGAAGCGCACCGAGTATATCTTCTCGCCCCGTGCGAGCCCCTCGAGCCTGCCCGCCATCTTCATCGCCGGGTCGAGGACGTAGACATTGTTGGTGGAGCTGGAGCCCTCGCGGGTCACGTACCCGCGGGTGGTGGCGATCCTGAAGTAGCCGTTCGTCTCGTCCATCGAGAACTGGTTGAGGATGGTGCCCGGCACCTGCGCCGATGCGCGGTAGATCGCGCGCGGCCCGTCGAGTGCGAACTTGAAGACGGTGGTCGTCTCCTCGTCGTTGGCCTGTTGCCGCAGCAGGTCGGCGTAGTTCTGGTATTCGGCGCTCGCGACGTAGAGGTTGTCGGCCGAGGCGTAGACGTCATCGGTGGATCCCGCGATGACCTTCTTATTGAGGCTCTTGTCCCCGGTTGCAAGCGAGAGCGACACGATCGACAGGAAAGATGTGAACCTGTCAGGATTAACGGCCTCTATATCCCGGTAGCCGCAGGCAGGGGCGAACTCGACGGTTCCCGAGCCCGCCAGAGAGTCGCTCACACCCGGGATAACGTCCGAGGGCTCGACGCCCTTCTTGTTGTAGAGGATGTAGTTGGGATAAGTGGTCAGGACCACGTGGACGTTGTCCTTTATCATGCGGGCGGTCGAGTAAGTGCCCTCGTACTCGATCGTCCTGGCAAGGGTGGGCTTATCCTTGTTAGAGATGTCGTAGACCTTGATGAAGGTGGTGTTGCCGCTCGGGTACTCCTCGCCTTTTTCGCCGAGCGTTCTCTCGTAACCGGACGTACCTATCACTACCAGCCTGTCGCCCAGGACGAACATCTCGCTCGGGGCCGCTCCCTTGTCGAAAGCGATCCTGGAGACGACCCTTGCTTCCTGCGAGGGATACGCCGCGACTATAAAAACGGTGTCGCCCGAGACGGCATATATGTAATGACCGTCGTTCTTGACCAGGTCGGCCTCGTCGACGCCTTCGACCTGGACGTTGGTGGTGGAGTGCTCGGGCGTCGCGGACTCCGAGGCGGTGCCGGTCGCCGCGCTCGGCGAGGCGCTCTTCATCGTTATCCCGTCCTCCGCGGTGCCGTACTGGGACTTGCCGCCGTTCTTGAACGCGCGGATGAAATCGTCGGCTGAGGCGAACCTCTGCAGGGAACCGCGGGCGGCATTGGCGCTGCCGTTAGAGCGGGTAGCCCAATAAGCAATCGTCCCGCCAGTCGCGCCGATAATCAGAACCACAATCAAAACGAGGATGATTGTCTTTTTCATGACTACCCACCTTTCCCCGGTTCTGCTTGCGCCCGTTTAGACGCAGCCACCGGGGTCAGGGGTTTCAAAACGCGGTTATTGAAGAACAGGGGTCAAAACCGGGGGCAGAAGGGGTCAAGTCTTGGGATGTGGGGTGTTTTCCATTTCTTCTTTCATGATATGGCTGACTGTTGAGTAGTGGATACCGAGGTGTTCCGCTATTCTGATTATCTTGTATCCATGTCTAATATGGGCAGTCAGTATCAGTTTGTTTCTCTCCTCGGTGCTTGAAAACGATGAGAAAAGGTCAGAAAGCGACTCTCTTGCAGGATGTCTTTCGATTGTTTTTATCTCTTTACTTCTTTCCTCCTTTTCTATCGTCTCATTTACTTTGCGAACAAAATCATCTCCACCGAATATGAAACCGGCTCTTAGTTTGTCCCAAATGTTTTCGTCTTTTCCGCTCAAGACAAAGCTGCTGTAGAGCCTCTTTGCCTTTTCCCGGTCGTGGGAGAAAAAGGAA
>Ga0182021_10001603_pt1 | contig 26169 bp, 23 predicted proteins | sample 612E3MmetaG_FD_120493 | JGI IMG/M metagenome (GOLD analysis project Ga0182021, IMG submission 120493) | Permafrost microbial communities from Stordalen Mire, Sweden - 612E3M metaG (Illumina Assembly) | ecosystem: Environmental > Terrestrial > Soil > Wetlands > Permafrost | place: Sweden...
CCTGCAATCTTTTGCGGACTTCTTCGAAATCGATCCACGTCTGATCTCGGCGGCGGCGGTTGCCAGCCAAAAAACGGAATCAGCGCCCGAGCCTGATCTCGAGGCGGCGATCGCAAAACTGACCCGCGCAGAAAGCGATGCCTGGCTGCTTCAAATTGCGCGTGACGAGCCGGGCGCCGTGTTAGCTCTGAAAAAGAAACTGACCCACTTGATCGGAGGAAAGCCCTTTTCGCCGGCGCAGCCGAAGCGCAGCGCGGAAGAATTATTCGCGCAGGCCGAAAAAATCGGAATGGAAGCGAGCCGCCAAGCGCAGGCAGAAGCTGAGCGCCAGAGAATTCAAAGACTGGAAAAACTTGCCCAGGCGGAAGAATCCGTATGGGCGAATGTCGAAAGCCTGCTGAGCCAGAAACGCGGCTCGACCTATGACGAAGCCACACGCTTGCTGAGCGAATTACGGGATCTGTCTGAATATAAGCAGAGGCAGACCAAGTTTGCAGAACGCTTTCAATCCATTCGTGAGCGATATGGAAAAAGCGCTGCGCTGACCGAGCGTTTTCGCCGCGCAGGCTTGATGTAATCACAGGGTATACTTAAAGGGCAACATATTCTTTCCATTTACAGGAGATTCACATGGGCAGTCCAAAAGATTGGAACAAAGCGATCATCGCGGAGTTTCGGGCGAACAGCGGCAAGGTCGGCGGTCGATTTGCCGGTCAGCCGTTGGCCTTGCTGCACACCGTGGGAGCCAAGAGCGGGCAGCCGCGCATCAACCCGGTGGCTTGCCTGAAGGATGGCGATCGCTACATGATCATCGCCTCTAAAGGCGGAGCACCCACCAACCCCGATTGGTATTACAACGTTGTTGCGAATCCGTTGGTCACCGTGGAATACGGCATCGAGACGTTTAAGGCGCGGGCCACTGTCGCCACTGAACCAGAACGCACTCGGCTGTATAACAAAATGGCGGCTGAGCGTCCCACGTTTGCAGAGTATCAAACCAAGACCACACGCGCCATTCCCGTCATCATCCTGACGCGAGTCGCGTGAAGCGCGGATTCGGGCATCGACTGCTACCTCTGAATTTATTATGAGGCGAGTTCTCGAAAAAATAAGTATTGCAATCATTGGACTTTATACGATCTTCGTTGTCCTCTGGTTCATCCTGCATTTGCTATATGGTGACTCACTCTGGTGGTTAGCCTTATTGAACGTTTTCGCGCCGTTTTTCTTTCTACCACTGGTCGTGTTGCTCCCTTTGAGTATATTCTGGCGACGACGCCCAGTTTTGATCAGTATGGTGCCGCCAATATTTGTCTTCCTGTGGCTTTATGGTCACGCATTCTGGCCTTTTCGGCCTCAACTTCCCATTACTGCTGAAACCCCTTTCACTGTCATGTCTTTCAACATTTGGGGAGGCAGCCGATCTGCTGAGACCATCCAAGTCATTCAAGATAATGGATTGCCAGATGTCGTTGCGATTCAGGAGCTCACCCCTTAGATGGTGGAAGTCCTCATAAAGGTCATCGGTGACGCCTACCCCTATCGCTTGCTGAGCGCTGGTGCCGGTTACAAAGGGCTTGGCATCATAAGTCGCTATCCCATAATCAACATTGACTCAGCGTCCCTTGATGATCCAAATTGGCAAGTGCAGATTGCGCAGATTACTAAGGACAATCACGTCTTCACATTCTACAATGTCCATACCCAAAGCTCGAATTTGCTTTTATACCTTCAAGAAGGCGGTTCAGTGGCTGATGAGGTTGAAACTAGTTTCCAGATTCGCAAATCCTTGGTTCAACGGCTTACGGTAGATATCTCGAACCGAACCGGGCCTGTCATCGTGGCAGGTGATTTTAACAGTACAGACCAGAGTGAGGTTTACGCACTTTTGACGAAGCAGTTAACAGATGCACACGTGGTTGCAGGATGGGGCTTCGGCCATACTTTCCCGTCCTATTCTGGGAGTTACCATGGCATTCCCATACCCCCACAAGAGATGCGCTTGGATATGATTTTGTATTCGCCTGAACTGACAGCTTTGCGTAGTTGGGTTGGAACTACCTATGGTGAATCAGATCATCTACCTGTCTTCGCAAAACTAGCTTGGCTTAATCGATGATGGAGAAATGTAGGTAGCGCAAGACCACACACACCATTCTCGTCATTACACGGATCAAGTGAAGCGCGGATTTGAGTATCAGTTTGCGTTTTAGCAGATCGCAGCGAGGGCATTCATATGCCCTCGTTGCATTGAAATCGATCCCAGCGACCCCAGGCACGTCCTTACCGAACTGGGATTCGGGTATCGGTTTGAATGATACGCACCGCCAAGGCCGATCACGACCTCGGCGGTTTTTTGCGATGGGACGCGTTGACACGAGGTGTGCTATGCGCGTATACTGAAGGCGTCGATGGGAATGCGTCCGTCAAACAGACATGCAAATTGCCGACAATAGTAGCGACACAATCATCGTCTGCTCAGAGTTGAGTAGCATTTGATGCTACAGGAGGAATTGTATGGGCGGTCTTAATAAAGTTTGCTTCCGTACTCTCATATTGACATTCACTATATTTCTGCTGGTCTCGCTAGGTTCCGGTTGCACATCCACAAATGCCGGCACCTCGACAACTCCAAATACGCCCAGTCCTCAAAACACTCCAACTTTAAGTGCCTTCAACATTGTACCTGTTAAATATGAGATACAGGACGCTGGAAACGGGTGGAAAGAAGGAACGGTAACATTGGGTTTTGTAAACGTCACTGACCATCTTCTTAACCCACAGGAGATTTCGCTCCAATTGTCTGAAGCAACCGTAGAAACATTGGAAGGAAAAACCTACCCTGCCAATACTTATTTTGCAGATGCTCTCTATACCTACAACTGGACTCCAAGTAACAAATTTCTGGTCGCTTGGGGTGATCAGTTGCCAATCCCGCCGAAACTACCAATCTCAATGATTTTCGCTCGTTCGCGAACTGCACCCAACGAGCAAACTGGATATCAACACGTCCGCAACGTTGTACGTTTCCGCTTTGCGCAGGCAGCTCATCCAACGCAGCTGGTTCTTCGTTTCACAACATTCAAATACGTACTTGATCTTTCGTCCGGAACCGTTGCTCCTCCAGCACCTCCGGCAGACTTGCCCTCACTGCCTCTCAGCGATTTTACTAATGCTATAGGCCGTCTCAACTCCAATCTTCAAGTTGATTTTGGGCAATGCTACTTAGGATGGACTAACAACGATTACTATATGCTTCCCTACACCGTGACCAACACCAACCAACTGGATGAAGAAAAACTCACTATTGACGCTGCGGTTTGGTTTTCGAGCGGAGTCTATGTCCTCAGAAGACTCAGTGAGGAAGATGAAGGTGGCCTCGAACTGCACGCGGGACCAGGCCAAACAGTGAAAAATGAATTTGACGTTGAGACAGATGGCACGCGGCTAGGATGGGGAATGCCAGAATATTTGGTAACATATACCCCTGAACGGTCTCAGTACCAGGTCTACAAACTGGAATGTCCCACAAAGACAAAGTGAGAAGAGGTCGCTATCGCCCAGCCCTGGTGTGCATCCGCCCTACTTAGCACTACACAGGGCGGCTGGCGTAATCCTCCACCCAACCCACACTCCCTTTACACCTAATCTACACCTTCCTTTGATACACTCCCGTTACCTGATCTGACAGGTCTGGCGTATTGCCAAGTGGAGGAAACGCGCCAGGCCTGTCAGGTTCTTGCCGGGGGTGTCATGGCTGAACCAACCTATCGCGTCTCTGTTCCCGATCTGTCCTTCTATCAAGCCTCAATTCCGTGTCAGTTCGCCTGTCCCGTGCGCACAGATGCACGCGGTTACGTCACGGCCATCGCGCAGGGCGAATACGAACGCGCTTATTTGATCGCGCGCGAGACGAATCCTTTCGCTTCGACGTGCGGCTATGTGTGCGGCGCGCCGTGCGAAGCGGCCTGCCGGCGTGGCAAGATCGACACGCCGATTGCCATTCGCGCCCTCAAGCGCTTCGTCGACGATCGCTATGGCGTCTACCTCGGCGAGACGGGCGAGACACGGCGACCGCCCGCATGGCCCACGTACGTCGGCACAACGGCGGGCTTCGATCTGGGCAACTCGACCATGCCGAATACTCGCACCGAGTTAACTGCGGCCCTCAAGCGCAGCGAGAAAACTGGGAAGCGCGTCGCTATTATCGGCTCGGGTCCAGCCGGATTGACCTGCGCCCACGATCTGGCTTTGCTCGGCCACGAGGTCACCATCTTCGAGGCGTCGTCCGTAGCGGGCGGCATGTTGAAACTCGGCGTGCCGGAATATCGATTGCCGCGCGAATTGATCGATCTCGAAATCAAATCGATCCTCGCGTTGGGCCCCACGCTTCAACTCAATCAAGCGCTGGGCCGCGACTTCTCGATGGCCGATCTGCGCCAAGAATATGATGCCGTCTTCATCGGCATCGGCACCTATGCCAGCCGCAAGCTCAACGTCGAAGGCGAACAATTCGACAGTGTGCTGCGCGCGGTCGATTTCCTGATCAACGTCAATCTCGGCGGCTACAACCTCGATCTGGGCAAGCGTATCATCGTCATCGGCGGTGGCAACGTCGCGATGGATGTGGCGCGCACGGCCGCCCGCCTCGGCCATCCGCAGCAGGGCAGCGGCGACATGGAAACCGCCCTCGACGTGGCCCGCGCCGCGCGGCGTTTGGGCGCGACGCAGGAAGTACACTGCCTCGTCGTCGAAGATCGATCGGAGATGCTGGCGGATCCGTTCGAGGTGCACGAGGCCGAAGAAGAAGGCATCGTCATTCACAACCATGTCGCGCCCAAGCGCATCGTCGGCACCGACGGTCGCGCCACCGGCGTCGAGACGTTGGACGTGGCGCGCGTCTTTGACGAGCGCGGACGTTTCAATCCGCAGTTGATCCCCGGCACCGAAAAAATCTGGGGCGGCGACAGCGTCATCGTTTCGATCGGGCAGACAGGCGCGTTGGAATGGATCAAGCCCGAAGACGGTTTGGAAGTCACGCCGCGCGGCACGCTGGCCTTGAACAAAGAGACGCGGATGACGACCGCGCCCGGTGTGTTCTGCGGCGGCGACATCGCCTTTGGCCCGCGCCTGATTATCAACGCCGTGGCCGATGGACAACGCGCCGCGCGCGGGATTCATAGTTATTTGCAGCACGTGCAACCGCGCATCGTGCGCAAAGGGTTCTTCACCACCGTGCCCGATCGCGAATACTCCAACGTCGGCCCGCTGCGCAACTACCTGCGCTGGCCGCGCCGCCAACCCAAATCGCTGTCGGTCGATCGCCGCATCGGCGTGGCCGAAGTCGAGCAGCGCTTCGAAGAACCGGTGGCACAGGAACAGGGCGGTCGCTGTTTGATCTGCTCGATCAATCCGATCTTCGACGGCGAGTTGTGCATCATGTGCAACGGCTGTGTGGATGTGTGCCCGACGGATTGCCTGAAACTCGTGCCGGTATCCGCTCTCACGGGCGACGAAACGGCGGCGACGGTGATCAAGAATCGCACGGAAGCGTGGCCGACGGCCAGCGCGATGCTGCTCGATCCGACGAGGTGCATCCGCTGTGGCCTGTGCGCCGCGCGCTGCCCCACTGATGCCGTGCAGATGGAGACGTTCCGCTTCACGGAAGAAATTCAATTCGTGGATGTTAAATAAACCCTTGAGGTCTTGAAGACCTCAAGGGTTTGGAATGAACATGGAGGTGGCATGACTGCCCAAACCAAGAGCCGCTGGAGTTTCATCACCGATTCGCGCGTGTGGCGCTCGTTCTTCCGCCACGGTTGGCCGGACAACCCGCTCGATCGATCGCTGACGATGACGAGCAATGTTTTCTTCCACTTGCATCCGGTCAAGGTCAGCCGCCGCAGCATTCGCTGGTCGTACTCGTTCGGCCTCGGCGTGATCTCGACGATCTTGTTCGCGGTGCTCACCTTCACCGGCGTCATGTTGATGTTCTATTACGTCCCTTCCATCGAGCGGGCGTATCCGGCGATGAAAGATATTCAATTGACGGTGCCGCTGGGCGAATTCACGCGCAACATGCATCGCTGGTCGGCGCACGCGATGGTGCTGGTGGTCATCCTGCACATGGTGCGGGTGTTTTACACCGGCGGATACAAGCGGCCGCGCGAATTCAACTGGATCGTCGGCGTATTCCTGTTGCTCATGACGCTCGGCGCAAGCTTCACGGGGTATCTCCTGCCGTGGGATCAACTATCGTACTGGGCTATCACCGTCGGAACCAATATCGCCAGTTACGCGCCGTTCGTCGGGGATACCGCGAAGAGCTTGCTGCTAGGCGGATCGGATGTGGGGCAAAACACGCTCATCCGCTTTTACACGCTGCACATTGCCGTGGTGCCGCTCGTCATGATCGTCGTCATCTCGCTGCACCTGTGGCGCGTCCGCAAAGACGGCGGCCTGGCGGCGAATGATGCGAAGACCGAGAGTCAAAAACAAAAGTGATCCACGACGCTCGATGTGCCGCCCTACTGGAGTGGAGCCTTGCCCGTATCCGCCGCATTGCGGCGGCGGGCCGCTGGGCGTAGGCGGATCCCGGCTGAAGCCTCGAGTCCGGATCGTTAATCAACGTAAGAACCGCTCTAGATTTGGAGAGTGCTGATGGCCGATCAAATCCCTGTCACCGATGAAATTTTCCCGCAGCATTCCGGCAAGACCTACTCGTTGGTCGAGTTGATGCCGGGCGAAAGCCCGCTGGTGGGCAAAGGCCCCGATGATACGGTCTTCTCCTTTCCGATCGTGTTGTTGTGGGAGATCGTGTTGCTGTTGGGCGTGACGTTGATCATCTTCCTGTTTTCGTTGATCAAGCAAGCGCCCCTCGAAACGATCGCGAACCCGCTCATCACGACCGATCCGGCGAAAGCGCCGTGGTACTTCATGGGTTTGCAGGAATTGTTGGAACACATGCATCCGCTGGTCGCCGGCATTTTGATCCCGACGATCCTCGTGGTGTTCCTGATCGCCCTGCCCTACATCGATCAGTCGCGGGCGGGCGCGGGCGTGTGGTTCACCTCGCAGCGTGGCAAACGCATCGTCGGCCTGACGGCGCTGTACACGCTCATCGTGATGCCGATCTATATCCTCATCGACAATGCGTATCCGCTGCGCGAAATCCTGCGCACCACCGTTCCAGAGTGGATGGCACAGGGCTTGCTCCCGGCGCTTATCATCGCGGTGATAGTGGCGCTGCCCGTCATCGTGCTCAGTTTCAAAAAGCCGACCATCCGTGAAGTGATGCTGGTGCTGTTTACGGTGTTGTTCATCTCGGCCATCGTCTTCACGTTGAGCGGCTTCCTGTTTCGCGGCCCGGGCTTCAAGATGTATCCGCCGTGGCAGATGCCCAACGGCTACAATCCCTTTAACGGCCTGTAAAAACGATCGGGCCTGAAGCTCGATCGAGTGGAGGAGAAATCATGAGTGACGAGAAAAATCCATCTGGAATCAATCGCCGCAAATTTCTGGCGGCAGGCTGGGGCGTCGCGCTCGTCGCGCTCGTCGGTCAGGCCGGGCTAGCCATGTCGAATTACCTCAAGCCCGGTAAGCAGGCGGGCGGCTTCGGCGGAGAAGTCGTGGCGGGCAAACCGCAAGAGTTCAAGCCGGGGACGGTGAGTCTGGTGCAGGGAGGCCGCTATTATATTTCGGCGCTGGAGAACGGCGGCTATCTGGCGATGTGGTGGCGCTGCACGCATCTAGGCTGCACCGTGCCGTGGGTGGCCGGTGAAAAACAGTTCCATTGTCCGTGCCATGGCTCGTTATACAACGATAAAGGTGAAGTCATCGGCGGGCCGGCGCCGCGCCCGCTGGATCTGTTTCCCATCACTTTGGTCGACGGCAATCTTGTTGTAAACACCGGTGAGCCGATCGCCCGCGAGAAATACGATCCGTCGCAAGAGTTTCACGTCTGAGGCCACGCTATGCGCGCAAAAGAAAATTACTCTCGCTACGTTGTCGCCGGTCTCATCCTGTCGGTTGCCGTGCTGGTTTCCTTTCAGGTCTACATTCTGCGCGAGCCGCAGCGCATCGCGGCCGTGAGCAATGCGGACAAGGTCCTGGCCGTCGCCGCCGGCGAGACGCTGTTCAAGACGAATTGCGTCACGTGCCACGGCGCGAACGGCGAGGGTGACATCGGCCCGGCGTTGAACGATAGCACGTTCTTGAAGACGACGGCCGACGATACGATCTTCAGCGTGATCAGTTCGGGCATTCCGGGCACGCAGATGCCCGCGTGGAATCAGCAGCATGGCGGCCCATTGACGGACGAGAACGTCAATCAAATCGTGGCCTATCTGCGCGGGTGGCAGGACACCGCACCCGATCGGCGCAACGCGCCCCTCAAAGGCGATGCCGGTAACGGCACGGTGATCTTCAACAGCGTGTGCGCTATCTGTCACGGAGCCAACGGTATTGGCACGGATAAAGCCCTGGCGCTTAACGATGCTACTCATCTCAACCAGTTTGACGACGCGTGGTACAAAGACACGATCATGAAAGGTCGCCCGGCGAAAGGCATGCCGACGTGGGGCACCGTCCTCGCGCCGCAGCAGACCGCCGATCTTCTGGCTTTGATCGAAGAGTGGCGGGCTTCGCCAGCGGCGTCGGTTGTGCCTACCCCGACCATACCGATCACCCCTACGGTTGAAGTCACGCCTACGGTCGAAGTGGCGCGGCCCTCGAATCCCGGCGAGCCAGGTACAGCCATCGGCTTAACGGCTGATCTCAAAGCCGGTGAGCAAGTCTTTGTCGCCGACTGTAAAAAGTGTCACGGCGATCAGGGTGTGGGCGGCGTCCCCAATCCCGGCTCGACCGATGGCACCATCCCGCCGTTGAATCCGATCGACGAAACCCTGATCGATCCGAATTCAACCGTGTATGCGACCAATCTCGATCTCTTTATCGAGCACGGTTCAACTCCCGCAGGGCCGAACCCGAAAGAGAAGATGGCCGCGTGGGGCGATACGAAGAAGCTGACGCCGCAGCAGATCGCCGATGTCATTGGCTATGTGATGAGTCTCAATCCGGCACCGGCGGCTGCGCCGACGACACCGGTCACGCCCACGGCTGAAATCACACCGACGGTGGATGTGGCGCGGCCTTCGAATCCCGGTGACGCGGGCCCGGCGATTGCGTTGATGGGGGACGTCAAAGCGGGCGAAACGGTCTTCACAGAGAGTTGCAAGAAATGCCACGGCGATCAGGGCGTGGGCAATGTCCCCAATCCCGGCTCGACCGACGGCACCATTCCGCCGCTTAATCCGATCGACGAGACGCTGATCGATCCAAATCCGCACGTGTTCGCGTACAACATCGATATCTTCATCGAGCACGGTTCAACACCCGAGGGGCCAAATCCGAAAGAGAAGATGCCCGCGTGGGGCGACACGAAGAAACTCACGCCACAACAGATCGCCGATGTGATCGCCTACGTGATGAGTCTCAATCCAGCGCCGGCTGCAACGACGCCGGTCACGCCGACAGAAACGATCACACCGACGGCTGAAGTCACGCCAACGGTCGATGTGGCGCGGCCATCGAATCCCGGCGACGCTGGACCGGCTGTCACGTTGACAGGCAATGTCAAAGCGGGTGAGCAACTGTTTGGCCCCAACTGTCAGAAGTGTCACGGCCCGACGGGTACTGGCGGTGTCGCCAATCCCGGCTCGACCGACGGCACGATTCCGCCGCTCAATCCGATCGATTCGACGCTGATCGATCCCGATCCCAAGACGTACGCCACAAATCTCGATCTATTCCTTGAACACGGTTCGACGCCCGAAGGGCCAAATCCGAAAGAGAAGATGCCCGCGTGGGGCGACACGAAGAAACTCACGCCGCAACAAATCGCGGATCTGATCGCTTACGTGATGAGTCTCAATCCGGCCCCAACCGCTGCGCCGACAACGCCGGTCCCGCCTACCGAGACGATCACTCCGACGGCTGAAGTGACGCCCACCGTCGATGTGGCGCGACCATCGAATCCCGGCGACGCAGGGCCAGCGCTGAATCTCACAGGCGATGCTATAGCGGGCGCGACAGTCTTCACCGATAGCTGCAAGAAATGTCACGGTGATCAAGGTGTCGGTGGCGTCGCGAATCCCGGCTCAACAGATGGCACGATTCCGCCGTTGAATCCCATCGACGACACGATGATCAGCAAAGACCTTAAGGTGTTTGCGTACAACATCGATCTATTCCTCGAGCATGGCTCGACACCCGAAGGGCCGAACCCCAAAGAGAAAATGCCCGCGTGGGGCGACACCAAGAAGTTGACGCCGCAGCAAATCGCGGATGTGATCGCCTACTTGATCAATCTCAATTCCGCCAAATAGCAGACCGTCTAGATCGGTTCCCGTTTTGATTTACGCCAATGCTCATGGCGGATGGTTACATCCGCTGCGGCGACTGCTGGATGTGACCATCCAGCGAGAGCGTAAATCTTTTAGAAAATCGCTCTAGTGCGCTGAAACAAACACAGTCCGGCTCGCGATAATCGCGAGCCGGACTTTTGTGTGGCGATCAGGCGTTGAGTTTCTTGAGCAAGTCGGGGCGTTGACGCAGGGCGACTTTGGCGATGCCCCTGAGTTGTTTCATATAGGCATCAAGTTTCTTGACGGCTGCGTTGCAGTGCGAGCAGTGAACGTGCGGCGGCATGTTCTTCAGGCGCATCCGTTCGAGATCATCCGGCGACGGCAGCCACTCGATACGATACGTGTCCCGCTGGTCGGCGCGTTCTTTCAGTTTCCTGTGCTGCCAGACGGGAACCTTTCAAGCTGGGCAACGTCATATCTAGTGACGCGGCCGATTGGTCGTGATTTGGATCGTTGCACGAGGTATCAAGCATGAAGCCAGGCACTTACCTGCTGATCGTTGTGCTGCTGTTGACCCTGAGCGCGTGTGAACCGCGGACGACTGTCAACGCGCCGGCCCCTGTCAAGGCTGTCGCACTGCCCGCGGCGTGGGGCAAAGACGTGGCGGCCGGCCAACCCATTATCGCCCGGTTGGGCGGCATCACGTATGAAAGTTGGGGCAACGCCAACGATGCCGTCGATTACAGTACGCCGACCAATCGGCCAGACGGCGGCCGGTGGGGGCATAATACCAATGGCGGCGCTGGAACGTATGAGGTGGTCGATCTCGGTGCGGTCTACCAATTGGCGGGGGTCGGTTATAGCCTCGATTGGGATGGCGCTTTTCAAAATCCGTTGACCCTCCAGGTTGAAGTCTCGACCGACAACGACACCTGGACGACGGTCTCACGGCTCGTCCATCGCTACTCCACGCCCCATATTTCCAATCATGTGGATGTGGATCTGGCGATCGCCCTCTGTCCAGCGCGCTATGTGAAATTCTCGGAGCCACCCGATGGGGCCTGGAATGGGTGGGGCACTTTCTTCCAACTTCGCGCTTATGCCGCTGCCGATGAGTGAGGCCAGATCAATCGCCGGATTCGCCAACACCGCCGATCGGATGGGCACCACAGCCGCGACAAGCTGCTCCTCGACGATGCCCCAGCGTTCCAAAGATTTGTAAGCGCGTCCCGTTTGCAGCGATTGGGCCACAGCCTGAGGTGCCAGCTATTGACCAGAAAAACTTGGGAGCCGCGCGCTTCGAGGATCTCAAAGATCGGAATCCAGCAGACCCCGATCGATTCCACACCGCACCTGCGGTGGGTGCAGGTGTGGCGACCGTGTCGACGCCACAAGCGATCAGCCAATCGGCCAGTGCGTGTAAATCGGCCCCCTTCCCACTTAACTACGTAGCGTCCTGATCGGAGTCAAGAGCCTGCGGCGAGCCTTGCTACCACTGCCAAAATCAAGGAATGGCGCGCGCGCCAGGGGTGATCGCAGCCGACACCAATCTTATCGACTTTCAAAGCAACGCGCGAACTGCTCATCACAGTCCGCGCGTTTTTGCTTGTACTAAGCGGCCCGGCATTCCCGCCTATGTGGGTATGACATGATCATCGGCATTCCGCAGGACTATCTGGATTGCACGTAACCGTTACTCCGCTGCTGTGGCTGATTCAAACGAATAACGCAAAAACAAGTGGCTGCCACCTTGTTTGATACTCTTGAGCGTTCCCCACACGGCCTGTTGAGGTGCAAAGATTTTTCCGGCGACCAGCCCCGGACGTTCAGTGGCATCGTCGCGACCGGCGATCTGCGGTGCGAGTGTGAGGAATAGTTCGTCCAACTGTTTCTCCGCCAGGAAGTCGCCCATCAAACGCGGTCCGCCTTCCGTCAAAATCACCTCACAGGGCCGAACGCGACTGACAACCTCAAGGATCGATCGGACACTCAGTGAGCCAGCGGTTTCGATCGCTTCAATTTGGATGGTTGAAGACGGATGCTGTGATCGGATTTGACGCGCGCCCTCTGCCGTCGTCACAATCAACACGGGGACAAGCCCTGATTGAAACACCGGCAGGCTCAGATCGATCTCGCCGCGCGCGGTGACGATGACATTGAGCGGCGGCTGCGGTTTTCCTAACGCGGCCCGAAACGATCGATACACGTCGGCCAGCGGCCGATAGGTCTGCTCGGCGATCCACAGAATCTGCGGCGAAGCACGGAGCGTGCCGGCGCCGACAATCACGGCATCCGCGACGGCCCGCAGCAGCCCCATCACCAGCTGATCGTGTAGATTGAAACCGCTGATGTCGCCGCCGCCAGCGTGGCCCGCGACTTGGAGCGACACGACACCATCCAGCGTGGTGACAAAGTTGCCGATGACGTAAGGTCGCTGCGGATGCGGTGGAAAACGCAGCGGGCCATATAGCTGAGCTAATTCGATCGGCAGCGGCAGAGCCTCTCCACGGCCGGCATCATACAGTGTGTCGAGCGGTGTCAGATCGATCATTTCGGCAAACCACAGGCGGTAAAGAACTCGGCCCGCAGCGCGGCATCATCCGCAAAGTGCCCGCGCCAGACCGTCGTGCGCGTCATCGGCACGATCTCCCGCACGCCGCGCATTTGCGTGCAGAGATGGTGGGCTTCTAAATAAACCGCCACGCCGTGAGGCTGAAGCATGGTTTCGAGTGCGTCGGCGATTTGCTGACCGATCCGTTCTTGCACGGTAAAACGTGCGGCGAATAAACGCACCAGCCGCGTGAGCTTGGAAATGCCGATGATGTTTTTGTGCGCAATGTAACCGACGTAGGCCTGCCCGTAAAATGGCAAGGCATGATGCTCGCACAACGCGAAAAAGTGAATGGGGCCTTCAATCACTTGACTCAGGCGGCAATCCGGCTCGCCCCGGCATTCGGTCTCAAACACCTTGAGCAATTTGGGATCGCCATCGTAACCAGCCGTGACATCCACCAGCGCCCTGATAAAGCGCCGTGGTGTATCTTGGGTGGCCGGTGTATCAAGATCCATGCCCAACGCAGTAAAGATTTCGGCGGCATAGCCTTCGAATCTCTTGATGGTCTCCGTTGAGATTTGGCGCTGGTGCAGCTGCATGGCGGCTTCGAATTCCCGTTCGTCAGACTCCGGGGAATCAGACATGGTTACCTCTTTCAATGAATTTTCCTGGTGGGATAGGTTAACGATCGGATGAAGACTCGCTAGGCGGGCAGCCGCCCCTTCAAGTTGTCGGCGTGAAACGGCCCGGGTTCGGCGATGAGCTGCCGCGCTGCTTCCAGTTGTTTCCACACATTCCACAGCAGCACACCGCGCACGCGTTGGTCCTTGAGATAGTAGATGACGCCTTGCTGATTAGGCTCTTTCCAATCGACCACAGTTTCCAATCGCGCATCGAGTTCACCGACAGCCTCATAGCCGAGCTCGAACAGATCGGAGTAGAAGAAAGGCAGATGGGTATACTTCTCGGGTTGACCCGCCATCGCCCGTCCGGCGAACTTCCCCATCGTGTTGGCGTTATCTTCGTGTTCCACACGCAGGCGCTTGCCCAGAGCCGGGTTATAAAAGGCGGCCACATCCCCCGCAGCATAGATGTCGGGATGGCGCGTGCGCAAGAACTCATCTACTACGATACCATTGTCTACTTCCAGATCGACCATCCGGGCCAGGTCAACATTCGGCTCAAGGCCCAACCCCGCCACGACGCCATCCACCAGAATCTCGCGTTCATTCGTAGTCTGATTGTCGCGGACTTTCAACGCTAATTGCTGCGAGAGTACCTCTAAGCCCGTAACGGTTGTTTCGGCCAGCACCTCAACTCCTTTGTCGCGGTAGAAGGTATTTAAGAACTGACTCAATTCGAGTGGAAACACCCGGTCGCCAATACCAGCCCCCGGAAAAATCATCACCACGTGGATGTCGTTCAGCGCTAAGCCGGCGGCGATCTCAGAGCCGATGAATCCACCGCCGATCACGGCCAGTTTTTTACCTGGAATGGCCAGTTCGCGCAACCGCTTATAATCAGCCAGGGTACGGAAATAGATGATCCGATCATCACCAAAGGGCAGGCGTCGAGGAGATCCCCCCGTGGCCAACAACAGCTTGTCAAAGGTGTAGCTGACGTCGTGCGTATCGACCCGTTTGTTGCGTGCGTCCAGGGCCTGCACCGTGCACCCCAGATAGAATTCGACACCTTCATTGTCCGTCTTGCGCCAGATGGTATCCAGAGCCTTACCCTTCCACAGGGCCTTGGTCAGTGGCGGACGATTGTAAGGTGGATCGGGTTCCTGGCTAATCAGGCCGATCGGACCATGGGGATCAACCTCGCGGATGCCGCGCACGGCAGACTCCGCCGTCATTCCCCCGCCGACGATCAAATACTGGTAATGTAGCATGTGTTCCCCCCCGCAGATGAAATGTGACAGAAACATGATCAACCTTCAGCAGTTGCGCTTGAAGACGAAGTGGCTCTTCATTTGACTCAGGCGCCGGCATGGATGGACGGCTCTTGAAACAACGTCACGCATTTTATTATAGACCAGAGTAAGCCGGCGTGGCGCGATCAATTCGGCTTTTTGTGTCTATGTAGGACAAATACTGACAACCCTTTACACTCAATGCCTACAAATTCTTCAGCAACATGCTGATAGCCACCGGCGCGAGAAGCGGTTATCATCAATATCCTGGCCAGGCTATACGCCGGGCGTCGCCTGATCCGGATGCGTGTCTACGTTGACCGAGTCGATCACCAGAAAAAGAGGAAACCAATATGTCCAAGAAAAGTAAAAAGGTCTGTGCCAAGTTGATTGCCAATCCCGGTTCGGGTACCGTAGCGGGCCGGGGCCAGCTGCTTGAGCAGGTCACCCGCTGCCTGAAGGCGCACGGGGTAAAGGTGGATGTGGCCGTCGCCAAGCCGCATGAAGCCGCCCTGCCCATCGCCCGGCGAGCGGTTAAAGAGGGCTACAAGCTCATCATCGCCATGGGCGGAGATGACACCGTTGAGGCGATCATCCGCGGCATTGCGGGCAGCAAGGCGCGGCTGGGGATAATCCCGGCGGGCACGGCGAATGATCTGGCTAAGAGTTTGGGCATCCCCGAAGATCCGCTTCAGGCTTGCGCCTTAATTGCCGAGGGGCATTTTCGCAAGCTCGATCTGGGCCAGGTCAAGGTTGGGCAAGGGAAGAAAATGCCCTTCTTTGAACTGGTGACTGTGGGCATTGGAGCCGCCGTTTACGAGGATGCCTTACACGCCAGCAAGGGGCGTCTCTCCAGCCTCAAGGGCGCCATCCAAACGGTTCTGGCGCAGGAAACGAAACCCAAGATTACTGTGATGATGGACGACGACAGCAGCGTCACGGTGGAGACGATGCTGGCCATCGTGTCGAATGTCCCGCTGATTGGGCCGAATATGCTGGTAGCCCCCGATGCCTCGCTGGAGGACGGACTGTTCGACATCTCTTTGTATCCGGATTTCAGCAAAAGCGAGGCGCTGGCCTATTTCGCTAAAGTCGCGAACGAAGGCTACTCCGACGATGGAAAAGTCCAACGATACCGGGCGCGTAAGGTGAAGATCAAATCCTCGCCCAAACTGGAGGTCCTGGCGGACGGCATTCTGCTGGGCAAGAAGACGGTGCGGATCAAGGTTTTGCCGAGTGCTCTGCGGGTGATCGCCCCGGCGGTCGGCACGGGCGTAGAAAAGCCGCCGCAAGCGATCGGCGCCGACTTGCCCGCACCCGTTGCGCCAGCAGTGACGAATAAGGAACCCGGAAAAAACGGGGCCAAGCCCATGCCGGAACTAACAGCGAAAAAGTGACGGTTGCCAGGCAAATTGAATAAATGTTGCGCTCTGCTTGGTCAGGCCAGGCGTCACGTAGCCAGGGAGAAATTTCTTACACAGGGGGACTGTCACTATGGGCAACGACGATCAATGGGTCGATCGTATTCTTAGTCGTAGAGCAACGCTCGCTCCAGAAGCCATCCCGCCCGAACTGTTCCCGCTGTTCCTGTACTACAAACGCGACCGCGTCGGCCATGAGTTGCCGGCTACGGTACAGGGCCACCTGATCCGGCAGTTCGGCATCGAACGCGCCCGCGCACTGATCACCTTGTTTGAGCAAACCGCCATCCCCGCCCGCCCACAAGAGTGGCGGCGGCGTATGCATTGAACGTGGCCGCGATCGCTCGGCCTGTTCAACGATGGTGCTGCCGATCTGATGAAAAGCCCGGGCCAAAAGGGGCGGCATGAACCTCAATGAAATTGGGAGTCTCCTCAAGCAAACGTTTCAAAGCTGGAACGAGGATAAGGCGGCCCGTCTCGCGGCGGCGTTATCTTTCTATGCAGTCTTCGCCATGGCGCCGGTTTTGATCATCGCGTTGGCCGTCGCGGGCCAGGTTCTGGGGCCGGTTCAAGTTCAGACGCAGCTGTTGAATCAGCTCACTGCTACGATCGGTCCACAGGGCGCCGATTTGATCCAATCGATGTTGGAGAACGCCCGCAAACCGGCCGATAGCCTGGTGGCGTCGATCCTCGCGCTGGGCGCCTTGATCCTGGGCGCGGCTGGCGCGTTTGGTCAATTGCAAGATGCCCTTAACACGATCTGGGAGGTTCGAACACGAACCGGCAGCGCGATCCGCCGGTTGTTGGCGGAAAAGTTCTTATCGTTCCTGATGGTCATGGGGCTGGGTCTCGTGCTGCTCGCGTCGCTCATCGCCAGTACGGCGCTGTCGGCGTTGAATACCTCGATCGGCGGCCCGGCTACCCCGGCGACCGACATCCTTGGGGTCATCAATCTGTTCGTCTCGTTTGGCGTGCTCGCTCTGGTGTTCGCCGTCATCCTGAAAGTGATCCCCGATGTGCATTTGCGCTGGCGCGATGTGTGGCCGGGCGCGCTATTGACGGCGGTGTTATTCACGCTGGGCAAATACGCCATTGGTTTGTACCTGGCGCACAGCAGCGTCGGGTCCGCGTATGGCGCAGCCGGATCGCTGGTTATCATCCTGTTGTGGATCTATTACTCGGCTCAGATTTTCCTGTTAGGCGCAGAGTTCACCAAAGTATATGCCAGGCGATGTGGTTCACCCGTGCGGCCTACGCTCAACGCCCAGACCGTAACCGCAGACGCCCGCGCTCAAGAAGGCCTTTCCTCACCGCCCGCTGTTCAAACGTCAGGCGGTGTCGCCTCTAAATGACTTGCGCCACAGGCGGGGCAGTAGTGGGCCTGCCTGAGACATGCCCAATCTCGAGGCGCGTTCAATTGCAGGCAGGAACCGCCGCTTTCACGCACAGTATGAAATGAGTCAAGTGAATATCTCAGGCAAGCCATCTACCCTGTGAGCATACATGAAAGGATCGAGTAAACGATCATGAGCATGACACCGCTTCGTAAGCATGTGGCACTGGCGATCGATGGCGGCGGCATTCGAGGCCTGGTTGTCGCCCAGGCGCTGATCGCGTTGGAAGACGAACTCGGCGAGGGGCCGCTCATCAATCAGCCTCAGCTCAAGGTCCTGGCCGGGACATCAACTGGCGCGATTATCACGGCGGCCATTGCGATGGGGATGAAGGCGGAGGAAATCGCCAGAGTATTCATCGACATGGGCCAGCAGGTTTTTCCGCCGCTGGCGCCGGCTTGGTTTCCCAAGGCGTTTAGTCAGGCCGACGAATTTATGCGCGGCGTGCTTCGGCCCTTCGTATATTCTAATGAGAGGCTAATCGATCTTTTGAAATCGGTTATCCAGCAACAAACCGGCAAGGCTGATTTGACGCTGGCGGAACTGAATGAGCAGCTGGGGCCGGACAAAGTCCTGATTCTCACCACGGTCGACATTAACGCGCGTCGCACCCGTTTCCTGAAGACCTACAAGGAGGACAACGGTGATTGGAAATTGTGGGAAGCGATTCTGGCGTCTTCGTCCGCGCCGATTTCCCTGCCAGTCTGGTCACGCCTCGATGCTGCGGGGAAGCCAGTCTACTACACCGATGGTGGCGTCGGCAATTACGGCCACCCGGCCTATGTCGCGGCCCAGGAAGCGGTTGTGTTTCTCGATTATGCGCCACAAGACGTGAGCGTTTTGAGTTTCGGCACGGGCTGGGTCAATGGTGACAACTTTGAGCGAGCGAACGGAGTGCCGACCGGCTGGCATGGTTTGGACTGGGCGAAGAACGCCCCCCGGCTGCTCATCGGCGACACCTCGCGGGCACAATCGCTCGAAGTCAGTGAAGGCTTCGGCGACCATCAAATAGACTTCCGCCGCTTCCAGTTCGCGCTCGAAACCAATATTAGCGGGGATGCGTTCAGCGACGATGCGACCTACGCCCTGATGAAAAAACTGGGCGAGGAGCTGGGTGAGCGCATTCGCCACGACCAGTTCGCGCCCAATGCCGACCCTCAATACGACCCGGAGGGGCTATACGCCAGCCAGATGAAGTATCGCGCCGCCAAAGAAGCGGGCAAATCACACCGCTCTAAATAGCCCAAACAGGGGCAGTAAAAGAGAACTGGCTGAACGTCTCGCACATTCAGCCAGTTCTCTTGTTTAACTTTCACACGATTGTCTCCGCAACGATCCAGACCGCCTCATTGTGACGAGGCAATCAATCGGCGCATGAGCCGCCAGGAGATGAGCATCAGCACCAGGCCGATGGCGATCAGGCCGCCCAGCAGCGCCCAGTTTGGATCAGCTCCACGCAGAGCGATATCCCGCAGCAGGAGCGTGCCATAGGTCGTGGGCAACAACCAGGAGATGACTCGCACTGGCTCCCACAACATATCCAGACTCATGATAAATCCGCTGAAAAAGACGCTGGCCAGCAAAACGATCATGCTGTATTGCACGGCCTGGCTATCGGTTTGCGAAACGATCGAAATGACAAATCCGATCCCCAGGGAAGTAAACAACACGGCGGCGATGACCAGGGTGAAATTCCACCAGTTTCCCAGCATGGGCATGTGCAGGGCAAATACCAACAGGGCGGACAGGATAGCTGCGATCACGCCGCCGAACAGCATGTAGCTGATGAATTTGCCGAATAGGGCTTCCATCGCCGATAAGGGTGAAACGCGGAAGAGTTCCATCGTACCCACGTTGCGCTCACGCACGATGGATAAGGCGGCGAACGTGACGGCCAGGTGCTGGAGTAAAAGCGCCAGCACCGCCGGAGCGAAGAAATCCGAAATAGAAGGCTGGATGTTCGCTACGCTTTTGGTCTCGCTGCGGAAAGGACTGACGATGATGGATGGGTCGATGCTCTGGAACTGTGCCAGCTTGCCATCCAGGTCGGTGAGGTCTTGGTCTATCTTATCAAGGCGCGCCAGCTGCTCGTTGCTAGACCCAGGGGTGTCGCTCAGCTGATTGGTGTTTTGGCGCAGGTCGGCGAGCGTACTCTTCACCGGGTCGGTGTTTATTCCGTTAGCGCCTTGCGTGTGCTGCACACTGTCCAGTAAAAGCAAGCTGGCGCCGACCGCCGTAGAAACGGCATCGACGTTGCCGGCTAACCCCTGCTGTTTTTGTTTCGCCAACACTTCATCGCCGCTCTGCACGGCCAGGCGCAGGGCAGACACATTTTGATGGGCGGCTTGCAGGCTGGTATGCACGTCGACGGCGTCCGTCTGTCCCTGCGCGACAAAGGAGCGTAGCACCTGCTGGTTCACCTGGCCGGCGAAGAGCCAGCCCAGGTAAGTGATGTAGCTGACCTGGACGGGATCAATCTCGTGGTGATACAGGGTCAAAACAGCTTGCTGGTTATTCTGGAGGGTGCTCGTGATCTCCCCGGGCTCCACCATGACCAGGTCGACTTGCCCCCGTTGCAGCTGGTCCAGCGCTTCGGTCTGGTTGCCCGTGACGCCGGCATAGATGAACTGCGCGCCTAGCGTTTCCGCATACTGTTGGATATCCTGGGCGGCGATGGGACTGTCCGGCTGCGTTACAAACAGCATGCGCAAGGTACGCCCCTGGGCGCGATAACCAATTCCAAAGATGAACAGGATTAAGAATGGCCCCACCACCAGTGTGGCGACCAATCGGGGTTGGCGCAGAATCTCAAAAATTTCCTTCCGAAAGAAAGAGGAAGCCCGGATGATGCCTCGGAAAAAATTACGCATGGCTCACCTCCGGACGCACTAACTCTACAAAGACATCTTCAAAGGACGGCATATACTCCTCCACCGCCTGCACCTGGATGTTTTGTTGTTGCGCCCAGCCCATCAGCTCGGGGGTGGCCGTACCGGCCTGGTCTACGATAATGCGCATGCTGTTGGGTCCCGTGCGGACGGTTTTGGCTCGCACGAAAGACAGTGAGCGCAGCTGAGCCTCGGCCTGGAAATCGAACGGCTCGGTCGTGCGGAAATCGACCATATCGCCGCCGTAGGCGTGATGTCTTATTCCTTGCGGGGTATCCACCAGCAGCAACTTCCCTTTGTTCTGCACACCCACCAGGTCGCAGTTATCGGCTTCGCTGACGTATTGCGTGGTGATGAATATCGTGCGTCCCTGGTTTTTAAGTTCCCTGAAATGATCCCAAAACTTGCGTCTCAAGACGGGATCAATCCCGGCGGTCGGCTCGTCTAGAAAGAGCAGTTCCGGGTCGTGAACCAGCGTGGCCGCCAGGCTGAGCCGACGCAGCATTCCCCCCGAGATATTTCGGGCCAGCTTCGAACGGTGCTCGTCCAACTCCACAAAGGTCAGGATTTCCTTCAGACGTTTTCCCCGGAATACGCTCATGCCATACAGCGAAGCGGCAAAGTTAAGGTTCTCCCAGACAGTCAGATTGGGGTAGAGCACGAACAGCTGTGGCATGTAGCCCAGACGCGATCGATCACTCTGGCTGAACTTGGCTGGACTGCAATCGAGTACGGTCGCCTGGCCATCCGTCGGGGTGTAGACGCCCGTCAATAAGCGGACCGTCGTCGTCTTGCCCGATCCGCTCGGCCCGATAAAACCGAAGATGGAAGCGCGGGGCACGTCAAACGAGACATCCTGTACGGCGATTTCATCACCGAACTTTTTCGTCAAATGGTTGGCGCTGATAACAGAGTCTCTAATTTGAACCGGCTGCAGTTCGCTCGGTTCAACCGGAGCTGCCTCTTCCATAATTGCCTCAGCTATGCGTGTTTTAGATTTTCAAGCACGTTGATTTTTCTTAGATTGCCTGCGCTCCATCTTTCTGGCTATCACTTCGACCAGGGTGTAGACTAACCCACACAGGGCCACGCCCAGCCCATAACCCGCCAGAACATCCGTCAGGTAATGATCACCTACGAACATGCGACTGTAGCCGATGTACAGGATGATCAACCCTGCCATGACGATCACCACCGCCTTCCAGAAACGTGATGATATTTTCGGCGCGATCAGGTAAGCCAGCAGGCCGAAGCACATCACGGCAGCGATACTATGCCCGCTGGGGAAACTCGGCTCGGTCATCTTGTGCCACACCGCTACGTCAAAGACCGGCCGGGCGCGATCGTAATACTGCGAGAGAGAGAGCCAGATCCCTCCCTCGGCGGCCCAGGCGATGACGACCATGGCCAGTCCTGCCCAGAAGCGCCTGTAGAGAAAATACAGCACCAGGAGCAATCCAATTACCACGATCACTTGTTCGCCCAAGTAAAAGCCGAAGATCATGATCTGTTGCATGAGCGGCGAGCTCTGCAGGGCGATCGCGTGCAGGTCGTTGGCGACCCGGTCATCGACCTGCAGAAGCGGGCCGTGCGTTTGCAGATTGAGGGCCATTGCGCCAAACAGCAGACCGCCCAGCAGCACCATCATCACACCGATGAGCGGCCACCGCGCCAACAGCCCCGGTGTGTGTAAGTGAACGCGCGAGTGCCTATTCAATTTTTTTTCTTGCAAGGGTACGACCAGGGTATGGTTCATATCCGTTCCTCCTTAATTTAAGCCTTCACGACGCGCTTGATCATGGCCGAGTAAATGCCAAAGGCGATCAGCCCGGCGGCGATGATGCCCAGCAGCAACGCCCCGAAGGGTTGCTGCAACAACGCCGTCAACACGCCATCAATGCCCTTAGCCTGGCTGGCATTGTGCTGGATAGCGGCCTGCAACAAGAACACGCCGATCAGCGTGAAGACCACCCCCCGCGCCGCCGTGCCAAAGCGTCCCAGGCGCTCGATCCATAAGCGAGAGTTCCCGGTACGCGTGGCCAGTTGAAATTGGGGGTTGAACTTACGCTGAAAAGCCGTGTAGATCTGTAACAGACCCACCCCGATGACGATCGCGGCCGCCAGCGCGACGACCCAAGGCCCCCACGGCTGCGTCAGGATCGACGCTGTGGTCTGCTGGGTTTGAGCGGCTTGAGCGCCGCTGGTGGCCGCTGACGCTTTCGCCGTGATGAGGCCATACGTTGCCATCGCGAGCAGCCCGTAGGAGATGCCGCTGACCAGATACCCCACGCGCTGTACGATGCCTTTGGCAGCATTCCCCTCATGCAGCGGATCGACCACGGCGCGGATCAGCCCCCACAAACCATAGCCGACTAACCCAAGCAGCATCACGTATAGCAGGATCTTACCCACCGGGGTGCTGCCCAGCGCGGCGATCGCCCCTTGCTGATCGGTGAGTGCGCCGCCGCTGCCGACAGCCACCTGAATGGCTAGCAGCCCGATAACGCCCCAAACCAGGCCGCGCGCCACGTAACCCAGGCGGATCAGTTTTTCCATCAACGGGCTGGTCGTTGCGCCGCGGATAACTTGCTTGCCTTCTTGTTTGAGATTGCCCGCGCTTCTCTGTATTCTCGAATGGGTGCTCATTTTTCCACTCTCCTATTTAGGCTTTTTCTATGTCAGACTTAACTACCGGCGCCCAACTTAATCACCGGGTCTCTCAATGAATAACTATCTCGGCCAGTCCCGCTTGCGGCGCGGGATAACGCATTTTCAATCCGCGCAGTGTTTCGACCAGTACGGTGGCAATCACTAAATCGCGATACCATTTGGAATTGGCCGGCACAATGTACCAGGGCGCGTCATCGGTACTGGTTTTACTCAGCAGAGTTTCGTAAGCTTTCGTATAGTCCGCCCACAACTCGCGCTCTTTGAGATCCCCTTCGTTGAACTTCCAGCGCTTGTGGGGTTCATCCAGGCGGGCCTGTAACCGTTTCTTTTGCTCGGCGGGGTCAATGTGCAAAAAGAACTTGAGAACGGTCAAGCCTTCTTCGACTAACATGCTTTCAAATTCGTTGATCTGAGCGTAACGCCGTTGCCAGACTTTCGGTGGCACCAGATCGTGCACACGCACGGCCAACACATCTTCGTAATAGCTGCGATTGAAGATGGTCATTTCGCCATTCGCCGGAACGCGTTGGTGGGCGCGCCACAGATAATCATGGTCGAGTTCGACGGGCGTCGGCAGTTTGAAGCTCGCCACCTCGACCCCTTGCGGATTGACCCCTTCGAACACCTTTCGGATCACCCCATCCTTGCCAGCCGTGTCCATGCCCTGCAAGACGATGAGCACCTTGTGCTTGTGCTCGGCGTACAGCATTTCTTGCAGCGTTTCCAAACGAGTGGTGAGCTGCAAGACCTTGGCCTCCCCGCGCGCTTTGCTGCCTTTGAAGGCGCTTTTGTCCGCCGGATCCCATTTCTTCAGATTAACCGAGCTGCCCGGTTGTACACGATAACGTTTCACGCTTTCACTCCTGGTTTTCGAAGTGGTTCACTTCAATCTTAGTTGAGAATCTTCAACATTTAGTCATGATAGCCACTTCATGCGCCGCTGACTATCAGCACGAGTCTGAAGAAGCTGTCAGCATTAAACGTAAGGGATTGTCAGTGTTTGGACTACATTCATGGCCGCCCTCTCTAAGTTTTGTCTTTGACGCTTTTTGTCCTATCAGCGATGCGGTTCTTTAATTGGGAGCGGCATCCGTTTCATAGGCGCGACGGGCAGCGTTGGTGTTTGAAATCAATTCTCAGCGTGGCAGCTGCGCAGAGCCCGATCGGATCGTCTGTTCGACTCGGTGAAAGCAAGTGGCTTGCCGCCAGATCCGGACGATCAGGCGTTTTTTGCGTGTGGCCAGGCTGTGTAGTCCAAACACTGACAGATCTTTACACTCAATACCGACAACCACTTCAGCCCACGGCTGATAGTCACCAGCGCGTGAATTGGTTATCATGCTGCTAATGTGCGGTGTATCCACACGTTTCCGTCGGAACAGGTCGCAAATTAAAGGATAGTCTGGGGAAGAGGCAGAATCGGTTCACCCCAAATGTGTCTCGGAGGAATCCATGGCCCAAAATGAATATGACTTGATTGTGATCGGCGCAGGCGGCGCGGGCAGCACCGCGGCCACCACCGCAGCCAGTATGGGCAAGCGTGTCGCGCTGATCGAGCGTGATAAACTGGGCGGTACGTGTCTCAATTATGGCTGCGATCCAACTAAAACACTGCTGCACACAGCCTCCGTACTCTACCATGCCCGTCACGCCTCCGCGCTGGGTTTACGCATCCCCCACGCCGAAGCCGATTGGGCAGCGGTGCAGGCGCATGTCCGGCAAGTGCTGGAAACCATTCGCGGCGGCACACCCGAACAGGCCCGCGCAGGCATCGCGGCGCAAAACATTGACCTGTTCATGGGCGAAGCGGCGTTCAGCTCACCGCACGAGATCAGCGTGAACGGCCAGACATTGCGCGGCGAGCGATTCATCATCGCCACAGGCACGGTTCCGTTCATTCCGGACATTGAGGGACTGTCAGAGGCCGGCTACATTACCAACGTGGAAGCCGTGTCGCTGCCCGAACTACCGAAGCGGCTGGTGGTGATCGGCGGTGGTCCCATCGGCCTGGAGTTCGCGCAGATGTTCAGTCGCTTCGGCGTGCAGGTGGTCGTGATCGAGCGCGCCCAGCAGCCATTGCCGCATGAAGATCAGGAGCTGGCGCAGGCGCTGTGTGCACAGCTCACTGCCGAAGGCATCCGACTGGAATTTGGCGCCGAGATGCGCTGCGGCGAGATCGATGAGCACGGCAAATGCATCCACGTCCACGGCGAAAGTGGCAACGACGAGGAGCTGGTAGCTGATCAGCTATTGGTGGCCGTAGGGCGGCGCCCTGCCCTGGGCGAGCTCAATCTCGAGGCCGCCGGTGTTCAATATACCGATGAAGGCATTACGACCAACGCGACCTTGCGCACGAATGTGCCGCACATTTGGGCCGCCGGCGACATTACCAGCCCATATCAATTCACCCATGTCGCGCACGATCAAGGCACCCTGGTCGTGCACAACATGTTTGCCGCTGAGCCACAAGCGTTTGACAAACACATCATCCCTTGGGTGACCTTCACCGATCCCGAGCTCGCCCGGGTCGGCGCGTCGGAAGCCGACTTGCAAGAGAAAAAGATCGAGTACCGCGTGGGGCGCGCGGCTTTCAATAAACTCGATCGCGCGATCGCCACGAATCAGACCTTCGGCAGCGTAAAGATCCTGGCGGATGCCGCTGGCAAAGTGCTCGGCGGGCATATCCTCGGCGCGAACGCGGGCGATCTGATTGCGCCGATTGTTTACGCGATGCGCTTCGGCCTGACGGTCAAGATGATCGGCGCAGCAATGCTGCCGTATCCGACGATGGCGGAAGCGGTGCGCTGGGCGGCCGATCAATTCTGAGTTTTGTCCCTACTGCTTTTTGTCCTAGCAGCCTGTCGGAGAGAACATAACGGACGGCGAAAAACACCACTTGGGCGGGTATTTCAGGTCAGAATAGCGACTTACTCCCCACTTGTGGCGTCAAAACACCCACAAAC
>Ga0182021_10001604_pt1 | contig 26166 bp, 25 predicted proteins | sample 612E3MmetaG_FD_120493 | JGI IMG/M metagenome (GOLD analysis project Ga0182021, IMG submission 120493) | Permafrost microbial communities from Stordalen Mire, Sweden - 612E3M metaG (Illumina Assembly) | ecosystem: Environmental > Terrestrial > Soil > Wetlands > Permafrost | place: Sweden...
GGGAGCCGGCGTCATGCCCAAGACGGAGCGCAAGGCAGTTCCTTCCGCCAAGTAGCCGGCCCGGGCGGCGGCCCATGCCGCCCGGACGAGCATTCGCGCGGAACGGGAAACACGACAAGAGGTAGCCAATGGCAGCCCAGGATCTCGTCGCGTACGTCGCCCGCAACCTCGTGGACGACCCCGACGCCGTTCAGGTTGAAGTCCACACCGGCCCGGACGGGACCGTTATCGAGCTTCATGTCGCGGAAGAGGACATGGGCAAGGTGATCGGCCGCAACGGCAGCGTCGCCAAGGCGTTGCGCACTCTGCTCAAAGTGATGTCCGCTCGCGACGGCGAAATCGTGTCGCTGGAGATCAGCTGAGCCACCGGCCGTGACCGTCGGTGAGAGGCTCGTGGTAGCCCGGGTCCGGGGCTTCCACGGCCTGCGCGGGACGATGCGACTGGAGTCGCTGACGGATCGGGCAGAAGAGCGATTTGCCGTCGGCAAGTCGCTCTTCGTCGAGGGCACCGACAAGTCGTTGACGGTGGCCGAGTCGGCACCCGACAACCTTGGCTGGCGCGTTCGATTCGCCGAAGTGGCGGACCGGACCGCGGCGGAGGCACTGCGCGATGTTTACCTCGAAGCGGTGGTGGCTCCTGGTGAGGAGCTGCCGCGCGGCGAGTTCTACTGGCATCAGATCGTCGGCGTGTCCGTGGCGGATGTCGACGGCAGCGTCCTCGGGAAGGTAGTGGACATCTACCGAGCCGGCGGCGCCGAGGTGATGGTCGTCTCGGGTCCCGCCGGAGAGATCGACGTGCCCATCGTGCGCTCGATCGTGCGGATCTTCGCCCCTGCCCGCGGGGAGATTGTCGTAGACGGCGAGGCGCTCGGTCTACGCGGCGATGACGTCGGCACGGCCGAAACTGCGGATACGGACGTGCCCGAGGCCGCCGAAGCCGGCACCGGCCGGCCGGAGCCGGAAGCGTGATGGAGCCCGATCCGACGTCTGAGCCTATGACGGCCGCTCCGGCGCGCGAGGATTCGTCGCCAGACGGAGACGACTCCGAGGTCGCGGTGGGCGCGGACGCCGCGGACAAACCGGCGCGCCGGCCGCTGGAGATCGAGCTGCTGACCCTCTTCCCGGCAATGCTGCAGGGTCCACTTGCCGAAAGCATCCCGGGGCGCGTTCAGGCGCGCGGCCTGGCCCAGATTCGTATCCACGACATGCGCCACTGGGGCCTGGGCCGCCACAAGTCCGTCGACGACTACACATACGGCGGGGGAGCGGGGATGGTCCTTCGCCCCGAGCCGGTGGCCGCGGCCCTCGACGAGCTGCGCCGGCCCGACAGCACGGTCATCCTGCTCGACCCGGGCGGCGAAGTGTTCGCACAGGCCCGTGCTCACGTTCTCGCCGAGCGGCCGCACCTGATTCTCGTGTGCCCACGCTACGAGGGCGTGGACGAGCGGATCCGCTCCCTGGTGGACCTGGAGCTGTCGATCGGCGACTACGTGCTGTCCGGCGGTGAGATCCCCGCGCTCGTGGTCGTGGACACGATCCTGCGACTCCTGCCCGGCGCCATCGATGCAGAGTCCACGGCCGAGGAATCGTTCACCGCCGGTCTGCTGGAGTATCCGCAATACACCCGTCCCCCCGTGTTTCGGGACGTGACCGTGCCGGCAGTTCTGACCAGCGGCCATCACGAGGCCGTCCGCAAGTGGCGCCTCAAGGAGTCGCTGCGCCGCACCTGGCGCCGCCGACCGGAGTTGCTCGAGGACCGGCCGATGACGCTCGAGGAAGCCAGGCTGCTTTCCGAGGTGAGCCACGAGGAGAGCGTCGCCGCCGCCGACGGTCGGGAAGGCGGCTGGAGGGGTACGGCGACCGACCAGGGAGACCGGGAGGTCTAGGCTCGGCGCCACGTGGCCGGCGCCGGGATCGCCGGCGTGGACGTGGGCTGGTGTTCTCCCTCCGCCCGGGGGCGATGCTCTGAGCTGACGCTCTGAGCTGAGGGCTCGGTTGTGCTATCCTTCGCCGTCGGCCGCGCAGGCGGCCTCATTTCATCTGCCTTCATCGCAGCCGGGCTGCGGGCAATATCGGCCACTGTGCGCAGCCGCGCCGCTCGCGCCGCTTGACGAAGAGTAGGGAACGCCGTGAACGTGCTCGACGAGATAGTCCAGGACCAGATCCGGACGGACCTTCCGGAACTCGCCTCCGGCGATACCGTGCGCGTCAACGCCCGTGTCGTCGAAGGCACTCGCGAGCGCATCCAGGTCTTCGAGGGCACCGTGATGCGCCTTCGCGGCGGCGGCATCCAGCGTTCGATCACCGTTCGGCGCATCGCCAGCGGCGTCGGCGTGGAGCGCACCTTCAAGGTGAACAGCCCCCGCATCGACAAGATCGAGGTCGTTCGCCACGGCCAGGCGCGCCGCGCCCAGCTGTACTTCCTGCGCAAGCGGGTCGGCAAGGCGGCCACCCTGCGCGAGCGCCGCGTCAAGAGCTAGACGGGCTCGGGAGCCAGCAGATGCCCGGCGCCCGACGCTCCAGCTACCTGATCGAGGACCCCGGCCGCTCGTCATCGGCGACGCGACGGGGTCCCTCTATATTCGCTCCGGGGGCTCCGGGCGGCCGCTTCGAGGTCGCGCTCTGGCACCGCGAGCGCCTCGACCCGGACTTCGCCGAGGAGCAAATTCTCTGGTCCCGCGGGTACCGCCACGTTGCCGGCATCGATGAAGTCGGCAGGGGCTGTCTGGCCGGCCCCGTGACCGCGGCCGCGGTGATCCTGCCGCCCAACTGGAAGCCGCGCGGCCTGCGCGACTCCAAGATGCTCAAGCCGGAGGATCGGGCGCGCCTCGATGTGGAGATCCGCGCCCGGGCGGTCGCCTGGTCGATCGCCTTCGTCGGCCCCGAGCTGATCGACCGCATCAACATTCTCCAGGCGACTCTTCTGGCCAGCACGCTCGCCGCCGCACGCCTCCCGATCCGGCCCGATGCTCTGCTGCTCGATGCCGTGTCGCTGCCGGAGATCAGGATCCACCAGCGTGTGCTCGTCTCAGCGGACCGTCTGTGCGCGTCAGTCGCGGCGGCCTCGGTTATCGCCAAGGTGGCGCGCGACCGGCTCATGGTCGAGATGGATGCGCGCTACCCCGGCTACGACCTGGCCCGCAACAAGGGCTATGCCGCGCCGGAGCATCGCGCCGGGCTGGCCGCCCTGGGATTGACGCCGATTCATCGGCTGTCGTTCGCACCCTGCCGTAATCGCGAGCAAATGGGCCTGTGGGACGATGCGCCGGCGGACGCCGTGGATGCGGATGAACTCGGGGCGCAGGCAGACGAGGCCGGGCGCCACGAGGTGGAGCAGCCGGTCGACTGACGGTTCGCCGGAGGAGACGTGGCCGAACGCACCGATCGACAGAAGGCCGGCGATGCGGCCGAAAGCCAGGTCGCGGAACGCCTGGCCGCGCGGGGATGGCGCATCCTGGCGCGCAACGTCCACTGCGGCCGCAGCGAGCTGGACATCATCGCGGTCGATCCGGGGCCGCCACCGAGGCTCGTCGTCGTGGAAGTTCGCTGGCGGCGCTCCCGGGAGTTCGGCCTGGCGGAAGAGACGTTCGACCACCGAAAGCGGGCCCACCTCAGGGCCGGCGTCGCGCGCCTGCTCGAGCAAGGGCGCCTGCCTGGAGGCGACGAACTGCCACGGCTCGCGGTGGCCCTGGACCTGGCGGTCGTCGAACCCGGCGCCGGCGGCCGCCCGATGGTGCGCCTCTATCGGAACGCATTGACGGACTGATCGCCCGGCGGGTCGTAACGCACAGCCGCTGTGCTACACTCCCCGCCGGTCGTCGCGTCGCGAAGGCCCCCGTGTTGTGTCCGCCTTCGGGCGCCCGACGCGGAGATCACACGCAGAATGCCGTGTCGGGGCGGTGCCGGAGCCGCGATCAGCGGACCGGTTCCCGACAGGAGCGCTGCGGAGGAATTAACCGCAGGAGGCCAGTTCATGCCGTCCGTTTCGATGCGACAGCTGCTGGAGGCCGGGATCCACTTCGGCCATCAGACCCGTCGCTGGAATCCCAAGATGCGCCCGTTCATATTCGCGGAGCGCAACGGGATCCACATCATCGACCTCGCCCAGACCGTCAAGCGGCTGGACCTCGCCCTCGCCGCAGCTCGCGAGACGGTCGCCCGCGGCGATAGCGTTCTCTTCATCGGGACCAAGAAGCAGGCCCAGGAGCCCGTCTCTCAGGAGGCGATTCGCGCCGGCCAGCCGTACGTCAATCGACGCTGGCTGGGCGGCATGATGACCAACTTCATCACGATCAGGAAGCGCATCGCGCTCCTGGATCAACTCGAGGCGCGCCAGGCAAACGGCGACTTCGAGCGGCTGACCAAGAAGGAAGTCGCCAAGCTCGTCGAGGAGATGGATCACCTCCGCGACCACTTCGGTGGCATCCGCAAGATGAAGCGCCTGCCGGGCATGGTCTTCATCGTCGACCCGCATCGTGAGCGCATTGCCGTCACGGAATCGCGCAAGCTGGAACTCCCGATCATCGGCACCGGGGACACGAACGTCGATCCTGACGAGCTCGACTACATCATCCCCGCCAACGACGACGCGATCCGCGCCATCCGGCTGCTCTGCTCGCTCGTTGCCGACGCGTGCATCGAAGGTCAGCGCGATCGCGGTGCCCGCGCAACGGCCGAGATCGAGGCGCCCGAGGTGGCGGTCGAGCCCGTTCTCGAAGAGACCCCCTCCGACGAGCTCGTTGCGGCTCTGGCCGGCGGCGCGGCACTCACATTCGAGCCCGACGTGGACGAGGAGGAAGTCCTTCTTCCGGGTGCGCGTGTCGTTCCCTCTCACCCGCGTGATGCCGAGGGCGAAAGTGCGCCCCGAGTTCACGAAGCGCCGGTTCGCCCGCGCGAAGAGCCGATCCGAGCCCGCGAAGAGACTCCCCGCGCTCACTGACCGAACGATTTCATTCGCCTGGCGGCGGCAGCCGAAGCGCTCAGCGGCCGCACAGGCGCAGACGACAGGAGACACTAGAACACGATGGCGACCATCACTGCGGAGACCGTCAAGACCCTCCGCGAGCAAACCGGTGCAGGCGTCATGGAGTGCAAGCGCGCTCTCGAGGAGACCGGCGGCGACCTCGAAAAGGCAGCCGGTATTCTCAAGGAACGCGGCCAGGCAGCCGCCGCCAAGCGCGCCGGCCGAGAGGCCAAAGAAGGCCAGATAGCCAGCTACATCCACACCGGCGGGAAGATCGGCGTCCTCATCGAGGTCAACTGCGAGACCGACTTCGTGGCGCGCACGGATGAGTTCCAGCGCCTGGTTCGCGACCTGGCGATCCAGGTGGCCGGCCTGCGCCCGGTCTACACGACCGTCGAGGCGATCCCGGCGGCCGAACTCGAGGCCAAGCGCGCCGAGCTGCTGGCATCCGACACGGTCGCCGCCAAGCCCGAAGGCGTGCGGGCGCAGATCGTCGAAGGCCAGCTCAAGAAGTGGTTCAGCGAGGTCGTCCTCGTGGAGCAGCCCTTCCGCGACCAGGATCGGACCGTCGGCCAACTCATCGTCGAGGCCATCGCGAAGACAGGCGAGAACATCAAGGTCCGCCGGTTCGTGCGCTTCGAGCTCGGGGAGGAGATTTGAGCGAAGCCAAAGCGTCCGGGGCCACGTCCGCCGGTGAGGTTGCCGTCGACTCTGTCGAGGGCAGCGCCACTCGGCCGCGCTATCGTCGGATCCTGCTGAAGCTGTCCGGAGAGGCCCTGCTCGGGACTCGCCAATACGGCGTCGATCCGAACTTCTGCGCATTCATCGCGGCCCAGGTCGCCGAGGTCCACGGGCTCGGTGTCCAGATCGGCATCGTTGTCGGCGGCGGGAACATCTTTCGCGGCCTTGCGGCGGCGGCCAAAGGTATGGACCGCGCCACGGGCGACTACATCGGCATGCTGGCCACGGTCATGAATGCCCTGGCACTCCAGGACGCCCTGGAGAAGGCCGGCGTGCAGACGCGGGTCATGAGCGCCATCGGGATGAACGAGGTCGCGGAGCCGTACATTCGCCGCCGCGCCGTCCGCCATCTCGAAAAGGGGCGGGTCATCATCCTGGCCGCCGGGACCGGCAACCCGTACTTCACGACGGACACTGCCGCTGCGCTCCGGGCCGTCGAAATCGGGGCCGAGATAATCCTCAAGGCGACCAAGGTCGACGGGGTCTACGACTCGGACCCGGTTACGAATCCGAACGCCATTCGATACGAGCGACTCACTTACTCACAGGTGCTGGCACAGCGGCTGCGCGTTCTCGACGCCACGGCCGTCTCGTTGTGCATGGAGAATGACACTCCGATCATTGTGTTCGATCTCAACAAGCCCCAGAACATCACGCGGGTGGCCGTGGGCGAGACCGTCGGCACCCTGATCACCGGAGGCAGCCCCGCATGAGCAGCGAGACGTTGACCGGCACCGAACACAAGATGGTGCGCGCGGTGGAGGTTCTCGAGCGCGATCTGCAAGGGGTTCGCACGGGTCGCGCCTCGACGTCGATCGTGGAACGGCTCGTGGTCGACTACTACGGCACGCCTACGGCACTCAACCAGATCGCGGGGATCAACGTGCCGGAGTCGCACCAGATCGTGATTCAGCCCTGGGATCGAAATGCCATCCAGGCCATCGAGAAGGCGATCCTCAAGAGCGACATCGGCCTGGTTCCCAACAGTGACGGCGTCGTCATTCGGCTGAACATTCCGCAACTCACCGAGGAACGTCGCCGCGACCTGGTGAAGCAGGTCCACAAGCGCATGGAAGAGGCGCGGGTGGAGATCCGCAACCTGCGTCGTGAGGCGGGCGACCAGCTCAAGAAGGAAGAGCACGACGGCACGATCGGCGCGGACGAGGGCCGGCGCGAGCACGAGAACCTGCAGCGCATCACGGACAAGCACGTCGCAGACGTCGATCGCGTCGGCGCGGCCAAGGAGCAGGAGGTCCTGGAGGTCTAAGTGGCCCGTCCGATCGACCGGCCGACCGACTCTCCGTCGATCGTGCACCGGGAACGCCAGGCTCCGACGGAACCGGCCGGCACGGAACTGTCGAAAGAGGCGGTCCTGGAGCCGGGAGCAGGTTCTCCGGACGCGACCCAGATGGCGCCGGACGAGTTGCCCCGCCACGTCGCGATCATCATGGACGGCAACAGGCGATGGGCTCGTGGTCGCGGGCTGAGCGAGATGGAAGGCCACGCCGCCGGCGTCGAGGGGATCCGCGGGATCATCCGCCACGCCGTTCGCCGCGGGATCGAGGTGCTCTCGCTCTATGCGTTCAGCCGCGAGAACTGGGCGCGTTCCGACGAAGAGGTGGGCGGGCTCTTCATGTTGCTCGAGAAAGTGGTGCGCAACGAGACGGCCGAGCTGGTCGCGCAGGGCGCCCGCGTTCGACTGCTGGGGAGGTTGGAAGAGCTTCCGCCGGAGACGAGGGCTTCTCTCCAGGAGGCGCTCGATGCCACGATCGGCGGAGAGCGGCTGCAGCTCAACATCGCCTTCAACTACTCGGGCCGGACGGAGCTGGTGGACGCGGCCCGCAAGGTGGTAGCGCAGGGCCTCCGACCCGACGAGATCGACGAGGACGTGCTTGCCGCGGCAATGTACACGGCCGGTTTGCCGGACCCGGACCTGGTCATCAGAACGGGTGGCGACGAACGCCTCTCCAACTTCCTGATCTGGCAGTCGGCCTACGCCGAGATCATCTTCACGCCGACGCTCTGGCCCGACTTTGGGCCGGCGGAACTGGACGCGGCCCTTGCCGAGTTCGCCAGCCGGCAGCGCCGGTTCGGGCGATAGGGAGGCGGAGGGGATGCGGCAGAGGGCGCTGAGCGCGCTCGTATTCGTTCCGCTGCTCCTGATCGTGCTTGTCCTTGGCGAGCCTTGGTTCGGAGCCCTGATCGCGGCCTTCGTCGCGGTCGCGGCGTGGGAGACGGCCCGGCTTCTGCGCGGCGCCGGTTACCCCGCCGTGCCGTGGCTCGTGATCGCCGGCGCGCTGGCGGTGGCCGCGGACGTGGCATCGCCGTCGTGGCTGTCGGGGTACGGCGATCTATTGATCGCTGCGGCGGTCGTGGCCGCGGGGATCGCGGCCTTCTCGGAGAAGGACACGAAGGTCGGCTTCGCGGCCTGGATGGCGACCGCTTTCGGTGCCGTATACGTTGGGCTGCTGGCCGCTCTGGTCCGGCTGGGCCTGGCGGCTCCGGCCGTTGCCGCGTCTGCGCCGGCGGCGCAGCTCGGCGGGCAGCGCGGTTGGATCCTGCTCGTCATCCTGCTCGTGTGGGCGTTCGACACGGGGGCCTACCTGGTCGGGATCGCCCTGGGCAAGCGCAAGTTCCTGGCCCACATCTCCCCCTCGAAAAGCTACTGGGGCCTGTTCGGGGGGCTGGTCGCCTGCACGGCTGTGGCGGTCGCCGGCTTCTGGGCCCTGGGTCAGCCGCCCGTCCTTGGGCTCGCCCTGGGTCCGCTGGTCGGGCTTGCGGCGCAGGCCGGGGACCTGGCCGAGTCGATGCTGAAGCGCTCCGCGGGCGCCAAAGACTCCAGCGCGCTGATTCCGGGCCACGGCGGGATACTTGACCGCGTGGACTCCTTCATCTTTGCGGCGCCAGTCGCCGCCCTCTATGTCGCCGCGCTGGTTCGCTGAGATCGCGGGCGGCCCGGCGGGGGAGGGGAGCGGCCGCTCCGGTGCCCTGATCTGTCGCGCCGCGCCGGCAGCGGCCCCATGAACGGAGCCTCGCCCGTGCGCGTTGCCTTGCTTGGGTCGGGCGGTTCGATCGGTCGTCAGGCAGCCGAGGTGCTCGGCGACATGCCAGATGCCTTCACCATCGTGGCGTTGGCCACCGGCTCGCAGGCGGCGCTGATCGAGGAGCAGGCACGGCGTTTCCTTCCGCGAGTGGTTGCGCTTGCCGACGAAGGCGCCGTGGCGCGTCTCGACCTGCCTCGGGGAGTTGCCCGTGCCGCGGGCGACGGCGCTCTCGAGGAGATCGTGGCTCGGGAAGACGTCGATCTGGTGCTGGTCGCGACCGGCGGCCTGGTCGCGCTGCGTTCCGTGATCGCTGCCTTGCGGGCGGGCAAGATCGTCGCCACTGCGAACAAGGAGACGCTCGTAGCGGGCGGGCACCTGGTGATGCCGCTCGCGCGCGGGCTGGCGGATGCCAGAATCGCCCATCGAGCCACCGGTTCAGCGGCTGAGGGCGCCACCGTCGATCCGCTGGCGAGCGCGCTCGGCTGGCTTCGGCCGATCGACTCGGAGCACTCGGCGATATGGCAGTGCCTGGTCGGCGAGGAGCACCGTTCGATCGCCCGGCTGCTCCTGACCGCGTCCGGAGGCCCGTTCCTGGACGCGCCTGTCGCGGACCTCGCGACGGTCACGCCCGAACGTGCCCTGCAGCACCCAACCTGGCGGATGGGCGCCAAGATCACGATCGACTCGGCTACGCTCGCCAACAAGGGGCTGGAAATCATCGAAGCACGCTGGCTGTACGATGTGCCCTTCTCGGCCATCTCGGTCGTCATCCATCCTCAGAGCGTCGTTCACTCTGCCGTGCAGTTCGTGGATGGCTCGATCAAGGCCCAGCTCGGGACGCCGGATATGCGACTCCCCATCCAATACGCCCTCACATATCCGGCCCGACGGCCGTCGCCGGCGGCAGCGGCGGATCTCATCGCCGCCGGCAGGCTGGACTTCCGCGCCCCCGATGAGAAGCGCTTCCCGGCCCTGCGCATCGCTCGAGAGGCGGGTATGGCAGGACCCCGGGCGAGCGCGGCGCTGATCTCTGCCGATGAGGTCGCCGTCGCTCGCTTCCTCGGCGGGACATTGGATTTCGGCGGCATTCCGCGAGTCCTGGGGGCGGCAGTGGAGAAGTTCGGCGCAGGCGAGCCAGGCGAGCCCGGGCTTGAGGAGCTGATTGAGTTGGACGCTCGAGTTCGAGCCTTTGCGGAGATTGCACAGTGACGATCGGCGGGATCCTGTTCTGGGTAATGGGCGTCGGTGCGACCCTGCTCATTCTTGGGCTGCTGGTGCTCGTCCATGAGACCGGCCATTTCGTGACTGCCCGACTCTCCGGCATGAGGGTCATCGAATTCGGGCTTGGTTTCCCGCCACGGGCGAAAATCCTGCACGACGACGGCGAGACGATCTACACCTTGAACTACCTGCCGATCGGTGGCTTCGTGCGCCTCGAAGGGGAAGAAACGAACTCGGACGACCCACGCGCATTCGTCAACTCGTCGCTCCGCAAGCAGCTCCTGGTGCTGGTTGCCGGCGTGGCGATGAATCTCGCCCTGGCCGTCGTCCTGTTCTTCCTGGTCGCCTGGCTGGCCAACCCGGTGGCGAGACCGACGATCGCCGGTTTCGCCGACTCGTCGTCGCCCGCGCAGCTGGCCGGTTTACAGACCGGCGATCAAATCGTTTCTGTGGACGGCCGGACCTATTCCTGGATTGACCTTGGCTCGGATCCGCGTGGCCAATTTGCCACATATCTCTCCTCCCGCGCCGGCCAGCTGGTGAGGTTGCAGATCCAGGGGTCCAACGGCCAGACACGGACGCTCGACGTTCAGCTGCGCCAGCCGGACGCTCAACACAAGGGCGCTCTGGGCGTGATCCTCGACTACAACATCGCCTACGCGCAGGGGAATCCCATCGATGCGGTAGGCACTTCCTTGACGTCTACGGGCAAGGCCCTCACCCTGGTCGCCGCCGGCCTGGCGGACATGGTCAATCAGGTCGCAAGCCATCCGACGCAGGCGCCCCAGGGCATCCAGGGTCCGGTCGGCATCGCCCAGGACGTGGGCAACGTCCTGACGGTCAACGGGCCGATGCTGCTTCTCCTTCTGGCGGCGGTGCTATCGGCGAACCTGGCGCTCATCAACGTCCTGCCGATCCCGCCGTTCGACGGTGGCAAGATGGCGATCATGGTCATCAAGCGCGTGTTCGGCATGCGAGGCGTCAGCGCGTTCGAGTCGGCGACGTACCTGGTCGGCTTCGGGTTCCTGATGATATTCCTGGTGTGGATCAGCTACTTCGACCTGATTCGCGCGGGCGGTTAGCGCGATGGGCGAGAGCGGTTTCGGGGCGAGGCGACGTTCCGTGGCCGTCGACATAGATGGCGTGATCGTCGGCGGCGATCATCCGATCGTTGTCCAGTCGATGACGAACACCGACACGGCAGACGCTGATGCCACGGCAACCCAGGTCGCAAGGCTCGCCCACGCCGGCTCCGAGCTGGTTCGAATCACGGTCAACAACGAGGCGGCGGCGGCCGCGGTCCCGGAGATCGTTCGGAAGGTTCGGGGCCTCGGCGTCGCGGTGCCGGTCGTGGGCGACTTCCACTACAACGGCCACAAGCTGCTCCGCGACTACCCCGAGGCGGCCCGCTCGCTTGCCAAGTACCGCATCAATCCCGGGAACGTCGGCTCCGGTCATCGTCACGACAACCATTTCGCCGAGATCGTCCGCGTGGCGATCGAGAACGGCAAGCCGGTTCGGATCGGAGTCAACTGGGGCTCGTTGGACCAGGCGGTCCTGGCCGCGATGATGGACGCGAATGCGCGTCTCCCGGAGCCCAAGGATGCCCGCGACGTCATGATCGAAGCGATGGTCGAGAGCGCCCTCCGATCGGCCGAGCTGGCGGAGGCGACCGGCCTGGCCCACGATCGAATCATCCTTTCGGCCAAGGTGTCGGGCGTCCGCGATCTGGTGGAGGTCTACCGGAGGCTGGCCCTGCGCGGCGACTACGCCCTGCACCTGGGCCTGACCGAGGCGGGAATGGGGATGAAGGGGATCGTGGCATCGACGGCGGGGCTGTCGCTGCTGCTGGCCGAGGGGATCGGCGACACGATCCGCGTCTCGATCACACCCGAGCCCGGCGGCGATCGCACCGAAGAGGTTGCTGTCGCACAGCAGGTCCTCCAGTCGCTCGGGCTCCGGTCGTTCATGCCGCAGGTTTCCTCGTGCCCGGGCTGCGGCCGCACGACCAGCACCTACTTCCAGGAATTGGCCCGCGACATCCAGGTCTACCTTCGCGAGCAGATGCCGGCGTGGCGCGAGCGGCATCCCGGAGTGGAGGAACTGCGAGTGGCGGTCATGGGCTGCGTCGTCAACGGCCCCGGCGAGTCCAAGCACGCCGACATCGGCATCAGCCTGCCGGGCACGTTCGAGGAGCCGGTGGCGCCGGTCTTCATCGACGGTGCACTCGACCGTACGCTCCGCGGCGACCACATCGTCGACGAGTTCAAGGCGATCCTCGACGCCTACGTGGAGCGGCGCTTCCCGATGCCGGTCGCCGCCACCTAGCCCGTCACCCGGAGCGGTCGCCTACGCCGGCCGAGCTGTCTGCGACTCCTGAGCCGGAGCCGAGGTCGGGAGGGATCGGGCTCGGCCGAAGCGATCCTTGAGCCGGAGGAAGCGCTTCTCGAGGACGAAGTACGACACGCACGCGATGGCGATCGACAGCGACGCCGCCACGGGCCAGGGCAGGTGCCACCAGATGACCAGGCCGTGCCAGAGGTACAGCCCGTAACTGATCTTGCCGATGAATGCGAGTGGCCGCCAGGCCAGCACGAGCGGACACCCCGCGACGGCAAGTGTGCTCACGATCGCCGCCGCCGGGATGTACAGGATCTGGGCGCCGAGCCCTGGGTCCCCGGGCCAGACGGCCGCCAGGACGCCGATCCCGACGAGGCCTACCCAGCCCACGGCCGAGTGCCAGCGAATCTCCAGGAGGGCTAGAACGCAGCCGAGCAACAGCGCGTCGCCGCGCGTGTCCGTGCCGACGAAGACGTGCATGAAGCCACCGTTCAGGTCGAGCAGAAGCCTGTACGGGGTGTCGAGGAAGATCAGCAGGAGAACAATCAGGGCCAGACGTGAGCGGCCGAGGCGCAAGCCGGCCAGCAGGAGCGCCGGCCAGAGGATGTAGAACTGCTCCTCGACCGCGAGCGACCACGTGTGGCCGAGCATGCCGATCGAATGGCCGGCCACGGCCACCCAGTTGGCGACGTAGAAAATCACGCCGACAAAGACGATGCCGTAGTCGGTGCCAACTCTCGCCTCCAGCGGGACGAGGCCGACCACCAGAAGGACGGCCGTAACGATGAGTACGGCTACCAGAGCGGGGAACAGCCGGAGTGCCCGCCGAACGTAGAACGCGCGAAAGTCAACCCGCCCCGCCCTGGCCTTCTCGGCCAGCAGCAGCGAGGTGATGAGATAGCCCGACAGGACGAAGAACAGGGTTACGCCTGCCCCGCCGCCGCCGTCCGCGAACCCGGGTATGCCCGTGTGCGCGCCGAGGACGACGAGGATCGCCACGCCGCGCAGGCCATCCAGTTCGGGACGGTGAGTCATCGACCTCCCTCGGTGGTCATCGGCCAATAGCCGCTCGAGCGGTGTTCGGATGGTACCCGCGCGACTCCCCTCTGTTTTGGCCCCGACGACGCGATCCTCGGTCGGGACGGCGGCCGTCTCTACAACCAGCCGTCAAACGTCGCCGCGCCCCCTCGCAGCTATCTCTTTCGGTGTGCGATCGCGCCGGAGTCTGGCTCGGGACTTCCCACGACCCTGTGCATGCTCAGTAGCCGGTTCCACTACCGCTGTTGTTGCAGGCGGCGAGGATCACCGGCAGCGCGGCAACGGCAAGCCAACCGGCATGCGTTCGCGCCCATGTGATCGTGGACTTGAGTCTGCTCATCGGTGATCTCCAGCGGCGGGTTGCACTCTCAGTACGCCGGGCGACCCGGGGAGCGCTCTGCGTTGCGGCCTGCGCGACCCGGCAGAGGCTCAAGCAAGCAGGTCGATGTGCGGTCGGCTTCGGCGCTGCGACCACTACCAACGCCGTCGCCGTCGTCCACGGCAACGCTCAGGCGGTACGATTGCGCGAATAGCACAGGTCGGATCGCCCGGAGGAGTGATAAGCGTGCCCAAGGAAGGTTTCGTCACCAGCATCGCGCGCCAGTCCGACGATTTCCCAGGCTGGTACAACGACGTGGTCCTGAAGGCGGAACTGGCCGACTACTCGCCGGTTCGCGGCTGCATGATCATCCGGCCATACGGGTACGCCATCTGGGAATCGATGCAGGCCGAACTCGACGGCCACATCAAGAGAACCGGCCACAGCAACGTCTACTTTCCGCTGTTCGTGCCGAAGTCGCTGCTCGAGAAGGAAGCCGAGCACGTCGAGGGCTTCAATCCCCAGGTCGCGTGGGTGACGCACGCCGGCGGCAAAGCGTTGGACGAATGGCTCGCCATCCGTCCAACGAGCGAAGCGATCATCGCCGACAGCGTGAAGGACTGGATCCAGTCCTATCGCGACCTGCCGCTGCTGATGAATCTCTGGAACAACGTCGTTCGCTGGGAGCTGCGGACGCGGCTGTTCCTGCGCACGACCGAATTCCTGTGGCAGGAAGCGCACACGTTCCATGCCACCCGAGAGGAGGCCGAGGCGGAAGTCGCGACCGGCCTCGACTGCTACGACAGGGTGTCGGAAGAGTGGCTGGCGATCCCGGTCGTCAAGGGTCGCAAGACCGACAGCGAGAAGTTCCCGGGCGCCGAGTTCACGTGGTGCATCGAAGCCATGATGCGCGACAAGAAGGCCCTGCAGGCCGGCACGAGCCATATGCTCGGCCAGAACTTCGCGCGAGCCGCGGGTATCGAGTTCCTCGACCGCGACAACGTGCGCAAGCACCCATACGGAACGTCCTGGGGCTTCTCGACCCGCATGGTCGGGGCCACGATCATGGCTCACGGCGACGACTCCGGCCTGGTGCTGCCGCCCAACGTGGCGCCCGTCCAGGTCGTGATCGTGCCCATCTTCCGCAAAGATGAGGAACGGGCCGCAGTCGCCGAAGCGATCGATCGACTGCTGGCGGCGCTCGCCGGAACGCCCGAGGGCAAGGCCGTTCGCGTCAAAGTCGACTGGCGCGAAGACTCGCCGGGCTTCAAATACAACCATTGGGAGCTGCGCGGCGTACCGTTCCGCCTGGAGATCGGGCCGCGCGATGTGGCTGCCCAGCAGGCGATGCTGGTCAAGCGCCTGGATCGGTCCAAGGAGGCCGTCCCGCTCGATCGACTGGCGGCCGAGTTGCCGGCTCGACTGCGCGCCTACCAGGCGGAGTTACTGCAACGCGCCCGCGACTTCCGGGACGAGAACACTCACCACGTCGACACCTACCAGCAGCTCAAGGACGGGCTCGACGGCGAAGGGGGCTTCTTCATGGCGCCGTGGTGCGGCGACGCGAAGTGCGAGCGTCAGGTGAACGAGGAGACCGGCGCCACGATCCGCTGTATCCCGTTCGATTCGCCGGACGAGGCGGGGAAGTGCATCGTTTGCGGCGCGTCTTCCGAGCGCCGGGTCCTGTTCGCCCGGGCCTATTGAGGACGAGCCTGCGACGCGACCTAACCGGCACCGGCGGCGGGGGACTATCGGGGGAAGGTAGGCGCTCCGGAGGGCTGGTAGAAATCGTCCGAACGACGAGATCGAACTGCAGCGACACATGAGGGGAGAAGCGATGCGCCATGGCGGGCCCGGTTTGAAGGCGGTGGACCGGGAAGGCGCCGTGACGGCCGAGTCTGGCACCCAGGTTATTGGGCGCCCGAGAGGATTGGTCGCCGCGGGCCGTCGCTTGCTCAGGCCGGCGTCGTTCGTGGCGATCGTCACGGCGCTGCTCGCGCCTGGGCTCGCGGAGGGACCTTCTCAGGATGCCGCGGTCTTCGTGCTGATGGGGATGCGCATCCGCGCCGGCGGGATGCCGTACCGCGACCTGTGGGACCACAAGCCGCCCGGTGCCTACCTGCTGAACGCGCTGGGCCAGTCGGCCTTCCCGTGGCTGGACCCGTGGCTGGTCAGCTGGGTGATGTCGGTCGTATGCACCGCGCTGGCGATCCTGCTGCTGGACCGTCTCCTGCGCCGCCGGGTCTCGTCGCGGATGGCGTGGTTCTGGACCGCCGTGTGTGCGGTAACTGTGGCGTGCTACCCGCGGACCTTCGGGGGCGGGTACACCGAGACGTTCGCTCTCCTGCCGCTTGTCGCGGTCCTCTGGCTCCTCGACACCAGACGGGGATCGTGGCGGGTGGCGGCCGCGATCGGAGGGTTGCTCGCGATAGCCTCCCTGCTGTCGATCCAGGCAATCCCGGCCGCGGCCGCTCTGGCTGTGGCGACGGCGCTCACGACGGACGGACTCCGCGTCTCGGCGCGGCAATCGGCCGCGCTTCTGACGGCCGGCCTCGTGCCGCTGTTGCTCGTCCTGGCCTGGCTAGGGGCGGGCGGCGCACTCGGAGATGCCGTCGACCAGCTGGTCGTCTACAGCGCCGCATATCGAGCAGCGAGTCCTGGCCTGCTCGGCATACTCCCGCTGGCGGTGCTCCCGCTGACCTGTTTGCTGCTCCCGGCCGGAGTGGCGGTTGTCCGAATGATCTTCCGGCCTCGGTCGTACGCTCGGCTGGACTGGATCTGCGCGGCATGGTTGTTGGGCGACCTCGCCCTGGTCGTCTACGAGGACCGGATCTACCTGCACTACTTGATCCTGGCCGTGCCGCCGCTGGCGTTCCTCGCCGCGCCCGCTTGCAGTGGCCTCTGGGCCCGCATCCGGTCGCCGCGGGCGAGCGTCCGGCGCCTCGCGTTCGGGCTTTCGGCCGGCACCATCGCGATGGTCGTGATAGCGCTTCTCTTCACGGCTGAGGCGACCGTGGCGATGCTAATCAACGCCAGCTGGTGGCGGAACGCGACCGTGACGACCGCGGACTGGGTTCGGGCGAACACCCCGACCTCGGCACGGATGTTCGTTTGGGGCAACGCGGCGCAGCTGTACCTGGCGGCGAATCGGGATCCGTACGGACACTACATGTATGAATTCCCGATGACGACCGCGGGATACTGGTCGCCCCAGAAGACTCAGGACCTGGTCGCGGCGTGGAAGGCCGATCCGCCCGATGTCGTCGTCGAGTCCGCCTCGGATGTGCCTCTGTTCCAGGTGAAGACCGATAGCGGAGACGGCCGCGACTACGACACCCTTGAGCCGTTGCGCGCGTTCATCAGGGCCAACTACCGGCTGGCGGCCTCGACCGGGGGCATGGACGTCTACCTTCCGTCGAATGCGACCCCGAGCAGTTGACGTGGCGAGGACTATCGGGGAAGGTTAGGATCCCGCGGCGCCTGGTACGAATCCTCCCGTCGAGCCGAACGGGATCGAGCGCAAGGTGTTGGGAGGGGCAGTGCTGCAAGACGGTCCGAACGTGGACACGGTGGACGCGCTTGTGGTCGGCGCGGGATTGGCGGGCCTGGCTGCCGCCGACGCGCTCGCTGCTCGCGGGTTCACGGTTCAGGTAGTAGAGGGGGCGCCGTCGGTCGGGGGGCTGGCCCGATCGATTTGCGTGGGCGGCGAAGAAATCGAGGCCTACTACCACCATGTATTCCCCCAGGACCGTGCACTCCGCAATTTGATCGGACGGCTCGGGCTCTCGGAGAAGCTCGAATGGCGCAGGGCGTCGACTGCGGTGCTCACCAACGGGCGTCTCTACCCCTTCGACTCGGTCCTCGACCTGCTGCGCTTCCGGCCTCTGTCGCTTCCCGCCCGAGTCAGACTGGGGTTTGGGTCGGCGCTGGCCCTGGTTCGCGGTCGTGGCCGGCGACTTGAGCGGATGCGCGTCGGCGACGCGGGGCCGCGCTGGTTCGGCAGGGGCGGATACACCGTGCTCTGGCAGCCGCTTCTCGACGGCAAGTTCGGTCCGTTCGCGCACGACGTGTCGCTCGCCTGGCTCGTCGGCCGGATGAAACAGCGCGCTAACGCACGCAAGTCCGGCACGGGCGACCGGCTCGGCTACCTGCGCGGTGGCCTCGGCGCTCTGGCCGTGAAGTACGAGGAGGAGATTTCCGCGCACGGCGTCCAGGTGTCGTGCGGCACGCCGGTCGACTCGCTGGTTCGCGATGCTGATCGCTGGCACGTGCGGTTCGGCGGGCGGGAGGTCCTGGCCCGTACTGTCGTGGCCTGTCTGAGCGGCGAGAGTCTGGGTAAGCTCACGTCTCTTCCAGATGCCTACCGGCGAACGGTAGAGGCAATTCCATACCGGGCCGTGACCTGCGCGATGCTCGAGCTCGATCGGCCGCTTGGGAGCTACTACTGGGTCAACCTCATCCAGCCCACCGATCTTGCCTGTCTGGCAGTCATCGAGCACACCAACTTCATCCCGGCCGATCGCTACGGCGGACGCCACATCGTCTATCTCACTCACTACGTCGAGGTGGGTGGACGGGCATGGAACGCGCAAGCGGATGAGATCGTCGACGCGGCCGAGGTCGTGCTCCGTGCCATCAACCCGGCGTTCGAGCGTGGCTGGATCCAGGCGACTCACGTCTCCCGGGACCGATGGGCTCAGCCCGTTCCGCTTGCCGGCGGTCCGATGCCCGGGTTGTCGGTAGACACGGGCCTGCCGGGGCTCTTCCATGCGAGCCTGGCTCACATCTATCCGGATGACCGGGGCGTTTCGCTTGCACTCGAACTGGGCGGGCGAGTGGGCAAGACGGCGGCTGAGTGGCTGGCCACAACCGGGCGCGAAGCAATGTCTGGCGGCGTCTGACACTGGCAAGCCGGCTCCGTCCGGGCCGCCGCCAACCGCGCCCTCGGGGCACAAGTGGCACTCGAGGGCAGACAACGATACCCTTGCCGTGGGCGTACCTCCTTTGTGCAGGAACACACAAAGGTTGTGCGCCCGCTTCCTTTGGACGGGTCCACACGGAACGTTACGGCGTTCGGTAGGGGCTCCCCTTGGATGGCCCGGGGGCGCCGTGTATACTCTCGGCAATCTTCCGGCCGCTCGTGACGTGGGTGACCCCCACGTCTTTTGTTGAGCGGCTGGGCGAGCCGGGGGACCGGCCAACGACCGAATCAAGAACGGGAGGCGCGAGTTGAGTCGAGATTTCGTCGGCGCCCTCCTGCAGCTCAACGCTGAGAAGGGCGTCTCGCGAGAGCAGCTGATTCGGACCGTCGAGGAGGCGATCCAGTCGGCTTATCGCCGGACACCGGGTGACGAAGACATCCATGTTCGGATCGACGCCGAGTCCGGCAAGGTCCGCGTCTTCCGGGCGCGTTTCGTCACCGACGAGATCGAAGACCCCGAGACACAGATAAGCGTGGCGGACGCGCAGCCTTTCCTGGCCGGCGCAGCGCCGGGCGACCTCGTCGAGACCGAGCAGCTCGACCAGGAGGCCTTCGGTCGAATCCATGCCCAGACCGCCAAGCAGGTCGTTCTGCAGCGGCTCCACGAGGCCGAGCGCAACGTGGTCTTCGACCAGTACGCCAGCCGGGAGGGCGAACTCATCACCGGCACCGTCTCGCGGATCGAACCGCGCGCGATCATTCTGGACGTGGGCAAGGCCGAGGCCATTCTCGCCACGACCGAGCAGTCGCCGCTCGAGCACTACCGGATAGGCCAGAACGTCAAGGCCTTCGTCCTGGAGGTCCGACGCAGCGCCAAGGGTCCGCAGATCTACATCAGCCGGACGCACAAGGGGTTTCTGCGCCGGCTCTTCGAGTTGGAAGTGCCGGAGATCCACGGCGGCACCGTCGAGATCAAGGCCATCGCACGTGAGGCCGGCAGCCGGTCGAAGGTCGCGGTGGCTTCGCGCCAGCCAGGGCTCGACCCCGTCGGTGCGACCGTGGGCCAGCGCGGAGCGCGCGTCCAGGCTGTCGTGGCGGAGCTTGGCGGCGAGAAGATCGATGTCATCGAGTGGTCCGAGGACGCCTCGACCTTCGTAGCCAAGGCGTTGAGCCCGGCCCAGGTGATCGAAGTCCGAATCGACGAGGAGCACCGCATCGCCAACGTGGTCGTGCCCGAGCGGATGCTGTCGCTGGCTATCGGCCGCGAGGGTCAGAACGCGCGCCTGGCGGCGAAGCTCACCGGCTGGCGGATCGACATTCGAAGCGACGTGTCGGTCGCCGAGGCGGCGAAAGCCGAAGCTGTCAGCAAGACTGCTGCGGCCGAAGAGTTGCTCGAGGCCGTCGAAGCCCTGGAGGCCGTCGAAGCCCTGGAGGCCGTCGAAATCGAAGTCGCCGAAGCGATTGCCGAGTCTGAGGAAGTCGCGGCCGAGGAAGTCTCGCCGGCGCCCAAGCCCAAGCGCCGCAAGGCGGCCGTGAGAGCCGAGAAGATAGAACCTGCCGTCGAACCGGCGGTTACAGAAGAGGTGCCCTCGTAGCCCGGGGCGCGCCTCCTCGGCGCTATCCGACACGATCGTGCGTCGTCTGTCGCCAGCCCCGGCAGAAGCGCGAGTTGACTCGCGTGGTACGCACACCCGATGGTCGGGTCGTACTGGACCAGACAGGCAAGTTGCCGGGCCGCGGGGCATACGTTTGCGAATCACAGGAGTGCCGCAAGGCGGCACTGGACAAAGGATCGCTCCAGCGAGCGCTGGAAGTGCCGATCCCGGTGGAGCTCCGGGCCGAGCTGACAGCGGAGGCGAGCAGGATCGAAGAAGGAGTGAGTCGTGGCCAAGAGTAGGAGCGGCACGCGGGGCCGTCGTGGTCCGCGTAAACCGATGCGCCGCGACGGTGCCGCGCCGGGCGCGGCAGCAGTTCTCGATCCGCGAGATCGAAGCGCCATAGAGTTGCCTTCGAGCGTCACGGTCAAGGACCTGGCGGACCTTCTGGGCGTCAACCCAGCCGATGTGATTCGCGAGCTGATCAAGAGCGGCATCTTCGCCAACATCAACCAGGGCATCGATCGTGAGACCGCGTCGCTGGTGGCGGAAGAGCTGGGCTACGAAGTGGCCGAGCCCGTCGCGGTGGGAACGGCGGCAAACGCCGACGGCTCCCAGCCTGAGGCGGCACCGGTGAGCGCCGCCACGAAGGAGCAGCTATACGAGGAGGACGAGGCCTCGCTGCTGCAGCCGCGGGCCCCGATCGTGACGGTCATGGGTCACGTCGACCACGGCAAGACCTCGCTGCTGGACGCCATCCGCACCACCAAGGTCGCGGCCGGCGAGCGCGGCGGCATCACTCAGCACATCGGCGCCAGCGAGGTCGTCATGAAGGACGGCCGCCGCATCGTCTTCCTGGACACCCCGGGCCACGAGGCCTTCACGGCCATGCGCGCCCGAGGCGCCAGGGTCACGGATATCGCCGTGGTAGTCGTGGCCGCCGACGACGGCGTCATGCCGCAGACCCTCGAGGCGATCGACCACGCCCGCGCGGCGAAGGTGCCGATCATCATCGCGCTCAACAAGATCGACAAGCCGGATGCCAACCCCGACCGCGTCAAGAACGGTCTGGCCGAAGCGGGCGTTGTCGTCGAGGAATACGGCGGTGACGTGCCGATGGTGGCCGTATCCGCGAAGGCGCGTCTGGGACTCGACGAACTGCTCGAGATGATCAACCTCGTCGCCGACCTGCAGGAGCTCAAGGCCAATCCCAAGCGCCCCGCAATCGGCACGATCGTCGAGGCGGAGCTTGACAAGGGCCGCGGTCCGGTTGCAACGGCTCTGGTCCAGACCGGCACCCTGCGCGTCGGCGACGTCATCGTCGTCGGCGAGACGTACGGCAAGGTCCGGGCTCTCGAAAACGGCCTCGGCAAGCGCATTACCAAGGCCGGCCCATCGAGCCCGGCCGTGGTCCTGGGCCTGGCCGACGTGCCGCAGGCCGGCGACATCCTGCGCGTCGTGGCCGACGAGAAGATCGCTCGCGCCATGGTCGAGGATCGGAAGGCGATCTCCGCGGCCCGTTCGGAAGGGAGCGGCCGCGCCACTCTCGAGGATCTGTATGCGCAGATCCAGGCCGGCCAGACCAAGGAACTCCGGATCATCCTCAAGACCGACGTCTCGGGCTCACTCGGCGCCATCACTCACGCGCTGCAACAGCTCTCGACAGACGAAGTCCGCATCAACGTTCTGCACGAAGCCGCAGGCGACGTGACGGACAACGACATCATGCTCGCCGCCGCATCGGATGCGATCGTCGTCGCCTTCAGCACGAAGGTCACCGACACCGCCCGACGCGCTGCCGAGTCGGAGAAGGTCGACATCCGCCAGTACGACATCATTTACAAGCTCACCGATGACATCTCGGCGGCACTTCGCGGCATGCTCGAACCGGAGCAGGTCGAAACCGTGGAAGGTCGCGCGGAGGTCCGCCAGATCTTCAAGGTGGGCAAGGTTGCGGTCATCGCCGGCTGCTACGTCACCGATGGACGAATCGTCCGGACCGGCGGGGTCAGAGTCTGGCGAGGCGGCAAGGTGATCACCACGGACAAGATCGAGTCCTTGCGACGCTTCCGCGACGACGTCCGAGAAGTCGGCACGAACTTCGAGTGCGGCATCGGGCTGGCGGGCTCGAACGATCTGGTCGAAGGTGACATCATCGAGTGCTTCACCCAGCAAATGGTGAGCCGGGCGGCGGGTTGACCCGTCGCCGCGACTCCAGCCGGAGCCTGAGTAGCCCAGCCCGATGAGCCAGCGAACCGAACGTATCGACGAGCTTCTCCGCCAGGAGATCGGCAAGGCGCTCGAGAGCGAACTCGCCGATCCCCGTATCGGCTTCGTCACCGTGACCGACGTCGAGACAACCGCGGACCTTTCGCATGCGCGTGTATGGGTCAGCGTCATCGGGACCGAGGAGCAGCGCAAGGAAACCTTGTTCGCGCTCCGTCGGGCGATGCCCTACGTCCGTCACGGCCTCAACTCCAAGATCCGATTGCGGCGCATCCCCGAGCTCGAGGTTCGTCTCGACGAAACGGTCGAACGGGGCACGCGAGTCCTTCATCTACTCGACGAGTTGGAGGCCGGCCACGATCCCGAAGTGGCCACTGCTCCGCTCGGTTCTCTCCCCACGCCGGTTGCGCGCCTGCCGCACGAGGGCGACGTGTCGGAGCCGGATCCGGTTGTGCAGCCGCCCACGAAGCGCAGACCCAAGCCCAGGCACGGGCCGGCGACCGGACGGACCTCGAAGCCCGCCTCCAAGGGACGCGGCGACGGCGGCCGGAAGTCCAGATGAGCCCGTCGGAGCCTCGTGTCGATCTGACCAGATACGCCGCCAGCGTGCCGCAAGAGGTCATCGACCGTCTGCGGGCCGGGCGGCGCGTCCTGACGATCTGCCACGAGAACCCCGAGGCGGACGCCCTCGGTTCCGCGCTCGCTATCGCGCTCCTCGTTGAAGCGAATGGGGGAGTGGCCACGCCCGTGTGCGCGGACCCCATGCCGGCCATGTACAAGTTCCTGCCGGGCATGGACCGCTTCCGTCAGGAACCAGCTGCCGATATCGACTACGACCTCCTCGTCGTGGGCGACTGCGGTGAGCTGGAGCGGATTGGACCGGTGCTGCAGTCGCACCGGGCGCTCTTCGAGCGGGTCCCGATACTCGACATCGACCATCACGTTTCCAACCGGCATTTCGGCGCCTTCGATTGGATCGACGCGGGCAGTTCGGCGACCTGCGAGATGGTCACGCTGCTGGCGTGGCGCATGGGGATGCCGCTGACCGCCGCGGACGGGATGCTCGCCTCCGCCCTGGCGGCCGGCGTGGTCATGGATACGGGCAACTTCCAACACACCAACATGACGCCGCGCACTCTTGTCGTGGCAGCGGCCCTGCGCGAGGCCGGCGCGCCGTTCAGCGAGATCGCACGCCGCCTGTATCGCACGAAGCCCAACAGCCAGCTCGTTCTCTTCGGCCGCGTGCTGGCGCGTCTCGGGTCCGACTGCGACGGCCGGCTGGTCTGGTCCACGCTCGAGCTCGCCGACCTGGCCGCCGCAGGCGCCGGATCAGACGAGTCCGAGGGACTCGTGGACATGCTGGCGCAGGCCCGGGACGCACTGGTTGCCATCCTCTTCAAGGAGGCGGCAGGTGAGACCCGCATCAGCGTCCGAACTCGCGATGGGGTGGATGCGACCGTGCTGACGGGAACGTTCGGCGGCGGTGGGCACGCGCGGGCCGCGGGGGCGACGGTCTGTCTTCCTACGCCGGAGGCACGCCGGGTGGTGTTGGCCAGGGCCGCCGAGCTCGTCGCAGCGGCCGCGGCGGCGGGATGAGCGGTTTTGGCCGCACCGGCGAAAACGGCATCGACGGCGTCCTGGTTCTGGCGAAACCGGCCGGTCCGACGTCGCACGATATGGTGGGTCTGGTTCGCCGTTTGAGCGGCACGCGCCGAGTGGGGCACGGCGGGACGCTCGATCCTTTCGCGTCGGGCGTGCTCCCGATCTTCCTGGGCCTCGGGACCCGCGTCGTCGAGTACCACATGGCCGACGACAAGGCCTATCGCGCAACCGTTTGCTTCGGCGCTCGCTCCGCCACCGACGACAGAGACGGCGAGCTCGTCCCCGGAGAAGGCCTGGCGCCGACGCGCGAGGCGGTCGCGGAGGCGCTGGCCGCATTTCGCGGTGCTATCGAGCAGCGTCCACCGGCCTTCAGCGCCCTCAAGGTCGGAGGTCGCCGCGCTTACCAGCTTGCTCGCCAGGGCCAGCCGCTCGAGCTTGCCCCGCGGTCGGTCAAGATCCATCGCCTGGAGCTGGTCGCCTGGGACGGATCGGACCCGGATCGCCCTACGGCCGAGCTGGAAGTGGAGTGCGGCGCAGGCACCTACATTCGGTCCCTGGCGCGCGATCTGGGCGATCGGTTCGGCTGCGGCGCGTACCTCGGCGCTCTGACGCGGACTCGCAGTGGGCCGTTCCGCCTGGAGGCAGCCCACGATCTCGAGGCGCTGCGGAACGCGGCGGCCGCGGGGCCGGCTGCCCTGGCAGGGCTGATGCTGCCGGTCGATGTGGGCTTGGACTCGATCCCGGTTGCGACCCTTTCCGACGAGGAATTGCTGGCGGCGGGTCGCGGACAGCAAGTGAAACCGGCGGAGCGGCCTCACGCCGAACAAGGGGCCACGGTCAGGCTGGTCGACTCTCGCCAGACTCTCGTTGGGATCGGTTCGTGGCGAGCGGGGCGGATCGTGCCCGAAAAGATGTTCGTCGTGCCGGGCTCGGCTGCTCGCGATGTCGGGTCGGCCGTGGCCGAAGCCGCAGGCCGGTCGGGCGAGCCGCGACTCCAGTACGCGCGTGCCGGAATCCCGCACCAGGTCGTTGCGGGCGTGGACGAGCTCCGCTCGGAGATGGGCCGGCTGTACGTCGCGGTCGGCGTGTTCGACGGTCTGCATCGCGGCCACCTCTACCTCTTGCGGGAACTCCGCCACGCCGCAGCCCGGGCTAATGCGCGGCCGGCAGTGATCACCTTCGACGCCCATCCCGAGGAAGTGGTCCTGGGCCTGGCGCCGGCCCTCCTGTGCGACCCCGACGAACGACTGGTTCGTCTGGCCGCCGCAGGCGCGGAGATCACCGTGGTCCAGCATTTCGATCATTCGCTTCGCACCACCTCCTACCAGGAGTTCGTGGCTCGAATCCGAAGCCGCGTGGATCTGGCCGGGTTCGTTATGACGCCCGATGCGGCGTTCGGATATGAGCGTCGTGGAACGCCGGAGGCGCTCACCTCGCTCGGCAAGGAGGAGGGCTTCGAAGTCACCCTGGTCCACTCGCTACTACTCGACGGCGAGCAGATCCGAAGTTCGGAAATCCGGAGGCGTGTCGCGGCCGGCGATCTTGTGGGGGCCCAGAGAATGCTCGGCCGGCCGCTGTCGGTGAGAGGTGAGGTGGAACAGCCGGCCGCCACGCAAGACGCGGTTCGGCTCCGTTTCGACCTCCCGGTCGTACTCCCGCCGGCAGGCCGGTATGCGGTTCTCGTGGGGGCGCCGTGGCAGTCCGACGCGCCCCCACTTCGCGCCGACAGACCCGCAATCGGCATCGTGGATGGTGACGTCCTGAACCTGGAAGGTGGCTTCCGGGCCGAGGCGCGGGAGCGTCTGCGGGTCGTCTTCACCACCTGACGGCACGCTCGACTCCGGGCCCGTCTGGCGCGGGCGGGCGAACCCTGCTACCATCCGCCAGGCATTTAGAGAGATAGAAAACCCACGTTCTAGAGAGCTAGTCGGAGGATCGTGTGCCGCTCGCGCGGGAAGCGAAGGAACAGGTGATCTCGGAATACGCCGTACATGACGGCGACACTGGCTCCGCAGAGGTGCAGATCGCGCTCTTGACCGAAAGGATCAAGGAGCTCACGGAGCACCTGCGAGGCTTTCCGAAGGACAACCAATCCCGCCGCGGCCTCCTCAAGCTCGTCGGACAGCGAAGGCGCCTTCTTGCCTACCTGATCAAGA
>Ga0182021_10001605_pt1 | contig 26160 bp, 28 predicted proteins | sample 612E3MmetaG_FD_120493 | JGI IMG/M metagenome (GOLD analysis project Ga0182021, IMG submission 120493) | Permafrost microbial communities from Stordalen Mire, Sweden - 612E3M metaG (Illumina Assembly) | ecosystem: Environmental > Terrestrial > Soil > Wetlands > Permafrost | place: Sweden...
AATTGGAGCTCCTGGGCATACCTGTGGACACTGATCCCTGGCTTCGTTGGAATTGGCCAGATCCTCTCGGGGGTGATCGGTGGGGACTTCGTACACAACCTGCGGGAAGGCCTGAAACCCTTGCTCCTCAGTGCCGTCATGTTCACCATCTTTGCCACCGTCTTTAATGCCTGGACAATTTTTGGCAATTTAAGTAACTATGTACCCGTTGTCCTACTCTTCCTGCTAGGCGCTGTTTTCATCGTTCGCGGCATCATCCACCGCAACTAAGGAAAGGTGGTCTTATGCATAGGCGAAGCAGTCTTTTTTGGGGAAGCGTCCTGATCATCCTGGCCGCACTTCTTCTCTTAAAGCAGCTACAAATTATTGATGATGTCTTTGGATTCTTTTGGCCGGTGTTGGTCATAGCCCTGGGCATCTGGATGATCATCAGTTATTACAGCCGCCATAAAACGGTCGAAGGTCGCCTGATGTCCATTCCACTCGAAGGAGCTTCAAGTGCCTCTATCAAACTTGACCATGGGGCCGGCAAACTCGAACTGGATTCCGGCGCCGGGTACGGCGAGGTCCTCAATGGTCGCTTCGGCAATGGCCTTGACTATAAAAGCCACCTGACTGGCGACAGGCTGGAGGTCAAGTTGCGCACTCCCAGCCAAGCCTGGACCTGGTTGCCCGGGGAAAGCCTGGATTGGGAAGTCCATCTTAATCCGTCGATCCCCTTGAGCCTGAAGTTTGACAGCGGCGCAAGCTCCTCCATTCTCGATCTGAGTGACCTTAAGGTCACCGACCTGGACATCAACACCGGAGCCAGTAAGACAGAGCTGACCCTGCCTGCCAAAGCGGGGAACACTCACGTGGATATCGACACCGGTGCTTCATCGCTCAAGATCAATATCCCAGCCGGCGTGTCAGCCAGTATTCGAGTTAAAAGTGGCATCGCTTCGGTAGCCATTGATGCCCGTTTCCCCCGCGTGGATGACGGCCTATACCAGTCTCCGGACTACAGCACGGCCTCCAACCGGGTCGATATGATGATCGACGCGGGTGTCGGTTCGATCGAGATAGGATAAAGGTGAGCACAGTGCATAGATATTCTTACCGTCTCCTGATCGGCATCGTTTTAATCCTGGGCGGCATTCTGATGTTGCTGGATAGGGTCAATATTCTAAGAAATGCCACTAATTTCTATTGGGCAGGCCTTCTGGCGATTGCTGCAGCGATATTCTTATATTGGTTCTTCAGTGATCGATCAAGGTGGTGGGCCGCTATCCCCGGTTTCACCCTTGCTGGGATGGCTGCCTCTAGTTTCTTGTTGGATAGGATTGGCTGGGGCGGGTTGGCTTTCCTGGGCGGCATGGGCGTTGGCTTCTGGGCGGTCTATCTCCGCCGCACCGATCAATGGTGGGCAATCATCCCCGGGGGTGTACTGCTCACCCTGGGGGTCGGCTCGGCCCTTACCGAAGCGTTCCGTGTTTCAGATACGGGTGGTGTGTTCTTTATCGGATTGGGGCTCACCTTCCTGTTGGTAGCCTGGCTGGCAAGGATGAAGTGGGCTTACATCCCCGCCGGGGTGTTGCTCGTTTTTGGATTTTTACTCGGTGCACCCTTCACAGGTGTTCTAGGATATGCCTGGATCGGAGTTCTCCTGATGGCTGGCTTTTTGCTGGTGATCAGCGCCTTAAGGTCAAAATAACACTCATTCTCGTTTGTAAAGTATATGCTAGTTATTGACGTGTCAAGGATACAAAATAGCCCTGCTGAATTTATCCAGGCTATTTACTAGGTACAATTTTTATACATCCATTGGTCAACCTGCCTAATTCCGCTTGCGTAGCGAAATACCCGATCAGTTCCTGCCTGTTCCCTAACAAAATTGAAAGGTTTTTTGCGCAAATACATCCTGCTTGAATCTGTATAATTGAATTGCGGGGGTGCGTAGTGAAATGAGCGCTTTAGAATTTATGCTTCAAGGAGGATGGATCATGTCAAAAGGACATCAGCAATCCAAACGAATGAAACCCAGCTGGTTGTTTTTTGTGTTGATCATTGCGCTTTTGCTCGGTCTTTACCCGCAAAAAACGGTTCAAGCCGCCGTTTCCTCCTGCCAGTGCGTCGACTATGTCAAACACCGGTTCAATTTAATGGGTAACTCTACAAATGCAAAGAACTTCGCCGCCTACCTGATGAAAAACGGGTTTACCCAGGTTTCCACCCCCCAGGTCGGCGCGGTCGCAGTGCAACAACCAGCTTTCGGACAGGGTGTCTCATCCTCTGGTCATGTTTCGGTCATTACCGCAGTCAGTAGTGATGGAAAGTTCTGGCAAATTACCACCATCGGAGCAAACCAGGCGCGCAAAAAGACAACCCAGTACAATTGCTCTAATGTGGGCATGGTGAAGTGGGGCAAGTATCCACAATCGTGGGGAGCAGATAAAATTGCCTATTGGATCCCCCCCAAGTGAGCATCCATATGTGTAGAAACAACCGGGAAAATGCTGGCTGTTTCTTTTAAATGGAGGAATATGAAGAAACAATTTGCTCTATTCTTAATTGCAATCTGGCTAACTGCTTGTGCGCCATCACCCCAGGCGATCCAGACCGCCCTGGCACAAACATAGGCGGCTAAGCCAACTTCAACATTTACGTCTATTCCAACGATCTCTATGACGCCGACTCTAGTTCCTACTGCCACTTCCTTTAGCGACAGTATTGAAGCTGCATTGATTGGTCAAGGGTACACATGCAAAGAATCAACATGTACAGATTCAGATGCCACTATAACTATCTCTGATAAAACCCTCACAATGGTTATAGACCCTACAATCGAAAATGGTGCTGCGGCTAATAGGGAATATGTTCTTATAGAAAATGCGCTTAATTTCCTCTACGTTCCAAGCTTCTCTGGATTCTTGCTCAAGGACGTTCAAATCGCGCTCGACCAGTCTTCTCACTCGAACAGTCCTACCACATACTTTAATGACACCATCGATGGATGTCCTTTGTCTATTACGATTCACTGGAATCAATCCAATACTGGCATGGATAAAATAACAATAGTTCTAACTATTGTGGAAAAATTGATTTTAAAATAATTGGAGAATAAATTTAATATATTTCCGAGTGGCACAATATCTTGTTGTTTTTGACAACTGTTCTGGCAGAGATATCCCATCCCCAGCTACGCAAACTGACGTAGGGATGATCTTTGCCGTGGCCAAAGAAAACAGCCATTGCATCAAGCTCAGCAAACGTTGGCTCCCGATTCACCTATAAAATTAGCTGTAAAATTGATGCACCCCCTTTCGTATCTCGCCAAGGGGTGCATCATCCTAGTATCACCAGGACAGGTTAAACCGACTCCACTTTTTCAATATCCGGGAAGAACTGGCGCACCGTACCCTCGACCCAACCGTGCAGAGTGGCCGGGGAGAGAGGACAGCCCAGGCATGATCCCCCCAGGTGGACTTTAAGTATTTTCCCATCAAAAGAGACATATTCTGCAGAACCCCCATGAAAGGTTTCGATGTACGCACTTAGCTGTTCAACCAGTGCTTTCATCTGAATTATGACCTTTGGATCTGCTCCGCCTTCAGTCATGACAGCTCCTCCTCATTTGTTCGGCTGCTGGCGCATACCATTCACCAGCATGGAATTCACCCGGCTCTGTCGACTCTGTTGGCGCTCCGTCATGATCGCCGACATGCGTTCCAGGATGATCTGACCCAGGGCTGGGTGTTTATCGCAAAGCATTCGCAGGTCTGACCCGCGAATATTCAGTACTTCGCTGTCCAGCGAACATACCGCAGCGGAAGTGTAAGCCGGGTTGCCCATAGCCGCTGACCAGCCAAAGATACCTCCTGCCTGGACGCGGGTAACAGTCATTAACGGTCCATCTTCTGGTTTAAAACGGATGGTCACCTCTCCTGACACTACCAGGTATAGGAATTCAGCATAATCTCCTTGCTCAAAAATGACTGTGCCTGCCACCCATATCTGGGGTGCAAAAAACGGCGCAAGTAGCTGGATATCCGCTGTGTTTAAACCGGTGAAAAAAGCAAGGGAAGCATACTTCTCGATGTTCATAATATTATCTAGGATAGTAGCCAAAGCTGTCCATCCTTTCCAGTGGCAAATATCCTGAAAGGGCGGACATTTGTCCGTGTTGAATGTCATAAACCTGTTATGATTCGGGTATACTTTGTTCGGAAACTTCTAGTCAGGAAGATCATCTAATGTATAAGGATAAACCTGAAATTTCACTGGAGGCCCTGCTTGCTGGGAATCAGGCAGAATTTTCCCGCATGGTAAATACCTTCTCCGGATCCATCTATCGGATGGCAGTGTATATGCTGGCTGATACGGCGGATGCTGAAGATGTTCTCCAAAATACTTTTTTAAAGGCTTTTCAACACCTGAAGGAATTCGAAGGCCGTTCCCATCTTTCGACCTGGCTCTATCGGATTGCCGCCAATGAAGCTCTTATGATGATCCGGAAACGCCGGCCGGAAGTGAGCCGGGTAGATCTACAGAACCAAGACCAGGATGATCATGATTACACCCCGGTCCAGTTAACGGACTGGTGCTGCTTACCCGAGCAGGAATTACTTTCAACCGAATCCCGTGCTGTTCTCGATCAGGCCGTTCAGCGCCTTCCTGAGATCTTGCGCATTGTCTTTATCCTGCGAGATCTTCAGGGGCTGTCCATCCAGCAAACATCCCAAGTGCTCAACTTGACCGGGTCTGCCGTTAAAACCCGCCTGTTGCGAGCCCGTTTGCGCCTGCGAGAGGACTTGAGCGGCTACTTTGGTCAGCAGGTTACTGGGAAGGCAGAAAAAGGAATGAAGCATGACTGAACACGAGCACACAAAATGCCAGTCTTTGCTGGTTTACCTTTCCGAGTATGTGGACGGCGATCTCAGCCGGGATCTGTGTGATGAAATAGAGAATCACCTAGCAGAATGTCGGGACTGCCATGTCGTCATGGTCACCCTCCGTAAAACAATTTCCCTCTATCATGCTGCTGCAGCCGGACAAGCAGATGTTCCTGGCATTGTCCGTGAGCGCCTCTTCCACACTCTCGATCTGGATACCTACCTCCGTGATTGAGTTATCACTAGCCAAACATCCCGGTATCCGATCATCTAGAAATGTTCGCTCGTTCCTACATCTATGATCTACCTTGTTTATTAAAAATTCTTCGCTCACGTGGCCGAATTTATACAGGTCATTACGGCACGGCCGAACTCATATTATTGTAGACATCCAGCAGCAGTTCCGGGAGGTTATTACGGGATTGAAGGTTGCCGTCAATATCCTATTATTCGGTTCTCAGGAACATTCTGATTATGGCCACTACACCCACCCGCGGTTGGATCAATAAATCGCCCTACTTCTGGAGGAACACAAATGAATGCAAATGTAACCTGGCATCAGGGAATGAGCTTTACTGGCACAGCCGACAGCGGTTTTAAAGTTCCACTGGACACAGGGGCGGAAGCGGCGGGTTCCGATGGGGGTTTCCGCCCGCTGGAATTGATGGCGGTAAGCCTGGCTGGTTGCACAGCGATGGACGTTATTTCTATCCTGGCGAAAAAGCAGCAGGCTGTGACTGCCTTCGAAGTCAAGGTTCGTGCTGACCGCGCGGACCAGCACCCAAAGGTCTTCACCCACGCCGTTATAACTTATGTGGTGACTGGTCACGCCGTGGATGAATCTGCTGTAATCCGGGCCATCGAACTGTCAACCACAAAATACTGTCCGGCTCAGGCCATGCTTGGTAAAGCATTCCCTATCGAACTGGCTTACGAAATATATGAGGATACCAGTGGGGGCAGGATGGTTTTAGTAAAACAGGGGGAATATAAACCCCAGGCTGTATAAGGGGTCAATACAATCGCAATCTATTTCATTTCCCTGCCGTTACCTGGCTTGCAGCATCGGAGCACGTACAGGCAGTTACTGTCTGGTTTCCTCGGGTCAGGCTGCCCTGGTAGGGTACATTTCCGTCGTGGGCGATCCAGCCTTCCAAATTGAACGGGATAGCACTGTCTGCCGGGATCCATTCTCCGTTATACTTACGGGCGATATGGACATGCGTGCCCGTCGCTGTCCCGCCCTCACAGGAGGGATAACCAACTGGACCTCCCACCTTCAATATCTGCCCCACCTTGGCACGTCCGGCCGTGGCCACATGCAAGTAAAGGATATCCCAGCCTGTTCGTTCGTCTCCATCACCGTCCAGGTCAAGCATCACTACTCCAGTCTCCGAGCGAACAACCACCCCGTTTGCCACGGCAGTCGCCATATCCGTCGTTGGGATACAACCAGCGACCACGGATGGTGGGGCGAAGTCGAGTGCTGCCCAGGGCCAGAGTGCTGCCTCCCCCCAGCCAGCATGCGGACCGCCGGTGAGAGTCCAGCTTTCCCCAGCAGGGAAGGGGAATTTCAACACCGGCTGCTGCAGGCTGACCGGGATGGCGGGTTGATCTAGCGTCCACGGATCACCAAAGAGGTCCTGATAAACATGCTCCAACCCCTCCGGTCCGATGGATCGCTGGTATTCCTCATTGGAGAAGTTTTGCAGGAAATAGTATTGTAATCCCACCGTGGCTGCTGTCTGCCAGGGGTCTGGTCTTTCGAGAGTTCCGTCAGCATGTTGAAAACTGGTCAGGTCGCCTGTGCGCCAGCCGTAGTATCCATTATTGAGAATATTGGCTGCCCAGATGAGTTGCATGTAGAGTCCATCGTATAAATAATTAACCTCCCCCAGCGGATAATCCCCACTGGGTGGAACCGGCTGGGATAGCGCCCCGGTCTGGTACTCCAGGATCGCCAGGAGTATCCTCGGGCTGATGCTATAGTTTTCGGCCACAATATCCACCATCTCAGCACCCGAATGGTTGGCATCGACAGCATAGCCACGGTAATCCTTCAACCAGCCAGGGTGACTTGCAATGTATGCCGTGGTATCGAAACCAACCGCAGCAGGACCATCGACGAACAGATAATCCGGGAGGATCTGGTACGTCGTCCCCCAGAACGGCAGGTAGTAGATTGGGATTTTCATTGGCATGCCAGGCGGCATGGTGGTCGCATCGGCTGGTATGTTCGGATTGGCCTGTCGGATTTCCTTCATCGTGGTATTGAATCGAGCCGCCAGCGCCGGAAGTGTATCACCCGATTGGGCAATATAATCGACCAGTTCTCCGGGGTCGAACTTCGGGCGGGTGGGCTCCGCGGTCGGCGTCGGGCCGGGGGTCTGGGTCGGTTTTTTAAAGGTGGAAGTCAGGCCCCCGTCCTGTGGCAGGCAGGCTGCCAGGGAGAGGGCGATGACAAACAGGATATAGTTTTTAGGATTGAACACGGCGATTGACATTTACTCGCCCGGCTTGCGTATGATGTGTGAATTGCCGGAAGCGGTTTGGTTGGCTGTAACGGTTTGTTCGCCTTCTTTGGTCAAGGTGCCCTTGTACGGGGCATCCCCGGCATGCGCCGTCCAGCCGCTCATGACAAATGGTAAGGGATCGCCAGCGGCTACCCATTCGCCGTTGTATTTGCGGGCAATGTGTACATGTGTCCCCGTTGCTTCGCCACCTTCACAGGATGGGTGTCCGATGTGGTCACCCGCATTGACAAATCTACCCACCGGGATGCGGTCTTTTGTAGCTATGTGCAGGTAGAGCACATCCCACCCGGTCTCTTCGAAACCATCCCTGTCCAGGTCAAGCACTACATACCCTGCATCGGAGCGAACAATCTCGCCGGGAGCCACCGCGATCACCCATGCATCTGATTCGACACACCCTGATTTTGACATTGCCGGGGCGAAGTCCAGCGCAGCCCAGGCGCTTTCCTGTTCCCACGCCGGGTGCGGTCCGCCGGTCAGGCTCCACAATGTGTTGGGTTCAAATGGCAGGGTAAGTGCCGGCTGGGTCAGGTCTGGCGGGAACAGCGGACCGTAGATTTGAGCGCGTTCCCATGGATCTCCGAACATGGAACTGAAGAGTTTTGGAAAACCGGTGTTGGGGTCTATGGCCTGTAGCCATTCCGTTTGGTTGAGATGTCGGGAGAACAAGTATTCCAGGGCAACAGTACCCGCATTCAGGTCTGGAGCCAGGCGTAATTTGCTACCGTCCGGGAATGTCAGCTCGGTTACCGTTCCGCCTCGCCAGCCATAATAACCTGCCAGCAGCTCCCGCACGAGCAATCGCATTTGCTGATAGAGTCCGGTATAGTCTGGATCATGATAACCCAGTGGATAGGTCTTATCCACTCCAGCATTGCCTGGACCCAGCACCCAGCCCGTATAGTATTCGATGAGAGCCAGCAGGATGCGTGGGCTAATCGAACTCCCGAAAGCCATCCGTTGGATATCATCTGATCCGGTGCTTAGAATTGACGAATATGCCTCGCTATAGGTGCTCAACTTTCCGCCCTGTGTATGGATATATCCAGCAAAGTCGAACCCAACCGCATTGGCAGAATAGACCACTTCACTGTCCGGAATGATCTGGGTGGAGGGAGTGGTCGCTTCCTGTCCTAGCCGGTTAGGGATCACAAGAGGTGTATTCGGGTTAAGTAGCCCAGTTGTGGGCAGGTCCATAATCGAGGTGATCTCTGATACCTTTACTCCAAAATGAAGGGCCACCGCCTGCAAGCTATCGCCGGACTGGGAAAGATATACTGTCGAGGATTGCATAGTACCAGACATCATCGTGACCGTTGCAGGCATAGCAGTGATGGTCGGTTGTTCGGTCGAAGTTGGCCAATCCGTTGGGGTAGCCTGGGGTATCGATGACGGGATCAATCTGTTTATCGGACTGGCATCCGGCGTAGGGATACTTGTCTTTTCAAGAGTGGGCGTCACATTTTGAGCAGAAGTCCCCCACAGGTCGTTTCCACAGGCAGAGAGCAGCATACCGGTAAAGATCATCAGGATGGTGGCTTTGCGCCAGGCAGCATTCATCGGCAGGATTATACCTCCCCAGGACCTCCTTTTAATTAATTTGGATTTCAATACGGAAGGATACTGGATCTGCACATAAAGCATGCTAAGCAGCCAAACCCTACCGTTGTATCTTATTGAGTGTGCTGTTTCCTCCATAAGCTTCAACCACATTACCCGCGCGGCTCAAGCTGCCGACATACTCCTCCCCTGTCCCCGAAGCCACCCATCCGCTGAGGTTGAAGGGTATGGGACCGTCCGCAGCCAACCAGACGCCGTTGAATTTGCGCGCCAGGTGAACATGCGTCCCCGTGGCGACCCCGCCCTCACAGGATGGATGGCCTACCCGATCACCCGCGTGGAGATAGGTGCCGGGGGTTACCCGGTCACGATTCTCGATGTGCATGTAAACAACCACCCATCCGCTGCCTTCGTTACCATCTCCGTCCAGGTCCAGGATCACCACCCCTATGCCTGTGCGGGTCACCAGGCCGTCCGCTACCGCTGTGACCCATGCATCGCTCTCAACACAACCCTGTCCCTCCCCCGGTGGGGCAAAGTCCAGCGCACCGAAAGGAGTTCCCGCATCCCAGGCCAGATGGGGACCACCGGTAAATGACCAGGTTTCGCCGGATCCAAAAGGTAGCAGCAGCGTTGGTTGGCTGATGTTGACCGGGATGAGCGGCTCGATCGCCAAATCAAACGGGTTGCCGAAAAGGCGGGTATAAGTAGCGGTGAAGCCATCCGCGGAAATATCCTTCAGCCAGGTTGGATAATCATCCAGCTGAGCAAAGAAATTCTGGACTCCAGCGGTCCCGGCATTGATGGTCGGGTCTATCGGTACAACGGACCCATCGCTCAGGACCCAGTCGGTCACTGCATCTGCACGCCAGCGGTAAAACCCGCTGTTGAACTGGATGGAAACCCAGGCCAGCTGGCGGTAAAGACCCACATACCAGCTGTCGATGTACCCGAAAGGGTCCTGCACCAGGCCTGGATCGGGGGTTGGGTTGGTAACCCAGCCGGAACGGTATTCCAGGACCGCCAGCAACAGCCGCGGGTTGACCGAATAGTCCTCGGCGATCAACTGCACTACCTGGGCAGAATTCATGGTCACGCCATCCACATCCTGCGAATAGCCCGTAAGGAAACCGCCCTTGCTTTGGATGAAACCTGCAATGTCTAAGGATGCACTCAGCGGTCCGTAAACCAGCTCGGAATCGGGGATGATCTTCATAGCCGGGCCGTTTGGTTGGGGAGTCACCACGGGGATGGACAGCAATTGCCCTACCTCGAGGGAATTCGGGTCTGAAAGCTTGTTGGCCTCAGTAAGCTGATTCACACTGATACTGTAGCGCTGCGCAATTTCCCCCAATGTATCACCTGACTGAACGACATAACTCTGTTCCCCGCGTGGCGCTCCTGCCTGATAGTGCGGAGCATCCGGTGTAGGGAGTTGCACCGATACCCCGGGACCCCTCGGGATCGGCTGGTTATACGAAACCGTCGGTGTGAGCCCTTGTTTTGTCAAAGCGGTCACCTGTTCTGGGGTCCGATAGGGAATGGGGGTGGGTAGGAACACCTCCGTCCAGGATCGGGAGCAGGCGACCAGGAGAAAGCAGATCCCAATGAGATACAATCGCCTTCTATGCATGAGCTGATTTTAGCATATCCAGCGTGGGAAAGGTATAATCACGGCATGAAAAGGTTGAAGCCTGGCCTCAGGAGCATGGAGTGAGCGACCTCAAGTGGTGGCAAAAAGTCGTGTTTTATCAGATCTATCCACGCTCGTTTGCGGATGGCAATGGTGATGGTATCGGTGACTTTATGGGGATCACTGAAAAACTCGATTATCTTAAGGATTTAGGAGTAGAAGGGTTATGGCTCTCACCCCATTTCCCTTCACCGAACTGGGATTGCGGTTACGATATCTCTGACTATGAAGACGTGGCTCCCGAGTATGGCAATCTGGAGGATTTTAAAATATTCCTGGCTGGTGCCCATGCCCGGGGGATGCATGTCATCCTTGACCTGGTGCTGAACCATACCTCGGATGAGCACCGCTGGTTCCAGGAGTCGAAGTCCAGTCGCGATAATCCGAAAGCCGACTGGTATGTCTGGGTCGATACTCCTCCCAACAACTGGCAGTCCTGCTTCGACGGTTCAGCCTGGTCTTTCACGCCGGGACGCGACCAGTATTACTACCATTACTTCATGAAGCAGCAGCCTGACTTGAACTGGCACAATCCACAGGTACGCCAAGCCATGTGGAATGTTGCCCGCTTCTGGCTTGATATGGGCGTGGATGGTTTTCGTCTGGATGCCATTGGCACGATCTTCGAGGATCCCGCCTTGACCCCTCATTCCGTCCCGCTGGACCTGGCCGGACTGCGTTTTCTCTCCGATATCGCCCAGACTCCTGAAGACCGCGCCCAGGCTGAAACATACTGGAGGGAAATGTTCAAATACCAGCTGGGCCAGCCGGGGATTCATGATGTCTTGAAAGAACTGCGGGCGGTCCTGGACGAATACGATGGTGACCGCCTGCTGGTAGGCGAGGACGATGATGTGAGCTACCTGGGGAACGGCCGGGATGAACTCGACATGGTCTTCAATTTCCCGCTGATGCGCACTGACTTGATAACCCCCCAATGGGTCCTGAAAAACCAGCAGGAACGCCTGGCAGCACTGGCTGCGGTCTCGCCGGAGGCCTGGGCCTGTAACACTCTCGGCAACCATGACAATTCACGCGTGTATACCCGCTATTCGCTCGCCCGCCTTGGCGGGGATGGTACTCATGACGGGGCAAGGGCTCGCCTCGCTCTGGCAGTGATATTAACCCTGTGCGGAACGCCTTTCTTGTATAACGGGGAAGAAATAGGCATGACCGACTACCTGATCCCCAACCGTTCGAGCTTGCGTGACACCATGGCTACCTGGTATTTCGATCACCTGATGGAAAAATTGAAGCTGGACCCGATTGATGCTGCCCGGCGTGCAGCCGCCATGTCCCGCGATAAAAACCGTACACCGATGCAATGGCGCAATGCCCTCAACGCCGGATTCTGCCCGGAGGATGTCACACCCTGGCTGCCGGTCAACCCTAATTACGCCAGTGGTATCAATGTTCAGGAACAGGAAAAGGACCCCGCCTCTCTGCTAACTTTTTACCGCCGCCTGCTGCGGCTGCGGAAAGCCAACCCGGCCCTGGTGGAGGGTGATTACCAGCCCCTCCCGACGCCCAACCCCGAATTTCTGGCTTTCCGCCGTTCAACCCGCGAGCAATCCGTGCTGGTCGTCTTGAATTTCTCGGAAAGGTCGGCTTCGCTTGACCTCAGCACACTGAGCACTAATACTATCCGGGTGCTCCTTTCCAGCACCGGTAGCACAACAGTTGGTTTAGCCCGTTTATCATTCGCTCCTTTTGAAATATGCCTACTCCAGGTGAAATAGGCTTCCCGCCAGACCCCGGATACGAATCCGGTCAGGAGGCTCCCGCGCTCCCAGAAGCTGTCTGTCACCGGATATTGACCGGTGATCTGGTCTTCGTTCCCCGGGTGGAATTCAACGGGCGGACGATCTATTTTTGCTCTGAAACCTGCCAGCGTGTTTTCCTGTCCGACCCCGGACGTTTCTATGAAGCCCACAGTAAACGGAGAAACATATGAAAAAGCTCTTCGGAGGTCTGGAAGGTGGAGGGACCAAGTTCGTCTGTGCGGTTGGCAACAACCCCGAACAGATCCTTGAGGAGGTCCGCTTCCCTACAACCACCCCGGTCGAGACCATCGGCAAGGCGATTGCCTTTTTTAAGAAATACGATCTGGCCGCTATCGGTCTGGCCACATTCGGCCCCCTGGACCTCAATCCCTTTTCCCCATTGTATGGTTCCATCGTTGCCACCCCCAAGGAGGGCTGGTCGAACACCGATATTCTGGGGAAATTCCATCAGGCATTCGACCAGCCGGTTGCACTTGACACCGACGTTAATGCTGCTGCTTTCGGGGAATGGTATTGGGTGCCCAATAACCGGGAGCTTGAATCGTTGGTGTATTTCACCATCGGTACCGGTATCGGGGCAGGGATTATTATCAACGGCCATCTGGTGCACGGGCTAACCCATCCCGAGGCTGGACATATGCGCCTCCCGCATGACCGTAAAAAAGATCCGTTTCCCGGCATCTGCCCATTCCATGGAGATTGTTTCGAAGGTTTGGCAAGCGGGCCTGCAATGAATCGTCACTGGCGTCTGCTTGCCGAACAACTCCCGGACAATCATCCCGCCTGGGACCTGGAAGCCACTTATATCGCTTACGCCCTGGTCAATGAGATCATGATACTTTCTCCGCAGCGCATTGTTCTCGGCGGTGGGGTCATGGAACGCCGCCTGCTTTTCCCGCTCATCCGCCGTAAGGTACGGGATATGCTGAACGGTTACATCTCCTCGCCGGTTTTTGCCGGGACACTTGAGAAGTACATTGTCCCACCCGCGCTGGGTAATCGCGCTGGCATCCTGGGTGCCCTGGCACTGGCTAAAACCATAAAATAACCAAATCGACGATGCCTGGGCGACATCGCGCAGAGCCTTTTTGTCCAGGCGGAATCTGCCCGACCCGGAAGGTCGCATGTCTGAAAACACATCCAAGGTCGAATTGCACGGTTGCATAGTCTGTGGTAAGTTGCACAACCTGCTGGTTGTTACCACGCCCGGGGGAAAACTGGTCGGTTATACCATCACTGGTTCGGGCTGCCATCCGCTGCCAGGTGCGGATAGTCCTCTTGTCGCTTGCGATGGGCACACGACCGCAGAGATACACGCCGCCCTGTCCCGTCATCACCCCGGACCGGAGCAGACTGAAGATCCGGAAGCTGGATGAATTATTCAAGAACGACCCGTTAAATAAACAAGGGACGGCTTTCAGCCATCCCTGTCTGGAACAGATTTTGGAATATTATAGTTTTACCACCTTTGGGCTGTCCAGGCCAAGCTTCCCCAGAGCGTTCCGGCTGTCAAAGATGAACCTGGCTTCAGCCAGAATGGCTTTGTAATCATAGACCTTATGGTCGGTCACGATGACAACCACATCCGCCTCTCGAACGGCCCTCATCAGGTCTGGTACCGAATGCATTTCCACATCGTCGTTCGTATGCAGCCTGGGGATGTACGGGTCATGATACTCGACCAGCGCTCCCTTGTCCTGAAGTTGTTCGATCACCTCCAGTGCGGGAGATTCGCGGATATCGTCGATATCGGGTTTATAGGCCGCACCCAGGACGAGACAACGCGCACCTTTCAAGATCTTTCCGGAATCGTTCATCGCTTCCAGAATGCGGCCGACCACGTAGCGTGGCATATTGGCATTGATCTCGGAGGCCAGCTCGATAAAGCGGGCATTGAAGTGGTAGGCTTTCATCTTCCAGGATAGGTAGAGCGGATCGATCGGGATGCAGTGTCCGCCCAGGCCAGGTCCCGGGGTGAACTTCATAAAGCCAAACGGCTTGGTGGCCGCGGCATCGATCACCTCCCAAACATCCACCCCCATCCGTTCACACATGATCGCCATTTCGTTGACCAGCCCGATGTTGATCATGCGGAAAGTGTTCTCAAGCAGTTTCGCCATTTCAGCTGTTTCCGCTGACGATACAACGTGGATCTTCTGTATGGCTCCAGCATACCAGGCTGCAGCCACCTCGGTACATGACGGAGTGATTCCTCCCACCACCTTCGGTGTGTTCAACGTGGTGTAATCCTGCCGGCCCGGGTCCACCCGTTCCGGTGAAAAACCCAGGAACCAGTCCTCCCCGACCTTCAGCCCTTTTTCCTCGCCCAGTTTCGGCAGCAGGACCTCGCGCGTTGTGCCAGGATAAGTGCTTGACTCCAGCACAACGACCATTCCCCGGTGCATGAACTGCGCCACTTCTTCCGTGGCGGAAAGGATGAACGACATATCCGGGTCGCCGGTCTTGCGCAGCGGTGTCGGTACGCATATGCTGACCGCATCCATATCTTTCAGGATCGAAAAATCCATCGTTGCGGTCAGAAATCCCGAGCCAACCAGAGTTTCCAGTTTCCCGGAAGGTACGTCGGGGATATAACTGCTGCCCCCGTTGACCGCCTCCACCTTGTGCGCGTCCAGGTCAAAGCCGGTAACATGATATCCCGCCTCGGCAAAAACCGTTGCCAGGGGTAATCCGACATAACCAAGGCCTATTATCCCCATTTGCAGAGATTTATCTTTGATTTTTTTGAGGAGCTCGGTTTTAATCGACACGACTGAATTATCCTTTCTATTCGATTTAATCAGATCCGGATAAGGATCCAGGTCGAATAGTGATTATCATGGCTATACGCAATTTAAAAAGAACCTTCACACAATCCAATGCATTGTGCACATGATTCCCCTATGGAAAAATGCAACTTAATGCTAAGTCCCATGAATGGACTGATCGGGGGAGTGGAATACTGGCATCCCATCACCTAATAATGCCCTGACGATCCGATCCGCTGCCCGGCCATCCCCATAGGGGTTGATCGCAGTTGCCATTTTTTGATACTCACCGGGGTCTTCCATCAATCGGATCGTCGCGTTGAGTATACTGGCGCAAGCTGTGCCGACCAGCTTTACCGTACCGGCATCCACGGCTTCGGGACGTTCAGTTACCTCTCGCAAAACCAGCACTGGCTTCCCCAGCCCGGGTGCTTCTTCCTGGATACCGCCCGAATCGGTCAACACCAGGTAGGCCTGTTTCATTAACCATACCATTGGTAAATAATCCAGCGGCGGTAAGAGCGTTATGTTTTCTATACCTCTGAGCAATCGATTGACCGGTTCCTGTACATTGGGATTCAAATGTACAGGATAAACGATCTGAACCTGGTTACCATACCTTTCAGCAATTTTCCGCAGCGCACCGCAGATGTTTTCAAGGGGTCTGCCAAAATTTTCCCGCCGATGGGCGGTGACCAATATCAACCTGGCTGGTTGAAGTCTGAGCTTTAAAGTGTCATGGTCAAATGGCAGTTCCGCAACCCATTGAAGAGCATCGATGACAGGATTCCCGGTGACCAGGATGTTTCCAGAAGGAACACCCTCACGAAGCAGGTTCTGCCGCGCTCGCTCCGTCGGGGCGAAATGAAGATCAGCCACCACCCCAGCAATCCGGCGGTTGATCTCTTCCGGGAAGGGTTGCCATTTATCATGGGTCCGTAACCCTGCCTCCACATGTCCTACTTTCACCCTTGCATAATAAGCTGAAACCGAAGCCGCCATGGCGGTGGTCGTATCTCCCTGAACAAGCACCCAATCCGGATTCTCACGTTGCAGGACAGGCTCCAACCGGGTCAGCACGCTGGCCGCCACCTGGGAGGGCGTTTGGCTTTCCTGCATAATATCCAAATCGTAATCGGGGTGAAGGTTAAACAATTCCAATACCTGGTCAAGCATCTGACGCTGTTGTGCCGTGACACAGACTTTATTGGCTATCCTGTCTGGATATTTTGCCAGTTCCCTGATCACGGGAGCCATCTTGATGGCTTCCGGGCGAGTACCAAATACCGATAGGATCTTGAGTTTATTCTCCATTCATCCACCTGATACATTATCCACTGGCAGGTTCTTTCAAAGGTAATTAAACCTCATTTGCAGGCTTTGCTGATAACACGATCCTGTCAGGATACCAAGAATAGTAAATGAAAATATATTTCCATCCAGGTAAACGGACGGAGCGATTATCCTCAGCTCTTTTAAAATTCAACGCTAGTGAGTATACCCGAAAATACCGGGGTGAATATCCCCCACGAGCGGAGAGATCATTCCGGTACAAGGAGCTCCTATCCGGTGATCGGGATATCTGGTCGATAGCGTCCCCCTTGCACTCCTTCCCTGCCGCGTTTATACTCACCGCGGACAATCAATGATCATTTTGGAGACCCTATGGAAGATCTTTACCGTGAGATCATCATCGACCATTATAAAAATCCTCAGTATCGGGGCCATCTCGACCCGAATGACATCCATTTTGAGGATGACAACCCATTATGCGGGGATCATATCGAGATTACATTGCGTGTCGACGCCTCTGGCAAGGTAACCGATGGCCGCTTCGACGGCAAAGGCTGTGCAATCTCACAGGCATCTGCCGACCTGTTGAATGAGTCCATTATGGGTAAATCGCTGGAACAAGTCAAAGGTTTGACCAAACAGGATATTCTTGATCTGCTCGGCATCGAACTGGGTCCGGTACGCTTGAAATGCGCCCTTCTCCCCCTCAAGGTCCTCAAGGCTGGCGTCTACGGTCTTGGGTCCGCATCGGATGACCTGGTTGAGTGATCCCATCATGTTCAACTATACGCAATTTAACCCCGATCAACTAGAATACATTGAGCTCACCCCGCTCGACCAGCTTCCACCGGGGGAGCGCCTGTTCGCTGAGGTGGGCGGGAAATCCATTGTGATTTTTAATTTAGCCGGAAAATTATTTGCTATCGGCGATGTCTGTTCCCACGACAACGGACCCGTCGGTGACGGTGACATCGAGGAGACCGAGGTCATCTGCCCACGTCATGGTGCCCGCTTTGATGTTCGAACTGGAAAAGCCACCTCCCTGCCTGCTATCGTGGACATCCCTGCATACCCTCTGCGGGTCGTAAATAGCATGATCGAACTGGGAATCCCAAAATCCTGAGAGCTCATTCCTGTAGATAATGAGTACTTGCAAGGAAAGCTGGGGTGAGCGGGTGAATTGCGCTGCTCACCCTGCTGGTTCAATCCCCTGTCCTGGCTATTTGCCTCTCTCCATCCCGGTAGGAGACCGCAAACAGGGAAAACGTCACGGTCCCCAGTAAAAAGAGCCCGATGCAGAACGCGAACGGTAACAATATGCACAGGATGACCGTGATATACAGGGTGGAAGACGCCACGATCATTAGCATGTACAGACCCATCAACAGGGTGATCGCCAGCAGGTACCCGCCCAGGTTGGCTTTAAACACCGGCCACCAATCCTTGATCCGGAATGCCGCCTCAAATTTATCCTTGGCGATCAGGTTCCCAAGCGCCGGTGGCAGGAAGATCGAACCAACCAGCATCAGCAGCAAGCCAAACCAGACCAGCCAGAAACCACCAAACATCCCAACCATATTCCCAACGAAGGTCACCGGGAAGACTGACGAATACGTGTTCATACTGGTACCGGAATATGCTAATGCAAGATCCAGGACCATGACCAGGACATAACCGCCGATCATGAAAAGGATTCCCGGTAGCAGGTAGAGGAGCGATGCTCCCGCAATTCTTATCCCATCCAAGAACAGCATGCCCCAATCCTTCCATTCCGGGAGTTGCGGGTCCTCTTCAGCCACGATCGTCCGTTTCATGATCTGTCCAAAATAACCCGCCAGGGCGATGGCTGCTGCAATCCCCGCCACCGGAAGGTAAAGTGCCAGCGTGATTGCCGAACCGATCAACAGTTTGGTCCCCCATTTCTCCCCCGTGAACGGGAAAAAGATCGCTTTTTTAACCCCTTCAAGTGTGACTGTGGATTTCATGGTTCCCTCCAGCTTTTATTATCCCCGATTCCAACCAGCTAACAACTTCGTATTCGATCATCTCCGCTGCCTTCGCCAGCGCCTTCCGGACCTCCAGACCGAGTCCCGCTCCCAGGTCAAACTGGTTCCCAGTGATCCCGATCAATGTCACCTGGCGGTTCGCCTGTCCAGGGAACAGTGAGACCCCCAGGCGAAGCGTTTCCGCTACCCCCCAACCATGGGCGAACCCTGCTTCGGGTTTAAAGGCTGCCAGCTCCTCCGGCCCAAGCCGCATCAGCGTCCCCGCCGGAGCCCTGCTCTGGACTGCATCCACGATTACTGCCGCATCCATTCCCTCCAGCAGGTCCAGCAGTTCCAGCCCCGGCAGCTCGTTTATCTCCACCCGCACGCGGCTGGTCGATTGTGGATGCTGCTGCTGCCAAATCCGCACCGCCTCCAACCCGGCAGCGTCGTCCCCGCGCAGGCTTTGGCCGATTCCGAGAACGAGAATATCCATGATCTCCATTTTACCGCTTATAAAACCCTTCCTTCCAGAACGCCCCACATTCTACTTATTGAAGAGTGTTCAGGAAATAAAAATCTTGCAAAGGCTTCATGTCTTCCCAAGATTTTTATTATCCCTACTCCACTTCTTCCACCTTCAATTTCAGGAAATGAGTCGCACAGGAGATACACGGGTCGTAAGAGCGCACCAGGTGTTCGGCGGCCAGGGTCGCCTGTTCCTGGTCCATTTTTACCAGTTGCGGTGCCAGCACCAGCAGGTCATCCTCGATGCGGGGCAGGTTCTGCGCCGTCGGCGGGGTGATTTTGGCGAATTTGACCCGGCCCAGCTCATCGATCCTATAGCGGTGATACAGGAGACCACGCGGAGCTTCACTCATCCCGCATCCATCTCCGGCTTTTAGTTTAAGGTCGATGTGCGCTGGGCCTGTAGGCTGATAAGCCTTGACCAGTTGGATGGCTTCTTCATAAAAATGGACAAGTTCGATCGCCCGGGCGACCAGTCCCTTGTATGGATTGGTGATGGGCAGTTTGATCTTGCTGTCCTTAAGTGCCTGCTGTGCTGCCGGCATCAACTGTTCATGGTTCAGGTTCAGCCGCGCCAGCGGTCCGACCAGGTAGTGTCCACCTTCCTTAGTCCGGCTATGCAAGGCATTCGAACGCTGGACGTATTCTTCCATATACCGTGTCTCGTAATCCGCCACCGACAATTTGCTGCCCTTCGATGACCACACGTCACCTTTCATCACGCCGTATTCATCCTTGTCATGGATGGCTACGAATTCATAATCGACTTTCAAATCCGGGTAGGAAAGGGTTTGCGACCACTTGACTGTCTCTTTAGCAGCTTCAAGGGCCCATTCCAGTTCAGGGAGGGTAGCTTTCAGGGGTCCCGCATCCGGCCAGCGGTAGAAACCGCCTACGCAGGCGTTCACCGGGTGAACGGAGCGCCCACCAATGGCTTTGAGCACCTCATTCCCCACTTTCTTCATCCGCAACGCATTCTTCACCACTTCCGGGGCAATCACTGCCAGGTCGAGTGCAGAGGGCACTCCCAGCAGGTCAGGGGCTTGCAACAGGTATATGTGCAGGGCATGGCTCTCGATGAACTCACCGCAGTACATCAGCCGCCGGAGTGCGTAGGTTTCTGCAGAAACTTCGATGGCCAGGGCAGCTTCGAGGGCTCTCACCGAGCTCATCTGGTAAGCCACCGGACAAATCCCACAGATGCGTGCGGTGATGTCGGGTACTTCCTGCAGGAAGCGATCCACCAGAAACCCCTCAAAAAATCGCGGCGGTTCGTAGATGTCCAGTCGGATTTCGACGGCTTTGCCATCCTTTATCCCAATGAAAAGGCCGCCTTCGCCTTCCACTCGCGCCAGGGCGGGGACTTCGATGTTTTTCATTTTGACTCCTTTTCAGCGGCTGCTTTCAATACCAGGTCCGCCGCCTTGCGGAAAGCCGGGGCATATCCGCTGAAATTGCGGATCAACAGCAGGGATTCACCCGGGAATCGTTCGAGGGGCAGGATGACGTTGACCAGTGAACTGAAATTGGCGGTGCTGGAAGGTCCATAACAACCATAACAGCCGCGACCGTTGGACGGGCAAAGGGCGCCACAGCCACCATGCACTACCGGACCCATGCAGGGAATACCCTGGGAGACAACCACACATACTGTTCCCCGCCGTTTGCATTCCAGGCAGACCGGGCTGGGGGGAAAATTGACCCGCCGGCCCATCAGCAGGGCACTTAGGGCCTCCAGAACAGTCGCCTTATTGACCGGGCAGCCCCAGATCTCCAGGTCCACCGGTACATGCTCGGAAATGGCTGTGGCAGTATCCAGGTAATGCAGGTACTCGGGATGGGGATAGACTTTTTCCGCCAGATCCGAGGCCTTCGAAAAGTTGCGCAACGCCTGGATACCTCCCGCGGTGGCGCAAGTACCCAGGGCGATCAGGAATTTACACTCGGCCCGTACTTGCTTGATCCTTTCCAATTCATGCGGGGTTGTGATCGAACCTTCCACGATGCCAATGTCATACGGGCCTGGTTTCACTTCCCGTGTCGCTTCGATAAAGTAGGCAATGTCTACCGCCGAAGCCAGGTCCAGAAGTTCGTCTTCCATGTTCAGGATAGTCAGCTGGCAACCGTCGCAGGACGAGAACTTGTAGACTGCCACCTTCGGCTTTGGGTTGGTTTTCGGAGTGAGGGTCATTAAAACTCCTCCACATTGAATATGGATTCCAGTTTACTGAATGGAAAGACCGGCCCGTCCTTGCATATAAAGTAAGGCCCTTGCTGGCAGTGGCCACATGCACCTTGCCCGCATTTCATGTTCCGTTCCAGGGATACATAGATCTGCTCCGGTGGAATACGCCGGGCCAGTGCCTCATAGATCACAAAACGCATCATGATTTCCGGACCGCAGGTCAGTACCGTCGTCTTCCGCGGGTCCACCCTGAAATGATAGAACCACATCGGTACCACCCCCACGCGGCCGGTCCAATCCGGGTCACCGCGGTCCACCGTCACCTGCACATCAATGTTGGCTTTTTGCCAGTTCTCGTACTCGCCCGGGAACATCAGGTCCTTCGGAGTGCGCGCCCCGTATAACAATGTCACCTTACCAAACTTCTCACGATTGCGGATGATATGGTAGAGTACCCCGCGCAGGGGAGGCAGCCCGATTCCACCGCAGGCGACCACCACATCCATACCTTCAATGGATTCCAGGGGCCAGGAAGTACCGAATGGTCCGCGGATGCCCACCACGTCTCCGGGTTTCAGGTGGCTTGTGGCCCGGGTCACGTTACCCACATGGCGGATGGTATGCACCAGCTGACCGTTGGCGCTCTCCAGGTCAGAACTCATCGAGATGGCTGCTTCACCATAACCCGGCACGTAAACCATATTGAATTGTCCGGGTTCGAAGTGGTAGCGTTTCTGCACTTCGGGATCTACAAATTTCAAATGGAAAGTAGTCACTCCCTCGGCTTCCGGCGTTATCTTGACTACCTCCGCCCAACTGGGCAGGAGCAGGTCTTTAGGACTCCGGCGCTGTGTTCAACCGTGTTGAGCAGGCTGGTTGTCATGCCGTCACCTCTTTGCGGATGGCGGCGATTTCCTGGGTCAGGTCGATCCCAGCCGGGCACCAGGTAATGCAGCGTCCACATCCCACACAGCCCGACACGCCGAACTGTGCTTTCCACGTCCCAAGCTTATGTGTCAGCCACTGCCGGTACCGGCTGCGGATGTTGGGACGGGTGTTCCCGCCAAAAACGGTGGAATAATACGGGTTGAAGCACGAGTCCCAGACCCGTTCGCGCCGGGTGGATTTACCGGTCAGAGCAACCTGATCGGTGGCATCCCAACAGAAGCAGGTCGGGCAAACCTGAGTGCAGTTGGCACATGACAGACAGCGCTTGCCAACGTCGGTCCAGCGTTCTGCCTCCAAGTGCTCCATGAGCAGTTCTGGCAGGTCGCGGGTATCCATCTTGCGGCCCATCTGACCAGCGGCGCGATCCACCGCCTGGTTGGCACTGTTTTGTATAAAAGCTGAGGGGATTTCGAAATTCCGCTTGGCCAGCAGGGTGCCTCCAAGTTCCGATCCGACCTCCACCAGGAACATGTCGTCCAGTTCAGTCAGACAAAGGTCGAAACCGGGCTGCACGCGTGGTCCTGTTCCCATCGAAACGCAAAAGCAGGTCGCATTCGGGTCAATGCAATTAACCGCCAGGATGAATAACCCCTCCCGCCGTTCCCGGTAAACCGGGTCAAAAAAATCTGTGCGCAGGAATGTTTTGTCCTGAACAAGGATCGCGGCCAGCTCACAGGCACGCACCCCGATCAGGGCATAATGCGGCCCTGGTTCCCGGATCTCACTGAGCTGCCATTTGTCATCTTTTAACGCGCTGAACAGTGCAGTCCGGGGTGGAAAGAGGAACTGCTTCCAGGATTGACCTCCAGGGATGAAGTCGAAGTAACGATCCCTTCCGGTTTGGATCATCCGGTAGGAGGCGGGAGCCTGCTCGCTCAGGATACCCCGCGGCAGGTCCTTCAGTCCTTCGATTTCCTTGTAAACAATGCTTTCATCCTGCATGTGCGGGCCAACGGTCTGGTAACCATTTGTACGCAGGTCAGCCATCAGCAGGTCGAGCTCTGGCTTGGGAAGCGACACGGCGCTTCCAATGATGAGGGTATTATTGGTCATTCTTGTTCTCCGTCGGTTCACCAAACACGTCAAGCAGCTGCAGGCGGGTTTCCATCAGGCGGCTCGCCACCACGCTGGCCAACCGGCGCATCACCAGGAAACCCAGGTCGTGGTCTTTCTCGCATAATTGACGTAATTGCTCAGCATCTATCGCCAGCGTCTCACCATCCAGCACCGCCACCGCCCCGGCCGTACGCTGGTGAACGCCCGGTGTCACACTCGACCAGCCAAAAACATCCCATTCCTCGATCGTGGAAATCCGCATCTTACCATGATGAGGCACAAACATATCCAGAGCTACCCGACCTGCAGTCAGGACATAGATATAATCCTGCTTATCCCCTTCATGGAAGAACCTCTCACCGCTCTTGAAATGGCGCACATGTGAGATCTCGGCAATCTTTGTGAGATGCTCATCTCTTAACCCGCTGAACCAGGGGATCTTTTGGAAGGCAATAAAAACCTCCTCCGAATTGCTCATACCAGGCTCTCCTCTCTCTCAAAAAGTGATTGATTGAAGGTCCATTATGCTGAATACAATCCCATAATACCTTTAAGGGATGATTATCTATTCAGAAGAAAGGGTACCGCAACCACGACCACTAGGTGCTTTTGCACCTGTCCCGGGACGTCGTTATTTTAGCACGATATGTATTTTTTTTCACAAACCCTGCTAGTGCTTTTTTTCCTTTCTGCACAGCAGATTGTCACCTATTACCACTGGCATCACATAGTGGGGAAATATGCTAAAATGCTCACAGCATACAACCGGCTGGAGCAGAATTCATGAAGAAGATCATCCCACCCGTTAAAGGCACCCGCGATTTCTATCCCGAGCAGATGGCTGTCCGCACCTGGCTTTATAATTCCGTCCGGCAGGTTTCAGAGTCCTTCGGCTACCAGGAATGGGATGCCCCTTTCCTCGAGACTCTTGAGCTGTACGCCGCAAAGTCCGGCGAGGAGCTGGTAAAGAAACAAGCCTATGTTTTTACTGACCGTGGTGGGGAGGAGATCACACTGCGTCCCGAGCTGACCCCCTCCCTTGCCCGTCTGGTCGCCGCCCGGCAGAACGAGCTGATTTTCCCGCTACGCTGGTGGTCGTTCGGACCCTTTTGGCGCTACGAAAGGCCGGGGCGCGGCCGCTCACGTGAGTTCTTTCAATGGAACATTGACCTGATCGGTGTCAACTCGCCCGAAGCCGATGCAGAACTGATTGCCATCGCCGCATCCTTCTTTAAAGCCGTTGGTCTCACCCCAGCCCAGGTTCGCATCGTGATCAACAACCGCCGATTCATGGATGCGGAGTTCGACCTGCTCGGTTTTCCTGCTGAAAAGAAAGCCGATGTCTCGGTTTTGGTGGACCGCCGGGATAAGATGGAGGCCGATGCCTGGGAGGCCAATGCCCGTGAAATTGGCCTGACCTCTGCCCAGTTGGATGGGTTAGGCGAGCTGCTTAAAGACGGGGAGCGCTGGCGCACATCGGAAGAGCTTGTCCGTCTTTTCGCCGCTCTCGAATCGCTGGGTGTTTCGGAATACGTCCGCTTTGACCCCAACATCATGCGCGGCCTGCTTTACTATACCGGCACCGTCTTCGAGGCATTCGATATCTCGGGCAGTGTCCGGCGGGCCATTTTCGGGGGAGGTCGCTATGACAATCTTCTACAGGATGTAGGCGGGGAGCCTCTTTCCGCAGTCGGTTTTGCCATGGGGGATGTGGTCATAAGCCTCCTACTCCAGGAGCTAGGGCGCATCCCGGTGCTATCGCTCAGCCCCGCCCCGATCCTGGTCACCGTCTTTTCCCCGGAGCTCCAACCCGCTTCCCTTAAACTTGCGGCAGATTTGCGGGCGCTCGATCTGAATGTAACCTGCTTCCCCGAGGCGGCCAAATTGCCCAGGCAGTTTAAATTCGCCGACCGCATGGGTATGCGGGTCGTCCTGGTGATCGGCCCGGACGAGGCCGCTGCCGGGAAGGTAACCCTGAAAAACCTGGGCGATGCCACCCAGTCCACGCTCAACCGCGACGAAATTCCCGGTGCCCTCCGGTGCATCCTTGAAAGCATATAGTCCAGGTGGTATAATCGCCCCCGCTCATGGTGCCTGTAGCTCAATGGCAGAGTCCCTGACTGTGGATCAGGTTGTTGTGGGTTCGACCCCCATCAGGCACCCCTATATTTGTTGGTAACTCGCCCAACCGACCTGCCCCCGAAAAGCTGATCCAACCTTCATGTTAGGATTCAGACAAGGAGACAGGTCAATCATTAAACAACGCCGCTTCAATTCTAAGCAAATCCTTGCTAAACAGCTCCAAGTCAATTTTTGCAGTCTCGGGATCTCTTCCCAGGCCTGAAACAATTAGACCGAGACGTTGGGGCATGCTTTGGGCCAGACTGTTGTCAAAATTGGCAATGCGCGGAACTAGATTTTCCAGTCGCTGCTGGGTATTGGACAGGGCAGCTTTAGCTCCCTCAACGTCGTTCAACGAGAGTGCGAGGCGCGCATTGCTCACATCCACCTGCACTTGCAATAGTGTCAAATGCGCCGTGGTTGTATTCAATTCATCTTGCAAAGGCTTTTCGCGCAGATAATGGTCCGTAACGATACCTGCAAGGAAAATAATCGCGAGAAGGACCAGCCAGATAAAGGTCTTGCGAAAATATCGTTGCAGACGGCTAGGCTGCGTTTTTTCTACCTTTGTGGAGGCAGTGACAAGTTTAGGTGAGGTGGGTGGTTGAGAGCCGTTAAGAGTTTCAGGGATTTGTCGCTCTGGTTGGTTATCAGCCTTCTTCTGGTTCATGGCTTATCCTCTCTTTGGTATTCTGGCATATCCGTACTTTATGCCGGGGGAATATTATGATGTGAGAGTGGGAGGCAAAATAATTGCTCGGTTGCTATTTGCCAGTCTAACGGTTTGACTCAACAGCAGCGAGGCGAAAGGCAGAGCCACTATCCGGAGACGGT
>Ga0182021_10001606_pt1 | contig 26145 bp, 19 predicted proteins | sample 612E3MmetaG_FD_120493 | JGI IMG/M metagenome (GOLD analysis project Ga0182021, IMG submission 120493) | Permafrost microbial communities from Stordalen Mire, Sweden - 612E3M metaG (Illumina Assembly) | ecosystem: Environmental > Terrestrial > Soil > Wetlands > Permafrost | place: Sweden...
AAATAGCGAAAGACCGGTTATAAACAATCCCGCGATCTGAATGACCCCGACGGTCTTGTCAATTTGACTCAGAAGAGCCTCTTGCTGGTTAATCGAAAAGTCATTCTGCTGATCATATCTTAATCCCCTGACTCTTCTCATAATCCCCATAGCTTCTTCTTTTACAGCCTCAACCATCTGACTGTTCGGAGCACGGACGTTAATAGTAACACTTCTGAAGGTTTGAGCCTGGAAAAAGGTAAATATATTCTGGATCGGTATGAATACCTGATTGTCGGGGTTGAAACTTCCCATAACCCAACTCCCCTGTTCGGCAAGAATGCCGACTATTTTGAAGTTATGTCCTTTAATTTTCACTTCCTGGTCGAGACCATCACCGCGTGGGAATATTTTCTTTGCCACTTCACTCCCAAGTACTGCGACTTGTCTTCCGCCCGCTCCTTCAAGTTCATTGAAAAACCGCCCTTCACTAAAATTCAGGTTGGTAGTATTGATATATTCATCTGATGTTCCCTGAACCATTATATATTCAACGGTTCGTTCTTTGTATTTAACCGTCTGGGTCGACCATACCGTAGGAGCGGTAGCAACAGGTAGTTTGGCAAGTTCTTTGTATTTGCGGTAATCTTCGAGTGTCAGATTGCGCCTATTACGCATCTCCCACCATGGGATATCGTTATTGAACCATTCCCACTTATCGATATAAAGATTATCTGAACCCATAGAAGAAACGCCTTTCTGGAACGCGTTATCAATCCCCTTAATAGCGCATGACATTAAAACAACGGAAGCGATACCGATAACAATTCCAAGTGTAGTTAACACGGCACGTACTTTATTGGCTCTTATGGCTTGCAATGATATTGCCAGTCCCTCTTTCAGTTCAAATAAGAAATCTTTCATTCCGCACCTTTATATTTTTGAAGCGCCGTTCTTATTGGGAATAAATCTATGAGAAACCGATTCATCTTTTTCAATTAAGCCGTCTCTTATTCTCAGAATACGTTCCGCATGTTCGGCAATATACTCTTCATGGGTCACGAGAATAATTGTGTTTCCTTGTTCGTATATTTCATTAAAAAGTGCCATAATATCTTCGCCTGTCTTGGTGTCCAGGTTACCAGTCGGTTCATCGGCAAGAATTATGGCAGGATTCGTTACGAGTGCGCGCGCTATAGCAACACGCTGCCTCTGGCCTCCTGAGAGTTCATTCGGTTTGTGATGGATTCTATCCGATAAGCCGACATGCTCAAGAGCAAGCCGGGCCCGTTCTTTCCTTTCGAAATTAGGCACTCCGGCATAGATCAGGGGGAGCTCAACGTTATGGAGAGCATCTGAACGGGGAAGAAGATTGAAAGTCTGAAATACAAATCCTATTTCCCTGTTTCGGATCTTGGCAAGATCGTTATCGTTCATCTGACTAACATTCACATTTTTGAAGTTATAAATTCCGTGCGTAGGAGTATCCAGACAGCCGAGAATATTCATAAGTGTCGATTTCCCCGATCCGGAAGGTCCCATTATAGCCACGTATTCATTCTTATTTATATTCAACGAAACATCACTCAGAGCATGAACTTCTTCACTCCCGACCTGATAAATCTTCGCTATATGTTCGATATTTATAATGTTCATTGCATTCCCATTATTTGTATTGCAGATTTTTAATTAGCTTTTCGGCTTATCGGAACCGCTATGTTTCGGTTGAATAGTTATTTTTGATCCGTCATCCAGATCTTTGGAAATGGCTCTGTAAGGACCGCTGATTATATCTTCCGTTCCGTTCAAACCGCTTTCTATTTCAATATACGTATCATCGCTAATACCTGTTTTGACTTCAGCCATCTTTGCTTTACCGTCTTTTACAAGGAATACAACTTCTTTCGGTCTATTATTGACTTTCGCGATCTTATTTTTCTGTTGCTGAACTGCATCCGATGCATCGTTGGATGTCGTAGTGGCAGACTGCTTTGATTTATCGACACGCGCTGTTACACTCTGGATCGGAATAGAGAGAACATTCAGTTTTGTCTGTGTTTCAATATTAGCATCGCACGACATACCGGGACGGATACTATCATCGGGGTCAATAAGTAATATTTTAACTTCGAAATTAACCACTTCGTCCTGAGTACCGGCTCCTTTTGTTACGGCGCTGTTTCCAATTTGCCTGACAGTACCTTTAAATGTCCTGTCTCTAAAAGCATCAATATGAATTTTTGCAGTATCACCTTTGACAATCATAACTACGTCATTTTCATCAACATCGACCGTAGCCTCAATTTCGCGGAGATCGGATACAGTAAGCACTTCGGTTCCGGGGCTGTAGCCGCTGCCGAGAACTCTTTGACCGAGGTCGATATTAAGCTTTGTCACAACACCGTCCATCGGGGCAAATATCGTTGTTTTCTCAAGATTCACAACCGCATCCCTTAATGAGGCTTCCGCCTGAACAATCATTGATTTCTGAGCTTCTAAGTTGCCAAGAGTTTGAAGATAATTTGACTTGGCCGTTTCAAGATCGGATGTGCTTGCCAGATTCTTTTTCGCGAGGTCCTGGGTTCTCTTATAGTCGGCTTCAACTTTATCTAGCTGAGCTTTGGTAACGTCTAATGAGGAACGAGCCTGATCAAGACCGGCAGCCGCCCTGTTTTTCTGAGCTTCATAATTATCGGGTCTGATTTTAACTAAAACCTGACCTTTTTTAACGTAATCACCCTCTTTAATCGGGAGGGAAACAATTTCGCCCGTTGCCTCGGCGCTGATCGTAACCTTATAGACGGGGTTGATTGTACCTGTTGCCGAGACAATCTGGGTTATGGTTCTTTTCTCTACTTTTTCAGTTTGGACTGAAATTATATCTTCTTTACTTCCGCTGATTATCACCAAAATAACGACAACAATTAGAAGTAATCCCAATCCTCCGAAAATGAACAGTTTCTTTTTCGATTTTTTACCGTTAGCCATTTTATTAACTCCTTAAATAATATTATTCATATTTAGAAAAATCTAAGCGACCGAGTGAATTGGTAAGCTTATCATGTTGGCGATAGAAATCATAGATAGCATTAATCTTGTTTCTCTGGGCATCCGTAAAATCCCTGCCCGCCTGAAGGACATCTAAAATCGTGGCTGACCCCAAATTATATCTTTCCTGATTTATCTTTCTTGTTTCCTCGGCGTAAATAGCATTATTGACAGCGACATCGAGGGTTTTCTTGGCAGCCACCAGGTCATTAAATCCCTGCTTGACATCAATCTTTACCTGGCGTTCCAAAACCGATAAATCTTCCCTGGCATTATTATACGAAACTTCCGCCATCTGAATCTGGTTTTCAACGTTAAAATTCGAAAAGATCGGTACATTTAAAGTAAGACCAACATTGAATGTTTTTCTGTTAAAAAGACTATTAAAGTCAGCCGCATATGTGTAATATTGATATAATCCGGTAAGTGATGGATAGATTCCACCTTTCGCGGAATTAATACCGTTGCGTGCGGCGTCGAGAGTTGCTTCCTGGCTCTTATAATCGAACCTGCTGTCAAGAGCGGCACTTACCATCGTTTGTATATCTTGGAAATCTTTCATGTATTTATCGGTGTCGACAGCCTTATCGGTACCGAACGGATCCACGAACGTATATTCATCCATGACATTCAGAGCGAGGAAATTTAGGAGATTGTTTTTAATTGTCTCATTGTCGTTCTGAGCCTGGATCGACTGGAGTTCGGCGTTGCCCAATTGAACCTGGGCAGAATATACGTCCGCGACGGCAACAGCACCCAACTTGTTTCTTTCCTGAACGGTTTCAAGGAATTTCTTATAATACTGAACGTTTTCATCACGAACTTTGAGAAGCTCCGCGGCATTAAGAGCAAGGTAGAAAAAGTCGGTGGTCTCATAGACAATATTCTGTTTTTGCTTTGATAAATTATATTCGGAAGCTTTTACGTTATTCTTAGCCTGGTTAATTGTTTCGTAATTCGATAACCCGTTAAATAAAGTAAAACTTCCACCCAGCCCGACATCATAACTCCTGGTATCTGTCTGTGAAGGCGGAACTTGCACATCCTGTCCAAAGAAATCCCTTTGAATACCTCCGATATCGTTTACCCTATACCAGCTCCAGCCGCCTTGAACTGCCAAATTTGGTATCAATTGGCCGTATGCATTTAATACTTGCGATTTACTCGACTCATAATTATTCTTCAATTTAATCAGCGACGAATTTCTTTTGAGTGCTATGGATATCGCTTCCTGGATTGTTAATTGTTTTTGAGCAAATACAGGTAGCGTAAAGCTAAAAACCAGTACAAATGCTAAGATTCTTTTCATCCGATTCTCCCTTGAGAGCTTTTTATAATTTCTGTCAATTAGGACGTTAGTACAATTAAAAAAGTTACAAATAATGTGAAAAATTATTCATTTTTGCGGTATTCCGAGGAATTCATCTTTAATTTTAACAAAAAACTCAAATGCCTCCTCATAATTATTTCCAATTTTTCCGTCGAGAATCGCCTCTTCAATCGCGGTTTTTATTAGTCCCACCGTTTTGGACGGAGGGATATCGCAGATTCTCATTATTTCCTCGCCGTGAACAGGCGATTGAAATGCGCGAAGTTTGTCTTTTTCCCTCACCTCATGCACCTTCTTCATGACTCTTTCATAATTCTCCAGGTACCGGTTAACTTTAGAAGGATTCTTACTTGTTATATCCGCACGGCACAATGTTATTAAATCGTCAAGATCTTCATCAGCCGAAACAATCAACCGCCTGATCGCCGAGTCGGTCACCTTTTCATCAACCAAAGCGATGGGCCTTAAATGAAGTCTGATAAGTTTTTCTATATATTCAAGTTTTGCAAGGGGAAATTTCATTTTGTCAAAAATAAGCTTCATCATCCGGGCGCCCAATTCTTCATGCCCATGAAAAGACCACCCTGTTCCCTCAATAAATTTCTTCGTCTGGGGCTTAGCTATATCATGAACGAGTGCCGCGAACCGGAGCCAAATATTATCGCTGACCGAGGAAATATTATCCACCACGATACATGTATGCTGAAAAACATCCTTATGATGATATTCTTTCCGTTGTTCAACTCCCGAAAGATTGTGGATCTCCGGAAAAATCACTTTCATAACTCCGCTTTCGAAAAGAAGTTTTAAACCGATTGAAGGTTTGGGAGAAGAAAGTATTTTTAAGAATTCATCGGTTATTCTCTCCTGCGAAACAATTTTCAATCTCTCGGCCATCGCACTGGCCGCTTCAAATGCAGGCAGAGCAATCTCAAAATCCAACTGAGCGGCAAACCGGATCGCTCTCATTATCCTAAGGGGATCGTCATCGAAAGTTTTGGACGGATCCAAAGGAGTTCTGATAATTTTATGGTCTATATCAATCACCCCGTTAAATTTATCAATCAGTTCCCCGTAATTTCTTTTATTTAATGAAACGGCCAGACAGTTAATCGTGAAGTCGCGGCGGTTCAAATCGTCGTTGAGCGTACCCGGTTCAACTCTAGGATTTCGGCTATTCTTTTTATAGGACTCTTTTCTTGCTCCGACGAATTCAAGGTCGAACCCATTAAAATGAAAATGGGCGGTTCCGAAATTTTTATACGTTGTGACATTATCTGCTTTTAACTCATGAGCGAGTTCCCGGGCAAATGAAAGCGCGTCGCCTATGACAAGAAAATCCATTTCTTTTTTCTGCCGCCCTAAAATATAATCTCTTACAAATCCCCCGACCAGATAAAGTTCTTTATTGATTTTTTCGCTTAAACCTGCGGCGGTTTGAAGAAACGAATAATTATTTAGGAGTGCTTTGTAATCCATTTAATAACTAAAAGTCCTTCCCGTTTCTTCAACCGAATTTTTGAACCAGTTAACCATCTTTAAATTATCCGTCGCTTCGTGTTTAAAATCTTCATCGAGAGGTCCTCTCACCGCCTCAAGGGCGAAGAATTGAGCGCTGGCGCAATCAAGTTTCCGTAAAAAATACTTCGATATTTTAATCAAGGCATCTTCCGTCATGAAATCGGAACATCTTAATAAATTTTTCCTCTTCAGGAAGAAGCGATCCAAATCGGTATTTGTTTTTTCCGCAAGATCAATCAGAAAAGGTATTGTAAAATACTTGATCTGCCGGTCATTCATTTTCATCAATTTCCCGAGTTTCTGATCAGCAGATTTCTTAAAATACGATTTAAGCGAATCAGCGCCACCATCGTTGATAATTGCTTCCCGCAATAATACTCCGTTACGGTAATCAATATGAGGATTCTGTGAAAGAAGCGAATCGAAAGTAATCACTGCATCGGTTTTACTTCCGTTCTCGATCAGAAGATCACCCCTTGTCAACTCAAGATAAAAATAATATTGACTTGACGTAAATTTAACCATTTCGCCGTTTAAATACTCGGCCGCAAGTCGATTCTTTTTTTCTTTTGACAAACAGCCGATATAGCCCACAAGGGAACGAAAAGAATTTGAGTAAAGGTATATCGCATGATATAAACTTTCCGCTTCCGAGATTTTTCCCGCTTTGAGCATCGCATCGGCTTTCTTTTGACGTTCGGCTACTATTCTGGGACAGAATTTTTGAAATATTGTTAATCCTGAGAAATAGAGCTGGGCCTGATACCGGTTATATTTTATTTCTTTAGTCTCAAGGAATCGCTTGTAATCGTCCTCCAACTGTGAAACCGATTTTCCGAAATATTTGTTAAAATTCGATTCCTTATATAAAAGTTTAATCTTTTCAATACCGTAACGGTCAATTAAATATTTTATAAACGAGCCCGCATATACATATGACAATGATGACGATTGGGCAAAGAAATTAAGTCCTGAGAATAACTGCGAGATAGGAATCCGATATCCCGACTCATAAGCATTTTTTGCTAGGAAATGGAGAGGAAAGCCGTCGAAATTGTTCTCGATTGCCATGGCGAGTCCCTCGATAATCGCCGAATTCAGATTAGAGGCTACCTTAAACGGCGAGCCGCCGAAATCCGATGCCATAACATGAACCAGTTCATGTTTTAAAGTACCTTCATAACTTGAAATATTCAGATATGCCTGATTGAGCCATGGTTTGGCAAGGTTGGCGTTGCCGGCTCCAATTAATTCCATCTTCCGAGCGCCGTCATAAAAAAGATATGTCGATATTCTCTTCTTGTAATGTTCCGCTAACTGATCATCAATCAATTCAAAATAATATTCATGGATCAATCCGGTATATTCTCTCTGTTTTTCCGATATCGATGAATCGGAATAGTGAATATCGAAGTGAGGAGTTCCGATTCTGTTTTTCAAAACTTCTTCAAGACGTGACTTGTTGGTCGCAAAATGAAGAACAGGTTTGAGCAAAAAAAATGAAACGGCAATCAGGAATAACAATATAGAAACTGTAAATTTGTATAATATTTTTTTGTTCCTTCTATTGTCGACTAAGAAAATCACCAGAGCCATGAAGCATACGTTGATAAGCCTGTAAAGTATTAAACGGGAATCGATCGAGAGATCCTCATCATAAACCGTACCCGGGAAAAAACCGATTATCGGATTAAAAAAAAAGACCTGGGGATAAATATAAATTTCAACAACGGGCAGGAAAGCAAGTATCACAAAAAAGGATACAAAAATAAGATAGCAATATTTCCTTGAAAGAAATATCGAGTAATAAGCCATTACCGTTCCGAGCAGAGCCGCGGGTACCGTGATGAGCAAGTAGAACTGGATTCCTGCAGTCAAAGGGCATTTGGTCAGAATAAGCGTGTTGAAAATGCCGATAATAAACGGAATTGCGACAAAAACAAGAAGAGAGAACCGAATTTTTCCCATCGATTCTATAAAAGCCGCTGCTGCATGCTCATTCTTTATCTTATTCATAAATAAGAATCCGCAGAACAGATATAGAACAAGCCCATTGACGGCAGAGAATTCATATCCAAGCGTAGCGGTCAGGGGAATCCGTAGTAAAAATAAATCAAGAGCAACTAAAACCGCGAAAGCAAGAAGTTGTAATTTAATTCGAACTGAACTTAACAAAATCTTCAAACTAAAATTCCGACGTCTTTTCTCTCTTGATCACGGCACCCAACTTACTCAATTTCTCTTCAATTCTCTGGTACCCTCTGTCAAGATGGTAAATCCTCAAGATCTCCGTTTTACCCGAGGCTGCTAATCCCGCGATTACCAATGACGCACTTGCTCTGAGATCTGTAGACATAACTTGAGCCCCTTTCAGCCCGTTAACACCTTTAACAATGGCGCTGTTGTTTACCACATCAATCCTGGCTCCAAGGCGGTTTAATTCGGAAACATGGCTGAATCTGTCATGATAGATTGTATCGGTAATTGTCGAGGTTCCCGGCGCGAGCGACATGAAGGCAGTCCATTGGGCCTGCATATCCGTAGGAAATCCAGGATAAATATTGGCAGTCACATCAACATTTTTCGGTGAATAATCAGAAGCATCTATTGTAAGCAGATCATCATTTATAAATAAATTGATGCCGCATTCCTCCAATTTACTCAGGACTGCTCTGATATGATCAACCGTCTTGTAAGCAAGATTGATTTTACTTTTAGTAATTGCCGCAGCGATTAACAGCGTGCCTGCCTCGATGCGATCGGAAATATTAACAATAGAGGCCGGATGAAGAGATTCGACGCCTTCGATTTCCAGGGTTGAAGTGCCGGTTCCGGCAATCCTAGCTCCCATAAGCTGCAGGAATTCGGAGAGGATAGTTATCTCAGGCTCAATTGCAGCATTCGTGATTAAGGTACTTCCTTTAGCGATTACAGCCGCCATTAATGCATTTCCTGTTGCACCGACAGAGGATGTATCGAAATGGATCCTAGCCCCCTTGAGTTTGGGAGCTTTAGCGATAATATAACCCTCATCGAGATTTATCTCGGCCCCAAGTTTCCTTAAGGCTTCAAGATGCAGGTTGATAGGCCGCGGGCCCCAGGCGCAGCCGCCCGGAAGGGATACCTTTGCGTAGCCGAATTTAGCTACAAGCGGACCCAGAACGTAAACCGAAGCCCGCATTTTTTTTACATGCTCATACGGCGCAACATAGCTTGTAATATTGGAAGAATTAAGGATCAATTCGTGATTATTAAATTCGGAGCCGACACCAAGCTTGTTAAGAAGCTTGATCATTGTATAAACATCGTTCACTTCGGGAACATTCTCAATCTTATTGCTTCCTGAAGAGAGTAATACCGCAGGCATTAACGCCAAAACCGAATTCTTAGCGCCGCTGACTTTCACACTTCCAGATAATTTATTACCCCCATGAATGACAAATTTATCCAAAACTCCGCCTTAATTAATCTTAAACATCATCCCGCTGACACCGACAAGGTATATTTTACCGAACGGGTCAAGCGCCAGGTTATTCATATTTGAAAAAATCGGCGATTCAACAAGATTCCAAGTTTCGCCTTTGTCCTTCGAGACTAATATCGTTCCCCTGCTGCCTATAACGATTATATAGTCATCTGAAATAAATTTCACTTTTTGAAATCCGTTTGTAGTCCTTATATCGCCCTTAGTCCATTTATTTCCGAAATCGCCTGTACGTAAAATTGTTCCGTCACCGCCGACTATAACGCCTTTTCCGCTTGAGGTCAAATCCACCGATTTTAAATAATTATCGGTTATTTGTTCATCGGTTTTTGTCCATGTATTGCCGCCGTCTTTTGTCCCCAGGATGGTCCCGTTCCAGCCAACGGCTATTCCGCGCTTATCGTCAAAAAATGAAATATCGAATATCACTTCGGTTGTATTCGAATTAACTCTGAACCAATTGAGGCCGCCGTTAAGTGTCTTTAAAATCAATCCTTTATTGCCCGTTATAAAGCCGATTTTCTCGTCAATAAACTTTATTTTGAAAAAAGTGTGACCTTTATCAACAGGAATTGAGTAAAGCGAATCCAGATTATTGAGCCCCATGAAGAGTGAGGATGAATCTCCAATAATAAGTGTCTTCCCATCCCTTAGAATATAGACATCGCTCAATGAACACTTATGTCCGAATTCCTTCTGCTTCCAGCTTTTACACCCGTCGATCGAAATCAAAAGTGTGCCGGAATCCCCTACTGCCACCGCATACTTATCGGTGGCAATCGAGAGGGAGTTCAGGTTCTTAAGAGTCCCGGTTTCGATCTTATTAATTTGACTGAACTTGAATTTGGGTTGTTCAGAAGCGAATAGCTGTTGAATGCTGTACTTTTTGAATTTTTCGAGTTCATTGGTAGTGATTAATTCATTAACCTGTAAGAATACAAAGTAGGATAATCCGAGAAGGATGAGGGCGAAACCGACAAAAGCAGAAATAGCAAATAATTTATAACGTTTCGATCTTGGTTTTGAGCTTTTGAAATAACTTGTATACAGTTTTGCCACATCTTTATCAAGTTGCTGAATCTCATTGAACATTTCTTCGCATGAATTATACCGGCTTAATGGATTCTTTTCCAGCGATTTGGCAATTATCCTGTCTATCGGATCAGGTATTCCCGACATTATTTCAGACATTCGCGGGGCATTCTTCTTTAAATGCCCGTCCATTACTTCGTATTCGCTTTGATAATTGAATGGCGGCTGCCCGACAATCATCTCAAAAGCGGTGCATCCGATCGAATAAATATCGCTTCTATTAGTCACTTCCTGACCGCGGACCTGTTCCGGACTCATATAATAGACCGTTCCTATCTTGGATCCGGTTTTAGTCATATCGTTATCGACTATAGATTTCGAAATCCCGAAATCCATAATCTTGGTGATCCCCTCTTTATTGAGAATAATATTCGACGGTTTTATATCGCGGTGAACAAATCCTTTTGAATGCGCATACCCCATGCCTAAAAGAAGCTGTTTTAAAATATATATAACATCGTACAGATTAAACCGTCCCTGCTTATCGATTACTTTTTCAAGACTTTCCCCTTCGACGTACTCCATGACAATTCCAAGAAAATCGGCATATTCGATGAATCCGTACACTGCCACGATATTGGGATGCGAGAGTTTAGCCTGATTTTTAGCCTCACGCTTAAAGCGTTCGATAAAAGTAGCTTTATTGACGGAATGGGCATTCAGCATTTTAATTGCCACATACCTGTCAAGCTTTGTATCATAGGCTTTATATACTATGCCCATGCCTCCCCGGCCGAGGACGGAAACTACCTTATAATTATCAATTGACTTACCTAAAAGATCTTCCATAATAAATCGCGTTATTTCAGGTTTTCAATATAATAAATTCCTCTTTTCAAAATAACGAATCATTTTAATCATGTTCGCTTCATCCGGTTTTTTTTGATATTTCCTCATATTTAAGTAATTTTGCAAGCCTTTTGCGAGAGTGGCGGAATTGGCAGACGCGCTAGACTTAGGATCTAGTACCTGAAAGGTGTGGGGGTTCGAGTCCCCCCTCTCGCACTTTTTATAACTAAGAAACTAACGAGGATTCTTTGAATATCAAATTAAATGAATTATCAGACTCAGAGCAACAGCTGGAAGTAACACTTGAATACGGCGAGATTAGTCCGGAAATAGAAAATGCCTATAATGAAGAAAGAAAGAATATTACTCTCGACGGATTCAGAAAAGGAAAAGCACCGATCGGTATGATAAAAAAAATTTACGGCGAGGCTATTGAATATAAGGCAAGTGAAAAAATCGCAAATAAAAAATTCTGGGATTTTGTCGATTCCGAAAAACTGAAACCAGTCAGCACTCCTCAAATAGTCGATATCGACTTCACACCAGGTTCTAGTCTTTCATTCAAGATTAAATTCGAGATTAAACCAAAACTTCGGCTTAAGGATTATAAAGGAATCGAAGTTGAAAAGCCTCTTTTTAAGATTAAAGAGGGAGAGGTTCAAAAAGAAATCGATTACCTGTTAAAACCGTTCCTGCAATATCAAACCGCGGATCTTATCGAAAACAGTTCTTTCAGAATTACGGTAAACCTTCAGCGATTGAATGATGACGGAACGTCCTTTCAAGAAGCAAAAAACGAAAATATGGTCATTGATCTGGATGATGAGAAAGTTAATAAGGAACTCGTAACAAATGCTATTGGAAGGAAAACCGGTGAAGTTTTCGGTTTTTCATTCGTCGATGAACATTATCACGGCGAAGAAATGCATATTGAGAAATTCAATTACAGAACTGAATTATTAAAAATAGAGAAGATGATCAGACCCGAAATTACGGAGGAAATTGTTAAAAAAATTTCCGGGAATAAAGCATCCACACTTGATGAATTCAACCTGATACTTCATAAGAACTTCGAAGAGTACTATGCCAAACAATCGGAAGAAATGGTTGAGAACAATTTGCTCAATATTGTTGTTAAGAATAATGACTTTGTTCCGCCGGCAGGTTTCGTCTCAACCGTACATAAGCGATTCGTTGAGCTGGAGAGAGAAAACGCGAAACGGTATAAGGTACCGCATTTCGACGAGAAATCGGTCGCTGAATATTATAAACCTAGAGCGGAATGGAACGCCAAGTGGCAGATAATTCTTGAAAACCTGGCCGATGCGGAAGGGATAAAAGTCGAAGATGCGGAACTCGAGCAGATTGCCCAACAGGAAGCTGAAAAAACCGGTATTTCAGTTGCGAAACTTGTAAAGTATTACAAGGATACCAACCGGAATGAGAGCATGCTTGAAGAAAAAGTGATCAAGTTCCTTAAAGAAAACGCGGTCATTAAAGAAGTTGACGCGGAAAAAAGAATTAATGAAAAAAAAGGTCATAAACATGAATCATAATGTTCTTACTGAAGGTCAGTTGTATAAAAAAATCGAAATCTATAATCAACTTGTTCCATATGTAATTGAACAAACCGGACGCGGTGAACGCGGCATGGATATATTTTCCCGCCTGCTGCGCGAGAGGATCATTTTTCTTGGAACTGCCGTTGACGATCATGTAGCAAGTTTAACTATCGCCCAACTCTTATTTCTGGAAGCGGAAGATCCCGAAAAAGATATAAATCTGTATATTAATTCTCCCGGCGGAAGTGTATCGGCCGGTCTCGCTATTTACGATACAATGACATATATACGGTCGAAAGTTTCAACAATTTGTGTGGGCCTCGCTGCCAGTATGGGCGCTATCCTGCTTGCCGGGGGCGAGACCGGGAAAAGATCATCATTGCCTCATTCTAAAATTCTGATTCACCAACCATGGGTTGGGGGACTTCAAGGTCAGACTACAGACATTGAGATTCACGCGAAAGACATGATTAAAACGAGGGATACCATTTATAAGATCCTTGCTTATCATACCGGAAAACCGTATGAAGAGATAGCAAAAGATTGCGATCGCGATTATATTTTAACCGCGGAAGAAGCGAAAGAATATCATCTTATTGATACAATCCTGGTGAATAGAGCAAATCCCGCCGTCAACAATAAGAAATAGATTAGATTGATCCTTTAAATCCCGCATCCAGGAGCGGGATTTTTTATTTTAAAGTGAGACCAAACGAGCGAGGTTGAGATGAAATTGTCCAGATCAATAATAAGCATTCTCCTTTACTTAGCCGTCCAGATTCCGGCTCAAGAGAAGTTTCTCTCAGTTGAAGATGTGGTTTTGAACGGTTATAGAAAATTTTCACCGGTAAATATGTCCCAACTAAGCTGGATTCCACAAACCGGGAAGTTTGCCTGGATTGACGGCGCAAAAGAGAAATCTGCCCTGATGATTTCATCCGTTTCAGATTCCCGTATTGATACTCTTCTAAAGTTAGCATCACTAAATGAGATTCTTGAAAAAGAAAACGAAGAACCGCTTAATGCATTCCCCGTAATCGAATGGAAAAACAAGAATGAATTTTATTACTGGAATAAAGATAATTACTGTTCTTTCAACCTCAGCGAAAAGAAACAGACCGTGATAAACTCCGTGCCAAAAGGAGCGGACGTCCGATCTATAGCTCCGAACAAAGTATTTATCTCTTATACAATAAAGAATAATCTTTTTGTTAATCTTGCCCCGGACAGGAGAGTAAGGATTACCGACGACAAAGATACTAATATCGTTAACGGCCAGGCAGTCCACCGTAATGAATTCGGAATTAATTCAGGAATTTTCTGGTCTCCTGATAATAATTATATCGCTTTCTACAGGATGGATCAAACAATGGTTACCGATTATCCTCTCGTTGATCTCAACTATACGCCGGCACGCCTTCAGAATATCAAATATCCTATGGCCGGACAAACAAGCCATCAGGTTACAGTCGGCATGTTTGAGATAAAAACAGGAAAAACCTGTTGGCTAAAAACGGGGGTCCCGGCCGATCAATATCTTACATCACTCTGCTGGTCGCCAGACGAAAAGTATTTTTACATTGCTCATCTCAACAGAGATCAAAATGACCTTCGTCTCATCAAATACGATGTAATTACAGGTGATCAGGTTAAAATACTTTTTGAAGAAAAGAACGATAAATATGTAGAACCGCTCGAACCAATGATATTCCTCCCTCATTCCTCGGATAAGTTTCTCTGGAATTCTCAAAGAGACGGATTCAACCACCTTTATCTTTATGACAGCGACGGGAACCTCGTTAAACAGGCAACCAGGGGTGAATGGGTAGTTACATCATTTAACGGATTTGATGAATCAGGGAACTCTTTTTTTATCACATCCACTAAAGAGAGTCCTCTTGAACGGCATTACTACCGGGTTAGTCTAATCGACGGAACAATGGAAAATCTCGCTCCCGATGCAGGTTTTCATACTGTATTGAACGGTCCGGGATACCATTACTTCATTGATTCTTATACTAATGTTTCGACACCGCGGGTGATAAATCTCATTGATAAAAAAGCAAGGGTCATCCGCAATCTGATTACCGCTGAAAATCCTCTTAAAGATTACAAGATTGGGACGACAAAAATATTCAGTATAAAGAATGAGGAAGGAATAGTACTCTTCTGCAGAATGATTACCCCGCCGGATTTTGACCAGACAAAAAAATACCCTGTGATATTTTACGTTTACGGCGGACCGCATGATCAGGAAGTGACCAATGTATTCGGAACCGGCAGATATTTCCTATGGTTTCATCTCATGGCAGAGAAAGGATATATTATTTTTACGCTTGATAACCGCGGTTCCTCAAACAGGGGTCTTAATTTTGAACAGGCTACTTTCCGGCATTTCGGTACAATTGAGGTGAAAGATCAGATGGCCGGTGTCGACTATCTTAAGTCGCTTCCCTTTGTCGATCCCAACCGTTTTGGTGTTTACGGCTGGAGTTTCGGCGGGTTTATGACTACATCCCTAATGACACGCACCGGTAGCACTTTTAAGGTTGGGGTTGGCGGCGGTGCTGTGATCGATTGGAAGTTTTACGAAGTTATGTATACGGAACGTTACATGGATACCCCGGAGTCAAATCCGGAAGGTTACAAAGAGGCCAGCCTTCTTAACTACGCGGGAAATCTAAAAGGGAAACTTCTTCTTTGTCAGGGCACGAGCGATCCTACTGTTGTATGGCAAAATACACTTTCGTTCGCTAAAAAATGCGCGGAGCTGAATATACCGTTAGATTATTTCCCGTATATAGGACATGGACACGGAATAACCGGTAAAGACGCTTTGCATCTTTATAGTAAGATTACAAACTATTTCCTTGATAATCTCTGATATTCCGGATTTCCATAGGGGCTATATTTGTTAATTGATAGTTTCAACTATAGCATAAAATTCTTAAGTTTATTTCTAAATTCTGATAATAATCCTGAGTTGAAATTTGAGTGACGATAAATTTAATATTCTGACCCGTCTAGGCGAACTTGCCGAATACGCCCGTCGGGGCGATAAATTCCTGCCGGATGAAATATGCAGTTTTATAATTCGGGAATTTGAACTGACTTCCGCAGCCATTTTCCGGGTTGGTGATAATTACACATTGAATGTAATCGGTAAATCGGGCGTTACTCCCGAATCAATCCAGCACGGTTCATCATTCAGCTGCTCTGTCTGTCAATCCATTTTCGAGGATTCGGCAATTAAGCTTAATACGAGAACACTCTGCCAGATTCAGATTTCTGATTACCTTGCTTATGAAATATGTTGCTTAATTCCTGTCGTTGGTGTTGAGAAGTATCTTATCAAACTTGCCAATAGAAACGGATTCTCGGATGAATTGAAAAAGAAAATCGAGAGTATTCTTCCATTCATCGCCCTTATCGTCTCATCATGGCATGTTAATTCGGCCGTTTCTCCTGTTCTGAGATCACTCTCCCTTCCTCAAATTGTCTCCGAAACTTCTCAAGAGATAAAAAACGCGGCTCAGTCTGTACTAGGTTTGACTAATGCCGTCTCCAATGAGATACTCTCATCCACGCAAAGTGAGTATTTAGGCTCCTTAAAGAGGACAGTACAAAATATCCTTTTAATTGTAAACGATCTTAATGAACTCAACAAAATTGAATCCGGCAGTACGGTTAAAAACGTAAAAAAAATTGAATTGACAGCCCTTGTTTCTGAGATCATTTCACTATTCAAGAATAAGCTGAATAAGAAAATTTCCTTTACCGTCGGAATTGATAAGGAATTGACCTTGCCGATCGACCTCGACGATCAGAAATTGAAATATATTCTAACGGGTTTATTATTTGTCAGTTCAACTCTCACAACTCAGGGTGAGATAACAATTCAGATATCGGCTGCTGCCGGAAATATGATTCGTTTTTTCATTACTGATACTGGCAGACCTATAAAGAAAGAAGCGGTTGATAATTTGTATGACCCTTTCATAATTTCCAAACAGGATGAATTTAGAAATTCAACACTTTCCGGTCTTAGTTTAACGCTTATTAAAAAATATATTAATTACCTCGGCGGAGATATTACCGTCACGAGTACTCCGGGAAAAGGTAATTCTTTTTCATTCACAATTAGTGGAGATAAAATGTCCGTACTTGAATCCAACATCTCTCAATTGCCAAAACCGATATCAAAGAATAAAGTTCTTGTTATCGAAGACGATTACGCGACATCAAGGCTTTTAACCAATTACTTGAATAAATGGGGATACAGTCCGGTTATCGTCAATAATGAACTCCAGGCATTCAATAGTATCGAGAAAGAGGAACTGCTGGCTGTAATTTTAGATATTGAGATACCGGATACCAACGGACTCGAACTGCTGAAACGAATTCACGAACATCCCAGGACCAAAAATACGCCGGTAATCGTCTGCTCAATCGAACCGGAGAAGCAAAAAGCCTTTATGATGGGTGCAGTTGAGTATTTCGTTAAACCGATCAATTATAACTTCCTGGTTGAGGTATTGACCAATTATAAGCTGAGAAAAAATTCCAGGATTCTCTGTGTTGATGACGATCTTCCTACATTAAACCTTATTAAGCAAGCTATTGAGTCGTCAGGATTCATCGCTGTAGCCGAACATATTTCCGCGAATGTTATGAACAGCATTAAAGACAAAGATATAGACCTGGCAATTATAGATCTTGATATGCCGGCCCCGAACGGATTCGAATTGATTAAACTTATTAAATCGGAAAAAAAATTCACCAACCTTCCTATTATTATCTACACGGGTAAGGAAAACTACCGTGATGATCTTAGTAAAATTGAGGGCATGTTCGAAGAACTTCTTGATAAACGGTCGACGAATATAGAAGATCTGGCCGGGACTATCAACGCAATGATTAACCGTTACGAAACACCGCCTCCTGTCGAAGAGGTTATTCACAAGCAGAATGTAATAAAAATCCTTCTTGCCGAAGATTATAAACACTCACAGATTATCGTTACGCGTCTTTTGAAAAAGAATAATTTCGAGAATGTCGTGGTAGTTGAAAACGGTGAAGACGCGGTTAATATGGCAAATAATGAAAAGTTCGATCTGATCCTTATGGATATGCAGATGCCGATAATGAACGGTTTTGAAGCTACCGAAAAAATACGCGAAATGCCCGGTTATAAAAGCACTCCTATCATAGCACTTACCGCGTTTGCAATGAAAGGCGACCGTGAAAAATGCCTCGAAGCAGGCGCTACGGATTATATACCCAAGCCGATTGACAGCAAAGAGTTTATTGAAAAGGTAAAATATTATACTAATTCTCTTGCCTGATAGGAGAATTTGTGAATTCTGTACGCGTCCGTTTTGCCCCTAGTCCAACCGGTTATCTTCATGTTGGCGGTCTGCGTACCGCACTGTATAATTTTCTCTTTGCCCGTAAGAACAACGGTAAGTTTATTTTGAGAATAGAAGATACTGACCGCAACCGTTATATGGAAGGTGCCGTTGAGAATCTGATTGCCTCGCTGAAATGGTGCGGACTTGACTACGATGAAGGTCCTTATCACGGTGGTATATACGGCCCCTATATTCAATCACATCGGTTGGCAATCTACAGCATGCATGCTCTCGAGCTTGTAAAAAGCGGCAAAGCTTATTATTGTTTTTGCACCCCTCAGCGTCTTGAAGCCCTTCGTTTGGAACAGCAAAGACAAAAACTGCCTCAGGCTAAATACGATAAGCATTGCCTATCCTTGTCAAAATCCGAGCTGGCCGACAATCTTGATGAAAAACTCCCCTATGTTATCAGACTGAATGTTGAAGCGGGGCGAAAGATTATTTTTGACGATTTGATACGCGGAAGTGTCGAATTTGACAGCAATAATGTTGATGACCAGGTACTAATCAAAAGCGATGGATATCCTACATATCACCTCGCGAATGTTGTTGACGACCATTTAATGGAGATAAGCCATGTCATTCGCGGAGAGGAATGGCTCTCCTCAACTCCGAAGCACATATTATTGTATGAATTCTTCGGTTGGGATAAACCGTTCTTCGCTCACTTACCGCTTTTATTAAATCCGGACAGATCAAAATTAAGTAAAAGACAGGGCGATGTGGCTGTCGAGGACTATCGGGATAAAGGTTTTCTAAAAGAAGCTCTTGTTAATTTTGTGGCACTGCTGGGATGGAATGCCGGTGATGATCAGGAGTTTTATCAAATGGATCAGCTTATCGAGAAGTTTTCCATTGAGCGTGTGAATAAACCGGGCGCAATATTCGATCTTGAAAAACTAAACTGGTTGAACGCCGAACACCTCCGGAAAAAGAGCAACGCGGAGCTGTTGACGCTGCTCCGTTCGGAATTAAAAGATTCGGCATTCTTGGAGAAAAACTATACCGACAGATATCTTACTGGAATCATAACGGCAATGAAAGAGCGTGTCTCTTTCGTAAAGGAATTCATCACATCATGTCCATACTTCTATGAGGCTCCCGAAGAATACGAGCAAAGTGCGGTACTAAAAAACTGGGAGCCGGATACTCCTCAGCATCTGGGCAAACTTAAAGAGTATTTCAATCTCCTCTCCGATCCAACTAGAGAGGATTTCGAGAATGCGCTTGTGAAACTATCCGTGGAATTGAACGTCGGGAAAAGTAGACTGATCCATCCGCTTCGCCTTGCCGTATCCGGACAAAGCACCGGCCCCGGAATGTTCGACCTGCTTTTCATTCTTGGCAAAGATGAAGTAATAAAGAGAATAGATAAAGCGCTCCAAAAACTTAAATAATCGATTCGGAAAAATCTATTTCGTCTTAGTCCAGCTATCTTTCAATGTGACTGTCCTGTTAAATACAAGCTTTTCGGCATTTGAGTATTTAGTATCGACACAGAAATAAGCATGACGTTCGAACTGAAAACGGCTTCCAGGCTTGGCACTTTTTAGGAACGGTTCGAGTTGCGCGTTGTGTATTATCTCAAGTGAGTTCGGATTGATAAAATCGAGCCAATTATCTTCCGCACCCGGGTTTTCGACGGTGAAGAGACGGTCGTATAATCTTACTTCGGCATTAACCGCGTGTTTTTCACTGACCCAGTGAATTGTTCCTTTGACTTTTTTCCTGCTGGTTCCCGTACCGCTCCTTGTTTCGGGGTCGAATGTACACCTTAATTCGATAACCTCACCCTTATCATTCTTAATCACTTCTTCACATTTGATTATATAAGCATATCGTAACCGGACTTCCCCGCCGGGGACCAAACGGTGGTAACCCTTAGGCGGATTCTCCATAAAATCAGACTGCTCAATTAATATTTCCCGTCCGAACGGTATTTTACGTTTTCCCGATGAAGGATCTTCCGGATTGTTGACACCCTCCAGATCTTCGATAGTATCAGGGTAATTTGTGATCACTACCTTCAGTGGCTTCAAAACAGCCATAGCTCTTTGGGAATGTTTATTAAGGTCGTCCCGAACGGAATATTCAAGCAAAGCAATATCCGTCAGAGCATCCCGCTTAGCAACCCCGATCATTTCCGCGAAATTCTGTATTGACTGGGTAGTATATCCTCTTCTTCTATAACCTGAAATTGTGGGCATTCTCGGATCGTCCCAGCTATCGACATAATTTTCCTGAACAAGCTGCAGAAGTTTTCGCTTGCTCATAACCGTATATGAAAGGTTTAAACGCGCGAATTCAATTTGCTGCGGATGGTAAATTCCAAGTTCGTCGAGGAACCAATCGTAAAGAGGCCTGTGATTTTCAAATTCGAGTGTGCATATCGAATGTGTAATTCCTTCTATCGAGTCTTCCAGACCGTGTGCCCAATCGTATGTCGGGTAGAGGCACCACTTATCACCCTGGCGGTGATGTTTATCATGAACAATGCGGTACATAATCGGATCGCGGAGATTTATATTTGGTGAAGTCATATCGATCTTGGCTCGCAACGTTTTCGAACCGTTCGGGAATTCTCCTTTACGCATTCTTTCAAAAAGATCAAGATTTTCTTCCACCGGGCGGTTTCTAAACGGACTTTCTGTGCCGTATTCAGTCAGGGTTCCGCGCGCCTTCCGAATTTCGTCGGCGTTCAGTTCATCCACATAGGCTTTCCCCTTTTTAATCAGCTCCAGAGCCCACTTATACATTTGCTCAAAGTAATCGGAACCGTAAAGGATTCTATCTTCAAAATCGGCTCCGAGCCATTTTACATCCTCGATAATCGAATCAACGTATTCCTGTTCTTCTTTACTAGGATTTGTATCGTCAAAGCGGAGATTGAATTTTCCTTTATAGTCCCTGGCAATTCCATAATTCAGACAGATCGATTTGGCGTGACCGATGTGAAGATAACCATTCGGCTCGGGCGGAAACCGCGTTTGTATACGGTTACTCCATCTCTCATTTTTGACATCGCCGTCGATAAGTTCATAGATAAAATTTTTCGGTTTTGTAGCAATATTATCGTTGTCTTCCATGAAGTTTTTGCTTTTTAATTAAATTCTTATTTTACTTTCTAAATTTACAGAAATATTGAGCAGGTCTCAAACAATGAATCCAAATATCTTTTTAATCGCCCAATATTGATAACCTGTTTTCTTAAGGAGACCTATCATGATTGCAAATTTTCTTTTGCGAACGGGGATTTGGACAGGCCTAACCATAAAAAATAAGTTATAAGAAAACCAAGGTAAGATCCGGCAATAATATCGCTTAAAAAATGATAATCCGTTGCTATGAGGGCAATAGCTAGAAGCACTATTGTAATCAAAACCGGCCGGCGGTATTTAGGATAGTAAATCCAAACGGCGGTACCGAAAGCAGTAAAGACGGTCATGTGACCGGAGGGAAAGCAGCCGCTCCCGATTTCATGGAACCAGTTGAATTTGAGAGGTACGTTGGAGGTAAGCCAGAGACGAGTATGCGTTCTGCCGAACACAAATTGAAAAAGCATTTTCAGCAGATAAGCAACCGGCAGGACAGTCGCGGCAAGTTTCAGGAATTGCATCTTTACATCAATTATTTTTTCGTGTGACCTGTAAAAATAAATAATCCACATCGATGCCGTGCCGAAACCTACTAAATAAGGCAACAGATCGGGGATATCCTCGGTGGCTTTATGCAAAGTGCGGATAGATTTAAGGAATCGCATTACTCTTACAGCAATTTCAGTGTCCAGGAATTGAATGCTTACAATGATGATGAAAAATACAATAAAAGAAAAAAGTATACCCAAATAAACAGATCTATTCTTTTTTATCATTTCTACCTGTGAGCCCTTTTCCAGTTTAATCCATAATTTATTACTTAAATTTAACAAAATTGAGCATAAGATACTTTTTCCATTTATTCCAATCCTGTCACTACAGATTAAGGTTTTTAATTTTTTATCGGATTTAACGCCATTTGAAAATTGAAAACTATTATATAGATTGGGAACTGGTATTTCCCAAATAAAAAGCTCAATCTTTTTGAGATTGAGCTTTTGTACCGGAGGCCGGACTCGAACCGGCACGAGGTTTAAGCCTCACTGGATTTTGAGTCCAGCGCGTCTACCAATTCCGCCACTTCGGCATTTCGAAATGGATATTCATCATTTCGGGTACCAAAACTAAAAAAGTTAAGCCCTATTTGCAAGAAGCTTCGTTTCATTCAATATTTATTCCCTTATTCCAAAATGAATCTCCTCGCCGCGAGCAGCGAGGTATCTGAAAACCAATTTTGTTTTATACGCCTCAAGAGGCGAGGAATCAACCTTAAAACCGCCTTCGGCGGATTGAAAACAGTCAGTCCATCTCTCCACTTCTGACTTTACCTCTACCTTCGAAAACTCCCTCCCCACTCACATCGACCACATCTCAGCATGAATATAAACTTCATCCGACCTATTTATTTCAGCCATGGTTCGAACACGAATTGTAATCCGCGGTGGTATCCTTCCGATTTGGAACCGGCATGGTAGGTATTCTCCAGGATTCGGAACTGATATCTGAATTTTTCGTAATTATGACCCCGCAGAATTTCGTCGAATTTCTTAACCGGATCGAGAAGTACGTCCTTGTCCCCTACAGTCATGAACAGGCTAACCGGCAATTCCTTATTGCCGTTGTGATAAAATGCCTCAAGTTTGTCCAGCCAGCGGTTATCCCATTGAACAGCGGGACTTATTGCGATGTATGACTTAAAGAGATCGGTTCTAGTGAGCATGGCATATAAAGTAAATAATCCGCCCAAGGAACTGCCGCTCAATACCCTGTATTCGGGATCCGACCTGTAATTTTTCTCAATGAATGGAATAAATTCGTTTTCAATCACACTTAAATATTTTTCTGAATGACCCGTTATTCCGGTACCGCTTATATCTGTAGGAGTGTAGTCGTGCGCTCTAAGCTTCTCATAATCAGGGTTTTCCCCCTTATACGAGAATCCTACCATTATACAATCTTTTATCGTCTTGTCATAAAATTGAACCCCGTAAATACCGGTCCAATGGGGAACATCGTAGTATCCGTCGCAAAAATAGAGAGTCGGATATTTCTTCGGAGCCTCCTTATCGTAATTGTATGGGAGACAAACAATCAGTTCATATTCCTCATTAGTTATAGTCGATTTAATTTCGCGCACCTGCTCGGTTAGGATGCATCTGTTGAATTCGCTTCCCGACTGCTGGGCAATAGAGGTGTTCAGCGAGGTTATACACAATAATAGGGTCAGGATAAAACCAAAACGCAATTTCATAACTTCCTCCTTCGGTACATGAATTATCAATCTTTTTATTTATGCATCATTTTGATTTCAGGGAAGTAAAATAAGCAATTAGAGAATAAATCAATCCTATCAGAAGCAGATTAAAGACAAAATTTATCAATGTATCGCTTACGGAATGAGACCTGCTGTCAACATCGATAAAAACATATACGGCATATACGACCGTCAGTAGCATTATAATCCATCCGGGAATAGACGCAGGAACAAAGAAAAGGCCGGAAATCTTGAACCATGGATTTTTCATATTTATCCTTGTTTTATTTAAGTATCAGATATACAATGAAAAGGCCCAGCACCAGAATACTTAATAATATGATCATGATATTGACCGGTTTAAATTTTACCTTGATCTTTATTTTTCCTCCCCCAGTCCTGTGCTCAAGTTCGATTACCGAAAGCATATTAAAAATGATTCCCGCAGTCGGAAATCCAAGCATTATCAGCGGCGCCGTAATATCTCCGAATACCGAATTATTGAGCTGTCCGAAAAACCGGTCAAGAAGATCAAACAGGTTCAGACGAAGATTGAAAAATACTTCCATCACGGTACAAAATACCAGGTAAAGCGGGATTACGATAAACCAGATACTCAGAGCCGCCGATCTCTCCGCGCTTAATATTTTTTCCTTATATAACCGTTGATGTTTTAACTCACCGGTTTCGGGAATGGTAAGGGTCTCCATCTTTTCAAGAAAATCTTTTTCTTCCATATCAGTTATTCTGTTTGTTAATTGTGTTATTTATTTCCAATTTCATAAAGCGACCTGAGTTTTCCTATACCCCGTGAAATAAGCGATTTGACGGTGCCTTCCTTTTTCCCTAGGATTTCACAGATCTCTTTTATGCTTTTCTTCTCGAAATACCGGAGCGAAATTACAGCCTGATAGTCGGGTGACAGCATGGTGAGTAAACGGCTTATAAATTGGAATTCGGAGTATTTTTTCGACTCTTTTTCCAAACGTTCGCGATCTTCCAGGAAATTGGTCTCATCGCCGGGCTCAAATGAAAAATCGTCTATTAGACGGTCGAGCGAGTCAACAAATTTTAATCGTTTTCTGTAATGAAGATTTATTTCATTCACGGCAATACGGTAAATCCATGAAGAAATTGAAATGCCGGTCCATTTAAATTTTCTGATATTCAGAAAGGCTTTTAAAAAAGTCTCCGCGGCTATATCTTTCGAATCGTCAAAATCGTTCACCCGTCTGTATACATAACCAAATATCCGGGGATAAAAATGATCGAACAGAATACCGAATTTTTGAGGATCCCGTTTAATCGCGGATAATATTTCCTCCTCGTTTTCAAAATTCATTTTACATCCTTAATAGCCTGTTCTCATAATACAGTACGGAGAACCCGCCTGATACCGATTCCGATCAACAGTCCGACAATACATATGGTAAAAGTAAAAAGCGCAAGCAGTAAAATCGACTTATATGTATTCGGATAGATTGAATCCGGCATTTCAAGAAGATGTTTTATCAAATGGGAAGCCGGCAGCCATATCCAAACTAATAATGCGTTCAGCCAGACGTTGTTAGGATTAAATGCCGACAGTGCCGTAACCGATAAAAAAAGGAGCATAACGATTACAATAGGGCTGATTTCCCCGTTCATAGCGTAATTATCAATCATGCTTATTGTAATTCCGGCAACTGCAGAAACAATGTATATTATATATTTTTTCATCCATTCTCCATAATTAAATTCCAAATTCATAAATAGATACAGTATTATAATACGGATTCTTGAAAAGGTTGCGTAAAATCTTTAAGAAATGTAAGATAAAAAAGAGGTTGTCTAAAATTAGACAGCCTCATTTTAATTTACTTGCTCTTATCCGGGTATGGCGGTGGGTCCGGTAATTTTGGCGGATTGTTTTTCAACTCATCCATTATTACTTCAATTGCCTTATTGAGCTGCTGGTCTATCCCTTCAAATTCCAACGCGGGATCATTATCCACAACAATATCGGGATCAACGCCGTGACCTTCCATTATCCATTCTTTTCCATCATTGTCATAACGTGAAAATTCAGGTTTATTCAGGAAGCCGCCGTCAATCAACGGAAGGGATCCGCGGATTCCTACAACCCCGCCCCATGATCTTTTACCGATCAACTTACCGAGATTCGCTTTACGAAAGCGATAGGGAAATATATCGCCGTCGGAAGCGGAAAATTCATCTAACAGCAATACTTTCGGTCCGACATGCGTGCCCCCGGGGTCAAAAGTTGGGGTTGTGTTCCGGGCGATGGTTATCATAGCTTCTTTCCGATTCAGCCTTTCAATTATCATAGGTGAAACGTTTCCGCCGCCGTTTCCCCTGTCGTCTATTATAAGAGCCTCTTTTTTTAACTGCGGATAATAATATTTCGCGAATTCATTTAAACCTTGAACTCCCATATCGGGAATATGAATATATCCGACTCTTCCGCTGGTGGCTTTATCCACCATTTCAATATTATTCTGAACCCAGTTGAAGTAATAGAGTTCCTGCTCATCCTCAACCGGTATAACTACCGTTTCATGACTTCCTTCATTATCGGGT
>Ga0182021_10001607_pt1 | contig 26140 bp, 23 predicted proteins | sample 612E3MmetaG_FD_120493 | JGI IMG/M metagenome (GOLD analysis project Ga0182021, IMG submission 120493) | Permafrost microbial communities from Stordalen Mire, Sweden - 612E3M metaG (Illumina Assembly) | ecosystem: Environmental > Terrestrial > Soil > Wetlands > Permafrost | place: Sweden...
CAGGACGAACGGCACCGATGCCACATCCACCGCCAGGAGCCTGGCCAAACACGGCCTTTCCCCCGAGGCGCAGCGCTTCCTCATCGACCACGAAAGTGAGCTCGCTGCGCTCAAGCCGGGCATGCCACCGCGGTTCAGCGAACTCTCGGACGACGATACCGTCTCGGTGGGCGGTTACGAGTGCCGGGTGATCTTCGGTCAGGGACACGCGCCGGACCACGTCTGTCTTTATTCGCCGGGCGACCGGCCGGGCGGCGCCGGCGGGTTTCTTATCTCCGGCGACATGCTGCTGCCCAACATATCGACGCATGTTGGATCGCCGGCCACGTGGCTGCCGGGTAATCCGGTGGCCCAGTTCCAGCGGTCGGTGAAGAAGCTGGCGGCTTTGCCGGCCGATACCTTCGTGCTGCCTTCTCACGGATCGCCGTTCTTCGGGGCACGGGAACGGGTGGCCGAACTGGAGAGGCACCACGAGCAGCGGTGCCTGAGTATGCTGGCGGTTCTCGGGGAACCTCGCTCGGCGGGCGAGCTACTGGCGGTGATCTTCAAGCGGGAACTGGATCCGCTGCAGCTGATGTTCGCTATGAACGAGGCCACCGCGCATCTGGAGTACATGACCGACCGCGGCGACCTCCAGAGGCTCGAAGGGGACGACGAGGTCATCCGCTACATCCGCACAGACACGCAGAGGCGCCCCAAGTGATCTCGGTGCTCTTCGAGACGACCGCCATCCGCGGGATGGAGCTGTCCAACCGCTTCGTGCGTTCCGCCACCTGGGAGGGCATGGCCGAGGACGACGGCTGGGCTACGCCCGCACTCACCGAGCTGTACCTGGGGCTGGCCCGGGGCGGGGTGGACCTGATCGTGAGCAGCCACGCGTTCGTCTCCGCCGAGGGGAAAGCGGTCCACAACCAACTCGGCGTCCACGACGACGCTCTCATCCCGTCCCTCAGTGAGCTCGCCGCCGCCGTTCACGCGGCCGGCGGGCGGATCGCCCTGCAGTTGGCGCACGGGGGGCTCTGGTCGCTCGCAAGTGGGGCCGGGGGCCCCCTCGGTCCCTCGGTGCTGGCCACCGAGACGGGACCTGCCGGCCGGGAGATGTCGATCGCCGATATGGCGGCGGTGACGGCGGCATTCGCGAATGCGGCGCAGCGGGCCCAGGCGGCCGGTTTCGACGCGGTGCAGATACATGCCGCCCACGGCTACCTCCTCAGCGAGTTCCTGTCTCCGCTCTTCAACAAACGGCACGACGCCTATGGGGGCGACGCGTCGGGGAGGGCCCGGCTGGCCGTGGACGTGGTGGCCGCGGTGCGGGCGGCGGTCGGTCCGGACTACCCGGTGCTCATCAAGATGAACTCGGAGGACTTCGTCCCCGGGGGTGCCACGGTGGACGACATGCTGGAGAGCGCGATTGCGATCGTCCAGGCCGGCGTGGACGCCATCGAGCTGAGCGGCGGCACCAGCCTTTCCGGGGACCTGGGACCGCTTCGCACCAAAACGGGCATCCCGGAGGACCGCGAGGCCTATTATCAAGATGCCGGCCTCAAGCTCAAGCAGAAGGTGATGGTACCGGTGATGCTGGTGGGCGGCATCCGCACCTTCGAAGGGGCCGAGCGGTTGGTGGAGCAGGGCTTCGCCGACTATGTGGCTTTCTCGCGCCCATTGGTGTGCGAACCCGACCTGGTCGCCCGCTGGGAACGCGGCGACCGCGGGCCGTCCATCTGCCGCTCCGACAATCGCTGTTTCTACAAGACCCTCAAGCGCGAGGGCGTGTACGGTCCACATGTGGGGCGCGCGGGCGAGGGCCCGGCGGCCACTGCCTGACCGAGAGGACCGGCACCGATGACCGAGGATCCCGCCCGGCTTGACGCTCCCGGCCGGTCCGAAGCGCCCTCCGAAAAGGAAAGGATCGCCGTCATCGGCGGAGGGATGATGGGCCAGGCCTGCAGTCAGGCCTTCGCCATGGCAGGGTTCGAGGTGCGGCTGCAGAGCTTGGGCGACGAGCTGTTCCGCGGAGTGCGCGACCGCATCAGGAGCGACCTGGCCTTCATCGCGGAGCGCGGGCTCGGTTCCCCGGACCGGGTGGATGAGACAGTCGCCCGCGTGCATACCACCTCTGACCTCGCCGAAGCCGTCGACGGCGCCGATTTCGTGCTCGAGTGCATCTTCGAGGACCTCGAGGCCAAACGCACCCTGTTCCGCGAGATGGAAGCGCTTGTGGGTTCCGAGGTGATCCTGGCGACGAACACATCCGTCATCCGGGTCACGGAGATCGCCGAGGCCTGCGAATCCCCCGGCCGGGTGGTAGGGGCCCACTGGTGGACGCCGGCCTATCTGATGCCCATCGTGGAGATCATCGCGGGGGAGGAGACCACGCGGGACACCGTGGACCGGGCCACCCACCTGATGAAGGACGCGGGCAAGATCCCACTCTACGTGAAGAAGGACGCGCCTGGGTTCGTAGGCAACCGCCTGCTGCACTGCCTCTACCGCGAGGCCATGTACATCGTGGACCAAGGCATCGCCGACCTGGAGACCGTGGACCTGATGCTCAAGTACGGGCCGGGCGCTCGCTTCCAAGTGATGGCCCCGTTCGAGCATATGGACATGGTGGGCCTTGACCTGGACTGCGCCGTGGAGAGTTATCTGTGGCCGCATCTGGCCGACACGCACGAAGTGTTCCCCATGCTCACGGACAAGGTGGCGAAGGGAGAACTAGGGTTCAAGAGCGGGGGAGTGGGTTTCCGAACATGGACCCCCGAGCAGCAGAAGGCCTTCCGCGAGAACCTTCTGGACCACCTGGCCCGGCAGGCGGCCGCCGGCGCCTTCAAGGAGCGCTGACCCAGGCGCACGAGACTTCTTCCGGGGGGCTTGCAATCCGCAAAAAGGTCGTTATACTTCGCATAGGATAACAATGCGGACCTGAACGAGCGGCCGGTCGGATCTCCGAATACTTACCTCGTCTCCCCCATCTAGGGAGAGGGCAGCGAACCGACCCGCCGCCCTCTCCCAATCTCTTTCTGAAAAGTCTCGTACGGGTGCCACACCCCAGAAGAGCCGCGGGCGCCTCTTGCGTTATACTTTAAAAAGCGTAATACTGTTTCCTATATAACGTACCTTGTTCTCATAAGGAGCCCTGCATGAGTCACCGGTCGCGCACCAATCCGTTCTTGTTGATCGGCCTGATGGTCCTGCTTGGCGCCGGACTGGCTGCCTGCGGATCGTCATCGACTACGACGAGCGCTACAGCGAGCAGCACCACGGCCGCATCGACGGTCACCACCGCCGTCTCCTCCACCGACACCACCGCGGCAGGGACGCAAGCGCTGACAGTGTCTGCGGCTTCCAGTCTCAAAGGCGCTTTCACCGAGATCGGCAAAGCGTTCGACGCGGCCAACCACAGCAAGACCACCTTCAACTTCGATGCGTCGGGCACGCTGCAGAAGCAGATCGAAGGCGGGGCTCCCGTGGATGTCTTCGCGTCCGCTGCGCCGAAGCAAGTGAACGCGCTGGTGGCCGAGAAGCTCGCCGATGCCGGCTCGGTCAAGACGTTCGCCGGCAACAAGATCGTCCTGATAGTCCCCGCAAACTCCACTCTCGCCATCACCAGCTTCCAGGACCTCACCAAGTCCGACGTCAAAAGGGTCGGCTATGGCGACCCGGCGGTGGCTCCGCACGGGGTGGCGGCTGAGCAGATCCTGAACAAGCTTGGCCTCTTCACCCAGGTCAAGCCGAAAGTGGTCTACGCGCAGAACGTCTCTCAGGCGCTCACGTACGTGACCACTGGTGAAGTCGATGCCGGTATCGTGTTCGTCACCGAAGCCCTGAGTGCCGGTGCCAAGGTGAAGATCGTGGCCACGGCCGATCAGAGCTGGTACACGCCGGTCGCCTACCCGATCTGCCTGGTGTCCGACAGCAAGGCCAAGACCCTGGGCCAGAAGTTCATCGACTACGTGGCGGGCTCCGACGGCCAGGCCGTGCTTGCCAAGTACGGGTTCCTTCCGGCTCCGGCGGCGACCACCGATACGACCACAACTCCGTCCTCGTAGAAACGCGTAGCTAGACAAGCTGGGGAGGGGGCGTCGCGGGGCGACGTCCCTGTCCTTCGTTCTTGTGCCATGTCCATCCCGAGTAGCAGCAGAGGTCGGTGTGAGATTCGAGTGTGGGATCTGGCTCACCAGCGAGAGCAAGGCGTTCGACACGGCATGCGCGGACATTCTCGTGGCCGTCGGCCGTTCGGGCTCTATGCACCAGGCCGCGACCGAACTCGGCATCTCCGGATGCTGGGCGTGGCGTACGGTGAGGGCCGCGGAGAAGGCGTTGGGTTTCCCGCTCCTCGACTGCAACGTGGGGGGGAAGCAGGGCGGCGGCTCGCGGTTGACCGCGCAGGGGCGAGAACTGCTGGACCGCTACGTGGCGGCCCGGAAGGACGCGGGAGCCTATTCGACCAAGCTCTACGAGCGGCACTTCCGTGACTGGGATGGTGCCGAGACCCGCGGCTCCGCGCGAGCGGGTACTATAGACGCATGAGCGTGCTCTTTCCGCTGCGCCTGTCCCTTCAGGTGGCGGCGATCGCCACCACCTTCATCATCATCATCGGCGTGCCCATCGCGTACGTTCTCGCGCGCAGGAAGTTTCCGGGGCGGGACATCATCAGCCTCATCCTCACTCTCCCCATGGTGCTGCCGCCTGTGGTGACCGGCTACCTGCTGCTGAGGCTGGTGGGGCGCAACGGCGTGTTCGGGAAGGCTTACCACGCCCTCACCGGTCACCAGTTGGGCATCACCTTCACATGGCAGGCTGCGGTGATCGCGTCCTTTGCCGTCTCCTTCCCGTTCATGCTCGTTGCCGCCCGGGCCGCCATCGAAGGGGTGGACGAGGAACTGGTCAACGCCTCCTACATGCTGGGTCGCTCGGAGATGGAGACGGCGTGGAGGGTGGTCATCCCCATGGCGGGAAGGGGTATCCTGGCCGGCACGACCCTGGCCTTTGCCCGGGCCATGGGGGAGTTCGGGGCGACCATCATGCTGGCCGGCAACATCCCCGGAAAGACCAACACTATGCCCCTCACGATATACAACCTCACCCTGTATGGATCATGGACGTCCGCACTCTGGATGGTGCTCTTGTTTGTCTGTGTGGCGGGTATAGTCATGTACGTGTCTTATCGTCTTGGGCGTAGTGCCCTGAAGGCGTAAACAGGGAGGCAACCATGAAGCTAAGCGCGAGGAACGTCCTCAAGGGCAAGGTCGTGAAGGTCACCCAGGGTGCGGTCAACTCCGAGGTCATCCTCGAAGTGGCGCCGGGCATCCAGGTGGTATCCATCATCACCAGGCAGTCGGCGGAGACCCTTGGGATCGCGGAGGGCAAAGAAGCCTACGCGATCATCAAGGCAAGCAACGTCATGGTCGCGGTCGACTGACCGGCCTGCGTGCGGGCGCCGCTCGAGCGCCCCTCTCGTCGTGGGAGATCGAGCGAATGCCGGAAGGCCCGGGTGCAAGTGTGGGCTCGGGCCTTCTCCGCTATCATCTGGTGAGCGATGGATGAACACGCGAACGATGACTGCCGGCTTGAAGTGCAGCTGGCCAAGAAGCTGTCGGGATTCGAGCTCGACGTTGCCTGGCACATCGGGAACGAGCTGGCCGTACTCTTCGGCTACTCCGGCTCGGGGAAATCGCTCAGCCTGCGCATGATCGCGGGTCTCTTCCGGCCCGACGCCGGCCGCATCGTCCTGAACGGCCAGGTCCTCTACGACAGCCGGTCCCATGAATGGGTGCCGCCCCAAAGACGCGACCTCGGCTTCGTCTTCCAGAACCTGGCGCTGTTTCCGCACCTGACCGTGGAACAGAACATCAGGTATGGCCTGAAGGGGCTGGCCAAGCCCGAGCAGCACGTGCGCACGGAGGAGTTCATCGAGCGCTTCCATCTGCAGGGCCTGGGCGACCGTCTTCCTCGGCAGATCTCCGGAGGCCAGCAGCAGCGGGTCGCCTTGGCGAGGGCCCTTGCGCGCCGGCCGAAAGCCCTGCTTCTCGACGAGCCGTTCTCGGCCCTCGATCTGCCCCTCAAGATGGAGCTCTGGGATCTCATCCGCGAGATCCGCACGAATCTGATGATCCCCATCGTCGTGGTGACGCACGACCCGGTCGACGCCCGCACCCTGGCCGACCACCTGATCGTCTACCGAGCGGGACGGGTACTGCGAAGCGATGTCCCGGTGAGGGTGTTGCTCGATCCCGATGCGCCGGAGTTACACACGTTGGTCGAGGTGGGGGCGAGCTTCGGCGAGGTATCGAGCTGGGCGTCGGCGCTGGAACTGTCCGAGTCGTCCGTCGGGTGATCAGCCGAGCTCGGCCATCACGATTCCCATGCTGCTGGTGTCGTAGCCGGAGAGCGCGTCCACCGAACGGGCGAATCCTCCGCCGCGGATGATAGCCAAGAGCGGCTGCAGCAACTCGCTCTCGTAGAACACGCGCGGTATCACCAGGTCGTAGCGCTCCTGCGCGAAGGGGATGAAGTCTAGGCCCAGAGCTTTGGCCGCGGCGGCGATGCCCATCCCGCAGTCAGCTGCTCCTGATTGGACGGCCACGGCGACCGCCAGATGTGTGAACTCCTCGCGCGCGTATCCCTGGACCTGCGCCGGGGCGATGCCAAGATTCTCCAGGTGGTAATCGAGCAACACCCGGGTGCCGGCGCCCCGCTGCCGGTTGACATAGCGGACGTCGTCGCGGGACAAGTCGGCGAGGCCGTTGATGCCTCTGGGGTTGCCTGGGGCGATGATGAGGCCCTGCTCGCGGTACACAAGGTTCACGAGGACCACCGGCAGGCCGGGCAGGTACTTGGCGATGTAGGAGAGGTTGTACTCGCCGGTCTGCGGGTCGAGCAGGTGCGAGCCGGCGAAATGCGCGTCACCCCTGCCGACCGCCAGCAGACCTCCCAGGCTGCCGGCGTTGGCGCTCGAGAACCGGCGGCCGGCGTCGGCCAGGAACTGCGCAAGCAGGTCCAGGCACAGGTCGTGGCTGCCGATGTGCACGATCGTGCGGTCGATGTCATGCCGGTTGCGGTACAGCTCCACGGTGACGTCCTGGCCTGCCTCCAGTCCCTCGACGAAGCGGGGGATATGGACGATGCCGTCGGCCCTCACCAGGGAGGTGATCACGCCGGCGCCCCGCGACAGCGGGGCCGCGACGGTCCGCTCGCCCACCCGGCCGACGGTGACCCGTACCCATTCGTCGTCGCCGGTGGGGGAGAGGATCTTCCGGGTGATGGCGGCCAGCACCCGGTCCTTCTGTCGGGCCGGCCGGCCGAGCCAGCGGGAGAGCAGCGGTTCCACGAAGATCTCGCTGGCGAGTGCACAGGAGACCGGGTAGCCGGGGGCGCCGATGATGGGGGTGGCGCGGCGGCCCGGGGGTGAGGCGCCGCCGCTTGCTGCGGCGCCGTCAGTCGCGGGAGTGCCGATCATGCCGAGGATCACCGGGTGCCCGGGGCGGACGGCCACGCCGTGGACGAGCAAGGTCCCCACGTCTTGGACGATGTTTGCCGTGAAGTCCTCGCTGCCGGCCGAGGCGCCGGCGTTGACTATCACCAGGTCGTGGGTGGCAGCGGCCTCCAGCACGGCGGCCTTGATCCGCTCGTAGTCGTCCACCACGATGGGCACCCTGGTCGGCTCGCCGCCCCACTCGCGCACCTGGGCGGCGAGGACCAAGGAGTTGTACTCGATGATGTCTCCCGCCTGCAGGCCGTTCTCTGCTGCCTGCTCCACAGTGACCAACTCCGTCCCCGTCGGAATGATGGCCACCCGGGGCTTGCGGCGCACACTCAGCGCGGTGTGGCCGCAGCCGGCCACGGCCCCCAGATCTACCGGGCGCAGAAGGTGGTTGGCCGGTAGCACCAGTTCGGTGGCCACCATGTCTTCACCCATCGACCGGACGGCGGTGCCCGGAGCGACCGCCGCCAGGATCTCTATGGAGCCGCGCCCCTCATGCTCCGGGATGCGTTGCGTCTGCTCGATCATGATGACGGCGTCCGCCCAGGCGGGGAGCGGATCGCCGGTGTCCACGTACTGGGCCTGGGCTTCAGGGCCGATCTTGAGCCGTTTAGGTGCGGTCTCCATGGCTCCGGCGGTGTCCCGCGATCGCACGGCATACCCGTCCATGGCGCTCGCGTGGTAGCCGGGAGAGGACAGCGCCGCCCACACCGCTTCCGCGGTCACCCGGCCGAGGGCCTCCCCTAACCCGACGGGCTCTCCTGAGAATGGCTCCAACAGGCCGGCCGCCTCCAACGCCGCGGTGAACCGGCGCCACGCCTCCTCCAGCGGGATATCCTCCAGGTAGAAGCGTCGCTCTTGGGGCATGCTCGTCTCCTGCGGTCGGTCGCCGGTCAGAACAGCCGGACTTCCACCGGCTCGCCCTCGTGCAACCCGCCCGAGTCCAAGGGGATGCACAGCTCGCCGTCGGCTTTGATGAGAGTGTAGATGAGGTTGGACTTACCCAGCACGGGCTCGGCCCAAAGCCGGCCGTCGCGTTCAGCGAGACGCACTGGCACATAATCCTCGCGCCCGGGTGCCGAGGCGAGGTTGCGGGCGAGGGTGGCTGTTACCCGAGTCCGAAGCGTAGGTCTTCGTTCGCCCTGCAAGCGAGCGAGCAACGGCGCGAGAATGAGGCCGGCGACCACCATGGCGCCTACAGGGTTACCCGGCAAGCCGATGACGGGCTTACCGCCGCAAACGGCCAGGATGGTCGGCTTCCCCGGCTTGATCGCAAGGCCGTGGACGAGCACGCCCGGGCTTCCCAGGGCAGCTATCACCTTCGCCGTCAGGTCGCGGATGGAGACCGACGAGCCCGCCGACAGCACCAACGCGTCGGTGCTGACGAGCGCAGTCTCCGCCGTGGCGAGGAGCACCTGGAGGTCATCGGGCGCGATACCCTTTGGGACTGGGACCCCTCCCGCCTGTGTGATGACGCCAGCCAGCGTGTACGTGTTCACGTCCCGCACCTGACCCGGTCCCGGGATCAGTTCCGGTGCCACCACCTCGTCCCCGGAGGAGAGTATCGCCACCCGAGGCCTCGTAGCGACCGGCACCATCGTGATCCCCAACGCCATCAGGCCACCCACGTCCTGGGGCCGCAGCCGATGTCCCACTTCGAGGAGCGTCCCACCAGCGCGCATATCCTCGCCGACGGCCACCGTGTTCTCACCCGGTGCGACGGCGCGCAATATCTCGACGGTCTCGCCCGCCACAGGCTGGGTCTGCTCGAGCATCACGACCGCGTCGGCGCCGGGGGGCAGCATGCCCCCCGTGTGGATGAGGATCGCCTGGCCGGTCTCGATCGGCGTCGTCTCCGGTCGCCCCATGGGGACTTCGCCGGCCAGGGCCAGATAGGCCGGGAGGGCTTCCGACGCGCCGAACGTGTCCGACGAGCGGACTGCATAGCCGTCCATCGTGCTGCGAGGGAAGGACGGCAGGGCGGAAGGAGCGGTCAGGGTGGCGGCCAGCACGCGCCCGAGGGCGTCGGCGGAGGGCACTGTCTCCGTCCGAACCTCGCCGGGCAGAGCGCGCAGCAGGACCTCGAGAGCTTCCGCGGCCGGAAGCAGTGTGAACATCTCGGACATGGCCACCTTGTTCGATCAACGAACGATCGAGTCCATTCTAGGGCACTCACGCCAGCGGCACACTCCAGTCGCGTGACCCGCGTGCCATCTTGCGCGGGGCTGCAGACCGTGATACTCATGAAAGGATAATGCCGAAGGGACGAGGACCTATGCCCGCCTATGTCACCTGCCGTCTACCTGACTTCGAGATCGAGCGCTTCCTCGCCGAGGACTGCCCGTATGGCGACCTGACCAGCGCCATATTGGAGATAGGTCCACAGCCCGGCCGCATCGTCTTCCGGGCGCGGAACGAGACCGTGGCGTGCTGCACCGAAGAGGCCGCTCGGCTGTTCGAGTCGCTGGGGTGCGTCGCGGCGGTCGCTCAGCCGACGGGCGCCGTGGTGAGCAAAGGCGGTGTGCTGGCGGAGGCCCGCGGCCAGGCCGGAGCGCTGCACATGGGGTGGAAGGCCGCTCTCAACCTGCTGGAAGCGGCGTGCGGCATCGGCGGGCGCTGGTGACTGAGGCGCGGCTGGTGAACCCCGACGTGGAGATCGTGGCTACGCGCAAGATCTTCCCGGGCACCAAGCCGGTGGCTACGAAAGCCGTCTACGCGGGAGGCGGGCTGCCGCATCGGCTGGGTCTTTCCGAGAGCGTGCTGGTGTTCGCGCAGCATGTGGCCTTCCTCGGAGGGGAGGCGGAGCTCTGGAAGCGGCTGTCGCTGATCAAGGCCCGGGCCAAGGAGAAGAAGATCGGCGTGGAGGTGATCGACGAGGCGGGTGCCCTGCGGGCTGCGCGCGCCGGCGCCGACATCATCCAGGTGGACAAACTCGCTCCGGCCGACCTGGCCTCACTGGTGAAGGCCGTGAGGGCGGTGGCGCCGCAGGCGGCCGTGGCGGCCGCCGGCGGCATCGATCTAGACAACGCGAAAGCCTACGCGGCCACGGGCGTGGACCTGCTGGTGACCTCCGCGATGTACTGGGGCAAGCCGGCGGACATCGGGGCCACCATGGAGGCGACGGGCTGATCCGCTGCGGAGGCCGGCTCGGAACCGCCTCAAGTAGGATGGCGTCGCCTCTCGCCGGGTGTAAAGTGAGCGCCGATCGCGCATCCTTTGTAACGTGCCGTTCCTGACCCGCGCCCGAGCGAAGGAGGAGACCGTGCTTCATCACATCTTCGGCATCCACGTGATCAATCGCCCCGAGAACGTGCCTCCCGTACAGGCCACATTGACCAAATACGGCTGCAACATCCGCACCCGGCTGGGCATCCATGACGCCAGCGATAGCACCTGTTCGCCGAGCGGGCTCATTCTGGTGGACGCGTTCGGAGACGACGCGACCGTTGAGGCCTTCTACGGCGAACTGGCCGAACTCCATGGGGTGGAACTCAAGAGGATGGACTTCATCCAGGAGTAGGCGGCCGCCTACTGAGCGCACCACCGGGGGCGGTGGCCCCTCGCGGCGGCCTAGCCGGCCTGATATCCCAGGGCTGCTGAGATTTCCGCGGCCGTCTTCTTCACGGCTGCGGCGTACGCCTGGATCTGTTCTTCGCTGCACCGCTCCGGCGGGGCGACGACCGAGAGCGAAGCCCTCAATTGCCCGTTCTGGTCGAAAACGGGAGCTGCGACCGCCGGAGCCGTTGCGTTCCACTCTCCTCGGTCGAAAGCGACTCCCTCGTGCCGGATCTGCTCGAAGCGTTCGGCGAGTAGTGCGGGGTCGACGACCGTGGTCGGATTCCGGCGAGGCTGAGGGGTGGACAGCACGGTCTGGATGGTGTGCTGCGTGCCGAAGGCCACGAGGATCTGCGAATCGGCGCTGGCGCTTCCCTCGAGGAGCATGCCTGCGAAGGTGAACGGCTTGAACGCCCGGGCCGTCGGCACGGTGTCGATGATGAGAGATCCGCGATCCACCCACACACAGAGGCTCGTGGACTCGGTCGTCTCCTCGGTCAACTGGGCCAGGAACGGGTGGGCAGTCCGGATGAGTTCCGAGTGGGACATGGCCAGGTACATGGCCCTCAGCGCGCTCGAGCCCAGGTGGTACTTGCCCAGGTCCGCGTCGTAGGCCACCCAGTTGGCGGCTTCCAGCGTCTTCATGAGGCGGCGCGTCGTCGCCTTCGGGAGGCCAGCCCGCTCGCGCAGTTCCTTGAGGGACCACTCCGGGTGCTCGACGTCGAAAAGCCCCAGGAGGAAGAGGCCCTTCTCCAGAGTGCGCGTCGGTGCGTTGCGGGGGATGTCCCCGCCCGCCTCGTTCTCCGTTCCAAATAGCACGTCGTCAGTCATGATCTGATACTAGCATCCGACTCATTTCCTGGACCCGGCTCAATTGTTGACCCCACCGCACCGGGCATTGACACGCCCGGGCGGCGGTGCTAGCGTGGTTTCACATTGGTTCAAATACTAGCACCCATAGGATCAAAAAATGAACCAGTGTCCACGGCAATAGGGGCAAAGTACAGTAGGTGACCAGGGGGTTGCGATGATCGAGGAAAGCAAGAGCGTCAGCCGGCGTCAATTCCTGAAGATCGCCGGCGTGGCGGGGGCCACTCTCGGGGTTGGCGCAGGCTTGGGCGGACTCCTAGCAGCCTGCGGCAGCGGAGGGACCACCACCACCACGGCCGCAGGGTCTACAACCAGCACTGCTGCGGCGGCCACTACAACGTCCGCTGCGGCGGGGACCACGACCACTGCCGCGGCGAGCACCACCACGAGCGCGGGCGCTGAAACAGGCAGGCCGGTCAAGGTGGGCTTCGTAGATCCGCTCACTGGGAATCTCGCGGGGTTCGGGCTGGCGGGCCAGTACTGCGTCAGCAAGTGGAAAGCCGCAGTCGCAGACGGCCTTGTGCTCGGTGACGGGAAGAACCATTCGTTCGACATCCAGGTCCAGGACAGTCAGTCCGACACCAACCGGGCCTCGCAGGTCACCGGTGACCTGATCAACAACGCCAAGGTCGATGTCATCATGGCCGCGGCCACCGGAGACACCGTGAACCCGGTCGCGGACCAGTGCGAGGCCAGCGGGGTGCCCTGCCTGTCGATCGACGTCCCGGTTGAAGTCTACGTGTTTCAGCGCGGCGGAGCTCCGGACAAACCCTTCAAGTGGACCTACAACCTCTTCTGGGGCCTAACCGAAGAGCAGACGGTCGAATGGGACATGTTCTCCCAGGTACCGACGAACAAGAAGATCGGGGCCAACTGGCCGAACAATGCTCCGGGAAATGCCTATCGGAATGCCTACGGCACGAGCAAGGACTGGGCGGCCAAAGGCTACAAGTTCGTCGACGGCGGCGCCTACAACGAGCCGAGCGAGGACTTCACCCAGCAGATCAGCCTCTTCAAGAAAGACGGCTGCGAGATCGCCATGGGCGTCCAGATCGACCCGGACTGGACCACATTTACCCAGCAGTGTGCGCAGCAGGGCTTCAAGCCCCCGATCATGTACGGCATCAAGCCCACCCTGTTCCCGACGACGATGGAAGCCATCGGGCCGCTCGCCAATGGTCAGACCGGCACCCAGTGGTTCCATCCCACGTATCCGTTCAAGTCGTCGCTCACCGGCGACACCTGCCAGCAGATGTGCGACGACTTCGAGAAGGCCAAGAACATGCAGTGGCAGCAGACCATCATGCATTACGCGGTCTTCGAATGGGCGGTGGACGTCCTCAAGCGTCAGACCAACCTCGACGACAAGGCGGAATTCATCCAGCGGGTCCAGGAGACAAAGATGGCCGACTCGCTGGCGGGCCCGGTCGACTTCACCGTGCCGGTGAAGTGGGGTACATCCCATCCGACCCTGAACTGCGTGACCACCCCCTGCTACGGCGGCCAGTGGCGTCTGGCGACCAGCGGCCCATACAAGTTCGATCTGGTCGTCGTCAGCAATGCCTCCGCTCCCGTCGTCAAGGTGCAGGACAAGATGAAACCCATGACCTGGACCGCGTAGAGTAGGACCCCCTTTGAGGACTGCGGCGCCCCCGGGCGCCGCAGTCCTGCTCCCATCGGGTACCCCGTCCATCCGCGGCAGCAGAGGCTGTGTTGCTGTCGCTCGCGCCTCTTGACCCACGAACAAGATCCCCGGAGCGTTCCGATGATAGACAAGGCCTGGAGAGACATGACCGCGGACGAAAGGCGCGCCCGGCGCCTCGACGGCTGGCGAAACCCGGATATCCCCTTCGCGTCGCCGGAGGCGGAGGCCGACTACAAGGCCCGTGTGGACCGCATCGTTGCGGCCCTCGAATTGCGGGTCCCCGACCGGGTCCCGATCTGTCTCGGCCTGGGTTACTGGCCGGGCGTCCTAGGCGGCCTGGCCCCATACGAGGTGATGACCGAGCCAGCCCGGGCGGCCCAGGCCTGGACCGAGTTCAACCTGAAGTACCAACTCGACGGCATGGTCGCCCCGCTACCCGGGAGTACGCCATGGCAGACGCTCGACACCCTTGACTACCGTCTCTACTCCTGGCCGGGCCACGGCGTGGCGAAAGAGGCCAGCTTCCAGTACAACGAGAAGGAATGGATGCTCGCCGAGGAGTACGACGACCTCATCGCCGACCCGTGGGCGTACATGTTCCAGACCTACCTGCCTCGTACCGTCGGCGCCTTTGCCGGGTTCGCGGGCATCTCCTCGCCGTTCGACTTCATCGAACTGCCGTTCGTCGCCGGAAACGTGCTCGCCTGGGGATCTCCCGCAATGACCGAGAGCCTGGAGAAGCTGGCCTCGGCCTCCCGAGCCGCTGGGGTGTGGGCTCCGGTCATCTTCGGTTGCATGGGGCAGCTCATGAGCCTCGGCTTCCCCGGCTATTTCCAAGGCATGACCAAAGCTCCGTTCGACATCCTGGGCGACACTCTCCGCGGCACTCGGGGCGTCGTGATCGACCTGTACCGGCAGCCCGAAAAGGTCATCGCCGCCTGCAAGCGCCTGGTGCCTATCGCCATCGATTGGGTCGCGAAGCGTCCCGGCGGTGTCGGCAGCCCGGTTGTCATGCTGCCCTTACACAAGGGGGCGGACGGCTTCATGAACGACGAGCAGTTCCGCACGTTCTACTGGCCGACACTACGCGCCGTCCTCTTGGGGCTCATCGGCGAGGGCCTTATCCCGCTCTGCTTCGCTGAAGGCCGGTATGCATCGCGCCTCGAGGCCATCATGGACCTGCCCAAGGGCAAGACCGCCTGGGCCTTCGATCAGACCGACATGAAGCGGGCCAAAGAGACGGTGGGCACGATCGCCTGCCTGCAGGGCAACATGCCTCTCTCGCTCGTCCATGCGGGCACTCCTCAGGAGGTCGCTTCGTACACCCGCGACCTCATCGAGACCGCCGGGGAGGGTGGAGGGTATATCCTTGATTTCGGCGCCGGTCCGGACGACGGCCTCGAGGAGAACCTCAGGGTGATGATCGACACCGCCAAGCAGTATGGAATGTACAGCTGACAGCTGGTACCGATAGAAGGGATATGTTGATGGGAAGCTCTTTCCCCCGCTTGTTCGAGCCCGGCCGCATCGGCAACGTGGCGCTCAAGAACCGCATCATCAAGGCTCCGCAGCACACGGGACTTGCCAACGCCGACGGCACGATCACCGAGCGCCTGCTCCGCTACTACAAAGAGGTGGCGCAGGGCGGCGTAGGCATGGTCGTCGTCGAGTACGCCTGGGTGGACGATCTCTACAGCCGGGCTTCGCCCTGCCAGCTGGGGATCTCCCGCATCGACCATCTTCCTGGTCTGTCGCTGCTGTGCGACACCATCAAGGCACAGGGGGCCAAAGCCTCCATCCAGATCTCCCACGCCGGGCGGCAGCGCTTCATCCTGGAACAGCCGAAAGCTGCTTCGGATGTGCCTTGGCCGGAGATAACCGCGATGGGCTGTCCTATCCCCATCCCGCTCACCACCGAGGAGATAGGGGAGATCGTGGAAGCCTTCGGGGCGGCGGCCAAGCGGGCGCAGATGGCCGGGTTCGACGCCGTCGAGGTCCACGCCTGCCACGGCTACCTCATCTCCAACTTCCTGTCGCCGTATTCGAACAAACGCACCGACTGGTACGGCGGAGACTTCGAGAACCGCATCCGCCTCCTGCTGAACATCGTCAAGGAGATGAAGGCCCAGGTGGGGCCCGACTTCCCCATCGTCTGCCGCCTCTCCGGCACCGACTACGAGCCCGACGGCTACCCGCTCGAGGAGACCGTCGAACTCTGCAAGCGCCTGGAAATGCGGGGAGTGGCGGCCATTCACATGTCGGGCGGCATCCACCACACCACCATCCACGAAGTCAGCCCGATGGGTATGCCCCTCGCTTACAACGTGTACGCGGCCGAAGCGGCCAAGAAAGCCATCGGCCTTCCGGTGATCGCTTCAGGCTCCATCAACCTGCCGGCGCTCGCGGAGAGCATCCTGGCCGAGGGCAAAGGCGACTTCATCGGCTTGGGCCGCCCGCTCTGGGCCGATCCGCAGTGGCCGCTCAAAGCCAAGGAAGGCCGCTCGGAGGACATCCGGCCGTGCATCCGTTGCAACGACGGCTGCCTGGCCCGCGGCGACCATATCGCCAACACGGTGAAGTGCACGGTGAACGTGGCGCTCTGCCGCGAGGCTGAGTTCGAGATCACCCCGGCTGCTCGCCCGCTGAAGGTGGCCGTGGTCGGCGGCGGCCCCGCCGGCATGGAAGCCGCCCGGGTGGCGGCGCTCAAGGGTCACAACGTCACCCTCTATGAGAAGCGCGAACTAGGCGGCGCCCTCATCGAGGCCGCGCTCCCTGACTTCAAAGCGCCGGACCTCGCTCCGCTGAAGGAGTACCTCAAGACCCAGGTGCACAAGACCGGCGTCAAGGTGATCGCCAAGGAGGCGACCGTCGAGGACCTCACCGGCGGCGGATACGCGGCGGTGATCGTGGCGGCGGGTGCGACACCGTTGCGGTTGGAAGACATCCCGGGCATCGATGATGCCAAAGTGGTGACGGCAGCCGACGTGCTGCACGGCCGGGCTCTCCTGGGCAGCCGCGTCGCCGTCATCGGCGGCGGTATCGTGGGTACCGAGGTGGGGCTCGTCGTGGCGGAGGGTGGCCGGCAGGTCGTCTTCATCGAGATGCTCGACGAGTTCATGTGCAACATCACGTTCGACGAGCGCCAGGTGTACGAACTGCGCTTCAAAGACCTCGACGTCTCCATCAACACCGGACAGCAGCTCATCGAGGTCACGCCGGCCGGCGTCAAGATCAGGGACAAGACGGGCACTGTGACCGAGATCGCGGCCGATTCCGTGGTGCTGGCCGCCGGCTTCCGGTCTAACCGCGAGCTCATCGACGGGCTGGCGGCACACCCGAACATCAAGATGGTCGATGTGGGCGACTGCGTGCGCCCGCGCAAGATCTACGACGCCATTCACGACGGGCACCTGGCCGCCAAGTTGCTGGATGCGGGCATATAGGGCGAGGGGAAGCGCAGCGCAATGAGCGACTGGACACTCACCGGGAAAGCGGCTCTGCTGATTGTCCATATGCAGAATGCAGTGGTCAAGACGCCGAGCCCGCTGGAGATGATGGGGCATGGAAAGGCCGCCCACGACGAGGGCGTCATCGACAACATCGAGCGCTTGGTGGCCGAGTTTCGCAGCAAGAGCCTGCCTGTCGTCTACTGCGTGGCCTACACGCCGCCCGACGAGAGCCGGTGGCCCGTCTACGGTGGCTTCTGGACCGGGTCGCAGCAGATCAAGGTTAACTACATGGGCACCTGGGACGTCGAGATCATCGACGAACTGAAGCCGGCGCCCGGGGAGCACATCTTCTACAATTGGCCCTTCAACGTGTTCGAGGGCACCGGGTTGCATGAGTACCTCAAAGAACTGGGCGTCGAGACCGTCGTCCTGACGGGTGTGGCCACGGGGATGTCTGTGGGCACTGCGGCGTGGGGGATCGCGGAGCGCGTCTACAACCTGATCATCCCTCGAGACGCCAGTACCGACGGCAATAGCGAACTGCATCGGGTCGTATGCGGATCAATCTTTCCGGCCATCGGGCTGGTCACCACTACGGAAGAAGTCCTCGCACATCTGCGAGGCGGCGCGCCGGCACCGTCCTGCCCGGAGGTCGTTGAGCTAGGCGCGGGGGGGTGATACGGTTGCACGGTCGGTCAAAGGCCGTTTTCTCAGCACCCATCGGCACTGTCGACCGGGCCGTCCGGCTCGGTCGTTGTCCAAGAAGGAGGGGTTTGGAGTGTTCGAAGACAGCAAGAATGTAAGCCGCAGGGACTTCCTGAAGGTCGCCGGGATAGCGGGGGCCACCATCGGGGCCGGGGCCGGCCTCGGCGGCATCGTAGCGGCCTGCGGCAGCGGTGGGACGACCACCACGACGGCCGCTGCGGCGACGACGACCACGGCGGCGGCTGCGACCACGATGACGGCTGCAGCGGAAACCACCACCAGCGCCAGCGCCGGTCCTGAAGCCGGCCGCGAGATCAAGATCGGCTACGTGGCTCCGATCACCGGCAACCTGGCCATCTTCGGCGTGGCCGACCAGTACTGCTATGACCGCGCCAAAGCGGCCCTCGCCGACGGCCTCGTCTGCGGCGACGGCAAGAAACACCCTGTCACCATCGACATGCAGGACGGCCAGTCCGATGCCAACCGCGCCGCGCAGGTGGCCGGCGACCTGATCAACAACAGCAAGGTGGACATCCTGGTCGCGGCGTCCACCGGTACCAACGTGACCCCGGTGGCCGACCAGGCCGAAGCGAACAAGGTGCCGTGCCTGAGCACCGACTGCCCGTGGCAGAACTACATCATCCCGCGCGGCGGCGACCTGAAGACGGTGTGGAAGTACACCTACAACGCCTTCTGGGGCACCGAAGACCTTCTTGCTACGTTCGAGGACATGTGGAGTCAGGTGACGACCAATAAGAAAGTCGCCGTGCTGCTCCCCAACGACGCCCTGGGCATCCCGTGGATGGAAGCCTTCAAGCCCGCCATTCCGGCAGCCGGGTGGGACGCCACCTTCTCCGATCTGTACACGGTGGGCACCGAGGACTTCAGTTCGGTCATCGGCACCTACAAGAAGGTGGGCGCCGAGATCATGTTCTGCGAGGGCAACCCGGGGGACTATGCCACCTTCTGGAAGCAGTGCCTGCAGCAGGGCTTCAAGCCGAAAATGGCCACTCCGGCCGTCGCCCTGGCCTTCCCCGAAGGGGCTCAGGCCCTCGGCGATCTGGCCGTCAACCAGTGCGGCGAGCTCGGCTGGCACCCGGCGAGCGGCTTCAAGTCCGCTCTGCTCGGTGAGGACGCGCAGACCTTCGGGGACACCTTCACCACGAAGACGGGCAAACAGTGGAACCAGTCGCTGTGCCACTTCCTGGTGTTCGACTGGACCGCGGACGTGCTCAAGCGCACCACCAACGTCGACGACAAAGACGCCATCATGACGGCGGTGAAGGCCACGAAGCTGGACACCATCGCCGGCCCCATCGACTTCACCGCTGCCATCAGCGCCCCCACCGTGGGCGCGGCGCGTATCAGCGAGAACTGCTGCAAGACCCCGCTGTTCGGCAACCAGTGGCGCAAAGCGACCGCGACGGATGCGAAGTTCCCGTTCCAGGCCACCATCGTGAGCAACGTGGCCGGCACCATGGTTCCCAAGCAGGACTCCGTCAAGGAGATGGTCTACTCCTAGACGGGCCCATTCTATAGCGACACCGGGGTGGCCGCAGGCTCGACGAGCCTGCGGCCACCCCCAGCTACGTCCTCCGCACATGTCTTCGGCCCCGGCACTTCCGCGCGGCCCGTCTGAAAGGGTGGTGATCATCGGATGTACACACTGCGCCTCTACCACGACTCCTTCGCGCCTGGAAGCCAGACCGACGAGGACCTCGAGGCTCAACACAGCATCGCCTATGTCCTCAAAGGCTCGGCCAGCATCAACGGCCAGGCGCTTGAGGCCGACCGGGCGGTCTACTGCAAAGACGTGACCTCGATAGAGGCGGGTCCCGACGGAGCGATCATATGGCGCTGGGAACTGGTGCGCACGGAGGAGCCGAACAACCTCGCCTGGGGCGATGGCATCTCCTCGCGTCTGCGCATGTCTCGCCGCATCCGCATGTTCGAAGTGGTGCCCACCTCGAAGTGGCTGTTCCGCTTGGACTCCATCTACAACAACCGGGGCAGCACAGGCCTGCACTCCCATCCCGGCTCGGGCATCCGCTGCATGCTGAACGGCCACCTGCGCGTGGAGTCGGACAAGGGCGAGTCCTCCGACAGCAGCCTCACCGGCGACTGCTGGTACGAAGAGGGGAGCTACCCGCTCATCTCCACGTCAGATCCTGGTGAGACCGCCGATTTTCTGCGGGGCATGGTGCTGCCGCCCGAATACGACAGGTACCCGGACACCGCCATCTGGATCGAAGGCTCGAAGACCTGCTATTCCGAGTGGAAGAACTACTCGCAGACGGTGGTGACGCTGCTCTAGCAGCCCGCTTCCGCGCCGTGCCGCTGGTGCAGACCGCCCCGTGGAGGCGCTAGATTGGCGGGGGACAACCGAGAAATGGAGGCAGGCATGACCGCCGGCAGCATGTGGGACAAATACATCGTGACCGAACCGAAGTTCCTCACGGAGATGGCTCATCACGACTTCCGCGACGTCTCGGGGTTCACCTTCCCAGACGAGGTCTACCTGGACAGGGACCTCTGTGGCGAGGCCAACACCTGGCTGGACATCGTCTGGGTGTGGGACGAGACCGTGCCTCGGGAGTTACCCGGGCTGCACAGCCACCCCTTCTCCGAGATAGTCCTGCTCGTCGGTTCGGATCCCAAGGATCTGCGCGATCTGGGCGGCGAGGTGGAGTGGGGGATGGGCGAGGGCGCAGACGCGGCCACCTACACCCTCACCTCCACGACGGCGATCTACGTCCCCGGTGGGGTGCCGCATGGTCCTCTGATCTACAACCGGGTGGACAGGCCCATCCTCAATATCGCCATAGGTCTGCAGGCCGGCGACTACGAATGAGCGACACTATCCTTCGCGCTGAAGCGCGACCGCTATGAGTCCGGCGACGGTCTCGAGCAGCCGACGCGTCTCGGGCGGAAGGGAGTAATGGAGTCCGGGCAGTTCCACGGCCAGCACCCCGATCGTGTTCTGCGCCGTCGTCAGCGGCAGATAGAGCGCGGGGGAGTCGGGTAGCGTGTCGGTGGCGTTGCCGGCGAACTTCCCGTGTTCGAAGGCCCAGGTGGCGACGGCCAACTGGTGAGGCGCTGCCGCCTGCTCGCCCGTCGTGGAGACGACCGGCTCCAGCAAAGCGCCGTGGGGCAGGTAGATCCGCACAGGCCGGCCGAAGATGGTGGCCACCTCCTGTTGGGCCGCGGCTGCCAGCTGATGCACTCCCGATATCGCCGCAAGTGTCCGGCTGAGGCGGCTGAGGATCTCCAGGCGTTGCTCCCGTTGCCGCGATGTCTGCACCTGGCGGCGCAGCCGGGCGGCGAGCGTCCCCACGAGCAGAGCGACCGCCAGGAACACCAAGAGGGTGATGAGGTACTGCAGATCTCTCACTGCGAAGGTGTAGTACGGGGGCACGAAGAAGAAGTCGAAGGCGAGCACCGAAGCCCCGGATGCAACGACACCCGGCCACAACCCCCACCAGAGGGCCGCGCCGATCACGGCCGGGATGAAGACGATGGCCTTGTTGGCCTCGGACAGTCCCGCCCTTTGGAGCAGGAACGCTACCACCCAGGCGAGCACCACCAGGCCTACCGATGCGGGATAGGGACGCCAGCTCTGCGGGGGCCTGGCCGGCGCTGGAGGCGCCTGGCCGGCCTCGCCCAGCCCCTGCACGACGTAGATGTCGATATCGCCGCTTCGGCGCAGCAGGCTATCGACGATGTTGGGGGAGACGAGCGACCGCCAACGGGGCTGCCGCGACTTCCCGATCACTATGCGGGAGACGTTCTGTGCCTGGGCGTAGCTGACGATCTCGTCTGCGATGTCGTCGCCCATCAGCGTGGCCATCTCGGCGCCCAGTTGCTCGGCCAGGCGCATGTTGGTCATGAGCGTCTCGCGCTGCGCGGCGCTCATGCTCCGCATGCGGGTGGTCTCCACGCTGGCCGCGATCCAGCGCGCGCCGGTCGAGGCGGCCATCCTTCGTGACGTCCGCACGATCCGAGCCGAGGTGGGGCTGGGGCCCACGCACACCATGAGGGTGTCGGAGATCCGCCAGGTCTGCTCCCGGCCTCCAGCGGCCACTCGAGCATCCTCCATATGGGTGTGGGTGCGGTCGGCGGTCCGCCGAAAGGTTATCTCGCGGAGAGCCCCGAGGTTCGCGCCGCGGAAGAAGTTCTCCATGGCCCGCTCCGCTTGGGCCGGGACGTACACCTTGCCCTGGCTCACCCGCTCGCGCAACTCGCCCGGCGGCAGGTCCACCACTTCGACCGAATCGGCTTCGTCGAAGATGCTGTCCGGCACGGTCTCCCGCACCTGTACGCCGGTCGTCTCGCGGATGGTGTCGTTGAGGCTCTCCAAGTGCTGGACGTTCAACGTCGTGTAGACGTTGATGCCTGCCCCCAGTAACTCCTCCACATCCTGCCAGCGTTTGGGGTGGCGCAGACCGGGGGCGTTGCTGTGGGCCAGTTCGTCCACCAAGACGATCGCGGGGCGCCGTGCCAGCGCCCCGTCCAGGTCTAACTCCCGAAGTGTGATGCCCCGGTACTCTACCTCGAGGGGGGGCAGCATCTCCAAGCCTGTCAGTAGGGCGTCGGTCTCCCGGCGGCCATGGGTCTCCGCGTATCCGATCACCAGATCGACGCCGGCGGCCACTTGCCGCTGGGCGGATTCGAGCATGGCGTAGGTCTTGCCGACCCCGGCGACATACCCGAAGAAGATCTTCAGCTTACCCCGCTGCGACCGGCGCTCTTCGTCCTGCAGGCGTCGAAGAAGGTCGTCCGGATCGGGACGCTCGTGTTCGTCCATGGCGGCTCCTAGTGCCCCAAGGCGTCGAGGGCAAGGTTGAGCCCTAGCACGTTCACCCGCGGCTCTCCCAGGAATCCGAGCTGGCGGCCTTCAGTGTACTGCGCGACCAGCTTCTGGACGACGCCGGCCGAGAGACCGCGCACCCGGGCAACGCGCGCCACCTGGTACTCGGCCGCCGCCGGGCTGATGTCGGGATCGAGCCCGCTGCCGGACGCAGTCACCAGGTCGATAGGCACCGGGGCGGTGTTACCTGGGTCGGCGGCCCGGAGGGCCGCTATGCGGTCCGTGATGGCTTTCAACAGGGCCGGGTTGGTGGGCCCGAGGTTGGAGCCAGTCGAGGCTCCGCCGTCGTACGGATAGGGGGTGGTGGCCGACGGCCGCGACCAGAAGTAGCGCGGATCGGAGAACGGCTGCCCGATGAGCGAGGAGCCGGCCACCTGCCCGTTCCGGACGATCAGGCTTCCGTTGGCCTTGTGGTGGAAGAAGGCCTGCCCGACTCCGGTGATGAAGAGCGGGTAGACGATGCCGGTGAGCGCCATCATGATCACGAGGAGCACCGTCGCCTGCCGGGCATGTCGCAGCCAACGGCGCATTCGGGATGCCTGTTCGCCGGCGTCTTGTGCGGCGCTCTCCGGCCGGTCGCTCGCCTGCTCGGTGCCCCCGTCGACGTGGTTGAGTGTCGCTTCGATAGCCGTTGCCTCTCGCTCCTAGACGACGTGGAGTGCGGTGAGGATGAGGTCGAGGATCTTGATGCCTACGAAGGGCACGAGGAGTCCTCCCAGGCCGTAGACGGCCAGGTTGTTGCGCAACAGCAGGCTGGCCGGCAGCGGCCGGTACTTGACGCCCCGCAAAGCCAGCGGGATGAGCGCGATGATGATGATGGCATTGAAGATCACCGCGGAAAGGATGGTGCTCCCGGGGGAGTGCAGCCTCATGACGTTGAGCGTGTTGAGCTCGGGGTACGTACCCGCGAACGCCGCCGGGATGATGGCGAAGTAGCCGCGGGTCGTTAGCGTCTGCTTGCCGATATGGACGATCTCGAGGAGCTTTGTGGGGTTGGAGTCCAAGTCCACCATGTTTCCGGCTTCTTTGGCTGCCTGGGTGCCGGTGTTCATGGCCACGGCCACGTCCGCCTGGGCGAGGGCCGGAGCGTCGTTTGTACCGTCGCCGGTCATGGCGACCAGGTGGCCGCCGGTGTGGTACTCGCGGATGAGTTCGAGCTTAGCCTCGGGTGTGGCTTCCGCCAGGAAGTCATCCACACCGGCTTCTGCCGCAATGGAGGCCGCGGTTACCGGGTTGTCGCCGGTGATCATGACTGTCCGGATGCCCATGCGCCGCAGGTCCAGGAAACGCTCCTGGATGCCGCCCTTGACGATGTCCTTGAGGAAGATCACGCCGAGCACCTTGCCGCCCTCCGCGACCACCAGCGGAGTGCCGCCTTGCTTGGCTATGTTCTGCACCGCCCCCTGAACCTCTGCCGGCCAGTTGCCGCCTCGCTGGGCGACGAACGCCTCGACCGCGTCGGCCGCGCCCTTGCGGATCTCCCGGCCTTCCAGATCGGCGCCGCTCATGCGGGTCTGCGCAGTAAAGGGGACGAAGGTGGCGTTGAGTTGCTCCAGGTCGCGGCCGCGCAGGCCGTAGTTGTTCTTGGCCAGCACCACGATACTGCGGCCTTCCGGCGTCTCGTCCGCCAGAGAGGCGAGCTGGGCGGCATCAGCCAACGCACCGATCTCAACGCCCGGCGCAGGGACGAACTCCGTGGCCTGGCGGTTGCCCAAGGTGATCGTGCCGGTCTTATCGAGCAGCAGGACATCCACGTCGCCTGCAGCTTCCACGGCCCGGCCGGACATGGCTACCACGTTGGCCTGGCTCAGCCGGTTCATCCCGGCGATGCCGATGGCCGACAACAGTGCGCCGATGGTGGTGGGCGCCAGGCATACAAGCAGGGCCGCCAGCACCGCGATAGACACGACCTCGCCCTTACCGGCCAACTGCACGCTGAACTTGGACATCGGCTCCAGAGCGATCACCACCACCAAGAAGATGATGGTAAGACTCGCCAGGAGGATGTTGAGAGCGATCTCGTTGGGCGTCTTCTGGCGTTTTGCGCCCTCCACCATGGCGATCATGCGATCCAGGAACGTCTCACCCGGCTCCGTGGTCACGCGGACGATGAGCCAGTCCGAGAGCACGCGGGTCCCGCCGGTGACGGCGCTGCGGTCTCCACCGCTTTCCCTGATCACCGGGGCGCTCTCGCCCGTGATGGCGCTTTCGTCCACCGAGGCGGCTCCGACGACGGCTTCACCGTCGGCGGGGACGAGCTCGCCGGCTTCCACGAGCACCAGGTCGCCCCGGCGTAGCAGGCCGGAGGCCACGTCCTCGGTAGCGGCGTCCCGCTCGGGGGCGGCCAGCTTGTGGGCCATGACCTCTTTACGTGCCTTGCGCAGAGTGTCGGCCTGGGCCCGGCCCCGTCCCTCGGCCAGCGCTTCCGCGAAGTTGGCGAAGACGACCGTGAACCACAGCAGGAGCGAGATAGCCAGTATGAATCCGGTGGAGCCTCCCTCTTTCATCCCCGCCACCGATTCGAAGAACAGCACCAGGGTCAAGAGGGCCCCGACCCACACCACGAACATCACCGGGTTGCGGATCTGAACCCGCGGGTCGAGCTTGCGGAACGAGTTGATCACAGCCTCCGTGATGAGGCGGCGGTCGTAGGAAGCGCGTTTCTTGCTCATCAGTGCACCATCGCAAGATGTTCGACTATGGGACCGAGCGCCAAGGCCGGGAAGAAGCTGAGCGCCCCGACGACGACGATCACGGCTATGAGGAGCCCGACGAACAATGGTCCGTCCGTCCTCAGGGTGCCGGCGCTCTCAGGGATGAGTTTCTTCTTGGCCAGCGACCCGGCGATGGCCAGCGTGGGTAGGATGACCCAGAAGCGGCCTATGAGCATGATGACTCCGAGGGCGATGTTGTAGAAACGGGTGTTGACGCCCAGGCCGGCGAAGGCACTGCCGTTGTTCCCGGCTCCCGACGAGAACGCGTAAAGGATCTCGGTGAGGCCATGCGGCCCGGGATTCAGGATGGCCGACGTCCCCGCCTTGGTCGAGACGGCCACCGCCGTCCCGAACAGGATCTCCACCACGGGGACGAGGATGATGAGCGCCGCCATCTTCATCTCGTACATCTCGATCTTCTTGCCCAGGTACTCGGGCGTGCGGCCCACCATGAGGCCGGCGATGAACACGGCGATGATGGCGAACACCAGGATGCCGTAGAGCCCACTACCCACGCCTCCGAAGATGACCTCACCCAGCTCGATGAGGATCAGCGGGACCATGCCGCCCAGCGGGGTGTAGGAGTCGTGCATGGAGTCCACCGAGCCGTTGGAGGTGGCGGCGGTGGCGGCGGCCCAAGTGGCCGACATCCCCACGCCGAACCGGTCCTCCTTGCCCTCCATGTTGCCGCCGGGTTGCGCCGCCGGGCCGGACGCGACCGCGTGCAGGTCGGCTCCGGCGGCCGCCTCCTGGGGCACGCCGTTGGCCTCGAATGCGTAGGCGGCCACCACCAGACCCACAAGGACCACCATCATGACCGCGAACACGGTCCAACCTTGCCTCGCATTGCCC